>ERZ778496.595-NODE-595-length-33209-cov-6.548049_pt1 | contig 33209 bp, 30 predicted proteins | sample MGYA00433099_ERZ778496 | MGnify/ENA primary metagenome ERZ778496 (study PRJEB29527, sample SAMN07138962) | mouse gut metagenome | material: feces | host: mouse | place: China:Nanjing | collected 2016-01-25 ...
GCTTATGCAATATGGGCTGTGCAGAAATTGGAAAATCTTAACGGTCGTTAGTATACTTACAGCTAAAAGAAGGTATGCGTAATAATTATGCATTATATTTTAAAATAAATTGGTTTTTTAAATATAAAAATTCTTCTAACTGCTTGAGCATATAAAAAAGTACCGCCCTTGCTTCAAATTCCGCTCTGTCCTGCGGAAGCGGTTCTTCTTTCATATATGCCAACATTTCTTCCAATTTATCCAACAGTTTGGTCACATTATTATTTCTGTGATACTGTTGTTCAATATGTTGCAGAAAATCGGCTACCTGCGCAGTCTGTTTCGGTAAAATTTTTATCATAATTATGCTTTGATAAATATTTGCCAATACGCGGCTTTGATTTTCACGCATTTTAATGTAATCCATTTCGTAAGCGGTTGTTTTCCATAATGTATTATTCCAGTTTTGCAACGCACATACTTTTGCCTTGTCTATTTTTTCAACCAATCGAAAAAAACAGTCCGATTTATATTCCGTTTTATCTTCTACACATAAATAAACCGACATTCTATGGATAATTCCTTTGATTTCCTCGTCTACTTCCGCCGCCAGCCGTTCAAACTCCTGTTCTTTTTTACGTAAAATTAAATTGATTAAGATACCAAAGGAAGTACCTATCACAAACAGCATCACTTCGTTAAACAGCAGCATACTGTCAAACTGTTCTTCGGACAAAAAATGTGATATCAAAACAGAGTCCATCGCGATTGCTTCGTTCCATTTCGCGGTGAGACAGACCATTGTAAATAAAAACAAATATGTAATAAATGCCGGAACTGTAAAACCTAAAATTTTATAACAGATAGCAGATAGAAAAAGGGCACACACAAAAGCAAGGCCTCTGTTCCTTGCTGTTTTGAGTGTTTCCCTTTTCGTGTTTTGTATACTTAATATCGTAATAATTCCTGCGGTAACAGCGTATTGCAGTTCCAAAAGATTCGCTGTTATAATAGCAAGGATAACTGCAAAAGAAATTTTGAGTGCTTTCGTAAAATTACTTTTCCATATCATTTTACGACCTGATAAATTGAAGCACTTCTGCTTTTTGCTTTGCCCCAACAGAAGTTGCCACCGGTGTTCCATTTTTAAATAAAATCAGTGTAGGAATCGACATTACCCTATATTTGAATGCAATGCTGTCCACTTCATCGGTATTCACCTTACATATTTTGACGTCCGTCACTTCGCCTGCGATTTCATCAATAATTGGCGAGAGCATTTTGCATGGTCCACACCATGGAGCCCAAAAGTCCACTAATACTGGAATTTCCGAATGCATTACCTCCTGCTCAAAGTTTGCTTCTGTTAAATGAATTGCTGCCATTTTATTACCTGCCTTTCGTAATAATTTATTTTACTGCTTTTAAAAAATGCAAAAATGCATCTATGGATAGTATACCATGTATCATACAAAATTAATAGACTATTTGCAACCAATTATTTATTTTCTCCATTTAAAACCATAGAAATAATATGAGCCAGTGGCTGACAAGCATTTAGTGCTTCATCAACGGTATTTGTCTGAGATCCTAATTCAATTAAAAGACTTTTGGGGCGGTAGTGCAGATTGTATCGGTAGCCTTTTAAATAAATTCGTCTGGTCAGCCCCGGATAATATTCCTCTGCGGCTAACTGCATCTGAAACGCAAAAGAAAGATTATCCTGCACATAGGGATTTGGCAGGCTGTTTAATGTACCAATCTGCCTTGTATAGCTTAATCCATTAAAAAACATAAATTTTGCCATTGGAATATCTTGCACTGTGGTAACAAGTTTTGTATTGGGATTGGTTTCGTCACGGTGAAGATCTATTATCACTTCTATCGTAGGATTTTCTGCAAGAACTTGCTCAAGCCCGACTTTGGCATTTGCGTAGGCATCATCTCTTGTTTCCACATCGTATTGTCCTAAATGGTGAATTACATTGTAGCCATATTGATCCCGTAAAAGATTACATAGATATTCACCGACATCTACAACTGTTGTTCCTTGCGCCGTACTATCTGCTCCCAAAGTTTCTGATGCAAGGTAACGTTCCTGTGAATGGGTATGGTAAACCAGTATTTGCGGCGCACTGTTATCCTGCTTTAGCACAGCATCAAAGCCCATTAACGTCTGATATTGTACCTGCGTTTCCTGAATCTGTGTAGTGGGGTCTTCCGAATAAAATGTTTCTTTGATAAAGCCGCTTTCTTGAAGCTGCTGCTCGGAATATGTAGCTACTGGTGCATTCGGCGGAACAAATGCTTTTATCATTCCTACACCAGTATTGGCTGCTATTTGATTTTCTGCAATTACTGCCTCCTGCAGTGCACGTTCATCATCTGTAAGTGTTTGTGTACCTGCTTCGCCTGTCACTTCTTCTACTGTTTGATATGCATTATTTTCATTGATATCGTTTTCGCCGAATTCTGCTGCATCAGTAGAATTTTGGCTATGGGGGATTTCATCATGATACTCTGTATTTGCATTATCTGTGTCAGAGCTTGTTTCACGAACCACTGTTTCACCGATCACTGTTTCATCGGCTGTTGTTTCATGGAAAGCTGTTTGATCAGACTGTGGGAAGTTGTCTGGTTCTTCTTTTTCACCAGATTCTTGCTGTATATTATTTCCCTGCATATAAGCGCTCACAGTTTCCTCACTGTAATTTGCTCTTGTATACTGTTCTACGGGAATATTTTTTTGTAGGCAGTACCATACTTTTTCTTGAATATTGCGCTGTTCCCAATCACTGTCCACATACATTAAAAAGGGATTGTACAACTTGATACACTGCATATAAATTTTTTGAATCAATCCCTCTTTAATGGAAATATTGTCATTTTGAATATCCTCTGCTACCAAAAAAGCAAGCTGTAGAAAAAAGAATATAACAATAACCACTGCTGCCAGTTTTTTCTTGATTCCCGATTTTAAATTCAATACGATTCCCCCTAGCACTGCCGTCCCGCCGACGCAGCCGTAACAGTTCTTAATTTGCTATGCTTCCATATCCAGCGCAATATTGATCGCTTCTGATAAAGTAAAGCTTAATCTCTTTGTTGTTTCGTCAATATTCTTTGCTGTCACATACATATTATGAAGCTGTGTATCGGCATTATTCCTAAAATAATCCAGCGATGCTTTCCCTTCGTCGTATTCCTGTGAAAGTTTTTCAAGCGCATCGCAAACAATCGTTCCCGCATCAACAACCATAGGGATTCCAATAGCAATAACGGGAATGCCAAGACTTTCTTTGGTAAGTGCATTCCTATGGTTGCCAACACCCGAACCAGGATGAATACCAGTATCTGTTATCTGTACTGTACGATTTAATCGCTTTACGCTTCTTGCGGCAAGCGCATCTATTACTATAACTATGTCAGGTTCTGTTACCTTTATGACACCCTTTATAATTTCTGCGGTTTCCATACCTGTTTTTGCCATTACACCTGGCACAAGCGCACTTATTTGGTGCATTTTAGAAGCATGATATGCCTGTTTCCCGTATTCTCGGATAATATGGCGTGTAATAAATAAATTGTCAACGGTGCTTGGCCCTAACGCGTCCGCTGTCACATCACGGTTGCCAAGCCCTACCACTAATATCGACTTCTCATTACCAATATCTGGAAGAACGCTTCGAAGCTGTTTTGCAAGTTCCTCCGATATTTCCCTATGATAATCTTCATCGCTTTCCTGAAGATCTGGCGCTTCAAGCGTAATATAGGTACCAGTGGGTTTTCCCATACTTTTCGCGGCATTTTTACTCATAATCACTACTTTTGATATATGAACATCTTCCATTACGTCATACTCTTCTATGGATACCCCCCGCAACTGTCCGGCTTCTTTCTTTTTGACACTCTCTGTCGCCTCTAATGCCAAGTCTGTCCTAATTTGAAACTGCTGCATACCTTCACCCTTTCCAATATTTAATAACTATTCCTTACATTATTTTACTTATTACTATTTTACTGTTTCCTTCGTACCAACACCGAAAAAAAAACAGTAACTTTTAAACAGTAACTTTTACTTTTCTTATAATTTTTCCAAAAATATATAGAATATGTATTGACAGATTGCGTTCCATAAATTACAATATTTAAGTATGTTTCCATTAGATCGTCCGTGTCCGGCCTCAATGAAAACATCTCAATATCCAATAGATATTTTATATTTAAGAATTAATCTGTAAAATCCGAGAAAATAGGAGGTGTTAAAGTATGGCAAACATCAAATCTGCGAAGAAAAGAATTATAGTTAATAGAACAAGAGCAGACAGAAATAAGGCTATCCGTTCTAGTGTTAAGACTGCTATTAAGAAAGTTTACACAGCGATTGATGCAAAGGACAAGGAAGCTGCTTCTGCTGCTTTATTAAACGCTACCAGCGTTATTGATAAGGCTGCAACCAAAGGCGTTTATCATAAGAATTTTGCTTCCAGAAAAGTTTCTCGTTTATCCAAAGCTGTAAACCAGATGGCTTAAGAGCTTGCCGATGGCTAGAAGTTTGTGTATAAAAAGAAAGACAACCTATTCCGTCATATAGGTTGTCTTTTTTGTGCACATGGATATCCAAAAGGAATACTTCATTTTAAATAAACACTAAGGAACTGTCAATTAATAACTTCGTACTTCCTCATAATGAACATTCATCCAATCAATCGCTTGATGCAGCCCTTCTTCATCAAAAGAAAATAAAGAGGATATTTTTTGCTCCTCTGGCGTGGCATCAAAACCATAGGGTTCACCCCATAAAAAAACTTTTAGTTTTTTTTCGTCCTCAACCGTTTCACAGCGGAGTAAAAAGCGCATTCCCTGATGGCTGCCTGTAAAGTCTTCTTTTTTTACAAAATTGAGAGAAAGGAAGTCGGATCTGGTTAACATTGCAAATCTCCTTATATCATGAATCATCAGTATGGTTCATTACTGTTTCACTTTTGTATTCACTCCTGTGTTCACTTCTGTGTTCACTTCTGTCTGCTTTAAGACCTCCATTAATGAACCATTTGGCGCTATATAGCGGTAGGAGGGATTGGCAGGTTTATGAAAAACAGGAAAACGGTTAATATAGAAAGAATCTATTCCTGCCGCCGCAGCTCCTGCAATATCCGATTGCAGTTCATTTCCAATCATAAGGCACTCCTGCTTGTCCAATTGATAGCGTTCAATACAAATCTGAAAAAAACTGGGATCGGGTTTCATACAGTCCTCGTCGGAAGAAATCAATATTCCATCAAAATACTGCACTAACCCTGTCTTTTCCAATTCCTGCCATGTAAAGCTTCGTTGCGCATTGGACAATAGATAGATATTTTTTCCAGCTTTTTTCAGTCCTTCCAAGCAGGCTAGTGTATCCGGAAACAGACACATATTTATCAGTGAAATTTTTCGGAAATTTTCACATAAGTACACAATTTTTTCTTGAGAAGGATAATATCCTTTTCCTGCCAAAACATCATGAAATACATTTTCAATACGAATTTCGGGCTTGCTATATTTTCCAGCAATCTTTGCCTGTTCTCTATAGGCTCGCTCTGTTTTGGTATATTTGCTACAGAAGTCTTTCCACGCAAACGTATAGCCCTGCCTGCGGAGCCACTTTGCATATTTCTTGAAAAAATTCTTGCTGTATTCATCTGTGTGAATATCTATCAGTGTGCCATATAAATCAAATATATAATTTTTATACATTAAAACCTCCATTTTAAAGGGTTCTTAAAGGAACTTCTAATAGCCCTAATTCATCAAAATCCGGGATAAAACTTTCTTTTGCGGTGTTTCCCTCTTGAATAAAGGCATTTTCGACCCCTATTGTAATCGCATAATCTACCACTTTCTGATACTCCCGCCTTGTAACAGTTCTTGCGATTTCAGGATAGTTTGTTAAATCTCCGTGTGGTGTGTATTGGTTGAGAATACTGATATAGATATCATTCCCATATTTATAATACAAATGGGAAATAATTTCTTTTGCTTCGTTTGTGTGCCCTGGAATTACCATATGCCTGACAATAACACCACGACGCATTATATTACCTGCAAAAACTGGTTTTCCTATTTGACGCACCATTTCTGCAATTGCCCGATCCGCTATTACAAAATAGTCTGGCGCATTGGAATATTGAGAGGACAATTTACTGTTTATATATTTTAAATCTGGCAAATAAATATCTACCAGCCCCTCCAACTGCTGTATCGTTTCCGTTTTCTCATAACTTCCTGTATTGTATACAATAGGAATCTTTAAGCCTTTTTCCTTAGCAAGATTTAATGCACAAACAATCTGTGGTACAAAATGTGTAGGTGTTACTAAATTGATATTATGTGCGCCTTTCTCCTGTAATCGCAGAAAAACCGCCGAAAGTTCTGATTCCGACAGATAAATTCCTTTATTTCCCAGTGCAATATCCCGATTCTGACAAAATATACATCTAAGAGGACAGCCGGAAAAAAATATCGTTCCGGAACCTTTGTCACCGCTGATGCATGGTTCTTCCCACATATGCAGAGAAGCTCTTGCCACCTGAATTTTATCTGCCGCACCACAGTATCCTTTTTGTCCATTTTTTCTATCTGCTTTGCAATTTCTGGGACATAACATACATTGTGTTTTTAGCATCATCTTTTTCATTCTCAGAAACTAAGGAACTGTTAACAAATTACTCATGACAAGTAATTTCTGAACAGATCCTAATCGTTTTCCATTATATAAATAATTTTTTATAATTTAAAAATCAAATCATGATCAATCTGCTTTGCAGTTTTTACAATATCTTTTTCCTGACCTTTTAAATATAATTGAAGCTGCGCAAGTTCTCCCTCCTCAAAGCCCTCGGATCGTACTACGCTACGGCTAGGCAGCACAATTTCAGCATAATCCTTACGTCCATCTGTATTGCGTTCAAAACTTACATGAATTACTTTTCCCTTTTTCCCAGGGATTAATCCGGTGTGTGTCATTGTTATTTTATCGGCATCCTTCAATTGAATATCCATTATATTTTCCCTCCAATATACTCCGCAATTCATTTACCCTATGTTCTTATACTAACGACCGTTAAGATTTTCCAATTTCAGCACAGCCCATATTGTATAAGCGGACAATACGTGCTGTGCTGAAAGAAAAATCTAATCGTTCGTGAGTATAATTATACACACAACCTTCGGATATTGCAATCACAGACTTTGGATTCTTTCACAAAAGTATTTGTTCTCTTATAACACCATCCCAGCCAGCCGCACAAGAAATGCAAAAATCCACGCAATTATGCATTGACCGATAACGACTCCTGCTGCCCATTTACCGCCAAGTTCACGCTTAATTGATGCGATTGCTGCCACGCAGGGGGTATAGAGCAGACAAAAAACCAAAAGCGCTGCTGCTGCCAGCGGTGTTAAAACTGACTGCAGATTCTGCGTACTGCCAAACAATATGGACAAAGTTGAAACAACACTTTCCTTCGCCATAAATCCCGCGATAAGTGCTGTCGAAATCCGCCAATCACCAAAACCTAATGGAGCAAACAGCGGTGCAATCGTTCCGGCAACTACTGCAAGAATACTATTCTGTGAGTCTACTACCACATTTAGACGCAGGTCAAAGGTCTGCAAAAACCATATAATAATTGTTGCAATGAAAATTACAGTAAATGCTCTCTGTAAGAAATCTTTTGCTTTTTCCCATAAAAGCTGTGCAACGTTTTTTACGCCAGGCATACGATAATTTGGCAATTCCATTACAAAAGGCACTGCTTCGCCTTGAAACATACTGCTTTTTAAAAGCAACGCTACCAAGATTCCTACTGCAATTCCACCGAAATACAGTGCCACCATAACAGCCCCGCCGTATTCTGGGAAAAATGCCGCTGTAAAAAAGCCATAAATTGGCAGTTTCGCAGTACAACTCATAAATGGTGTCAATAAAATTGTCATTTTGCGATCACGCTCGGAGGGGAGCGTTCTACTCGCCATAACGCCAGGCACAGTACAGCCAAAACCAATCAGCATAGGAACAATACTTCTTCCAGATAAACCAATTTTGCGCAACAGTTTATCCATGACAAAGGCAACTCTTGCCATATAACCAGTATCTTCCAAAAGTGATAAAAAGAAAAACAGTGTTACAATAATCGGTAAAAAGCTTAATACGCTTCCTACACCATTAAAAATACCGTCAATCACCAGCGAATGCAAAACTTCATTGACATTCCATGTAGTCATAAGAATGTCTATTCGGTCTGTAAGCCATGTAATCCCTGCTTCCAGCACACCTTGCATCCATGCGCCGATTACATTAAATGTCAGCCAAAATACCAGCGCCATAATCCCCACAAACGCTGGAACTGCTGTATATTTTCCTGTTAAAAATTGGTCAATTTTGCGGCTTGCTTCTCGTTCCTTGCTTTCCTTGGGTTTAATCACGGTTTCCTCTACCAAGCTTTGAATAAAAGTAAACCGCATTTCTGCAATTGCTGCCGCGCGATCCAGCCCCCGTTCTTCCTCCATCTGATATATAATATGATCTAGCATTTCCTGTTCGTTCTGCGACAAATCTAATGCTTCCAGTATTCCTGTATCACCCTCCACCAGCTTTGTTGCAGCAAAACGCACTGGAAGTCCAGCCCGCACTGCATGGTCTTCTATTAAATGAATAATTCCATGCAGGCATCTATGTACTGCTCCATCGTGATCGTCTTGGCTGCAAAAATCCTTTCTTCCTGGCTTTTCCTGATACTGCGCTATATGCAAAGCATGACTCACCAACTCACCAATACCTTCATTTTTTGCAGCAGAAATCGGAATTACTGGAATGCCCAAAATATCCTCCATTTCGTTAATGCGAATCGACCCACCATTTCCCCGCACCTCGTCCATCATATTCAGCGCCAATACCATTGGCACATCCAACTCCATTAACTGCATGGTTAAATATAAATTTCGTTCAATATTTGTTGCATCTACAATATTGATAATCCCCGTCGGTTTTTCCTCTAAAATAAACTTACGCGAAACAATTTCCTCATTGCTGTACGGAGAAAGAGAATAAATCCCGGGCAAATCCGTTACCAATGTATTGGCATTTCCCTTAATCGCGCCACTCTTGCGATCTACCGTAACACCGGGAAAATTACCAACGTGTTGATTGGAACCTGTTAATTGATTAAATAATGTTGTTTTTCCGCAGTTTTGATTGCCTGCTAAGGCAAATGTCAGGCAAGTGTCCTTTGGCAGCGGATTTTCCTCCGCCTTAACATGGTAACGCCCACCCTCTCCAAGCCCAGGATGTTCTTTTTTCTTTCCTGCACCTGTTAAATTCCTTTTCTCATGCACAGTAAACGGTGCTGCATCTGTTTCTTGTTTACTTAATGGTGTTATTTCTGTTACTTCTATTTGCTGTGCATCCGCCAGCCGCAGTGTTAATTCATAGCCGCGGATTCGCAGCTCTATGGGATCGCCCATAGGTGCATATTTTACTACCGTTACCTCAACGCCCGGTATTACCCCCATATCCAGCAGATGCTGCCGTAGAAAACCTGTCCCGCCAACCTTTTCAACAACTGCTGACTGCCCGATTTCTAAGTCCTTTAGTGTCATTGTAATTCCCCCCAATTATGCAAACAAATTACTCTTGACAATTACTTGTCACAAGTAATTTCTGAACAGTTCCTAAGTGCTTTATATTTCTACCGTTAGTATATGCTAACAAATGTTATATGTCAAGAACGTTTTTTCTTTATCAAATCAAGGAAATGAAATAAAAAACGTAAAAGAAGGGCCTCCAGCAATTGCCGAAAACCCCTTCTTTTTATATTAGCGAAATTTTATTCTATTTTCTTTCTATTTATAGCAGACAATTTTTCCAAAATCTGCCTTTAAGGATGCGCCGCCGACTAAGCCACCATCAATATCCGGCTGTGCAAATAATTCTGCTGCATTTCCTGCATTTACAGAGCCGCCGTACTGAATACGTACTGCTTCTGCGGTTGCAGCGTCATACATCTCTGCAATGCACTCACGGATTCCCTTGCAGACTTCCTCAGCCTGCTCTGTCGTTGCAGTCTTGCCTGTACCGATAGCCCAGATCGGTTCATATGCAATAACCAGTTTCTGTACTTGCTCTGCGGTAACACCTGTTAAGTCAGATTTAATCTGGAAACGAATCCAATCCATTGTAACACCCATTTCTCTCTGCTCTAAAGACTCACCGCAGCAAAGAATCGGGGTAAGGTTGTGCTCAAACGCTTTCTTTACTTTTTTATTTAATGTGCAATCACACTCTTTAAAGTAATCACGTCTTTCAGAATGTCCGATAATTACATACTCTACACCTGCATCAACAAGCATTTCCGGAGAAATCTCGCCTGTATATGCGCCTTTCTCCTCATAGTACATATTCTCAGCACCGACCTTTACATTCGTTCCCTTCACAGCTTCCACTACTGGTACAATATCAATTGCTGGTACACAATAAACAACATCTACATCATTATTCTGCACTAACGGCTTTAATTCCTCAACCAATTTCACTGCTTGGCTTGGTGTCATATTCATTTTCCAGTTGCCAGCAATAATCTTCTTTCTTGCCATATTTATTTTATAACTAAAAACATATACAAAAATGTATATGCCAGATGGACTTTACATTTTCCATCTAATTAGCTTTTCCTTTCCTAGATTTTTATTTTGCCTTTACTTCATTTTATTCTTTATTTATCGTCTGCTGCCATAACGCCTGGAAGCTCTTTACCCTCTAAGAACTCAAGGGAAGCGCCGCCTCCTGTAGAAATATGGCTCATCTTATCTGCAAAGCCTAACTGGTTTACTGCTGCTGCACTGTCACCGCCACCGATAATTGTGGTTGCATCTGTTTCTGCCAATGCTTTTGCTACTGCAATGGTTCCTTTTGCAAGTGTAGGATTCTCAAATACGCCCATAGGTCCGTTCCATACAACTGTCTTAGCCGATTTTACTGCATCTGCAAAAAGTGCTGCTGTTTTCTCGCCGATATCAAGCCCCTCTTTGTCTGCTGGTATCTTATCTGCATCTACAATTTCCACTGCAATTTCTGCGTCAATCGGATTAGGAAAACCATCTGCAATTGTAGTATCGATCGGAAGCAACAGTTTCTTGCCAAGTTTCTCAGCCTTTTCCATCATCTCTTTACAGTAATCAATCTTCTCACCATCTACTAAGGAATTACCGATCTCATATCCCTTTGCCTTTAAGAAAGTAAATGCCATACCGCCGCCGATAATCAATGTATCACACTTCTCAAGCAGGTTATTGATAACATTTAACTTGTCTGCTACTTTTGCACCGCCAAGGATTGCAACAAAAGGACGAACAGGGTTCTCTACTGCATTGCCAAGGAACTCGATCTCTTTCTGCATTAAGTATCCAACTGCATTTTCGCCGCCTTTTTCTGAAATAAACTTTGTAACACCTGCAACAGAAGCATGTGCTCTATGAGAAGAACCAAATGCATCACATACATATACATCTGCTAAATCAGCTAATTCCTTACTAAATTCATCCCCATTCTTTGTTTCTTCTTTACCGCGGAAACGTGTATTCTGCAATAATACAACATCTCCTTCTTTCATCGCTGCAACTGCTGCTGTAGCGGCCTCGCCGGTTACATTGTAATCCGAAACAAAATTTACCTCTTTGCCAAGCTTCTCTGAAAGTCTTTTCGCAACGGGTGCTAAAGATTCTTTCTCGTTCGGGCCTTCCTTTACTTTTCCAAGGTGTGAGCAAAGAATAACCTTGCCGCCATCCTTTATTAACTTCTGAATGGTAGGAAGCGCTGCAACAATACGTGTTTCATCTGTAATCTCGCCGTTTTTTAAAGGTACATTAAAATCACAGCGTACAAGCACTCTTTTCCCGCTTACATTAATATCATCAACTGTTTTCTTATTTAATCCCATTTCTATATTTTCCTTTCCTATACTTTTCTATTTCCTTTGCGCACCCATGTGCACAGATATACTAAGCGTCAGTCTTTTCGACGCTTAGTAATCGAGTAGGGAAATATCCTTCTTCCCTACTCGTTGCGCGCCCTATGCGCCGCTGAAGCGGCATACTTCCTCTGCATGGGGCTGTGCATAACGAAAGGCCCGGCCCATAAGACCGGACCTTTGATAGGTCTTTATCACTGTCCGAGGACAATTCCTATAAATTATGCTAACTCTGAGAAATACTTAATTGTTCTAACCATCTGAGATGTGTAGCTGTTCTCATTGTCATACCAAGAAACAACCTGTACTAAGTTGTCAGCGCCAACCATTGTCTGTGTAGCATCAAAGATAGAACCGTATGTGCTTCCTACGATATCAGAAGATACGATCTCATCCTCGTTGTATCCGAAAGACTCTGTTGCTGCTGCTTTCATAGCAGCATTGATTTCTTCCTTTGTTACAGACTTCTCAACAGTTGCTACAAGGATTGTTGTAGAGCCTGTCGGGGTCGGTACACGCTGTGCAGAACCGATTAACTTGCCGTTTAACTCAGGAATAACTAAACCGATAGCCTTTGCAGCACCTGTGCTGTTTGGAACGATATTTACAGCGCCTGCGCGAGATCTTCTTAAATCGCCTTTTCTCTGAGGACCATCAAGAATCATCTGATCGCCTGTATAAGCATGGATTGTGCTCATAATACCAGACTTAATGCCTGCTAAGTCATTTAATGCTTTTGCCATAGGAGCTAAGCAGTTTGTTGTACAAGATGCTGCAGAGATAATTGTATCAGAAGCCTTTAATGTTTCATGGTTTACATTATATACAATTGTAGGAAGGTCATTTCCTGCAGGTGCAGAAATAACAACTTTTCTGGCGCCGGCATTGATATGTGCCTGTGCTTTCTCTTTGCTTGTATAGAATCCAGAACACTCCAATACAACGTCAACTTTTAACTCACCCCAAGGGCAATTGTTTGCATCCGGCTCTTTGTAGATTTTGAGTGTCTTGCCGTCAACTGTAATGGTGTCTTCTCCAGCGGATACCTTATCTGCCAAAGCATATTTTCCCTGTGAAGAATCATACTTTAACAAGTGAGCTAACATCTTAGGGCTTGTTAAGTCGTTGATTGCTACTACTTCATAACCTTCTGCACCGAACATCTGTCTGAATGCAAGACGGCCAATACGGCCAAAACCATTAATTGCTACTCTTACTGCCATTTTTTTAGTCCCTCCTAAAATAGATAATATTTTATCTTCCCTTATCTTGTCCAAATATCCGCTCGAATAACACAGAAGATAAGTAATAGAATGAATCTTATTAGCTTATGCTGCTTGTCCGTCTGCGGATGATTGACAAAATTTTATCAACAAATTAATTCTACCTAATTATGGAATAAAATTCAAGTGAAAATTGCAAAAAACATAAAAAACTAATAATAAAATATTTATAAACACGCAAGGTTCTATTCCAGACAGCTTTTAATTATCAAAACTCGACAAAAAAACTCCTATTCCGTCACAAAAACTGCTACTTGTAAAATATTAACATATACATTAAAATATATTTGTTTCGTAATTTTTCAAAGTGATATAGCACGGCAAAAAAATATGCTGTGCGGCTGTGTGCATAATATTATACTTAGCGTCAGTCTTTTCGACGTTTAGTATAATAAAAAAATCTATAACAGGAGGGATTTTCGTATGGCTATTCAAGCTGATTTTCATTTGCACTCCAATTTTTCTGGTGACAGCAGCGCACCAATGGAGGATATGATACAAAAAGCAATTTCTTTGGGACTTACCCATATTTGCATTACTGAGCATTATGATCCTGATTATATTTATCTGGCAGGGCAAGATGCTATTTTTGAACTCAATACCGATTCTTATTTATATGAACTGCTTCGGCTGCGGGAGCGCTATAAAGATAAGATTTCTGTTGGATTCGGTGTGGAACTGGGGCTTCAGCCGCATTTAAAACGGGAGCTTGCCGTTTTTTCTAAGTCGAAGGAATTTGACTTTATTATCGGTTCCTCTCATCTATGTAACCGCAAAGACCCTTATTATCCGGAGTTTTTTGAGGGCCGCAGCGAGGAGGAAGCACATAGAGAATATTTTGAGGCGGTGCTTGCCTGTATTCAAAAACTGCCTTATTTCGATGTCTATGGGCATTTGGATTATGTGGTGCGGTATGGCCCAACGAAAAACGATCAATATACGTATGAAAAACACGCCGATATTTTTGATAAAATTCTTAATACCCTGTTGGAAGATGAAAAAGGAATTGAATTAAATACCGGCGGCTTTAGACATGGATTAAACGCACCCAATCCCTGTCTTGAAATTTTAAAACGATATCGTAAACTTGGCGGAGAGCGGATTACCATTGGCTCTGATGCGCATTCCCCCGACTGGATCGCCAATCAGTTTGATAAGGCAGAGGAAATTTTAAAGGCTTGCGGTTTCCAATACTACTGCGTCTATCAAGGGCGGCTGCCGGAATTTATCAAGCTATAGCGAAATAATACATCATTACACAAATATCAGGCACTGTTTTTCACTATTATTTGTGCAACGCTGTACTGGTATTACTTACAATCGTCCCGCCGCCGAAAATATAGTCGTTTTGATAAAATACTACTGCCTGTCCGGGTGTCACTGCCCTGACAGGTTCTTGAAAGGTACACTTTAAATGGTCTTTGTCAATTTTTTCGATTGTACAAGGTGCACCGCTATGCGAATAACGGATTTTCGCCGTTACTTCCACAGCGCCGTCTATATCCTCCACTGCCATAAAATTCAATTGATTGCATACAAGCGTATCTGAAAAAACATCTTGCGCTTCTCCAATCACAACTTCATTTGTTTCCGGTCGTATTTCTGTTACAAATACAGGATGCCCCATTGCCAGATTCAGACCTTTCCGCTGTCCTATTGTATAATGAATAATACCCTTATGCTGCCCTAAAATTTTTCCGTCCCGTGTAACAAAATTTCCAGCAGGCGGCACGTCCCCCTCTGCTTCTCTTAACACTACGGATGCATAATTATTATCTGGCACAAAACAGATATCCTGACTGTCTGGTTTTGACGCAACAGACAATCCAATTTGCTCGGCAAGATCACGGATTTCTTCCTTTTTGAAATCACCGATTGGCATTAAGGTATGGGCAAGCTGCTCTTGTGTTAGGCTATACAGAGCATATGTTTGGTCTTTTTTTGCAGTCACAGAATTTCTGATAACATATCTGCCATTTTTTAACTGCATAATGCGGGCATAGTGTCCAGTTGCAATATAATCTGCGCCCAGTGCAATACTCCGCTGCAATAATGCTTCCCATTTTACATAACGGTTACACAAAATACAAGGATTCGGTGTACATCCATGTAAATATTCTGTAACGAAAGGCTGAATCACCGACTTGTGAAACACCTCCTTAAAATTTAAAACATAATATGGAATATCCAATTTCGCTGCGACCTGTCTGGCATCGTCTACTGCGCTCAGTCCGCAGCAGCCACCATTTTGCGCCATCGTTTCCTGCGCTTCGTCCTGCCATATCTGCATTGTTACACCGATAACCTCATAACCCTGCTTTTTTAGCAAGTATGCTGCCACGGAAGAATCCACGCCGCCTGACATACCGACTACTACTTTTTTTGATTTATTCCTATTTTTATTTGACATTTTTACCCCCTATGTGCTTTGCACGTATACCATTCAATAGGGGCTGTCGCAATAAGCTTTGATAATACCAGATATGGTATAAATCTTAACACAGTGTTAGACTATCTTGTATCCGTTTGTCTTAATGCGACAGCCCCTTATACTTCTGCGTACCAATCCATCATTCTTGACAATAAAATCCTGCTCGTAGAATTTATTGTATAAAAATGCTTTTTTTCACTCTTATATCCCCACCTTTTGGCAAATTACTAATCTTTCGTTTGAAAGTGCTTTTCTTTTAACGTTTATTATCCTTTATTTTATCATACAATGCTCTTTTCTGCATATGGCGTATTTTGCCCTCGTTTTTATGCTGGTATTGTTGTGTGCGCTGTTCTTTTTCATAGGAATTACTACCACTTTCCATAAACAATGCTTCTGACGGTGTTGACGGGCGTTTCGCACAGTATTCGCAGTTTGGATCACTGCACGCCTTTTCTATCCATATATCGCAACAGGGACAGCAGACAGCATCGTATTTCCAGTAAATATACAACTTTTCATTGCCACAATAAGGGCATATCTTTGGAAACCAACTGCCATATAAATTCCATTTATTTTGATTCTTATAATAACACAGACTGCGTTTGCGGTTCTTCATAGTCATTCCTCATTATTTGAATTTTATGGGCATATATTGCCAGTGCATAAACTATATCTGTTACAGACCTTATTCAACAAGCATCCATCCAAAATGATTTTGTCCCCCTCCTTTTTCCTGCAATGTATGAGTTTCAAGTCCATTGGCTCGAACAGTGGCAAAAACATCTATTGTTTCACATCACCATTTTACCACAAATATACACAATTCCAATACATTTATTTTATATTTATCTTCCTCTCTTATTCTTCAAAATCCTTGACTAACAATAGCAACCCTGTCATATTTAAGCTGCCGTTTCATACAATGTATGGATACGATTTCTAAGGAAGGTATACTATGACATCTCATAAATCGCCAAAACTTTCCCGTTACCTAAATCCCCGCTATCTCAAAAATCCTATTGTTACTGGAACCTTCTTTTTAACGCTTGCAGGCTTGATTACGAAGCTTATCGGATTTTTTTACCGCATTTTCTTATCACGCATTTTTAAAGAGGAAGGACTTGGCGTGATTGGGTTAATTTCGCCAGTTCTAATATTGGTGCATTCTGTATGTGCTTCTGGTATACAAAATGCTATTACACGGTTTGTAGCGGCTTCCAAAAAAGACAAATCTGCTGAAGCATATGGGTATTTATATACTGGTGTTCTGATTTCGCTGCTGCTCTCGGCTGGTATGGCGTATCTTGTCTTTCACTATGCCGCTTTTATTTCAAGAGTGATTATCGGCGAACCGCGCTGCACGCCACTATTGCAAATTAGCGCACTTTCATTCCCGCTTGCCGCATTGCACAGTTGTATTAATGGTTTCTTTTATGGCTGTAAAAAGGCAGCAGTCCCAGCCTTCTCTATGATTCTTGAACAAGTTACGCGTGTATCAACCATTTATCTGCTGTATGCAATGTTTCTGAAAATGGAAGCAAATCCTTCACTATCATTTGTATGTATTGGGATGTTTGCAGGTGAAATTGTATCTGCTTTATTCTCCTGTCTGATGCTGATAATCCAGTCCAAAAAGGCTTCAGGGCGCATTGCTGGCGAAATATCCGGAAAAAAAGCCTGTACACTTTTTACTTTGGCAGCGCCGATCAGCTTAAACCGCATCTGCATCAGCCTGCTCTCTACGGTAGAAACAATACAGCTTCCCCAAAAATTAATTGCCAGCGGACTAACACTGTCTCAATCACTTTCTATTTATGGTGTCTTTTCCGGCATGGCGTTTCCACTGATAATGTTTCCAAGTGCTATTACAGGTGCCGCTGCCTCGCTGCTGCTGCCCTCTGTTTCAGAAGCACAGGCAAGCGGCAATAACGGACGCATAAAAAAAACGGTTACTCTTACGCTGGGGGTCTGTTTTCTGTTGGGTGTCGGGTGCATGATATTTTTCCTTACATTTGCAGAACTTCTTGGCGTACTGTTGTTTGGAAGCAGTGCTGCGGCAAGCCAGATACGTGCCCTTTCCTTTGTCTGTCCGTTTTTATATCTTTCAGGAACCTTGTCCAGTATTCTAAACGGGTTAGGCAGGACGGGAATTACCTTTCTCTATAACCTGCTTGCGCTGCTGGTGCGGCTGGGATTTGTTTTTTTCGTAATTCCCTCTATTGGATTTTCAGGATATATCTACGGTATTGTATGCAGCCAAATTTTCTTAGATTTACTAATTATTCTTGCGTTAAAACAATATATCATATATAATTAAAAATTGCGGGAAAATCTTTCGCTCCTGCGTTTTATATTTTAACAGCCATACCCCAATCAATATAGTGTACTTGCCAAACGTCAACTTTTTTGATTGAAAATGTAATACTGACAAACAATAAGATTTTGTACCATTCAGCCTTTGGCTTCCTATTACAAGCATCAAGCCATGCAAAACCACTTCGTAATGGCTTGATGCATCTCAGTCACTACATTTTCTTACGGACTTTGCAGTAAATGCAAAGTCCTGAGCTAACTGTTACAAATTTTCCAATTTCTGCCCAGCCTATATTGTGTAAGCGGACAATACATGCTGTGCAGAAAAGAAAATCTAACCGCTCGTGAATATAAAGTTTGAAAATAACTTTTCGCATATTGAGCGGTATGTGTGTTATACGCGCAGGAGGTATAGAAATGCAAGGAAAAATTATCTATGGAGGAACACAATAATGAGTTTTGAATTTATAAAGAAACTACCCACACCGGATCAGATTAATCAGGAATTTCCTGTTCCGGCAAAGACACAGGAATTAAAACAGAAACGCGATGCCGAAATCCGCGATATTTTTACAGGAAAATCAGACAAGTTTATCGTAATTATCGGTCCTTGCTCCGCAGATAACGAAGATGCTGTCTGTGAATATGTTTCAAGGCTTGCCAAGGTTTACGAAAAAGTAAAGGACAAGCTGATGATTATACCAAGAGTCTACACAAACAAACCACGGACAACCGGTGACGGATACAAAGGAATTATCCACCAACCCGATCCAGAAAAGGAAACTGATTTTTTGAAAGGAATTATCGCTATGCGGAAAATGCAGCTTCACGCCATTGATGTGTCAGGGCTTACGGCGGCAGACGAAATGCTTTATCCTGAAAACTGGGGATATGTCGCTGATATTCTGTCTTACGTAGCGATTGGCGCGCGTTCTGTGGAGGATCAGCAACACCGCCTTGTTGTCAGTGGTTTTGATGTTCCAGCTGGCATGAAAAACCCGACCAGCGGTGATTTCAGTGTTATGTTTAATTCGATTTATGCGGCACAGCATCCGCATCCATTTATTTATCGCGGCTGGGAAGTGAATACCACTGGAAATCCGCTTGCACACGCAATTCTGCGCGGCGCTACCAATAAACATGGAAATAATATCCCTAACTATCATTATGAGGATTTGGTTTTGCTGCTTGAGAAATACAATGAGCGTGATTTACTCAATCCTGCTTGTCTGGTAGACGCCAACCACAGTAATTCCAATAAGCAGTTTCAAGAGCAGATTCGGATTGTCAATGAGGTGCTGCATTCCCGCAAGCATAACAGTGATATTCGTAAGTTAGTGAAAGGCGTTATGGTAGAAAGCTATTTAGAAGAAGGCTGCCAGAAAATCGGCGAACATATATACGGTAAATCTATTACCGACCCCTGCCTTGGGTGGGAAGATTCGGAAAAATTAATTTATAAGATTGCGGAGATGGCGTAAATTTTTATTGACATCCCACACTATCCCATGTACAATAATAATGTATATTTTCAATATTTGCAAACAATGCAAATATTAGTTTTTTTCCTTTCATGTGTATTTATTATGAAGTAGATTCTTGTGATCTACGAAAGCGGCGTCTGGTTATCTGCTGGACGCTGCTTTATTTTGCCCAGAGCCATGCAGGGGAGGTATGCCAAAACAGCACACAGTTCGCACAACAGATAACAAATACGAATGTTTTTCTACTTAATAACTGTTTCCAGCGGCATATACAAAAATAATTCAAATATCCCATCTTTTGTTTTTAATTCCAATTCTCCATGGTAGCGTTCAACAATTTCCTGCATTGTCTTTAATCCAAAGCCATGATTTTCTTTATCTGGCTTAGTGGTAGCAAAAGACTCTTTTTGCAAGGATTCTTCGTCGAAAGGAGGTACAGGATTGGTAACCGACATACAAAACAATCCTTTTTGTGCTTTGCATTTCAGTACAATTTTCCGCCTGTCTTTCGTCTGCTTGACACACGCTTCCACCGCATTATCAATTGCATTGGCAAATAACGCACAGATATCCACTTTTTCAAACGGCAGTTCTTTTGCAATATCCATTTGTATTTCCCACTGCATTTCATTGCGGTTGATAATACTCTCTTTCACCGACAACACTGCATTAATGGTTGCGTCGCCGCAGTAATGCAGTGTATGTATCTTTATTACGCGTTCTGTTAAATCTTTTATATAATCCTCACGTTGTTCCTGCGGCAGTGCAGCCAATACAGATAAGTGATTTGCCATATCATGTTTAATTTGGCGTATTTCAATATGCTGTTGTTCCATTAATTGATAATAATTGCGGTTAATCTCTGCCAATGTATTCTGCTGTTCCAGTTTTTGCTGCTTTGCCAGAACAATAATCGCCCAAAATACTCCAATAAAAGACATCAAAACCAAAAAAAGCACAACCGCAAACTCTTGATGTACCTTAATTAACATTGTATGATGCTGTTCTACATTGTATAATGTAATAATACTTAGCATAATACAAAAAGGGATTGCTGTCAGCAACAACAACAGCCGCCATGTACTGTCAGAAAGTGTGTAATTCTTATCTGGTGCAAATTTCCGAATCCCCAAATACAGAAAACCAGTGAATAATCCGCTTAATATTATTTTTCGGATCATATAATAATCTTGGTGAAAATGGATATACATCACGTTTAGGAAATAATTATCGCGCAGTGCATTAAATGCTAAGATTGTACTGGAAAACAACAGACCTATCTCCATCCTTTTCCAAAAGCTGCCCTCACACGTCAGCCAAACAGCCCCCAAAAAGAGAATCGCCGTAAATAAAACATTAATTTTATCTCCAATAAAAATAACCATTGCCAATAGTCCTGCACTGCTTATAAGCAATAACAGACGTTTCCATTTCTTTTCCGTAATCTGAATTAAGTATTGTATTGCGCGCAGCAACAGCCACGCTTCTACAAGCATTATCAAAAGATAAAATTTATTGCCTCTCATCTGTCTTCCCCTATCATTGCACGGGCTATTTTCTTTACTGCCTGTTCCTTATGCCGTCTGCTGCAGGGAAGTTTTTCCTTCCCCACCAAAATACTGTCATTTCCTAAATAATCTACCCATACAGGATTAACCAAGTAACGCTGATGAATCCGCACAAACCGCTCTCCTAACGTTTTCTCAATATCATCTAGCTTCGCATAAAACGCATAGGTGCCTTTTTGTGTGACAAGCGTACACTTTCGTTTATCGGAGAAAAAATACAAAATCTCCTGCTGCCGAAAACGCCAAGTTCCCTCTGCATTTTGAAAAGCAAATGTCAATTCCTGCTCCATTTTCACCCGTATCCTGTGCAGCAGTTCCATAAGCCGTTCCATTACCGCTGGCTTTACGATATAATCAAGCGCACCCACACTGTAGCCATCAAAAACATATTCCGTATACCCCGTAACAAACACAATAATAATCGAATCGTCAAATTCCCGCAATTTTTTTGCCGTTTCCATACCACTAAGCCCTTTCATCTCTATATCCAGAAACAGCAAATCCACCTCACCGGGATGTTTGCGCAGCCACGAAACAGCATTTGTTCCCGACGAAAATTCATAGACGATTTCCTCCGATCCCTCAATCAGCACTTTTTCCAGTTGAAGACGAAATGCCTCGCGCACTTCCCATTCATCATCACATAATGCAATTCTCAGCATAGTTTCTTATCCCCTCCTGCTGTTTTTTAATATATGAAAACTATCAAATATTTTTCATCATTGTGCAATGAACCCCTAATTCTTTTCCTATTATAACATACTGCCTGCCAAAATCCTATATGCCACCAAACCAAAAATTACATTGCAAAGCACCAAACTTGACAAAGAATACAGTTCTACGGCAAACTTGACATTTATACTGCCAAATTTGACATCCCTATGCCACAGCCGTTTGATTTTATGCTATTGTTTTCCCAAGGAACTTTCTTAACCGTTCCTTATATATCAAATCTATTTATTAAGAGGTGTAAGTATGTTATATGTAAAAAATCTTCACAAAACCTATTCTGTAGGAAAAAACAAATATCAAGTGCTAAACGGCATTGATTTTCATGTAGCACAAGGGGAATTTGTCGCAGTAATGGGACCTTCGGGATCCGGCAAGACGACGCTGCTCAACTGCATTTCCTGCTATATTCCATTTGACAAAGGCGCTATTACCATTGGTGGCACCAATCTGGCTGGGCAGACTGAAAATGCGCTGGCTCATTTCCGCAATACCAAAATTGGTTTTGTTTTTCAGGATTTTATGCTTTTGGATGGATTGACAATTCAAGAAAATATTTTAGTACCGCGCATTATACAAGATAAAGTAACGCCAGAAGCACAACAGCTTGCCCAAAAGCTAACTTCACTGTTTGGAATTGCGCATATCTGCAATAAATATCCAGCAGAAATTTCCGGCGGTGAAAAACAACGTGCCGCTGTTGCGCGCAGTTTAATTAATAATCCATTAATTATTCTTGCAGATGAACCGACCGGCAATCTGGACTCTAAGTCCAGCCGCGCTGTTATTGAAGCATTCGGCGAAGCAAAATCAGAAATGGATGCCACAATTTTTATGGTAACACATGATAGTTTTGCAGCCTCGTTCTGTGATCGTGTTATTTTGCTAAAAGATGGCAGCGTCTACCGGCAGCTAGAGCATACAGGCAGCCGCAGCGTATTTCAAGATGAACTGCTTGGCGCCATTAAAGAAATGAATGCGGAGGTGTCATAATGGTACAAAATATTAACGAACAAAATACAAATGCGCAAACAACCGCAGTGTCAGAACATATATTCTCAATGCTGCAGCTAGAGCAGAAACTGCAACACGCAGATCGAAAGCAAGCACGTCTGTATCTATTCTGCAACTTTATGGCGTTAATGATTATCTCTGCCTATACGGGTATGATGTTTTCTCCCACCGTACAGACTGCATTTCCAACAGGCGGCGACAGCCGAAAGCAAATGAATATGATATTTATTTTGACGCTGTTAGGCTGTGTTATTTTTACAATTTATGCCGCCTGCCTGTTTTTCCGGCACAAATCCAGCCAGCTTGGTATCCTAATGGCATTGGGTGCATCAAGGAAACGTTTAATGCCGGGACTTTTTCGAGAAGTTATACTGTTAAGCAGCGTGTCATCCATTGCAGGCATTGTGGCAGGATTTCCTTTTATCGGGATAATTTGGAATCTGTTTCGTCTGTTTTTAATTGACAGTTCGGATATGAAACTGTCCTTTGACTTTCGGTGTTTACTGGTTTCTTTACTGTTTTTACTTTTAGTAATGGCATTTAGCTGCCTGACTGCGCTGCGTTACCTGCACAAAACAAATATTATGGAAGTTATCCGAGAAGAACATATTAATGAGCCGGTAAAAGAACTCGGCAAATGGTGCGGTGCTGCTGGTGCTGCGCTTTTAGTCGGCGGTATCCTTGCAGGGTACTTTGTTCCTATTATTTATGCTCATATAATGCAAATCGCAATCCCTCCCGCATGGTTAAATCTCTTGTGGCTTCCAGCTTTTGTTGGTTTGTATATGATTATGCTTCATGCTGTCGTGCATGGTGTCCGAAGTTATAAAAAGAATCCCTATAAAAATTTAATATCGCGCAGTATTATGAAATTCCAAGGAAAGCAGACAGTCAACAATATGATAATCGTTACACTGCTGCTTGCCGGAGCGTGTTTTGGCATTTTCTATCTTCCTGTAATGTTAGTGAACTCCTTGCGAACCAATGCTGCACAACCCTATGATTATCTCTATTATTACCGCGCGGATCAGCAAATACCAGACAGATCTGCAATTGAAGAACTTGCCTCAAAACATCATCTTACCTTAAAGGATTGGGGACAGTTTGAATACATTACCTTGGGATATGGCGGCAATCACATGATTATGGAGGAAGACGGCAATCATTACCATAAAGAATACTGGCCTATTTTAACAGAAAACATGACCATATCTCAAGATACTTGGAATGCTATGACAGGAGAATCTTTGGAAGTTCCTTCCGGAACATATTTTTGTGTCACTAATCGGGAAAATACTGCCCTAAGCGTTTCTACAAGCATCAAACATATTACAAATATGGTAAACCGCCGGCAGCGCGAAACCGTATATCAGGGATTAGCAGTTTATGATTTTCCAGCATTGGTAAACGAATCTGGATGCCGCGTAATAAGCAACGAAGATTATGCATACCTCTCTGATGGCTTAACAGATGATTGGAAAGGGTCAATTGTGCAGTTTAATATTGATGGAAAAGATTCCTATCCTTTTGCAAGTGCGCTGTATCATGCTTTTGTGGCTACAACGAATCAAGACTGCCTAATTGGAAAATCATACGACAGAGTATATAAAATTATTGTAAATGAACATGGGGAAGAATATTTTGGTGATAATGCAACGGAGCCATATCTGTCAAAGCTTGATCCCAGCCAAGTGGATTCTCTTGCGTTCCGCCTTTACTGGAAATATCAGCCTTCGTTCCGTATTCTTGAGAAAAACGATTTTCTGCTGTCCACTTCGGTGTTTTTAATGATGTTTTTGTTTATATTTATTGTCTGCCTATTAACAGCACTCGTAATTTGTTATACCCGCTGCCAGACAATTGCACTAAATAACCGCTATATTTTTGATGATTTAAAGAAACTAGGCGCATCGCCTGCCTTTCTTGCCAAAGAAGTGCGCAGCCAATGCAGCAGTGTATTCCAGACCCCATCCTTTGTGGGACTGCTGATAATTTATTTATTTTTTGCCCTACTGCTGTACAGCAATGACGGAAAAATTATTTTTGGAGAAATTATCACATTGTTTGTATGCCTTGGAATAGAAATTCTGACTAGTATGTTAATATATGGCGTATACCGTGGAACTGTTTCAGCAGTCCAGAAAAAACTGGGAATTATTGTCGTTGGGAAATGATTTCTATTACTTTTATAAAACAGCAGGATATATTATGGACTGTCGAAAAATAACATTTTGTTTGAATAGACAATTGTAATTACAAAAAAGTCCATAATCTATTGGAGGCTGTCGCAATAAACTTTGATTATACAAGATTTCATATAAATCATAGCACGGTGTTAGACTATCTTGTATCCGTCTTCCTTCATGCGACAGCCCCATCCATTATTTTCTGATAACTCTATAATATTTTTAATAGAGTTCATTGTTATTAAGCCCTTACTCCTCCCAATTATGATATACTGCCTGTACATCATCATCTTCGTCAAGCATATCGAGCGTTCTGTTTAGATTCTTAATAGCGGTTTCATCGGTTAATTCTACATAATTTTGGGGAATCATTGTTACCTCAGCACTTGCCATTGTAATTTTTTTCTCCTCTAATGCCTTGTATACTGCATCAAAATCGTCGGGGGCTGTAAGGATTTCATAGCTGTCCTCCTCCTCCGAAAAGTCCTCGGCACCTGCATCTAAGGCAATCATCATTAAATCATCGGCACTTAGTTCACATTCTTCCTTATCAATAATAATTTGCCCTTTTTCATCAAACATAAACGATACGCAGCCTTGTGTACCAATACTACCATTTCCTTTCGTAAAGGCGCTTCGTACATTTGCTGCTGTGCGGTTTTTATTGTCAGTAAGGGCTTCTACGATAATTGCTATACCATTTGGCCCATATCCCTCATATGTAACTCGCTCATAATTCACTGCATTGCCGTCACCTGCTGCCTTCTTAATGCCGCGATCTATGGTATCGTTTGGCATATTGTTGGCTTTCGCTTTTGCCACTACCTGCGCCAACTTAAAATTATTGGCAGGATCGGGCCCGCCCTCTTTTACTGCGACTGCGATTTCACGGCCGATAATTGTAAAAATCTTTCCTTTCGCTGCATCATTTTTCTCTTTTTTGTGTTTAATGTTTGCAAATTTTGAATGTCCTGACATATTGGATTCTCCTTTATCTTTTTCTATATTTTTATTTTCTTTGCTGCACTTATATATAATTACATTACAAGGCTGCCAAAAAGCATTATCTTTATCCTTCTTCCTGCTTTGTTATAAGTTCCTCTTTCGGAAGTTTTGTAACAAGAACCGTCTGTATTACATTTTTTTCAACTTTTACAATTTGAAATAGATATCCGTCTATCCGCACTTCAATTCGTTCGCCCTCATCCGGTATACGGTCAATTATGGATATTAAATAACCGTTAAGCGTTTCAAACTCCGATTCCTCAAAGTGAATCCCAAAACGCTCCTCCAAGTCAGCAAGCTTCGTCATGCCTTCAATAACATATTCGTTTTCACCTCTTATCCGAATATGTGTTTCCTCAGCATCATACTCATCCATAATATTCCCAACAATCTCCTCAAGAATATCCTCCATTGTAACAAGTCCTGACGTTTGCCCGTATTCGTCTATTACAATGACCATTTGATTTTTCTCAGACTGCATACTGCGGAATAGTGCATCAATATTTTTCGTTTCCGGCACATAGACTGCTTCACGTATCAACCCCTTAACACTCCCCACCGCCGCATTTAAACTTTCGTCTGAGGTATGAAACCGCATAGCATCCTTTAAATAAAGCACACCAATAATATGGTCAAGGTTTTCCTCATATACAGGGTAGCGGCTGTTGCTCTCTTTCAGCATAAAGTGCAACGCATCCTTAAACGGCATTGTACTGTCAATCGCTGTAATATTATTTCTATGCGTCATAATATCGCTCGCTTCTTTGTCGCCGAATTCGAAAATATTGGTGATCATCTCCACCTCTCCGGCTTCCAGCACGCCTTGCTCATGACCCTCATTGACCATAGAAATAATTTCTTCTTCTGTAACATCTGCCTGTTCTTCAATCGTCCGAAATCCTAACAGTCGCAGAAAAGCATTTGCAGAAATGGCAACAATTCCTGTTAACGGATACAATACAGTGCGCAAAAACTGTATATAGCCAATAAACCGATATGCCCAAACATCCGGATGCTTCTGCGCCAATTTCCGCGGCAACAGAATGCTAAAAGTAAGCAAAATATACATTAAACAAACTGTCGCAACTACCAGCGCAAGCACGCCCGACACGGTTTCGCTTACCCCTTGAAATAGCGACCATTCCAAAAACCATGCCCGAAACTGTGCTGCCCATCTTGGCAAGAAAAAGCAGCCCATTACTAATTCTATCAAGGTGGTTATCATTTGAATCGAATTGACATAAATTGTCGAATGTACAATAATACGGTTCAGCAAAAGCGATTTGCGATCGTTTTCCTCCTCCGCTTTGCGTGCTATCTCCTTATCATTCATAAGATAAATGGCTCTACCAAATCCTGATAACACTGCCTCAATAAATAGTAGTAAAAAAAATAAAATCATACTACAGGCCGAAGCCCCGCCGTCGTCCATGAAACTTTCTCTCCTTTGTCCTTTCGCTTATTATTATAAGCCTGCAATGTTTGATACTTGTACCACAAATACTATTTTTGCAAGAACAACCATATACCAAACGAAGGTGCAATCTGCTCCAACACAGGCTACACCTTCTAAATATATCATTTCTATTCCAAAACGTCAATATCCAAAGCCCTATGTATCAAGCTCAAGACTGATTTGCAAGGCTCTGTTTACGCGCTGCATAATCGGCGTATCCAAATGACACACCTTATCCTTTAAGCGTTTCTTGTCAATCGTTCTTAACTGTTCCAGCAAAATCACAGAATCCTTCACCATATCATGATTGCCGGCATTCAGCTCAATATGCGTAGGTAAGTTTGCCTTGTTCATCTTAGAAGTAATCGCCGCACAGATAACAGTTGGACTATGTTTGTTTCCCACATCATTTTGTATAATAAGTACCGGTCTGACACCGCCCTGTTCCGACCCGACAACCGGTCTTAAATCTGCGTAATATACATCTCCTCGCTTCATGTCATACACCTCTATTAATTTCCCGAAACCGGCATTTCCGGCGTTTTCGGTTTTGATTTATTGCTTAATCCTATTCTTTCCCTTTCAGACGGATTTATTCAATAATTATCCAATTAAGGAAATGAATTTCTAATCCTTAATTAATAGAAGTTTTTGCAGCATTTATTCGTAGATTAATGTATCATCCAATTTATAAATCCTTGGAACCCGCTTGCCCAAATCACAGGCAAGTTCATAGTTAAACCTTCCTGACTGCTCGCCGATCTCCTCCATTGTAATCGTATTCTCCCCATCTGCCCCAATTAATGTAACGGACTGCCCGATGCAGATTTCACCTGACACATCTGTCACATCTACCATAAACTGATCCATACAGACACGCCCTGCAATCGGTGCGCGCTGCCCATTAATTAGAACAGAACCAATATTTGACAGACTGCGCGGATAGCCGTCACCATAGCCGATACAGATTGTCGCAATCCGTGTTTCACGCGTTGTCGTAAATGTACCGCCATAACTGATTTCCTGATTTGCGGGAACCGTTTTTATATATACAATTCTTGATTTCAACGAAAGTACTGGCTTTAACTGGATTTCGCCGGATGCCTCCACCTCTTTGGAGGGCCACAGCCCATAGAGGATAATTCCGGCACGCACAGCATCCATACCAGCCTCCGGTAACTGTGCAATTCCGGCACTGTTTGCACAGTGTTTCATCGGAATATAAATTCCTTCTTTTTGTTCTAACTGTTGTACAAATGCCTGAAACATCTGAAGCTGTCGGTATGTCTTCGTCTTGTCTGCTTCGTCTGCTGTCGCAAAATGCGTAAAAATCCCCTCGATTTCCAACGCGGGAAGCTTTGATACTTTTTTAACAAACGCAATTCCCTCTGCGTCTGGCTCTATTCCGATACGAGTCATTCCGGTATCAACTTTTATATGAATTTTGCATACCTTACCCATGTCCTGTGCCTGTTGTGATAAAAGCTGCGCCACATCATACATAAAAACTGTCTGGCGTATTTCCCACTCTATTAACTGCTGATAACTGTAGGGAAATGTATAGCCCAGTATCATAATATTTTTTCGAATGCCACTTTCACGCAGTACAAGCGCTTCCTCCGCAGTTGCAACTGCATATCCCCATACGCTTTGATTCTGCTCCAGAAGCCTTGCAATCGGTATCGCGCCATGACCATATCCGTCCGTTTTTACCACTGCAATAATTTTCGTTGTTTTTTGTATTTTTTGCTGAATACTTTGTATATTGCAGGATACTGCATCCAAATCTACCTCCGCCCAAACTCTATCATAATGCATCATTTCAAACAGCCTTCTTCCTTTCGTCAGTCTTTTCAACGCTTAGGAATTGTCAATAAATAACTCATCAAAAATTAACAAGTTATTTATTTACAATTCCTTAGTAAAACATATTTACTGCAAATATTTCAGCGATTGGATAATATCCTGCGCCATTATAAAATACGAGGAGGTGCTCTCCTTAGCGATATCGCCTGCCAATCCATGCGCATAGACGCCTGTTACTGACGCCTCATAACCGCCTGTCCTCTGCGCGAGCAGCCCTGCAATGATACCTGTCAGCACATCGCCGCTCCCCGCTGTCGCCATACCATCATTTCCACTGGAATTGAGGTACATCATCTTCCCGCGCTTCGCAATTATAGTACGCGCATCCTTACATACCAGCGTAACATCATATTTCTTGGCAAATGTTTTGCAGGAAGCGAGAATGTCCTTTTTAATTTCTGTCAGCGGATACTGCATTAACCGCGCAAACTCTCCAAGATGCGGCGTCATAACCACTTCATTACTTGTCTTTTTACGGCTAAATTCAAAAAGTTCCAAAAGCCACTCTTGTTTTGCAAGCAAATTTAAAGCATCCGCATCAATTACCATTGGCTTTGCAGTGGTTGACAATACGGTTTCAAAGATTTTCTGCGCTTTGCCGGATACTGATATGCCCGGACCCACGGCTATAACATCCGCCCATTCCAGTCCCTGTAATAAAGCCGCATTTTCCTCTTCTGAAAGATAATATGCACCATCATCGCTATAAGTGCTTACCATTACCTCCGGCATTTTTTTCAGCAGGCTGTCACGGTTTTCCTGTGCTGTAAATACCTTAACCATACCCGCACCGATACGAAATGCACTTAACGCTGCTAACTGGCACGCACCCCCCATACTTTTTGATCCGGCTATTAACATTACCTTTCCAAATGCCCCTTTGTTACCTGCCGGATTTCTGTTAGGAAAGCGCAAGTCCTCTTTCTGGCTGGTAAATGTCACAACTCCTGTGCGCTTTGACGCTAAAATAGACTTGGGAATCCCAATCGGCACACAGATTATCTCACCCGCATACGAAGCGCCCGGATATAGCATTAGCCCAATTTTCCGATAGGCAAACGTAATCGTCACATCCGCTTTTACAGCACAGCCCATAATACTACCGTCGTCTGTATGCACGCCCGAAGGAATATCAACTGCCACTACTTTCGCCGTTGACATATTGACTGCCTCAACTGCTTTCATAAATTTCCCTTCGATATTCCGCGTCAGCCCAATACCGAAAATTGCATCTACAATCACATCATACAGCGTATGCTCTACACCATAATAAATCGGAATTTGAAGCTTTTGGGCAGTTTCTAACTGCTGCCGTGTTTCCGGCGTCATTTTCTTAACTTCCCCAATCATATTGATCTCGGCGCGGACGCCCTCTTCCTGCAAAATCCGTGCAATCGCAATGCCGTCACCACCATTGTTGCCGCTGCCTGCCATTATCCCTACATATGCATCTTTCCCATATCGGCTAATAATAAACCGCGCACATTCCAGCGCAGCGCGTTCCATTAAGACAAGCGGCGCAATCCCGTATTCTTTGCTTGCCGTTTCATCGCATTTTTTCATTTCAGAGGCGCTTAAAACATAATCCATAGGATGCTCCCCAGCCCTTTCTATTTATATTTATGTTAATTTCCGTTGGACACCCGTAAACATTCAAGACGAGAAAATTCATCTTCCTATGAACCGTTTTCCCCGCTCGTGTGCCGCCTTAGGAATTGTCAAAAAATAACTGTTATACTACATAACACCAGAATTTACTATACAACACTGGTTAAACGTATATGGCTGGCGTTATATAATCAGGTTACTCGGAAAGTTTAACTGTTAAGCAGTATAATTTGGCGCCGTATAAATGTTCATCTGCAAAGAAGATAATCGCAGGCGCAGCGGGGCTACGTCAAGATTATCTGATGCCGCAGATGGACATTTAGACAAGTCAAATTGATGCGTTATTTATTGACCGTTCCTTAGCACCATACAATGGCATATTTCCTCTGCATTGGCGTACACAATCAAATATCTCCCTGCTTACTGCGCAACCCATGCACTGCCTTAGCGGCATATTTCCTCTGCACGGGTCTGTACATAAAAATACCCAGACCTTCTATGTCTGGGCATTGCCGCCGTCTATGACATCCTTCTCTTTGTTTAGTACATTCTTAGGATTGTATTTCATATCAAATACACCAATCACATCGGGTCCGAATATAGAATGCATATAAGAATACATCTCATCATTCCATATCTCTTTCTTCTGTTTGGAGAGAATCTTGCGCTTTAACTGCAGGCGAAACTCTGAAATCCATTGATTAATCTCATTAATATCTTTAACATTTTTCTGAATTTTCTCATAGCATATATGCATAGTAGCAACCATTAAATTCATGTTTGCTTCATCAATCTGCTTGGGTAAATCCATTAGCTCATCATTATAATCCTCAACCTGCTGATTAATTTCCTCTATTTTTTGCTTATTCTCCGACATTTTTTTTTCTTTACCGGAGCTGTCGGGCAGTTCCATTATGGAAACAATCTCCTGCATCAGTTTCTTTTTGAGCGAATTAAGACTCTTTAATTCCGTATTAGCTTTGCCCTGACGCTTTAAAAGTTCGTTTAATTCCTCCTCTAACGCTTGTATTTCCTCATTCTCCCCCGCCTGCGTAAACAATTTATGCCATTGATTGTCTAAGGTCAAAATTGGAATTTTTTTACCGACTAATGCTTCTCGGAAAACTTCATCATCCCGTGGCATCCATTTCACCTTCTTTTATTTTGATATATAGTAAAACACAAATGCTATTTGCGTTTACCTGTGCCGAACGCATGCCGCAAAGCGGCTAAATTTCTTATTTATTTAATATTCCATAAGAAAGCTTCATTAAGCTGTCAGACAAATGCACATTCTCTACCGCAACACTATCTGGTACATTTAAGTCAGTATGTGCGAAATTCCAAATCGCCTTAATATCACACTGAACAAGCAATTCTGCTGTCTTTACTGCACCCTCCTTAGGAATTGTCAGCACTGCAATATCTATATTTTGCTGCTTTACAAAGGTTTCAATATTTTCAATTGGCTGTATCGCAATGCCTCGAATTTTTTTATTATAAAGCGCGGGATTTTTATCAAATATGCCCTTAACAATAAATCCCCAACGTTCAAAATCTGTATAATTTGCCAGCGCCTGACCTAAATTTCCTGCTCCGACAATAATTAAATTATGGATTGTATTCAGCCCCAAAATTCTTGCGATTTCATTATACAGGTATTTGACATTGTACCCATAGCCTTGCTGTCCAAACCCGCCAAAGTTGTTAAAATCCTGCCTAATCTGGGAAGCAGTTACCTTCATCAGTTCGCTTAAATCCTGTGAAGATATCCGCTCAATACCATTGTCTTTCAAGTCCCCCAAATACCTGTAATATCTGGGAAGTCTAGCGATAACCGCCTGTGATATTGATTTATCATCCACGATCATCTACCTCCGTGTCTTGCCCTGTTTACAATCGAGTAGAGAAGATTTATCTTCCCTATTCATAGGGTTCCCTATGAATAGGGCTCCCTACTCGTGCGCCGCCAATGCGCCATGCAATGGCATATTTCCTCTGCATCAGCGTGTGCAAAAAAACTTCCAAATAACTAAAATTTTTTGTATATTTAGTATAGCACCCTTGTTAAATCGTTGTCAATCATTTTTAGTGATTGCTTTTCTAGACATTCTCTTTTATAATAGTAAATTATGGGTAACAGTTCAGGTAGGTCTGCGCATTTACTGCGCTGACCGTAATAAAATGTAGTGGTTGGAGGTATCCAGCCCATCGCGAAGCGATTTCCAATGGCTGGATACGTAACAGTTCAATGGGTTATCTGAACTGTTACAATT
>ERZ778496.600-NODE-600-length-33083-cov-7.192836_pt1 | contig 33083 bp, 27 predicted proteins | sample MGYA00433099_ERZ778496 | MGnify/ENA primary metagenome ERZ778496 (study PRJEB29527, sample SAMN07138962) | mouse gut metagenome | material: feces | host: mouse | place: China:Nanjing | collected 2016-01-25 ...
ATTTTGTAACAGTTCAGATAACCCATTGAACTGTTACGTATCCAGCCATTGGAAATCGCTTCGCGATGGGCTGGATACCTCCAACCACTACATTTTATTACGGTCAGCGCAGTAAATGCGCAGACCTACATGAACTGTTACAAGATTTTCCAATTTCTGCACAGCCCATATTGCATAAGCGGGCAATACGTGCTATGCAGAAAGGAAAATCGAATCGTTCGTGAGTATATACTAAAATGCTTCGTGCTCTCCGATTGCAATAATATCCTCATCCAAAAGCCCCTGTTCCTTTAAAACATGGTAATAGTTATAATCCATATAAATTAAATACCCTTGTACAAAATCCAGTAAAAAATAACCCTGTTCTACCATGCTGCCCTCTATCGGCTTTGCCGAAGCAAGCACTACATATACGCAGTGTTCTTCGCGCGCACACCTTGCAAGTTCCTCCGCGTTGTAGGTTTCGCTCCCTTCCATTGCATCATAAAGCGCATTGGAAAAATTCCACTGGGGCTCTAACATATTGCGTCCATACGGTGTAAAAATATCCCCAGAATACTGTCGCAAAAACGGCAGTAGTCCCGCCGGCATTACGGCGATTGGTCTATACTTTTCGAGTTTCATCGTTTCCACGACATCAATTATCTCGGGCGGAATATGATAGGCATTCACCGCGGGAAAATACAATGTATTCTTATAGACCAGCTTCCCATTTGCCGCAATCGCCACAAGCGCCACAAGCAGCACAAGTCCTTTTGCAATCATGGACTTAAAGCGCATCATAAATCGAATAATGCAATAACACACCATAATCCCTATGGGCAGCGTCCACCAGACACGATAGTAGATCTCATTGTCCATTTTCATGCCAATCCATACAAACAATGGGCTGAGAAATACCACTACCAGCGCCGCTGTCAAATACACCAGCGCAATTTTAATTTTTTTGTTCCGCTCCATAACCCAAAGCGCAAGCAGCGTAATTAAAAAAATGGGAATTAGAAAACTTCGGTTATTATAGCGGAGAATATCCTCCATTACTCTGCCCATTTTTTCCCACATTGGCAAATCTCCCCCATTTTCAACTTAACAGCAGATAACATACACCAAGCACCAAACACGGCAGACAGCAGACCATCATCAACACAGCGATCTTGATATCCTTTTTGCGCAGTGCAATCATAATCGCCGCCAGACCGACCACCGTCGGCACCAGCATAAAGGCAATACTTGTGGCAAACACTGCCGAAACAATCACACAAACAAACAATAGCCACACACCTTTGGTTACCTTATCACTGGCAAGATACATAATACACAGAAAGAGCGCCGGAAGCACAATGCCTGCCATAAGCCCTTTTCCCTGCCACGTCCTTGTCATAATAAATGTTTCTGCTGTATAGAGCGAAACATTGCCATACGCAAACCATACAATAATTAGAAGCATAAACACAGGACGGTAATTGCGACGGTTTTTTTTTGCATCTTTATTTTTATAGAGCAGTCGATTGCCGATCTGCCCAAAAATACAATACATAAACAACAGCCAAACGGGTGCAAGAACTGTATGTGCCACCGCAGCAGGGGGGATTCCACTCAGCCGTGACAGCCATGCTTGATATATTGGCGTTGGCGATAGTGCATGGCGTATATCTAGCGGATAAATATACCCCGTATAGGCATCTCGCAGATACATCGTGTCAAACGTATCTGTCAGCACCGCTGTAGCTATATAATATGCGTCATCTCCATCCCAATACGCAAATTGTACTGCATACACCATCTGTGCGCCGATTAGCCCAAAAACCAACAGCCAGCCAATTATTACCAGAAACGGCATTGTGCGAATTTTCTTAATATTTTTTATAAAATCAATAAAAACCTTTCTACCGCTTAACACGGAATACACGATTGCTGCGCCGAAAACTGCTGTATAAATCGCTACGAGCATACGAAAACTTTTTTGCAGCAGGATAAAAGGAATTGCCGTTAATTCAAATAGAAAAAAGCTCACAAACCACCCGCAGGCATATGCCATTGCGGGTGTTCTTTGTGAAGCATTCATGTACTTTACCGGTATCAATCCTAAAAAAAGGGGTGCAGGTAATACCAAAAATAACAGTATCCCCCAATTATACAATTCCACGCGCTAAATTCTCCTACTACAAAATTATCCTTTTTATGATCCTTCTTTCTGGCTAAAATATAATGACAATTCTGCGGCAATATGCTCGCCCAGCACAATATTTCCGTTATCCTTCGGATGCAGCCCGTCACGCAGATAATAGTCCGAAGATTCTTTCGTAGAACAATCCATAAAACCTGTATCATACAAGTCAATAACATGAAATCCAAATTCTTCGGCAAGCTCACGCTCTACTTTCATAAAATCGCCCAGCGTCGGCTGCCCGTTATAATCCGTATAAGCACAGGTTGATTTCTTAGACATATTGTACATTGTCACAAAAAAGACTTCCCTGTCCCCATAGTACTCTTTTAACTGCTTCATAAAATAACGGACAGAACCGCAGTATCCTGCTGTGCTTAATACATCCTTTGCATTGCCAAAACGTTTATTCGAAACATCAGCCAAATAATCATTGACACCCGCAAACACTACAATAATATCCGAGTCCACATTGGTTACATTTCCAAAATTCAGCGCCAGCGAAAACTCCTCGCCGCCATATGCAGAAAACATTCTTCCACCTTTTCCATGATTTAAAACCCGTTGAAAATGAAGATAAGAATTTGCGTAAGTAACATAGCTGACAAAATTGCCATTCTGGTCAACTGCGCTTGTGATTCCTTCGGTAATACTGTCGCCGATAAACACCACATTTTTTTTGGAAAAGTCATACGTATTGTTTTCCAGTATCTGCTTATCCATCTGATTAATTTTAGAAGTCTTATCCTTAGAATTTTTCAGCTTATACAGCCCGTCCCTCGCCTTGACAAAATTTAGCTGCTGCTTTCTTCTCGCCGCTTTCTCTCCCTCGGATAGACGCTCTATTTCATTTAATTCCTGTGTCTGCTCCTCTGTCGATTCTGATTCGGTTTCTGAATTATCGCCGCTTTCTGTTTTTTTATCCGCATCTGTATTCTTATCCTTACCACTATCTGTTCCTTGCTGCTGTGTATCTGTGGTATCACTGCCCTCCAGCTCTGTGCCATCTTGTGCTGATCCATCTTCTGCAGTATTATTTTCTGATATATTACTCTCTGTATTCTCGCTGTTTTCTGTGTTTTGCTCTGTATCGCCAGAAGCCGTTTCCTCCTGCTTTTCTTCTACAGCAGCAGATGAAGTATCCGCCGCCGCCAAATTTTCCCCTGTTCCCAGTGCCGCATTCTGACAACAAATGCAGTCTGTACAGGTACATCCTTCCACACAGCGTGAAATCGCCTGAAGGCTTCCTGCCTCCACACGGACACGCTGACTACAGGCAGTACAAGATACTGCCGCCATTACTGCCGCAAATAACGTCAGTAACCCAGCTTTTTTGTTTCTCATAAAATAACTCCTTTCTAAGAATTAAGCTCTTCTAAGAAACTGTTTTATGTGTCCTTACTATTCACGCCCAGCAGCTTTAAACATTCCGCCTCGTAAAAACGATTATCGGACATATAAAAATCTGCCAGCTCTTTATTTCTTGCGTCTAAAAGCTCATACGCAGCCGTAAGATTCCCGGGATGAAACATCAGTTCCAGTTCCGAAGCCTTTCTGCCCGCATAGCTTTGATACGCCGGAAGCAGTGTTTTCACTACCTCCCATTTCATTTCACAGGTAAAAAAGATGCCGAAAAACACGGGGGATTGTATCCCTCTGCTTTTCAAAAGTACCTGACTTCTACCCGCGTATATTTTTAGGATGCACCATTTTACCAGATTCATTACCGGTACCCTTTTTGGCATTCCCTGCGCATGCACCAAAGGGCTTACTGGATCACAAGGTATCCGGATTTGGCGTATCCTTAGATGTTCAAATTCTTGTTCAGATAATACCTCCAACAGACTATCCAGCACAATTGGTATCATATGATAGTGCTGATGCGAATCTATGGCGGTAATACGATAATTATATTGACTTGTGACTGCCCGAAGTTGTGCGGCAATCTCCAATTTTATCTGCTGTTTCAGGCGATTCCTTTTTGTACTAATTTTTGTAATATTCCATAAAAAAAGCCGAATAAACGATTTGTTAAAAAATCCTTCTTTATCCACCAAAAGCGGCACTTTATCAGCGCCTGCCAATGGCTTCCCCTCCACAAAATTTAAGTGCAGAACACGCCGTATTTCTGCTTTGGGGTCTTCTTTGTCTAATATTTCCAGTGCTTCTCCAAGTGACGGCGTATTCGGAAGAATGCTGATGCTGTTAAGTACACCTTCCCGATGACAAGCCAGTATTTTCTGCGCCTGTTGTGCAGTCACGCCGAAATCATCTGCATGAAACCAGATTTTACCGTTCATTTCTTTCTATGCCTCTTTCTCGCCTCTTTCTCAAACTCCGTCTATGCTCTCGGAAAATATACCGGAAAAACTTAATATTTGTTGTAATATAGCGGTTCCACAGCCGCTTAGGGTCTTGTAGCAGCCGATACAGCCATTCCAGCGACAAACGCTGCATCCACTTAGGAGCACGCTTTATATGCCCTGCTAAATAATCAAATCCGGCGCCTACACCAAACATTACGCCGCTTACTTTATCCTTATGCGCCGCCATCCATTCCTCCTGCTTGGGTGCTCCAAGCCCGACCCATATAAAATCTGGCTGCGCTTTATTTATCTGACAAACTGCCTGCTGTTCCTCCTCGTCGGTCAACGGTCGAAACGGCGGCGAATACATTCCTGCTATCGTTAATGTAGGATAATCCCTCTCTATCGCTGTGCGCATATCTGCAAGTGTTTCCTGCGTAGCGCCGTAGAAATAATGGCGATACCCATATTGCGGCGATACACGAAACAATTCCAGCATTAAATCCGGCCCTGTTACCCTTTGTGCCTGCGCAAATCCTTTCCTCTTGCTATATATTGAAAGCGGCGCACCGTCCGGCAGCGCCATAGCCGCACCGTTTTGTATTGCCCGATATTTTTTGTTTTCATATGCCATTACGGTTGTATGCACGTTAGAAACACAAATATACTTTCCGCGGAGTGCCTCTCTATGTGAATGAATATAATCCAGTGTTTCCTGCATATTCGTTACATTGATTCGCGTCCGCAATATTTCACAATACTGTAATTTACCCATTTTAATATTGCATCATTCCTATTCTATCCAAAAACTGTTACGATTATAGCATCATTTCCCCTAAAACGTCAATATCTTTTGCATACGGCTGCTTAGCGTTACCAAAAGAAACTACCGCGCCCCCTTGCGCCCCAACACTGCAAAAACTGTCATAAATAAAATTTTTATATCCAGCCCCAAAGACCAGTTATCAATATATTCCAAGTCTAACTTGACGATCTCCTCAAAATCCTGTATATCGCTGCGTCCGCTCACCTGCCACATTCCAGTCAGCCCAGGTGTAATACTCATGCGTCTACGATAATATCCATTATATTTCTCAAACTCGTCCTCTGTCGGCGGGCGCGTACCCACCAAACTCATATCTCCAAATAAAATATTTAAAAACTGCGGCGTTTCGTCAATGCTTGTCTTGCGGATAAACTTCCCAACTTTTGTAATCCGTGGATCATCTTCCATCTTAAAGACAAGCCCCTTTGCCTGATTCTGTGCCGCCAGTTCTTTTTTGCGCTCCTCCGCATCAAGATACATTGACCGAAACTTCCATATTTTAAAGCGCCGTCCATTTTTTCCAATCCGTGTCTGTGAAAAAAACACAGGCCCCGGTGAATCTATTTTAATGGCAGCCGCAACAAACGGTGTAATGATTGCCGTCAGCACCAATCCAACCAGCGCCCCCACAATATCAATCACTCGCTTAATTAGAAGCCGCCTTGAATCCATATTTTTTAAAGCAAAAGAAATCACACTGTACCCCGCCATCTGCTGTACATATGTATTTGGATTTGCTCTGCTAAATAAATCGACATTGTAATGGCATACCAGCCCCATTTCCTCAAACCTTTGTACCATATCACGGATCTCAATTACGGGAATCCCTGGAAGGCAGATAAACACTTCATCCACCATCATCTGCACCACAACATCAAACAAATCCTCCTTTGCCGCCACCACAGGAACGCCTTGTATCCTATCATTTATGCGGTTTTCATCATAAACCGCTGCCGCCGTAATCTCATAATACCATTCTGTCCCTTGAATTAAATTGCCCACAACCTCCTTGACATTGATATCCCTTGCCACTACCAGCATTTTATTGCTGCTTGCGCTCCTGCGGTAATATTTCCACATTACTTTTTTCAGCAGCATATGCACACAATACGTTATCAGGGTATTTAAAACTGCAAAAATTCCATAGATTAACCGAGAAAACGCATAAGCCTGCTGTGTCAAATATAAAATCACAACCAGACCAACCACCAAAATACACGTGTAACGCACTGTATAATAAAATTCCTGATAATATCCCCTGTAGAAAAAATTTCTGTTTGCATCTAAAAACAAGCTGTACAGCAAACAGAGCACTACAATATATGTCCCCACCATCATATGGAACTCCACAGGATACTCTTCATAATGTATTACGCGAAACCGGATAAACAAAGACAGCACATAAGAAACAATCACGCTTATCAGATCGACCAGCAAAACACTGTATAATTCTATCATTTTATTCTTTCTTCTGATATTTTCCATCTCATCCTCCAAGCAGTGATAAATGGTATCTCAAGCCACCTTTTTACACTACGGATTATACGCACCAAATCGATTTTTCAGCAGTATTTTCATTAATGCGCTGTTTCCTTTCCAAAAACTGATTTTTGTTGGTGTTTTGCCTTTCTTAGGATATGCCCGCGTTACAGGAATTTCGCAAGCCTGATAACCAAGCTGTGTTGCGCGCACAGACAAATACGCCAAAAGCTCATACCCCATAAAAATATCCCGCAGCGGCGCAACCCGCGGATCTTTTAAATACCGCGCAGAATATGCCCGAAATGCATTTGTCGTATCCGTAAAATGCTGTCCTGCTGTCTTTGAAATTATCGGCGCATGAATCAGTCTTACCGATATATTGCGGATAAACGGCGTATTCACAGCGCGTCCGCCCTCCACAAAGCGCGACCCCTGCACAAAGTCATATCCTTCTTCCAATTTCTGAATAAATGCTGGAACATCTTCGATACTATCCTTATTATTCCCATCAATTGTAATAATACCCCGATAACCTCTTTTTAATGCCCACCAAATTCCCATGCGGAGCTGCGCTCCCTGTTTTCCTGCATCTTTCTTTACTAAAAGCGTATTCACCTTTAACTTGCGCAGTTTCTTTTCCTCCGTACAACCGTCCGTAGAACCACCGTCGCAGATTACAATATCTGCACACTTTGAGATATCATTCTTATATGCGCGATACAGTTCTTTTATAATGCGCTCTCCCTCGTTAATTATTGGTATCAGCACCGCATAATCACATAATTTCGGTGCATATTCCGAACATTCAAAAACGGGAACACCCGGCTGGTTATACTCTATTATCATCCAAAAACCTCCCTAATATAATTAAGCAGCTCCGAAAGCAGTACCAAATCCTGCGTTTTCCCCATCTCAATTGAAATATAGCCCTGATACTGGTTTTCCTTTAAGAAACAGCTTAACTCCTGGTGCAGCCCGCGCCGTTTTTTGGACATCACAATCGGCGCAAGGTGTGGCTCACTAATATGTACATGGTTGATATATGCTGCATTTCCTTCCAATATCTCCACGCGTTCGCCATTCTCCACCATAGTCCCCACATCAAGATTTAATCCAAAGCCTGCTGTTTCGGTTTCACGAATCAGCGCTAACGCCTCCTGCGTTGTATTAATATAGTTGGTATTGTAAATCGGTGGGTTTGCTTCCATACCGATTACAGTCTGGTTTTGCTCTGCATACGCACCAGCCGCCTGAAAAAAAGCAATTCCTTCCTGCCGTTTTGCCAAATCCGCATTTTCGGGAAGCGCCCTGTTTCCTGGACAACCAAAGACAAGATTTTTGCAGTCTATCGCTGCTGCAAAGTCAACTGCCATCTTTGTATAAGTGAGAAGTGCTTCCTGTTCCTGCCTGCTTCCAAACAATTTCTCCGTTCTGCCAAACCATATTGACTGCATAGAACATACTGTGAAACCATATTGCTTCTTTAAGTTCTCTGCCCATTGCCGTGCTTCTGTCAAACACCCATATGGATTCTGAGGAAAAATCCGCGTCGGCGCAATTTCCAGCCCTTTATAATTATATTGCTTCATAAGTTGATAGACCGAAACATCCTGATCCGCCGTCCACGCAATATTCGATATCGCACACTTCATAACTGCACGCTCCCTAAAATTTTATTCTTTTTATGCCCACGAACGATTCGATTTTCCTTTCTGCACAGTACGTATTGCCCGCTTATGCAATATGGGCTGTGCAGAAATTGGTAAATCTTAATGGTCTTCAGTATAACATACTTACCAAAATATTATTTTAACTTGAATACCACAAGGATTAAGAAAACGATGTACTAGTATTCAATATTATTCGTTCTATTGATAGCTTTCAATAAACCGCTTGATATCTTCCAATACGGCTTCCTTGCTGCAAATATAGCCGTCCTTGCCGCCGAATTTCTCTGCATAGCGCGTTCTAAAGTCGTACTTTGCAGTTTCACCATCGAGTTCATTCTGAAATGTTTTACCAGTTATATATTTATAAACTTCTGCTGCGGAAACCGGTTCTGTTGCCATATTCAGCAGTGGAATATTTTCATCCAGCGCTGTCTGGATATCCTCCCATAGGCGGCTCAACGGGTAGAACTGATATTCGTTCCGGCTGTCTGTAAAATCAAGCGCTGTAAAACCAAGCTTCGTAAACATCTGGCGCAGCTTTTCCTTCTCCTCTTTGGATAAATCCTTACATTTATAATAGCCGTTATCCTGCAATTCATAATAATCCTGCAATTCCATTGCGCTAACAGAAAGCTCGGCCATTTTTTCCTTCCGCAGCATATAAGGAATTACATTGATATAATCATAGATAAAATTCTTCTTAATATTTAACCCATACAGTGCCGGAAGACGGATAATCAGCGCATCAGGGTAATTTTTGCGCACCCACGCCTCAAGATAATAGCGATTTAAACCATATGGCTGTACCCCATCGCCGACACTTCCCTTCTCGTCGGTTACAGTCGGACTGTTTTCATCTGCTCCTACAGGATTTTTATAGACATCAATTGTTGATATCAACACCAGTTTTTTCGGATTAATTTTTCGGATATTGCGCTCCGCATTTAAGATTAAGTCTAAATCCTTTTCCGGTGCACTATTTGCCAAATATTTTTCTGCGCGCAGCCCTGCATAAATCAATAAATCCGGCTCCAATCCATACGCCTTCTCAACATTGTTGGAATTGTACACACCTTCAATGCGGTTCCTTGCCCTTACATAAATATTGCTGCCCACAAATCCCGTATATCCCACTAAAATAATCATACAATATCCTCCTTTTCATGATCAAATAAAAAATAATTTATCATTTCTCTTACTGTCAATTGCACAGCAAAACTTACAGCTTGCTTTACAATTTTTCAATGCTTTCAAAGCTATATTTTTTTCTGCGAAATACCAAATCAACCAAAATCTGCAAATACTTAATAATAATTGTCAATATACCAAACAATCCAAAAAACGCAAACGACATAAAGAAAATTGTCGTTGTCCAGCCTGCTACTGGTGTGCTAAACAGATAAATCACCGCGGAATACAATGCCACAAATATTGCTACCAGCATCATAATCACGGTCATTGTCACCGAAAAGCGATACCCTACCTCAGTAAACAAAATCAAGCTGTCCACTGCTAAATCTGTACGATATTTACGCTCTGCCTTATCCTCTCTGCGTCTTGTTTCGCCTACTACCGAATAGCGAATATTGCAGGTTTTCAGCCCGCAGTTGGCATATACTGCTTTTCGGTACGGCACCGATTTATTCATACTGCCAATGCGGTTAATCACCCGCCGGCTTAAAATTCGAAACCGTTCACTGTATAACTTATATGATAAATCACCAAAACGGTTAAATATATTATAAAACAAATTGGAAGAAAACCGCTGCTTTTGATCGGGTGAAGCACTGACAATATCATAACCCTCCAGCGACTTTTTGTAAACCTCCATAATCTGTTCTTTGTCAAAATCCAAAATCGCTGTATCAAATTCCAGCACAAAATCACCAATCGCCAGGTCAATCCCTGCATTCATTGCCACTTCTACGCCATGAAAATAACTCATATTCAGCACAGATATCTGCATGGAATGCGGCTGCTGCATTGTCGTCCATTCTTTCCCAACCCGCCGAATTACTGCCGCACTGTTATCCTCAGAATGATCATTGACACAGATAATCTCAGAGTGCTCAAAATGTTCTTCAAGCACCTCCATAACTGTACGCAGAAAGTCCGCTACATATTCCTCTACATTATGCACATAAATCACAGCAGATATAAAATTTTTCTCTTTATTGCGATATGCCCCCATTCAGCACCCCCATATCCTTTTTTCTCCATTATCCAATAAATCCGCTGCACATCCGCAAGACGTCAAGTTTTCAGGCAGTGCTGTCCCAAAGTTTCAATACGCTCTTTATTCCAGCACATCATCTAAATCATACACTGTATTAATCTTTCCAGAAAGGACACCAACGCAAGTCGGATTCACAGAGTAGGTTCGCACTACTGTCGGTCTGGAATCGTCTATCTCTGAACTCATTAAAATCGGTTTCATAGAAAACAGCGATTCCTTGTATTCAAATGCATATTCCTCCCTTAAATATTTCCGCGCCAAATTCGCCATATACGGAAAAGCACTCTCCGGCTTTGCCTTACAATCATTACAATTTCCTAAATGCCTTGGACTACAAAAGTCATTATATATTTCATACCTATCATCGTCCGTCCCACTGCTGTGCTGGCACGCAAATGTTGGTGTCGGGTCATAACTTGTTGCGTGCGGCGTAAACGTTACAGATGTTAAAGAGTGCAGCCCCGTTTTCCCAAACGGCATAATTGAAAAAAACGGTCCATCCATTACCGTAAACCCATACGCTCTCAAAGTGTCATTCACATTGCACAATATAATTTCACACAATTCATACTTAATACGGAACTTCTCATAGCCCAGCATCTCCAAAATCTGATTGGTAGAAGCATATGTGGCATTCAGCAAATAGCCTGTAGAATACTCCTGTATAGTATTTCCCTCACGCACAAAAAGCACATATGCATCCTGCTGCTTTTCTATTTGCATTATTGCCGCACCATAGCGGATTTCTACCCTGTCAGCCATTGCCTCTAACGCGTCAAGAAAATAATCCTTTAAAATCATAGCATCATACGTATACTCCCGCGTTAAAAACGCTCCGTCGCACATCCCATTTTTAAAAAAGCGGTTTGCCGGAAGCTCCTCGCAGGGAATCCCTGCCGCCTGACAAAATTTCTGAAACTGCACACCATCAGACCACGAATATTCACTGGAAGTAGCATACACTTTCTGAAATTCCCGATTAATGCAGAACCCATAATCCTTATTAAACCGTGTAAAATATCCTGCAGATTTCATTGCCGTCGAAAGGGATCGCGGATAGTGATAACCTTGGTGCACCCGCGCCTGATTAATATAGGTTGCTCTGCGAAACGGCGTAGGATCACACTCCAAAACCAACACACTCTGCCCCTTTTTAGCACAATACCGCGCAGCATAAAGCCCATACAAACCCGCGCCGATAACTATTTTATCATATTTTTTCATCGTCCAAACGCTCCTTAGCATCCTCCTCCCGCGACAGCACTTCCCAGAAATAATACCGCGGTCTGCGCTTTGTTTCCATATAATTGCGCCCCACATATTCACCGATAATTCCCAAAGAGAGCAAAATTGCACCCCCTAATACCCATATCGACATTAAAATAGACGACCAACCGCCCACAGTATACCCAAAATAATGTTCATAGATAATGTGAATTATCATAATCAAGCCAACTAACAGCGCCACAATTCCCATCGAAAACACCAGACGAATCGGACGAATACTAAAAGACGTAATCCCATCCGCCGCAAGCGTCAGCATCTTAGACAGCGAATACTTTGACTCCCCCTGCATCCGTCGAAATACCTCAAAATGCACCACAGAAGATTTCAGCCCGATATCTGGAATAATTCCCCGCAAAAATAAATTTACTTCGCTGTATTCCGCCAACGCTTCCAGCGCCTTAACACTCATCAGACGATAATCCGCGGAATTTTCATAAATATTGCAGCCAAGAAAATGCATTACTTTATAAAATATCGTCCCTGACATTCTCTTAAAAAAACCGTCAGTATTCCTTGAATTGCGCACACCATACACAATTTCGCTGCCCTGTACATACTCCGCAATAAACAATTCCATTGCATGAATATCCTGCTGCAAATCAGCATCAATTGTTATGGTATAGTCACAGTATGCCCTCGCAAACATCATTCCTGCAAGAATCGCATTTTGATGCCCGCGGTTATGTGCAAAACGCAACGCAATAATATTTTCATTCTTTTGATAGAACCCCTGCAGCAATTCCCATGTTCGATCCTTAGAGCCATCATCTACAAAAACAATCCGACTTTTGTCCGAGATAATACTGCGGCTCTTTAGTTCCTCCAGCTTGTCCAGCAAAATCCGCGCCGACCGCTCTAAGGCTTCCTCCTCATTGTAGCACGGAACTACAATATATAGTATCCCTTTATTTCTATGACCGTCCACTGTATTAAAGTCCTTTCGCGCTATGTCTTTTTATACTGATTAGATTGTAAACCATAGCAAAATAGTTTGCAATACCCATTTTTCCATTATCAAATTACTTGCACATTTTGATTTCCCAGAATAGCAGCAATATATCATTATTAAACTATTCGCACATTTTCACTACCCAAATATCATTAATTTTCTGTACACAGCCGTTTTCTGGATATAAAGGCATACGCTTATATTGTTCCGTTTCCATTAAGGCCTCTTTTTCTGCCCAATCCAGCTTCGCAAGCTCATAGCCAAGAAATGTTTTAATAAAATTCTCTCGAACGCTGGAAGTAATTAAGCCATTCTCCAACGCAATCCCCGACAATTCCCGCAAATCCTCTGATTCTAAAATATCAATCTCCACACTGCTTGGATTATTCTTATAATAAAACTCTCCCAAAATCGCTACTTTATCATTTTGCTGAAAGCCCTCTGTGGATTCTGCCATACAAAGCACGCGGTTAAAATATGCCTTGACGCGTTCCGTTGCAATATCCGTCCGCAAATATGCCCGGTTTGTCAATAAATAATCCGAATAGCTGCTGAAAAATACTGTTGCAACCGTGATAACTGCCACTGCCTGTGCTGCTACCCGCCGCAGCAGGGACAAATCCGCTGCCTGTTCCCAATCCTGCACACAATATTCCAGCAAAGCAACCACTATCACAAATACTAAAACGTAAGCATACAACATTAACATAGAATAATCAGCTTCCGGCGCCATAAAATAAACAAATGCTGCTGCCAGCGGCACAAAAAGGCAGTATACGATTAAAAGCAGAAATGATAACAAATCTTTATAAAGTTTCCTTTGCACTGTCAAAAGTAAAAACAACAAAACGGCTAAGATACAAGTAATAATATTTGTAGTCTGCGAAAATTTCGATACAAATGCAAATGGTTTCCAGATAAAATATTCCAGAAAACGTTTATAACACCGCCCAATTAGCCGCGGCATTTCCCCAATCGCAATTTGTCCCATATTCCCAATGCCGCCGTATGTTTCATTGTCAATATTGGGATAAATCCAATGTGAAAGCTTCATATAGAGCAGCACGCTTACCCCCAAAACCGCCACACATATAATCCCTTTTTTCAGCATCTCTGGAAATTTCTTTCCGTTAATACTGTCTGAAATCATTCCCATTAACATCAGTGTAATCGCAAAACTGATATAACTTTGATAAGTTCCCAATGTACAAATCAGCAGAACGCCGCAAGGCAGCCAGCCAAACCGATATTTCCGCAGCAGATAAACGCCAAGCGACGCCATAAAAATTCCCATTCCGGATGTATGCGCCATAAACATAAACGCCATTGTACTTGCTACGCTGGGAAACGTTATCATCAGCGCCGGCACAAGTACAGCTCCCGTTACACTTTTGATCTGCATAATTTCCAATATACAACAAGCCGATAACGTTAGGAGGAGCACAAACAAAAGTCCATGTACTGCCGGTATACTGTAAATACTCCCCCATGGATGAATATATTTTAAAAACCACCTGCCAAGATAATCACCACTGCCGAAGCTGTTAAAACTATTTATATCATCCCAGTTTACCAATTTATGGGAAAACATATAAAAATGCGTCAGCCATCCTATAATTATACCAGATATAAAGCAAATTTTCGTGTGTTTTGGTATTTTATTGTTTAACTGCGCCAGTAAATCAAACTTCATTCAAACAATACCTCTCTATATTTTTTCCCTGTTTTCTCCCAGTTAAAGCGCTCAGCATTCGCCTTACCCTTCCGGCATAATGCGGCGACATCTATTTTATGGGAAACAATGTCGATAATCGCCTTCGAAACCTGATTACAGTCTGTCACAGATACGCAGACTGCACCCTCACCCACAACTTCCGGCAGTGAACTTGTGTTCGAGCAGATTACAGGCGTTCCTAACTGCATTGCCTCTATCGGCGGGAATCCAAACCCTTCAATTAATGACAAAAATAAAAACACCGCAGCACCGCCAATCAGACGATACAAGTCCTCGTCCTTTTCTAAATACGAAATACAAGTAATATTCGCTTCTATATTTTGAGGCAGTTGATACTTCGATAAATCCTTTAGTCCAATTATCATTAACGGCAGCGGATTTTCTACTGCACCATAGTATGCAGTATAAGATTCCAAGATATACTCTGCATTTTTGTGCGGAAGTTCTGATGTCATAGCCGCTAAATACCGCTTATCCGTCTGTTTGTAATCCCCCTCTACAATAGGATTGTACCCATTATAAATAACGGTTATCCGCTTGTCCTCTATCTGCGCATATTTCATAATATCCTGTTTGGATGCCTCGGAAATTGTAATCACCTTATCTGCTTTCCTCGCCGAAGCCTTTAAGCGCCAGCAAATATAAAAATTTTCCAATGGATTAAAATATTTCGGGAAATGCTTACGATAATAAAATGGAATCATATCATGGATAATCACATATTCTTTCGTTAAATGCAGCAGCGACGCGTATCCTCTGGGAAATAAAACCTTATCCACGCCTAGTTTCTTTGCTAACACTGAAACCTGAAAAAGTTCCCATAGTACACAAGTTTTTTTATCTAAAGGATTTTTTTTAATTTCTATAAAATGAATCCCTTTAACCCCAAAATCAGGTCTGTTATACGCATTTCCAAACACAATTATCTCATTCTCTGTCCGGTGATTTCCTTTCGCCAATTCCTGTACAAGATGACACGCTAGATTATAAATCCCAATACTCTTCCCCGCACCCTTTACCAGTTTAAAACAGTCTATTACAAGTTTCATCCTTTTCACTCCATATTAATATTTATACCAAAATCTGTAAATAATCTTTATTATATTTCATTCTGCTTATTTTGCCAATCCCTTTCTGGATAATATGTGTTTTATTTTTTATTCTAAATTCCCGACTCAAAATTATACACTGCTCTCAAAGCTTTGATTTTTCTAACTTTTTGCAAAACAGTGTATAATTATTGCTTTATACACTGTTTTTGTCAAACCCGTATAAATACAGGATTTATTCACCAGTGTATAAAATTATTCGGGATTTTAGGTTTTATATTATGCTTGTGAATCAACGTTAGGGACTGTCAATAAATAACGCATCCATTTGACTTGTTTCAATGTCCATCTGCAGCATCAGATACTCCTGACGCAGCCCGCTACGCCTGCGATTATCTTCTTTGCATCGGAACATTGATACAGCGTCAAATTAGCAAGTTATTTATTTACAACTCCTTATTGGCAAATTTTAGCGCTTGACAGTATCTATTACAAATAGATGTAATTTTATAAAACCATTTTTAATTTGTTACAATTTTATAAACAACGGATATCCCTTTGATTTTACGATTTATTTATGCTATAGTGATATTGGCTATTTTTCCCATTTTGTGCATTCTCAAAACGCTTTATAAGTTTTTCATGTATATATTGCGAAACCAGGGGGAATATTACATCAAAATGCACAAAATTATTGCATATTGGATGCAAATATATATTATATTTCAATAAAATGGTATATTGACAAATTCATTGGAAAGAAGGTTTCCTAGCATGGTTATTGTGTTGTTAAACTGGAGTTATATTTTATTTATCACATTTTTGACTGGATTCTGTTTTTATAAATGTCTTAATAAATTCGTAAATTGCAATACTTCCTATAGTCTTTCAAATAATATTGTCTGTGGGATCGTTGTTACAACAATTTATGCACAATTCTTTAGCATTTTCCATAAAGTAGGGCTGCTTGCAAACCTTTTTCTTTTTATTCTTTGTCTTGCAGTGCTTATCCGCAATAAAAGTGAATTATCCATACGGATTAAAAAAACTTTATCAATCCTATGTTCATGGGAAGGTGTTTTATATCTTGGCGTTTTATTGCTGATTGCATTTTGTACCTCACGCGGAACTATCCATACAGACACCAATCTTTATCATGCCCAAATGATTCGTTGGTATGAAACATATGGTGTGGTAAAGGGACTTGCCAATCTGCAATGGCACTTTGCGTACAACAGTTCTTATTTTGGTTTTGCTGCGTTGTTCAGCATGGCGTTTTTGGGTGGTTCGTCGCTGCATTGCACAACTGGTTTTCTTACTGCACTATTCTGTATTTGGGCACTGCACCATTTAAAAAACTTTTTTTCGCATTCTTACCATTTCGCAGATTTATGCTGTATTGGAATCCTATTCTATGCACTTGTAAATTTAACAGGCTGTGTTTCGCCTGCTTCGGATTACGCCACTATGTTTTTTGCGCTGTATTTAATTACCCGCTGGGCGGAGGTTTTAGAATCTCATACGCAGGATATCACTGAATATTGCCTGTTAAGCGTATTAGCGGTCTATATTGCCACCTTAAAACTTTCTGCTGGACTGCTTGTGCTATTGGTGCTTTATCCGCTTGTATGCCTTATTCGTCAAAAACGGACAAAAGAAATCATTACTTACCTATTTTTTGGCATCATCACGTTACTGCCTTATCTTATCCGCAATGTAATTATCTCCGGCTGGCTGCTCTATCCCTTTCCAGCGCTGGATTTATTTTCATTTGACTGGAAACTGCCTGTGCAATATGTACAAATTGACTCTGCACAGATTAAAACATGGGCGCGCTGCCTATATGACAGCAGCTTAATTGATAAACCTTTTCAAGAATGGCTTCCTATCTGGTGGAATGCACAGGAACGCTATGCACAAATGCTGCTTCTAACCAATATACTTGCGGTAGTACTGGATGTTTTCATACTGCTCCATTATATTATCCGCAAAAAAAGACTGAATTGGAACCTTGTATTATTAAATATCGTTGTACTGTGCAATACTGCTGCCTGGCTGTTTCTTGCCCCTTTTATCCGTTACGGACTTGCATTCCTTTTGGCAACGCCCGCACTCGCAGTCGGTATGTGGATGCGCAAAGAAAAAAGCAGCTTCTATAAACTGGTATCCGGTTGTATTGTTGTACTTATGTTTTTCGTTCTAACACCTTACTGGGATCACTACTTTACAGACGATATGGTTTTTATAAAGCAAAACTTAACTGCGCCCTATTATCTAACCCAAAAAGAATATGATACTTCAGAAATGCAGACTTTTGATATGAACGGTATTACGATATACTGCCCAAAAGAAGGCGAAGTTACCGGCTACCGCTATTTTCCGGCTTCCGCATATGATTATATGATACAATCCACCCAACTGCGCGGCACACAGATAAAACATGGTTTTCGAAATACAGAGTTTCAAACTTCGAGTAGGGAAAGGCAATCTTCCCTACTCGCCGCGCGACCCGTGCGCCGCATTAGCAGCATAGTTCCTCTGCACGGGTCTGCGCATAATTGAGTAGGTGATGATACTTCTCCCCTACTCGCCTTGGCGGACACGCATCTGCGAAACGAACAGTCTTCCTTTGCGTGCCCTTATTTTTTCATTCTATTATATTACTTCCAATAACACCCCATCTCAACTGTCCCGCCGTTCTTTGGTTTTTCGGAATCCAAAGGGTATGTCCAATCTGCATTAAAGCACGTCGCTATTTTAGACGGATAGTTTTCTTCCCAGCGCCTGCCCTTAATACCAAACAAAAGCTGTGTCGCGCCGCCCAAATGTATCGCCTGTTTTCCTGCCTGCTTTAATTTCGCCGCAAGCGGCATTCCATAAGCGCCACAGCCGATAATCGCCACATCAAAATCAATTTTTAATGCTGTCTGCACCATATACTCCAATGCTTCAAACCAATTTTGAAAACGCTCATCCCGCTCGCCGCACAATGTCTGTACTGCCTTTAACGTTTTTAACTCAAATTCCGGCAAAATTTCTGTATTAGGAAATAGTTTTTCCCGCTTCTGAAACTGTGCCCGTATGGTATCTTCAAACGGATGAATTACAAGCACTTTTTTCCCTTTTAATGCTGCAGACCACGGACGGCAGTTTGCAAGCCATGGCTCTAGGCGAAAAAGATAAGTCAGCTTCACATTAGGATTATATTCTTCAATCACAAAATCTTCCATATTCAGGTGCCACATTGCAAGCAAATCCGCCTCTTTGCAGGCATCAAGAATACAGTCTGTAAACCTATCGAGATACTTATAGTCCACTGGAAAGAACCCCGAATCTTTTCCTAGTCTGGTAAACCATTTGTCCAAATATGCATCCGCCTCTTTCGAGTGCCCAACAATCTTTGTCTTTAGATTCCCCACCACAGTCTGCAACTCTGTATTGCCAAAGCGGCATACCATAAACGGCTTATCAGACTTTATTAAATGATAGATATAATCATTCGTTTTTTTCTTTGACATTACCCATTGGTGTGCATAGTGCGGCATTACTGGCTCTCTGTGAAAATATTTTACAATCCCGTGGCGGCGCAGGCATTTATTAAAGTAAAAATCACGAAAACGCCATCTTTTTTCATAAGTTATCCATTTCTTTTTCAAATCTCTGCTCATTTAATCTCTTTCTTCTATCCTCACAAACATAAGAAATAAATATTTCTTCTATCCTCACAAACATAAGAAATAAATATTTCTTCTATCCTCACAAACATAAGAAATATTTATTTCTTACCGCTTTCTGCACCTTATTCCCTTTAACCGTTTATAATCTTATTTTTTACCTTATCAACAACCCTTCCGCATTTGCTTCTTCTCCATTTTAATTCCCGAAGCGATCCCACATTCATTCTATGCGAATCAATTATCTGCGGAAATGTACTTCGTTCCTCCACTGCTGTTTCATAATGATTGCACAAACCATACTGCGACGGATCGCGGAAACGCTTTAATCCATATTTTTTTACCATTAAAGACCACACCGACTGATCATGCCGATGCGCAATAAATTCTGGATAATTGGGCAGTCCCTGCGTATTTGCAATCTCCGCAATAATGCGCTCATCCTGTGCATAATTTAAGTCCTCTGACAAGAACTGCTCCACAAAATCAGACTTTTTAAAAAGCACATAACCGCCAATCGACTGCGGCGTATCTGTAAACTGCGGCGCATCACACTGCATTAGCACGAAAGCATCCCTTTTTGTATACTGTTTCTCCAACAATTCTCTTTGCAGGGAAAAGACCATAATTTCCATCTTTTCCTGTTCCATACAATCAATTAAATATTGTATTTTATTGACATAAATGGAGCCTGCATCCGTATAAATGAGGTAATCCCCCTCTTTCAATTCCTGATATGCCTTATTTAAAAAATAGGGCTTCCAAAGATAGAAGCCATTTCCCTTTATCGCACTTAGTATCGCCTGATTCCGCTCTCGAAACGCCGTATCCATATCCTCCGGCATATAGGCAATTGTTCTGTCCGCGCCCCATTTTTTTGCAGTTTCTAAGTTTAATTTTTGGGCTTTTTGAAAACTTTTATCTGCATAATTGATTGCTATTATCATATCACTGCTTTTTGGGTTCTTCTCCCGAAACTATACCCCTTTCCCACAACAATTTTTATACTTTTTCCCGCTTCCGCACGGACATGGCTCATTGCGGCCTATTTTTTTGTTGTTCCGTACAAATGTTCCGCTTTCCAAACTATCCCACAGTACTTGTTCCATATTTGAACGGCGTTCAGGATACATTTCAAAATAGCGCCCATTCTGAAATTTGCGCTCTAATCGAGAATAATCTATTATCACATGATTTCTTATTGCTATCAATTGTTCTCTACTGCTTGTAAAAAGAATATCCCATAGTTCTTTCGGCATACCTTCATAAACATTAGGATATAGATTCTTTAGAAGTTCTAATTCCTTTCTCTGTTTCGGCCACTCTTCAATCTGCCAAAGCGTTGCATCCATCTCTAAAAAGGTTTCATAATCCTTTTGCTCTTCACCATAGTATTTATAATCATATTCCATATACGCCTGTACCGTATATTTTGTCAAAGGGCTGAACCGTTCATCCGCCAACATCTGTTCTGTTTCAATCTGTTCTTTCATCCAGCCCATATCTGTATTCTTAATGACATCATAGGGAACTTGTTCTCCTAAACGAGTCACGAGATTGTTTATTGCCTGTCCGCCTGATACCTTAGAAACAATTGAAGTAACAGCATATAAATCCAACAGTAATTCCATAGGCTCCTGCACTCTGCTGCCTACTTTATCCAAAAACGCAGTACATCTGTCAATCACATCCTCAAGCGGATAACGGAAATACATAAAAATGGAAAACAATCCATCATACGCTTCTATCAGTTCTGGTATATAGCTGTTTACCTTTTCTGGCGGTATCGCATCGAGCAAATTCATTAAAACGCTCTGTCCTGTTATATATTCTCCCCTGTCTACACAGCATGAAGCATACTCAAGCAAAAATGGTATCTCGCGGCAGCCTTCCGTATATGCAGTCTGAAACATATCAAATGCTTTTCGATTATATCCGCGCATAAGATATGCCTTTGCCAATTCCATTTTATAATAAATCTTATCAGGAAACTGTTTCACAAGTTTTTCATATGCCTTGACCGCATTTCCTGACTTATTATTTAATATACTGCACCGCGCAAACATATATAGGAAACACTCTATTTCATTATAATGCTGCATCCCTTGTTTTGCTAATTCAGCAGCCTTGTTATAATCCATTTCATGCATTAACACTTGAATATTGTCAAACATATTTTTTGCGAGGACATCGTCTTTTGGAAACTCCAGTACGATGCCATTCTCTGGCTGCTTCTTTTCCTCAGTCAGCCGCTCATAGGCAGCTCTGATTTCCTGAAAACGCTCCGGAGCTTTCTCTGGCGAATATGTCCTGATTAATTTAAAGTATGCCCGTTTTATTGTTTTTTCATCTGCATTTTCATCAATTCCCAATATTTCATAATCTTTTCTCATCAATATTCCTACCCTATGTAATCCTCTATCTCCTGTTCTATCATATTTGCCTGCCAATCATCATCCTCCAAAATCGCCTTTTTCAATTGATATAAAAGTTCCTCAACTTTTTTATCTTCTTTATGATTTTTCAGCCATTTCTCTGCACGGCGGATAATTGTTCTAAACTCACCTGCCAATTCAGAAGATTTCCAATCACTGACGTCCTCCCGCTTCTCCTTTGTATTAAGCATATCAATATCAATCACCGCCTCTGCGCCCGTGCTGACGATTGTCCCTGTTACCTGCAGCATACCATTTTGATTATAAGAAAAAGATACCTCAATCTCCTCTTTTCCTGCGGCTTTTGCTGGAATCCCTTTTAAAGTAAACTTCCCAATACAATGATTATACCGCACAGAAGATGACTCTCCTTGATAAACTTCTATAATAGCCTCTGTCTGATAATCCCACGAAGTATAATATCTTTGTTTCTTCGTTGTCGGTATTGTTTTATTTCTTGGGATAATAACACTCATATAATCATCATCATATCCCCTTATTGTACGTACACCCAATGTATATGGATTTACGTCTGTCATCATAATTTCGCTGCTCTCATCAATCTGACCAGAAATAATTGCCGCCTGAATCGCTGCTCCCTGTGCCACTGCATAATCCGGATCGACAGCAGCTACCGGCGCTTTTCCCAGATATTCCTCTAAATCCTTGCGAACCAATGGAACACGTGTAGAACCTCCTACCAATAGAATTTTATCAATCTGCTCCTTAGAAAGCCCACTGTCCGAAAGCACAGTATCAATTGGTCTATGTGTCCGCTCCACTAAATCCTGAATTAACCCCTCAAATATGGAACGCGTTATTATTTCATCCATAGCAAGCGGAATATTATTCTTCGTAGCAAGCACAGGTAGCTGCACGTGATATTCCTCTTGCGTGCTCAATGCAATTTTACAACGCAGCGCCTCGTCACGGACACGCACCATAGCCGATAAATCATCCGTTATATCCATTCCATGCTGCTCTTGAAAACGTTTGGTCAAATATTGAATTAACTGCTGATCAAAATCCTTGCCGCCCAGTTTATTATCTCCGCTGCTTGCCTTTACCTCAAGCACACCCTCAAACATCTCCAAAAGTGTTACGTCAAACGTACCACCGCCCAAATCATACACCAAAACATAACTTTCCTCGTCCATATGCTCCAAGCCATAGCTTAAAGCAGCCGCTGTCGGTTCGTTAATAATGCGGTCTATCATAAAGCCTGCCGTTCTTCCGGCTTCCAATGTTTCCTGCCGCTGCAATTCATCAAAATATGCAGGTACGGAAATAACCGCCCTGCTAATATCCTCATTTATAAAATTGCTTGCATAATTTCTAACATAAGATAAAATCATAGAAGAAATTTCAACAGGAGAATAACGTCTCTTTCCCAATTCCACCTGTCCATTTGTCCCTATCATCCTTTTTACTTCGCATACTGTGCGGTCTGGTGCCAAAAGCAATTGTGCCTCTGCTTTTTCCCCCACGATAACATTGCCTGTATCATCTACCCCTACAACAGAAGGCGTAATTTCTTTCCCATCAAAATTTAAAATCAGAACCGGCTTTCCATCTTGGTAAACTGCCGCTTCTGTTGTTGATGTACCTAAATCGATTCCAATAATTGTGTCCATCCCCATCCTCCTCCTTAATAATTTTAATCAGTAACCTTGTTCGTCGCTTACAACTACCAATCGTTTTCTTGTTCACTCTATACATTATATTTTCTAACTATAGAATGTTCCTATCCTTTTTTATATGCAGCAACCCGTGCCTTTTTAATCACTTTTCCTTTATAAAACATCCCACTGCTGTACACTTTTGCTACCATTCCCTCCTGTTCTTTCTCCTCTGCTTCTATAGCCTGCAGCACTTCATGCAGCCGATAATCTACAGATTCTCCTTCCACACCAATATCTTCTATCGCGCAAAGCCGGCTTTCTGCACTTACCTGCCCTTTGAGCATGTTGTACTGCTGCCTCCACGCCTGTATCGCTTCCTTGCTGTGCTCATTACTATCTATATTTCCATCTGCCTGCGTATTTATCCACTGCTCAAGCAGATTCATCTGTTCTTGGTACAACGCAATAAGCCCTACCAGCCGCTGCTCACGTTCTGCACTTTCCTTTAAGCTTTGCTGAAATTGTTTTGTTTCATCATTATCTTCCTGCAGCGTATCCAAAAAATCCTCTATTGTGTCAGAAAGTTTTCGAATCATTTTTTGATTTTTTTCAATACTTTCACACACCTGATGATGCTGACCCATTTGCTGTTCAAGCTGATTTTGCTCTTGCTTGTGCAAAGTTTCCTCCAAAACTTCCTGTACAGATTCTTTTATCTGTTGTGTTCTCTTTTTCTCAAAAAACATATTTTAAACTCCTTTGGCACTATCGAATTTCCAACTAATGGAAAAAATACCATAGCAATAGTAAAATTATAGAATGATTAGTCGAATTTTGCAAGAAGTTTCTGAAAATCCTTTTTAATTTATATGATTACTTGTCGTTGCTCTCCCCGTTAATCCTAATCACCCTCTGCTGCATACAATATCATATCACCAAAAACCGGCCGCCCCTGCTGATAAATATTCCCATTTTCAAAAGTCCAATGCATACATCCATACTGTGATTTCATAAAATCCAGAATATCCTTGGCAAGTACTTCCCCGTCTAAAATCCAGCAGTCCTTACTTCTGCCTGCACTGTTTGTAAATGTAATTGTATGGTATCTGTGTGGCTCATTTAACAGATTATTAACTAACGTTAGCCGCTCTCTATAATAATATTTTAAATAAGAAACTTCCTCCGCAAACGCGTTATAAGAATAATTAAGCCGTTCTGCATCGTTTTCCCACCGAATTTCATTCATCTGCACCGATTTTTGCAAAAACAGTTCTGCTTCCTCTAAATACCTTAAAATCGGGTGTTCTGCGTTCAAAAATGCCTGCTGGTTAAACATATCTGTTACATACTTCCGAAATTCCTTATTTTTAGCTAATTCCTCGCATAATCCGTTGGGAAAACCATTTACATTGATATATAGGTTTCTCTCCTCATTACCAAACGCTCTGTCATAATCCCATGCCGGCCCTGCATATATTTTCCCCTGCAAAATATAATAAAATGTACTGTAATCATTGGCGTCTACTTCATTTGTTATAAGATCCATAAGATACATTGCAGCAAAAGAATCCAAATCAATATACCGTTCCCATACATTCCGCGATGCTCCAGAAACACTTTCTGCAACCAGTTTCTCCACATTTTCCATAAAATCGGTTAAATATACAACTTCGCTCTCTATCGCCTCTTTGGGACTTTTTATTTCATAAATCCCTGATTCTACCGTAAAATAACAATCCTCTTGCGCGATTCTTCCCTCGTCAGAACTTACAATCTTATTATTGGCTTCTATTAAATATCCCTCAGCATCCTGTGTCTTCTCGGGAAATACATAATATCTCCTATCCTGTTCCTCTACGATATCTGCGCTATCACGGTTCGCATCTCTTTGCGGAATTGGTATATCGACCCTGTTTCTGCCTGCCTCAACCTTTTCGCAAATCAAATAGCAGCCTGCATATTCCTGGTTCAAATAAACATCTGCAAATTCTGCCTCAACACCATACGGCAATCCGAGCTGTCTTGCCAAATCATATGCCAGTTTATTGCGCAAATAGGACTTATCATACGCATTCGCCTGCAAAATCCAATGTTTTGCACTGCCCATACCAAGCAGATTCGCTTCTTTCTCAAAATTAATTTGATACGCTTTTTTTAAGCACATCAAACTGGTATTTCCATGCATTTTTATCTTGTCTAATGTTCCCATACAATCAATATTTCCATCAGCACGAATACAAACTAAACTCCCTGGCTCCGTATTATCTTTTTCCGAATGAATATATTGCATTGTTTTATTTGCTGTAGAAATAAATATTGCTGGCAGATTGCGCGACTGCATAATCGAAAACGTATATTGCTGTTTCGCACCCGAATCGGGTATTTCGACATCTAAAATCCCCGATTCCTGCACGTTTAAACGATCTCCATCAAACATTTTTTCCCCGTCTAACGAAAGTATATAGGCATTCTCGTCAAAATGCAATATCAAACCACCTGTATTATAATAGGACGGAATAAAAAAATAACAATGATTCTCCTGCACGAAAAGTTTTATCGGCTGCCTGTTTTCCTGCTTGCCCTCTTCCGCACAAAGCGTAATATCGCAGAAGCCCTCAAACGAAGCCCAAAATTCCTCATGTTCCGCAGTGTCTGGCGATTCTTCAACGTTTTCTAATGGAACTGCTGCTTTTTGTACTTCCTGCATATTATCATTATTGACAAGAACAGTAACAACGCAAAATACTGCTATCCCCAAATACACCAACACAATAATACTATTTAAAAGAAATTTTTTCCAGTTGTTTTTATCACTCATAAACCCCTCTGCATACTTTAGGTTACAACGCACACCCACGCCATATTAGCACACATACCAACCCATCAGCTTAAAGTATTTTTTAAACTTATTTGTCTTTGATAGCCTATCCCTGCGTTCCTTCTGCCGCTTCCCCAAAATATGCATCTAAATATTCCAATCTGTCAGTAATATATTGTTCCAACTTGTCAAAATAATAGCCGAACATATCTTCTCTAACACATCTCTTTGCCAATCCGCTCCGCACAAGATAATCTTTATACATTTGTACCTGTTCCAAAAAATGTACTGTTTCTAACTCTCCCAAACGAAGCTGCTTCCAATTCTGACTGCATAGCGGAAATATCTCCTCCCGCCACAAGTTCTCCTCTATCCCCATATCTGTATAGGACAACAGCATATCACTCGTATCATTCCATGACAAATAATTCAGCTTATCATTAAATCCGCCAAATGCAAATTCCAGCTTATCCGGCAACAAGATACAGCCTGATTTCCCATCTTCCATCATTTGCTCTAAAATAATATAATCCTCTACAGTATTTTTAAAAGCATACGTTATCTGCAAAAATAACGCATATCGGCTTAAACTCATACTATCAACAAACTTCCAAAGTACTGCCAGTTCCTCATTTGAGATGTCCTCCGCTTTATGCAGCAGACAATTATCATCTGCCTGAAGAAAATCCCTTGTCCATTTCGGGGTCAAAAGATACAATCCTTGATATTGATTATTTACAACCAATTCCACAAATTGATACTTTCTTTGCAAATTAGAATCAGTGTTTATCACATTCCACACATCGGAAGCAAGCATTGCCCGCATAAGCGTTCCATCATTTTCAGAAACTTTATACAGTTTCCAGTTGTTATTCTTTCCCATGCCAAGCAGCGAAAGCTTTTTCTCCTCCTCCAGTGTTTTCTTCATTAATTTTATAGAATATGTACCAGAGTTGGCATTTCGTTTAAGCAAAGTGTCAGAAACCCGAATACTTAATCCGGCAACTTCTTCATCATTCGGGTCAAAAAGCGCAAGTTCCCCCACACCATACGCATACGAAACACGTTCCATACTTTTTAGCGTCATAACAGGCGCACCTGTAAAAATCATATTACAAACGGCATACGCATGTTCTGCCACAAACCAAACATGAAACAAATGCCCCTCCTGCACGGATTCTGCAAGCTGTTCCCAAGCCGGCGATGCCTCTAAATAAATATCGCAAGCCGACATAGAAGCCGTAAAAACAGCCTCAAACACCTTTTTGTCGATACAATGCGGAACATAATATGTGCTGCTTGCTTTATCATACGCAATATCTTTCCCATTTAAACACAAAATACCGCCGATCTCCGACGGATTCTCCAAACATATTTTTCCCTCTGTAGTTTGTAATAACTCCTCCTGCGCAAGCAGCCGCAAACCGCCAAAGTGGGAAGCTTCCCTATGCTGGTACATTAGATAAACGATTCCCAGCATAAAAAGCAGGATGCACAACCAGACACACCTATATTTCGTCATCCAATATGTTCTCCCATCTCCAAAATCCAATTTACACTTAACACATCCGGATTTTCTCTTATTTTTTCAATAACCTCGCTGCTTATCTCATTGGTGGAAGTTACTTCCACAACGAATTCGCAATGATCCTTTCCATAATTCGCGCTTTTAAAACAGGGCTTCTTATACTTTTCCTTTATGCACTTTAGCACTGTATCCGCCTTTAAAGAACCTTTACCACGGATAATAATTAAATATTTCTTTTTCCGTTTACAATAAACATTCATGGAAACAAAAATCAGCGATATTACAATCGTCGAAAAAAAAGCCAGCTTATAAATCCCCGCGCCAACACACAGCCCTTCCACGATTGACCAGAAAATATAAACTGTATCCCACGTGTCTTTCACGGCAGTCCGGTAACGCACAATCGACAGAGCGCCTACCATGCCCAAAGAAATCGCAATATTGCTGCTTATCATCATCATAATTACCGACGCAATTAAAAGCAATACGACAAATCCTACATTCATTTTTGCATTATATAAAACGCCTGTAAATGTAATCCTATACGTCACAAATATAATTGATGCTACAAGAATGCCCATACCCAGCACAAATAAAATCTTATTCGCACTCAGCGCCTCATTGTTCATTGAAAACCAATCGAGTATATCTGTTTTTGTCACTTGTTCTTCTCCTTATTTTTTGTATCTATTATAAAATATAGCGTGCCATAAGCGGTCTGCCAAGCGCATATTTGCCAACCGATACATTTGACAGATTATATTTCGCGAGCACCCGTTTAATAGATTCCAGCAACACACCGTTAAACTTCACTTCCAGAATCACCTTATCCGTAAAAACTGGCATAAAGGTAATATCATTGCTGTAAATATTAAAAAAAGTTTCACAACTTTTCACATTTCTATCAAAAGTAATCCGCGTATCAAAGGCTGGATATACATAAGCCCTTCGTTCATATTCTATTATTGCTGCAGGTCTGTATACCCCCAAAACCATATCACAGTATAGTCGATATGCCGTTTCTTCTCCCATATCAAGCAAACGGTAATACTCTCCCTGAATGAACTGTTCCGCTTCCGTCCGCGAAATCACAAGACTATCTTTCTTCTGATAAACACCTTCCTTCTTCTTTATTTCTAACTTGGCGTTCTGCTGATTCGTATTATAAATACGTAGCCGAATTTTCTTTCTTCTCTCTATTCCCGCAAATTTTTCTTTATAATCCTTGTTATTCCATGAATCAAAATATAAACTCCTCACAGTATAGTATCCATTAGCAGATTGGGAATACGTGTCCGGCTGGAGCAGACATTCCAATTCATTTTGCAATATAAGGCTGGTTTCATAGTCGATTGTATACTTTAATTCTCTGCGTGTTACGGAAAGCAAAATTTTTATTTCTCCTTGCTGTTTTTTACTTTTGAAGTTTTGCGTGTATGTTAATAATTTTATATTATAACACAAAAAATGTTCAATTTGAACATTTTTTTACAAGATTGTGCATTTTTATGTACTTTTACTGCTCCTCATCGCCAAACCCCTGAAATTGAAACGCCAAACTTCCTTCCGACAAAAAATCTGGATAGTACATTAAAATCACTATATCCGGACAATATGAATCAATATAATCTTTCGTTAATTGTTCACTTTCCCGATTATATAAAAACCGTACTTCCGAAAATCCCATTATCAGAAATGGATTCACTGCTTTTCCATAAGAGTCTGTAACTATTAATATTTTTAAATCATTTTTACAGTCAAGGTTTCTGTAATTGCCAAGTGCTGCATCTAAAACATAATCATATGTATATCTTGAAGTATACTCTTTATTTTGTAGCGGCTTCCGATTATAAACCAATTCCTGCATCGTTCCAATCGTTTTCTCCCTTTGAATGGTAGTTTCAAACTTTGGAACAATCAATTCAAAGTCGTCAATCCCAGCAAAATAGATACCTGTTCTTTGACCATTTGACCCTAAATGCCATTTTTCATAAACCTCAATATTATAATTGTTAATATCACCAATCCGGCTATCTACATCGCACTGAAATATCTGTGTTAAATAATCCTCTAATTTACAGTAGGCATAAAATCCTGCTCTCGTTGTCCAATGATGATCCGTTTTATACATCATAGTATACTGATCAATATTTTGTACTTTCAAATCGTAATCGTTAAACTACCGCTTCAACAATTATCTTTTCACCAATCATAATTGTGTTTAAACCAATTTCTTTTTTCTTATTAAAATTAAAACTTAATAAATAACCTTTTGTTTGGTGAAAATAATCCAAATAATCTGCAAGCTGTTGCTCACCACGTTCATTGTACTCATTTCCATGCCATATCTTCATTTCAATTACAAATTGTTCTCCTGCATAATCAATAACCACATCCGTCCTCTTTGCATCCCTCGTCTGCGCTTCAATATAATAATTTCCAATACCATTAATAATTGGTCTTAAATATAACAGAAAAAATTTACGCCCATAATCCTCGACAAACTTATCATCATTTTCACCATAAATATCATGAAAATATTCTACAAACTTTCTCAACACCCACTCCATATTCAGTTTGCCGTCTAAAATAAACTGACTTTTATCCTGCTTCGCAATTTTACTCATAGCGCTCGACAATTCATCTTCGGATAGAAAGAGATTGTACAAGCATATCTCAAATATACGGTTTGATACTTGTATATTAATACGATTATCTACAACATATCCAAACATACATGCCAGTTCTATTGTATGGTTATATTGATTGTACCCCACTCGTTCTCCCTGAAACAACATCGCATACAACATCTGCCTTAAATCCGGATACTCGGTAATATGTTTTATCATACTATCGAACAATGTCGTTTTTGAATTCAGTATTATCTTTACTGCAGCCTCAATCCCTTCCTTTGTCCAGATTTTTTTCCCTTTTACAAAATCTTCACTATAAGGCAGCTTCTCATCCATTATTTTACAAATCGCCGATACCAAAAATGGATAACCTGAAGTATATTGAAAGATTTCATCTGCAACTGCTGCTACATCCATTTCCGCATTATGCTCTGCTTTATATTCGTCAAGCATAACCGCAATCTGCTCCTTTGAAAAACTCATATCAAGATCAAAATCTGCGGCAATATTCCATGGACTATTATACTGATGTTCCGAATCCGGACGTATCTTTTGTTTTAAATTTTTAATATCATATACCCCTGCAAGAATAACAGAATGGAAAATTGGCCGTCGATCTCTTGCAAGATAATATTTTCTAAGCTGTGCAAGAAAATCTATAAATACTTGATTGTTTGATGCATTATCCACTTCATCGATCATCAGCACAATCGGCTTCTCTGCCACTTTGCATAAACCACTTAACAGCAGAAACAATTCACGCAAACTTCCCTTAGCCTCCCTTTGGGCAAATTTTTCTAAAGGCTTTAATAATTCTTGTTCCTTATCCTCTGCTGACTCAGCAAATGCCAATGCAAATTCATCCGCAAAAGCACGCACAAAAGTATCTGCCTGCGCAAACTCCTCCGAACCGATTCCTTGAAAATCTAAAAATATTGCAATATAATCCTTTTTCAAATACTCTGCCAAGGAAATAAGTGTTGTTGTCTTACCGAACTGCCGTCCCCTGTTTATTACAAAATACTTACCTCTATCAACATATAGTTTTCGCATTTGCTCCAGGCGCTCGTCCAGTGATACCATATAATGCTCTGTTGGCTTGCAGATTCCCTCTGTATTAAAATAGCGTGTCATCTTTTCCCTCCATATCCATCAATATCCTTATTCTTTCTTATCAGGGATATTACTCTCTCTCTCAAAGTAAATCGGTCGATTTTTTACTTCCATATAAATCCTCGCCATATACTCTCCTATCATACCCAAAATCGTTATAATAACGCCTCCCAGAAAAAGCATAATAATTATAATTGATGCATAACCTGTTCTTTCGCCTGTACTGTGTAATGCACCCAAAAAAGTATATATGGCATACCCAATTGCCACAAAAACAATAAACATTCCAAAGTAAATAACAATTCTTAAAGGCGTTGTAGCAAATGCAAGAAAGCCACTGTATGCATAACGAAACAATCCTCGAATACTCCATTTCGTGTTTCCAGCAATACGCTTTGACGGCGTGTATTCCACCCACTTGTTCTTAAATCCAACCCATGCATAAATTCCTTTTGTAAATCGTTCTCTCTCAGCCATAGATACAATCGCTTCTACTACCTTGCGCTTCATAAGACGATAATCCGTACTTCCCGGAACTAAATCAATCACCGTAATATGATTGATAACATGATAAAATGCCCTTGAAAGTGTACTCTTAATCAAAGGCTCCCCTTTTCTGGATACTCTGCGCGCCGAAGCACAATCATATCCCTCGTTTTCAATTGCATCCAACATATCTTTTATCAATTCCGGCGGATGCTGCAAATCGGCATCCAATATTGCAACATAATCTCCCACACTTTTTTCCAGCCCCGCATACATTGCAGACTCTTTGCCAAAATTTCGTGAAAGTGAAATATATTGTATTTTCCCTGCATCGGCTCGCTTTTCCACTTTTTTGATTTCGTCCATGGTATTATCATTACTGCCGTCATCCACAAAAGTTATAATAAAGGTACACTCTGGCATATCAGAGAATACCTCCCGAACTCTATCATAAAACTTTGATATGCATTTTTCTTCATTGTAACAGGGAACTATAAGTTCGATTGTTTTCATCCATTGCCTCCCTTTTCCCCTTCTTATAACGTACTTATATACTAATAATCACTTGATTCTAAGTCCATTGTTCCCATTTCTGTTCACAATATATATTAGTGACCGCTAAAGTTTGCCAATAATGCCGACTCACAAGCATAATTATCCTGAACGACATAATAAAATTTATCGCTCGTGAGTATAACATTGTACAATTTCAAGTATTTGTCCGCTTTTTCTTTGAATATCATATCATGAAGTCTTTTATTTTTCAATATATTCTGAAATACAGAATAAACATATGAACAGAAATAATGACTCAACGGTGTACCAGGCACAAAACCTTTGAATTTACTGGGTTTCTGTCAACAAAAGTGATATCTGCGACTTTCACAAACCGCATAAATATTGGGGCTAAAACATCCGGGAATTCCGTTATAAAGTCCTGTACTACATTCATTTTTGCAACAATTTATCAGTTTCTATAACTTACGATTATCCAGCGATTACCTTGCAGCGTTTTTTGTAACACGCAATTCCATATTTACGAATAACCGTCATGCCGTCGTCAATTA
>ERZ778496.603-NODE-603-length-32924-cov-7.142049_pt1 | contig 32924 bp, 27 predicted proteins | sample MGYA00433099_ERZ778496 | MGnify/ENA primary metagenome ERZ778496 (study PRJEB29527, sample SAMN07138962) | mouse gut metagenome | material: feces | host: mouse | place: China:Nanjing | collected 2016-01-25 ...
ATAAAGCGAATAAGCACATAGTTCGAATCTGCCGGGCCGGCGGGGAAATAATTTAATAACGCCTCCAAATCTCCCGGTTACTCAACCCGCTCCTTGAGTACTCATCATAGATGCCATTGACCTCTATCACGCGTTTCTCATAACTATTCCCATTCGGGATATTATTATCTGTTTTGCTGGACATTGTCTACCTCCATGTGTTTTTATGTGAAGAATAAAAGCAAACCGGGCTGATTTGAAGGATTCAAGCCAGCCCGATAAGGGAGGTCGGGGCGATCTTACGATTCCCCCCAACCGATACGCAAATATACAAAATAAAGTTTGAATGCACTCAGATAATTGTACTTATTATCGCCCCTAAAGCCTTATCCCTTATAGGCAAGGCGATGAAACGCTTGTCGAACCCGACAATAGTCCCCCGTTCTTCCGGGTCATTCTCCTTGGAATACAAGAATACATCACCATCGGCTTTCATTACCTCCTCCTTCTGGAAGCAAAATGAGCAGAATGTGTCTGTGTCTGATTTTTCGGCAGAAAAAGGCTTCTTTTTTAGAGTGACTGAATCATATATTGGTGTTATAGAGGTCTGTAATACATTGAATCCTGCAAACCGCTTTGGTTATCCGTCAATAATATCTGTCAAATCTTTAAACGCTTTTATATCGAAAAGAATCAGGTCTGATACATGTTTAGGGTTTAATACGAGATAACGATCCTCAAAAGGTATATTCACATCATCAAAACGTTCTTTCAGACTTAGTATATCTTCTACGGAAAGTCTTTTTCGCTTTCCTGATGTATCACCTGTTGTTGATATAACCGGTGTGTATTCTCCATCTTCCGCCGGTGCAAATGCATGTGCAGCCTTTTCTGCCGTTTTTGCTCGTAATTGGCTACGATGCCCCATCAATACCGATTCTAATTGATCATAACTATATTCTATCACTTCTGGACGGCGTACCAAGGTATTTTCAGTTTCAAATAAATCTAACTCAATACGAATTGGTTTATCTACCCGCTGTGATACCTTAATAGGGTATGTGGTATTATTTACCAACACTTCAGGGTCTACTCCCACCTCTGCCATATTAATAGCGTTGTTGTCTACTAGACTTGAAAAGTCTTTTACATAATTCAAAAATGAACTGTTAGGATAAAAATTCTTAACTAGTTGTCTTACCCATACTTCTTTGTTTAATGTACTCATAATCGTAAATATTATTTATTGTTTGATAATTCTTTTTTTACTAATTCATCATATAAAGAGGGGTTGTTTCTTAGCTCATTTGGAGCATTTTTTCTGTAATCGTCTAATGTCCACTCATGTTTCAATTTTACCCCGCCCTTGTCATATTCTTTGTTTATTATATCCATAGGTTTGAACATTACTGGAGCTTTATTTATCATAGACTTGAATACGTCTAAATTCTTCATTGCTAGTTTCTGCATGTCCCCAAATATAAAATCAGATGAATAGGTTCTGAATTTATCCTTATTAGAATCCACAAATGACCTGTATTCTTTTTTTTGAGTATCTTCGTATAATTTACGTTTAGAGGCGATGAACCTTGATAATTTTAACGGATGTTCCAGGAATATCTCCTCTAACTCGGCAATCTCTTCTTGTTGAATAATGCCATCTAAGTGTGCCATATGCAAACACTCCTTTACATCTTTTTCGGTAGGCGATAATCCCTTTAACGTGTTAATGCCCGATAATACATCATCAATAGTTGCCGTATCCGGCAATCCTAACGCTTGTAGTAACGATTTAAAATCCTGTTCATTCATTGTCTTTTGATTTATTGATAGTTTTAAATAGGTGGGTAAATCCACCGGATTATTATCATAATACAGTTGTACGGCATTCTTATTACTAGGTATGTCACAAATAGAAACCTCTACCAATTCACAAGAAACCACAGTTCTAACATTATTTATTAATTCTATTACACATTTTTCTATACCAATACTGGCTCCATTTAGAAAACCTGATTCTACTTTTTCTTTAATGGTCTTCCCTGGTTCGTGGACATCATCAAAAACAGGTGTTCCATAAAATTTTATGTTTTCCACTCTTAATTTATCCCAACGGCCCACAATCCCGTTTGAGCGGTCGTGCATGTATAACATGATGGGATTTTTAATGAAACGCTCCATGTTAATTCCGGATGTCTTGACTACTAATCCTAAACTATTTAGACTTTCGTCACTCAATAGAAACTCTCTCATATTTTTTTTCTCTTTTGTTTTGTTAGTTTGTTTAATTCGCTTTGAATCAATGAGCATATCTCAAAATTTTCAGTAACTAAAGCTACTTGAAGTTTCTCAGATAGGAAACGTATTTTTTCAGTCTTGTTTTGTTTATTCAAGTAGCTTTTATACATTCCTTCAAACTGTCTATGAGTTTTTTTCAACTCTGATAATTCTTGCTTGTCTATATCTTTCTTTACTGTTCCTCGGGATTTACAGAATAGATTAAGTGTTGCAGCATTCATTTTATTATCCTCAAATGAATCTCCATAAATAATACCCATCTTATAAGCTAAGTGCCATATACTTTTAATCATACGCTTCTTTTCATCTGTATGTAAAAGATAATTTATCAGTTGTTTGGCTTCTGTCATGGTCAAATCTCTACAACTATCTGTCCTGCCATCTGAAAAGCCTAGAACAATATTTTCCTTTTGGCCTGCCAATCCAAATTTGCTTAATAAAGTATGTATCATTTTAAGCTGCTTGGGGGGGGGGGGTATTCCTCTGTTATTCATCATCTTTTGTACTAATAAAGATTGTATTCCAATTAAAATCGAGCCTCTTAACAACCATTTCTTTTACTTTATACAAGAAATGCCTATAACCTAGAAAGTTTCGACAATCCTTTATAATCTTGCTATTACCCACAGTGATGGCATCAAATTGTGTATCCTCATTAGAAAAGAAAGTTACAACTTTACAAAGTTTGCCTTCTTTGTTGACTGAGAAAGTAACTATGGCATTGTCCATACCTTCCAAGATAGTACCTACATTTTTAAAATCAGGACTTAAACTATTAACTGTATCCATTTTTATCATAACTCCTCCTTCATTATTTTTTCTAGATAAATTTCATTCATCAAATCCCCGAAACGTTTCTTTCGTTTCAGTTCCTTTATACGGCCGGGGTCATCAATCCCGTTAGCTCTGCATATTTCTTCGATTTCTTTCGGCTGTAATCCTATGAATGAGTGCCAAAGGTTTATACGGCGTAAAAATTCCGGAATGCCTTCTTTTTCTTTGGCTGCCATCTTTAACAGGTTGTCTTTGAAATAAGGCATCCCGGCTAAAATTACCCCGCAATTGCCTTTTATTTTATCTCTAAGCACATGCAGGTAAAGAATCATTGTTTGGTTTAGTTTCCCCGCTTCATCAATGATTATCAGCGGATTTTCCAACTTGTTTAGTTCATCAGCGGCACGATTGATCATCTCGTTCAGGTTGCTTTCAAACGGATAGGCCAGTTCACGAAGCAAGGCTAAAAAGAATTGCCGGGGATTCATTGTTTTATCATAGCAGATATAAAAAACATTCTTCCGGCGGCTGTATGCGCTGATGGCTGTTGTTTTTCCCATTCCGGTATCAGCTATAAGCCCAACCATAAAATGATATTTACGCGCTTTATCACATATTTTGAATGCAGATACAAAATCAGTCGTGGAAAACAGTTCATCAACCATGTTCCTGTTACAGAAGTTCCAGATATTCATCAACATGCCTTTAGACAGCTTATCCCACTTTTCATTCTCCAGATTGGATAATGTAGCGTCACTGATACCGGATTTTACGCCAAATTCACATTTGCTGATCCCCTTTTCTTTACAATATTGGTTCACAGCCTTTTTAATCTCAACCTTTTCAGGTACATTTGCAACCGAATTTTTCATTTATTCCTGTTCTTTATGGACTGGATTACAGCCCGGTACTACCACTAATAGTACCGGGTTTTCATTCGTCCTCGTTTAAATATTTATTTATGTCAAATTCTCTGATTTCTTTTTCTGTAGCCAACATTGGGGATTCTCTCCGTTTTCGGCTCTTCTTCTCATCCTTGCCGTATGTCTGAACCTCACTGAATACGGGGATATTCGTCACGTAATCGAGGTTTACCCCCAAACGGGCCGCTTCCTGTGCTAGCATTCCGTTCTCCTTGAATTCTTCTATTATATTCTTTGGGGTCAGTTTAGCGTTCATGGCATAGGCCGCTTCCGGATCGATGGCCTCGGCTTGCCGGGCCAACTCAGCCTGTTGCCGTTTAAACGCCGTTTTAATGCCATTTATACGCCCCTTGTTCTTGTTCAGTATCTCTATGTCTTCTTCTGTTTGGTTTGCGTATGCACCGTGAGCATATCTCTTTTTAGGAACGCAGCCAATCAGCCTGTCGTTTTTTAAGTCAAACAGGTATATTTGATCAAAATCCACATACCTTACGTTCACTTTTTTATTATTCAGTATCAAATATTGATCCTTATTCAACTGAAACTCATGTACAACATTTTCCCTTTTAATATTGATTTGACCTTGACGAACAGTATAAGGAATAGGCTGTATGAATAATTTCATCCGTCCTATCTTATCAATCGGGATACCCTTATTTTCTAATGCCTGATATGCATCGATTGGACTTTGCCCAGTCTTACAAACCTTTATGTTATACTCATTCACAAGCTGTATAGCTATCAGTTTAATTTGTTCCTCTGTAAGAAAAGTTCCAGCCTTTGTATATTTATCCACTAGTTCTTGAACCGTACGGCCATTTGTACGTCGGGTTCTGATTCCCTCTCCGATGTAACCGTACATTGGTTTGCAAAATTTCGTACCAAATGTTCCGAAACTTCTTTCTATTAGTGATTTATATCGGGGATTCTCACTGACTGTCCATCGACTTCCCATCTTTTCGATTTTTCCTTTGAAATATTCGGCTTCTTCTGTTTTATTAAACGAATGATTATCCGCTAGAATCTCCAAAGGCAATGTATTTGTCGTTTGGGCTGCATGTTCAAGCCCTTTGAGTATCGTTTCTGTATTTTCACTGAAATCAATATGGTAACCAACAATACGTCCCGAACAAGCATCCATTACAGCGAACAAAGTAAGAGTTTTATATTTCTCCATATAAAAAGGTAATCTCCAGCCGTCAATCTGCCATTGATCCCCCGGATTTGTAGCTCGGATTATCCCAGCGTATGGTAATTGTCCAATGCCTTTGTCAATTCCATACCTCGTTGGATAAACGATTGGTGACACTTTGGATATATAATTCTTGACCCATGAATCAGAAGGTGTTTTATAACCATGTTCCCGGCATAACTCACAAACCTTTTCGTATATGAATGGGGAATAGTAAGCCTTACCGGATGAAACAGCGTCCAAGACCCATTTTTTGTGAACCGGGCCGAATACCGGTTTACGGCCTCCACGGTGATCTATCACATTGTTCTCAATACCGTTCTCTTTGATACTCTTAATAGTTTGACTCATGCGTACATAAACGTATTTTCCCGGGTATATTTTAGAGAATGCCTCATGAAGTTCACGAAGTTTGGGGCGTTTCCGTACGGATATGAACTCATCATATATTTCCATCACAACAACCCAGACAGCATGGAGTTTAGCGTATCTCAATGCTTTCTCATCATTGTTTACTATATCTTGATAATGCTCTAAATACTTGATAAATCCTTTCTCATATGCACTATACATCTTGTTGTAGTATTCTTCTGATATTGAGATTACCTTTTGATTTTCTATGATTGACAGAATTTCGTCTTTGCTTGGTAGTTTGGATTTTGTGCTATCCGGAATATGATCATAGGGGATAAATGTAGAACCACTCAAACGAATTGTACTGAGCAGATTCCTCTTCGTCCAATTGTTTATTGTGTTTCTACCTATCCCTTGTCTAGTAAGCCATTGGATGGAAACATAAAGATAATTATTATATACCTTCAATAAGTCCATTGACCAAGTTGATTTTCCTTAGTTCTTCTTTTCTAATTGACTCAAATTCTTGAATAATAGCATTTTCTATTTTTGTGCTATTTCTTCTTCCAGACATATATTGACATATATACTGCCTGCTCACACCTAAATCCTTGGCGATTTTTGAAAAAGAACCATAAGGAAATTGCTTTCTCATCTTTTTTCGTAATTCTATCGGTATTGCCATTTTTTATATATATTTGTATAACTACATGTTTACAGAATGCAAATATAATTCACAAAATGAAAAAAAGAATTTTCAAAAGGTGTAATACTTGATAGAGTAAAAGATTATTACAACTTAAAGACAAATAGCGAGCTAGCTGATTTTATGGGTGTTTCTAAAAGTACTATCTCTAATTGGTATGCTAGAAATAGTATCGACTATGATATATTGTTCACAAGATGTACTGATGCTAATTTGAATTGGCTCATTACAGGAGAGCAAAATCCAGTAAATGAATCAGTGAAAAACGAGGATATTACAGAAACGGATAGCTTGCCTTTTACAGAAAATCCTTCTGATGATTTTATAGAAAGGAAACATTTTTCAGGCTATTTTGCTCTATATGAGTATTTAGCGAGAAAAAGTAGTTACTCTGAGATAAAAAAGCAGTATGAAGACATTATATCTGATTTATATTTTGCATATCATTATACAAGTTACTATGATTCAAGTGAACGTTTTAACAATGAATATATTAAGTTTAAAAAAGGAGAGTTGTCAAAAAAAGATTTACTAACGTCATTTAATGAAATAGTCGAAAAGAACAAAAAACTGTTTACTATATTAGAACCTTACGTTGATATTTTACATGAACTATATCAGAAACTCGATAAGTTCAACGATGAGAATGACAATTTGTTTTCGAAAGTTTTTATTACAGATATTGATAAATAAAGATTCGTATATTCACAACATGTGTTCATGTAAAAAAACAAACATGAACACATGTTGTGAATATACTTATGAACCTACAACCTCAATTTGTCCGCCAAATAATCTAAAAAGTATAATCAAATTCAACTAAAAAGTAAAGTTTTCACTCTGAAAACAGGCAAAAATATGGAGTTCGTGTAAAGTAAGTGTAAAGTAATTAGCATTTACAAAAAACTAATCTTTTCCTTTTTACTTCCTTCAACATTCAGATATTCAACAGGTTTTCGAAAATATTCCAATCAACATCTATTTAGCTTATTCAAATACCCCCCACACAAAGTCCCTTTTTACCTTTGAATAAAAATAAATTTAATTTCAAAGGCAATTATGGACAGGATAGACAGAAAAGAAATTTCAAAATTATTTAATAAAGCATGGCATGCTTCTTACATTCAAAACAAGAATAATGTAAGAATATTTTCATTTCCAGATTTTAGGAGAAATCTGGAAATGGAGAATTTAACAGAAAAGCATCTTCAAGAAATTGCTAATACATTAAAACCAGCTCTTTTAGAATCTATGTCTGCAGAAGAATTAATTCAATGGGTATATAATCCTAATAAAAGTCAATTAGAAGTAGAAGATTTTTTAATGTTTTCTTTTGATGGTTCTTTTTCCTCTTCTAAGGAGTCGCAATCTTCTGAATCTGATATATTTCCTCCATTATCTAATTGAGGGTCAATAAGTTTTAATGCTTTCAATATATTAATATCAAAATCTGTCTTCATACACCATTTGTTTAAATAACAAATGTACAAAATAAATTTGAAAGTAACAAGTCTTTACACCTCTTTACAAGGGTTATACTGTAAGATTGTATATAGTTACCATGTTTTTTAAGGGAAGGGGAAGCAATCTCCTTCCCTTTTTAATAATCGGAAAGTACTAGTGACTTGGCAAAGTAACATATACTGCGTGAGCAAAATAAGTATATGTCCTTTGAGCAAGTCAGTAGTACTGCTCAGAAAATCATTCTTTTTTCTTCACCTTTCAATCGTCCTTCTAACTCAGCGGAATCCAGTACATCGTTTTGGATCATGACGGCACTCAGGTTGAGCTACCAAAAAGAGAGGGAAGGATGATCGCTCATTCCCCCTCTCTCTAGCCATCAGTTATTGAAATTTATTATTGAGCTGCATAGCCCTCATTCTGAGTCAAGCTTGGATTGCGTTGCATCTCGTTCAAAGAAATCGGCCATAACAAGTCGGAAGACTTGAAGGTTGCGCCGGAAGCATTCTTTGCGCCAACCAAGTCAACGTATGTAACCTTACCCTTCTCTGTAGAGGATATTACAGGGAACTTACCTGTGCGTAAACAGTCATCCCAAATCTTGAATTCTAACGGGAACTCACGCAAACGTTCTGTCCAGCATTCCTCGATAAAAGCCTGCTTACCTAATTTCTGAAGATCGGCAGTAATTGTGGCGACTGTCTTACCTTCCATGTTTGCACGAGCCTTAACCTGTGCCAAATAGCCGGCAGCTTCAGCTGTTACACCTTGAGACTGAGCGATAGATTCAGCAGCGTCAAGCAAAGCCTCCGCATAACGGAAGATATCACGGTCTTTCGTAGAACGTCCAGAGTTCAACAAAGCGTCTTCATCATACCAGAACCAGCAACCACAAGCATCCTTAGGAGCTGTCCAAGTCTTGCCATTATCTGGATTTGTATAATCCCAATGGAAGAATTGATTTGGTTGGATACGTAAGTCGTTATCTTGATATACATTCAAGAACAGATTTATCGGACCATATGTACGCTCAAAGATTGAATACGTACCAAAGATAGCCGTAGCAGCTGAGTTGAACGCATACGTAGGCCACCAACCACCGTTGCTGATCGTTGCGTTGTACTCATAAGAATAGATAGACTCATCCAAACCGTCTGTCGTACGGATCTTATTATAGGCAGAACCCAACGCTAAATCATCGTTGGTTGCCAAAGCATGCGGAGAATCGATCACCGTCTTTACTGCAGAAGCAGCGTCAGCATACTTGCCCTGTTGCATATAAACGGAAGTCAAAACTATAGCGGCAGCATACTTCGTGATACGATTACTGTTGTTGTAGAAAGTAGCGGCCGGCAAAGCATTAACGGCATCTTTCAAGTCTGATTCGATCTGAGCATATATTTGCTCTACTGAAGCACGTTCCAAATACATGTTCTCCATAGATTCGTATGGCTCTACTGTCAATGGAACACCACCAAAGATCTTCACCAAGCTGAAGTAGTTCCAAGCTCTAAAGAACTTCGCCTCACCGATCAAACGATTTGCCAAAGACTGATCCATTGAGATCTCGGGGATATACTTGATAGCGCCATTAGCTACGTTGATAGCCTTGTAGCAATCATCCCATACACCATCAATCGTTACGGAAACTGTCATTGTGTTCTGCTGACGGGTCAATTCACGAGAATATTTACAAGTCAACTCCTGACCTTCATAGCTGTTTACAAAATAACCAGTCAATTGTCCTGTGATAGAAGCAAACGGACCTACGTAAGCGCTACCTGCACCCGTGAGCTTGCTTGATGCTCCTGTACGATACAAATAGTTCACGTTAGCCTGAGCTTGAGCCTCTGTCTGGTAATAATCCGGGGCTGTCAATGATGACTTCGGTTTCTCTTCCAAGAAATCATTACATGCGCTGAACCCGGTTAAACAAGCACATGCAATTGCTACTGTCAATATTTTTTTCATTTCCAAAAATTCTACTGATTAAATGAATTAAAATGTTACATTAACACCGAACGTGAAAGTTCTCGCTCTCGGATAAGAGAAGAATACCATGTTCTGACCAAACTTATTACTATCACCCTGTGATGTACCCTCTGGATCGTAACCAGTGAAATCGCTAGCTGTAATCAAGAATAAGTTATTCGCACTTGCGTACAAACGCAAAGCGGACAAACCGATCTTACTAATCACGTTTGAATCAAAAGTGTACCCCAATTGCAACATGTTACAACGCAAATAAGAACCATTGGCGATCCATTGAGAATCCACGGTCGTATCCTGACCCGCATGGCCTGAGTTACACAAGTAAACAGCCTGCTGCATCGTGTTCGGGTTCGATCCGTTATATGCGTCATATAAAATGTTGCTCAAACCATTCGTGATACCGAAACGGTCGTAAGTAGAGTGGTAGAACTGTTGCATAGTCTCGACACCCCATACGAACTGCAAGTCCATCGTCAAATCGAAGTTTTTGTAAGAGAAGTTGTTGATCCAGCTTCCAGTCCAGTCCGGCATACCTTTACCGATGATCTCTTTCTTATCTGTACGTTTCGCACGACCGATCTGGTTCTTCTCGCACAATCCGTTGTTGAAATCTTCCTCCGTATAAACTCCCAAACGTCTGTAACCATAAAAAGAACTCATGTTCTCACCTACACGCAAGATACTTTCAGAACCACCTACCCAGCTGTTCATCTCGATATCCTCGTTATTGTCACCCAACTGAAGGATCTTGTTCTTGTTGAAGTTTAAGTTGATCGTAGAACTCCAGTTGAAGTCTTGAGTTTGAACCGGACGTGCGCTGATCATCAAATCCATACCTTGGTTTCTTACAGAGCCGATGTTCTTATACACCGTTGTGAAACCTGTAGTGTGAGGAATCGGGCAATCCAACAATAAGTCAGTTGTCTTCTTGTTATAGTAAGCTACATCGAAAGACAAGCGGTTCTGCCAGAATCCAATTTCGAAACCAACATCAAACTGACCGGTCTTTTCCCATTTCAAGTCTGGGTTCGCCATAGAACTGATGTAAGAATACGGAGCACGAATATCGTTGATCAAAAGTGTGCCAGAAGAAACACGTGCCAATGACCGATAAGTGTCAATCTCGGAGTTACCGGTCAAACCGTAGCTAGTGTGCAACTTCAAATTGCTGATCGTGTTTTGATCTTGCATGAAATCCTCTTGAGAGATATTCCAAGCTAAACCAGCAGACGGGAAGAATGCGTACTTGTTGTTCTCACCAAACTTAGAGGAACCATCGACACGACCTGTTACGGTTGCGGAGTAACGATCTTTATATGTATAAGCGAAACGCAAGAAATAAGAGTTCATCGCCCAACGATCGTAGGAAGACTCTGGAGATGACGGAGTTGTACCTGCGGACATATTATTGTCCTCAAAGAAATCATCCGAGAAACCTTCTGTTCGTGCCTTATTCCACTTCTGCACACGCTCTTGCCAAGACAAACCAGCCATAGCGTTGATACGATGATCACCGAATACCTTATTGTAAGTCAAGTAAGTCTCCTCCTGCCAATAAAGTGTATTCCAATTTTGGTACTCAGCCCAACCATTCGGCATGGAGATGTTGTTCAAATCGATAGAAGAATAACCTCTATACGTTTTATTATGATGGTCAAGACCTAGTTGAGTCTTCAAATCCAAACCTTCAGCCAAGTGGAACGTCAAAGCGGCGTTACCAAACACCTGCGTGTTGTAGCGCATACGTTTTTGCATATCCAAGATCATGACTGGGTTAGACATACCCTCAAAGCCTAATACATCACCAATGGAAGAAGAGGTAGAAGTGGTATATTTACCATCCTTATCGCGAATCGGCATCCAAGGAACCATCTCTATCATGGTACGACGAGCCTCTTGGCCACCACCATCCTCAGGCGTATAGCGCCCCCATGTATGGTTAACCAATACATTGACTGCAGTAGACAACCACTTCGTAGGATTTGCATCGTATGCCAACTTCGCATTAATACGCTTATTATACGTATTGTTTACAATACCCTGTTGATCCGTATAGTTCAAGAAAGCACCCATTGAAGAATTTTTTCCTGCCTGTTGTATGTTTAACTGATGGTTGTGAGAAACGGCCGTACGAGTTGCCTCATCTTGCCAATTCGTATCATACAGAGGATTACCACTTGCATCAAAGAAATCAGAATCATTAAACCAATCAGCACGGTTCAAAGACCAATTTTTCCCTTGCCACTTATTCTCGTTTTCCAAACCAATCATGAATGCGTCACACCACTCTTGGGCGTTCATCGTATCCATCTTACGAGCGATATGGCTTGCGCTGACAGATCCTTGATAGCTAACCTGTACACCTTCACCATCTTTCTTACCACGCTTAGTTGTAACCATGATAACACCATTGGCACCACGGGCACCATAGATAGCGGCAGCGGAAGCGTCTTTCAATACCTCCATGGACTCGATATCATTCGGGTTCACCAAGTCGAAGTTCTCCATTACTACGCCATCCACTACATACAACGGATTAGAAGATGCGTTGATAGTCGCCATACCACGAATAACGACACGGTTGGAATAAGCACCTGGCTGGCTGGAGTTTGAGAAAATATTTACACCAGAAACTTTACCGCGCAAGTTGTCTAACGCACTAAAATTTTGGTTCTTTGTCAAGTCATCACCTTTAGCCACACCAATAGAACCAGTCACGTCTGATTTACGCATCGTACCATAACCCACAACCACAACCTCGTCCAAGGTTTGAGTGTCCTCCCTTAAAGTCACTTTTATCGAGGATTGGTTTCCCACCGGGATCTCTTGGGACAAATAACCGATATAGGATACCACCAGGATGTCGTTTGCGGACACGCCTTCCAGCGAGTAATTACCGTCGAAGTCCGTGATCGTACCATTCGTAGTGCCTTTCACCACCACGTTAGCGCCAATAACAGGCTCACCTGCACCGTCAACAACCATACCGGCCACTTTCTTGCCCTGCTGTACGGCCATCACTTCATCAACCGTGCCTGCGGAAGCGGGAGCGGCCATAGCGGCGTTTACAGAGAAGGCGGAAAGCAGCAAACAGAACGCTGAGGCTTTAGCTATCCCCTGAATAGATAATAGCTTAGATTCATTCTTTGTCATTTTGCTTTGTTTTTTTAATTAAGTTTAGATTAATTACATTGTCTATGTAATTTTTATCGTTATAGATGGACATAGTTCGTACGGAACTAGTGTGCCATTCATGGTCTATATCATGAAAAACTGAGCAAATGTATAACTTTTTTTGTAAACTATACTTAAAATCATAGTATTTTTTATCAAAAAACAACATACTTAGTTACAAATTACCCCCTGAAATCAAGAATATCAACCCTTAGATGTATTAAAAATATATTGTTCCGTACGGACTTACAATAGTATCATCATCTTTCTGTCACATAAATAATTAACTATCAAATATTAGCAGTAAAAACACTTTAATATAGTTACAGCAAACAAATGTTAAATCCATTAATATTCAAGGCTAGGCTAAAATGGCACTAGTATGGTTTCTTTGAAAAAAAAGATAATGTATTCAAAGACTGGATAATATAAAAAAGCTCTACCCCCTCAATAATAAAAAGAAGAACCATATTATCTACAATCTTTCTACCCTAAAAGCACCATAGATTTATTCCAACAAGTCTTGAAATACAATAAGTCAATAACCCTAACAAGCTCTCCCATGATACTCTCCATCCATTACTCTAACACAAGCGAGTTTCCTGCTCAGAATAATACCGATTTATTGGGGTTAGATTATCATACATTCAATATACGGACATAAGACAAACTGGATAAGGGCGGGTACCCCCGCCCCTACGATACTACCAAGATAATTTTATAAATTTATTCTCCCACGGAGCGAAACTCAATGGGTTCCCTGGAACTGGGCCTCCCACGACATCACAGACCGTAGTTTTCACAAAATTAATTTTATCCGAAACTACAGAGAATGTAGCGGGCTTCCCGCCTATCTCACGTAATTGAAGCATAACAGCGTTCTCGCCTTCCACAGGCCGCATGTTTACCAACAAGAGGTTCTCCGGTACGATCTTGAAAATGGAAGCTGATTGGAGATACTCCACCTTTTTACCTCCCGCAGGCAAAACACGGGTCAAGAACGGAATCCGGTTTTCCCAAGCGAACTTAGTCGCATACTCAATAGTGTTGTCTTTCGAAGAGTTGATGAAGTAACTCCATTGCATCTCTCCCATTTGGTCCGCATTGAAATTGGTTACCCAATAGTTGTTCATCGGCCATGAATACATATTCGTGGACTGAGGTACGGCTCCGGCCTTATACCGCCCCGTATTGATCGCCCCAAATTGCATTAATGGTATTTCTTGGCTACCCATCACGACCTGTGACTCTCCATTACGAGCCGTAGCGAAGTTTTGCACCGTGTACCAATCGTTAGAGGAGCCCGGGATTTGGTCTACACCCGCCTCAATCGATCCGCCGGGTACATCTAAATGGATCTTTCCTCCTTCAACCTCAAACGGGAAAGCGATATAAACCGCTTCCGGATCTGTTACCGCTTTTTTACGCAAGCGATAAACTACCTCGATTTTCTTTGTTACGTTAAATACACGGAATTCCACCATCAAATTATTCGGCTCACGTCCCGCTACTGTCTCTCCCCGGAAACGATATGTATCCCAGACATCGCCTTTCTCATATTTCTCGAAACGCATCTTCTCTGGGCGACGGCGGAGGAATTGGGGAGCACGATATTGTTCCATCGGATGACGGCTATCGATAATCTCATAAATAAACTCTCCCATCTCCCATTCCGCATCCGGCGTAACCAATTGTTTGTTCAAATCCTTATCATATAATTTACGAATCGTACCTTTACGGGTATTGAAATCAATGGCATACCAAGGATTCTCCACATGTGTCTCTTTTAATTCCGTAGCGCCCTGTATTTCCGGACGTGGCGCATCCTTTACCTTTATATAATACTGCGCATATCCCAAAGCCGGGACATCTTTCACGTAAAAGTTCCAATAAGTACCATCGGAACGGCTTTCGCCAGCTTGTGCGGGAATTACGTTGCCAGCCGCATCCACGATCTCGAAAGCCTTGTCTTTCGGAAGAATCTGATGATCGACATAAGCTTTAGCGATACCGCTATAACTCCAGTTGAGCGTATTGAATACAGCGATAGACGGAACGTCACTTTTGGGCACGAACGATTGTAATATACCCATAGTGGCCTCTCCCAGCAAACCGGAACGGCGATAGGCTTCCCACGCATACGATTGCTTCAAGGAGCGTTGTTCCCAAGTTTCCAGTCCATAAGCATTACGTACGCTCTCGCTATGACCGAAAGTATGCTCGTCGTAGAACAAAAGAGCTTTGTTGATGTCCTGAATCCGATCATTGATGTCTGTCGGCAATTGGGCACCCAGCATTTTGGCGAATGACAATCCGGCTTGGTTCGCGATAATATCCGAGTGAGTCACACGAGATATGGCGGCCTCGCGGGCACCGGAAGCGAAACCATCCGTCCACCAATCCGGCCAAGCTCCACGAACGGTCTCGATACAATCCGCATATTGGCTCTCTACCGTTTTAAAGAACTCACTGGCTACCGCCGTGCGTAATTTCGGCCATTCATATTTCTCGTTCCATTTCTGTAACATCTCACAACTTTTAGTCGAAGGAGGCGCATTATCCGTAAGATATCCCGAATGCTGTACCGCTAATATATCATACGGATAATTTTTCGCTTCCATTTCACCTAAATAAGTTAAAACACGCTCCTCAAATTGGTCAAAGTTATCCGTATGAATCCCGAAAAAATTACCATAGTGATAATGCTCCGCACGATAAGTCAAGACCTTTTTGCCTGAAGGTGATTCCCACCAAAACACCGTAGGTTTATCAAAGCAGATCAACGCCCGATGACCATGGGTTCCCATATTCACATATTTCACACCGGCATCCGCAAAATACTCGCTGAAACACCAACCGATACCATTCACGTCGTCTTGCATAGCTACCTCGGCACGCATCCCATTTTCCCTGAATTGCTTGAGCGGATAAAGGGAAGCGGCAAGTGTTTGCTCATCCGGTAATTCGTCAAAATTCAAGAACATCGTAGCTAATTCTATACGGCCTTCCTTTACCCGTTGCTTCAAGCGAACAATCTGTTCCGCAGGACGACATTTCAAATATTCGCTAACCGCCCAAGCGATCTCGCAAGTCCAACGGAACTTAGCGAAATCCGGATAATTATCCGTAGCATCGCAATAGTCCAACGCATAATCAATGTATCGAAGCTGTTCCGCTAAGATTTCCATTTGGGAACGGGTATAACCGATATCCGTATGCGTGTGTTGCACCATATTCATCTGCCAATGGCGAACCGGTTTTATGGTAACCGTTGTTTCCTCTTTCTCCTTCCCACTTGTCAGCGTCAACGGTAATTGGCAAGTCGTGCTAACCTCGGGTATCTCGATTCGGAATACATTCTCTCCGGACACCAGTTTCTCTTTACGGCTTTGCTCACCTAAACGGATCATTACCGTAGAAGGCTCTCCCTCATGTTTCACGGAGATCTCGACCTTTTGGGTCAGTCCGTTTTTCGATTTATAAACCGCCGGCAATACACGGCTCTTGACATCCGATAATCCCAGAGACGCATGGACCGACAATGTCCCGATCAACAAAGCCAATCCTGCTGATAAATAAGTTCTTTTTTTCATTTTATCGTGTTTTTATAGATATAAGTCCTATATACAACATACATATTAATAATAGCATCAAGCCGGCTACCTGCCCGAACATATCGGCTAATCCTCCCATACAAGGCGTAATCAAGGCACCTCCTGATACCCCCATAATCATCAAGGCTGAGACCTCGTTGGATTGTTCCGGCCGATGTTCCAACGCAAAAGAGAACAGGATCGAAAACACATTCGAGCAAGCCAAGCCAACCAGTACGATCATAATGCCCATACTCCACAAGCGATCCGAGATGAGTAAACCTACGAAAGCAAGGATAGCGATAAGCATGCTTCCCCTTAAGAAAGGTCGTGACGAGATCCTAGCCAACAATACAGCCCCAAGGAAAGAGCCTCCCGTACGAGCGGCGAAATAAAGGCTACTCCCTAATCCGGCCTCTTGCAACGGCATGGATAACTTTTCCATCAATAGCTTGGGAATCGTAGTATTCAGACCGACATCGATCCCGACAATACACAGAATCCCCAAGAAAAGCATCCGTATCCTAGCATCTTTACATAAAGTTAGTGTAGAGGCGAACGAGGCTTCTTGCTCCTCTCCTTCCTCTTTACCCGGAATAGCCGTTATCAACCAGATGATAGATAACAAGGTAGTCACCGAATAGACAATGAATATTAACTTCCAATCTCCCCAGAAAGAGGAAGCGACCCCCGCGATAATCGGTCCTAAGAAGGAAGATACCGCCTTAATAAACTGCCCTAACGTAAGTACGCTCGTTACTTTATCCGGATTTACCACCCGCGCTACCATCGGATTCAAAGACACTTGCAAGATCGTATTTCCAATTCCCAGCAAAGCGAACGCAAACAAGATACAAGCAAAATCATAGAAGAAAAGAGGTATCAGCATCGCCAAGGTTGTGATGACCAAGGCTACGACCACCGTATTCCTACGCCCGTGCCGTCCCATCCAGATACCGGTAGGGACAGAGAACAGGGCGAACCAAAGAAAGACCATCATGGGCAATAGGTTCGCCAACGTATCGGACAAACCAAAGTCCATCTTCACATAATTCGTGGCAATTCCCACGACATCCACGAATCCCATCACGAAAAAACCAAAAAGGATCGGGAATATAGCGGAGTTCGTACTTTTAGTTTTCATATCGATCTTTTGGTTGGTTACCCATTTCTAAAACCAAATGTCCACCTTGAACAATCTCCGAGAAAGGAATACGAGTATCCGTCAATGGTTTCCCGTTTAAGTCCATGGATTGCACGTAATCATTTTGCTTACTATTATTACGAGTCTCGATCACGAATTCCTTCCCTTTATAATAACGGTCATTCAGCCGGATCGTGATCTTATCGAACAAAGGACTACCCAAAGCGAAAGAAGGCGCTTGATCCGTCAAGCCTTTCATATCGAATAAGCCTAAGGAAGAGATCACGTACCAAGCCCCGAGCTGGCCTTGATCCTCATCCTGTCCGTAGCCATAACCGTGGATGCCATCCGTACCATAGAACTCATTCAAGATCGCCCGCACCCATTTTTGCGTAAGCGAGGGACGACCGGCCTCGTTGAACATCCAAGAAATGTGCAAACAAGGTTGGTTTCCTTGGTTATACAAGGTTTGCAAACCGGCGAAAGCCCCTACTTCCGTGCCTCCGCTAAAGATTAATTTACGAGACACCGTGAAGATGCTATCCAACCGATGGTTAAACACGTCCGCACCTACTTTCGCGACCAAGCCTTTCGCGTCGTGCGGTACATAGAACGTATATTGCCAAGCGTTACCTTCTTGGAATCCGCGCCACACTTGCATCGGATTGAAGTCTTCGATAAACGTACCATCTTTCTTTTTAGGACGGACAAAATTACAGGAAGAGTCATAGATACGTTCCCAGCCTTTCGACAGGTCCATCAAACGGTTATACTCATCCGTCTTACTTAGTTGCTTCGCCCATTGGGCCACGGCCCACGCGCTATAAGCATATTCCAAGGTATGGGAAGCGGAGAACATAAAAGCTTCGTCCGGCCCGTCCCCTTTATCCAAATGAGGCACATAACCATATTCCACGAAATAACGAGTATCCACCTTTCCCGCACCCAACGGACGATTCTCCCCATCCAACTCATTCTTCAAGCAAGCTTCATAAGCCGTATTCACATCGAAATCCCGGATGCCGCATTGATAAGCGCCGGCGATAATCGTGCTTAATAAATTCGTACCTACACCGGAGACATAACGGCTATTGGCAATTCCATCCGCCAGCCAGCCGGCGTCCTTGTACACCAACAAATGGCTACTTATATAATCCGAATAATATTCCGGATAGGCCAAAGCCCAAACCTGTGTCAGATTCCATTGCGCTCCCCAAGCGGCATCGGTATTGTATAAGTTATGTACCGGTTTTCCATCTTTCAAAGGGATTTGTCCTACCGAGCCATCATTTCTCGGATAAGCGCCATTCACATCGCTAGCCAATCCGCGGCCCAATAAAGCATGATACAAACCGGTATAGAATTTCACCTTATCCTCTCGCGCTGGAGTCTCTACCCGGATACGTCCCAAATATTCTTCCCATGTTTGGCGAGATATTTCCCTTGCCTCGTCAAACGAAAGGGTAGCGGCCTCAGTCTCCCTATTTAACCGGGCATTCTCCACGGATGTATAAGAAAGACCTACTTTAGCGGTTACCGACTCTTGATCTTGGGTACGGAATGTCAGATAAAGTCCGGCCCCCACGCCCGTCGCTTTCCGTTCATCCGGACGGATATCCGCTCCGTTGAAAGCGCCAAATCCAACGGGAGCCTTGTCCAGCACCGCCGAGAAATATAAAGGAACAGATGCCCCGGGTTGATATTTCCTTACATATTCAGGCTCGGTAATCACCCAGCCCTCGATACGCCCGTCTTCCGTAAAAGTAATTTCGGCATCCCGTACAGCTCCGCTCTCTCCTTGGCGGTTTCCTATATCAAACAAGATACGGCTATCCTCTCCGGCCGGAAATGTATAACGCTGAATAGCGACACGAGGGGTAGCGGTAAGCTCCGCCCGGATTGAGTAATCTTTCAAAAGAACGGAATAATAACCGGCAGTAGCGATCTCGTCCGCACGATCAAAACGGGAACGATATCCTCTACCGGTCGAGTCGTCTACCGCCCCGGGAATTGTTTTCAATGAACCCGTCGTAGGCATCAAAACGATTCCGCCGATCTGAAACTCATGCAAGCAGGGGAAACCCTCGATCGATTGATCCCGATAATCATAACCGGTCGCTTCCCAACCGGATTTATTCCCGACATGCCCGTTCGTAGAAGGGGCTGGCTTGGCCATGCCGAAAGGCATCGCTCCCGGGGTAAAATGAAACCAACGGCAATGCGCCGTACCGATCCGAGGCTCTACATATTGGCTAAGCTCTTCTTGCTGAACTTTCTTGCCTTGTGTCACGCAGGAAGTGAAAAGCCCACAAAGAAACAAAAGGAAATAGACTGGCTTCATACTATACTTCATAATAATTTATTTAGATAAATGGTTTAACGCAAAAACATAAGCTCCCATAGCGATCGAACGACTAGCACCTTGCTTGCTTACGGTCACCCCTATCCGTTTACAAGGATCATACCCGACCTTGCGATTGGTACCCGGGACTAGCACCTCAACAGCTTCTCCTCTGGCAAAATCGGCGAAGCTCTTCTCGTCATCCAAGTCATACACTTTCTTTTGCAAGCGCCCGAAACGAGCACCGTCCATCATTCCCGTCAGCGCATTCATCTCTTTCAACAAGGCCGGCAGGATGTATTTAGAAGCACCGGACAAACCACCACCTATCACGATAAGCCCATCGATCAAGGTAATAGCGGAAGCCAACGCATCCCCTGCCATCTCACCCAACTCCTCAAACGCGGCGATAGCCGCTTCCCGGTTACCCGGACGGATACCCTCGGCGATCTCAAAGATCTCTTTCGGAGTACGCGCCCCCGTATCACCAGACCGTTCCGCATAGACACGTATAACCGCACGAATACTGACGCTCTCCTCTACGATATACTCCGGGTATTTCTTATTTCGCAGGCACCATACATATCCTCCCGCCGCATTATCACCCCGCAAAAGCTCTCCATCGATGACAACCCCGGCACCAAAGCCTGTCCCTAGCGTGACAGCTAGCAAATTCCTATATCGCTTCGTACTCCCCGCCTCCCGCAAACGGCGGTTGATCTCCGGGAGCACTCCCGTCAACGCCTCTCCATACGCAAATAAACTTCCGTCGTTATTGATAAATACCGGTATCCCGAATATATCTTCCAGAAACGGGCCTAGCGCTACTCCACCCCGGAAAGAGGGGAAGTTGGGTAAATCGCCTATAATACCAGCTTGATAGTCCGCCGGACCGGGAAAAGCGAAACTGATAGCGGCCGGAGTTTCCGGCAAGCCTGCTTGAATTGCCTTAAAACCCTCTACCAAATTGCCTAAACACTTATCTAAACAATCCGCGCATGCCGGAAGAACTACCGGATCGGCTATCTCTTTTCCCCCTTGGATGGCAGAGAAGACAAAATTCGTTCCTCCCGCATCCAATGTCATTACTATTCTATTGTCATTTATGTACATCCTATATTCCTTTTCTTTATTTACCGATGTCCCTACCTTGCCATGCCTGTGGCACGAATTTGCCACCATAGGTGACACAACTTTGCCATGCTTGTGGCAAAATCTTGCCATCCCAGTGGCAAAGCTATGCCACAAGCATGGCATACGGTACTTATTGCCTAAATCGTACGTATGCCTTTATAGTACCACAATATTTACCTACAGACGATCCATACGGGCGGATCGTATATTCACCCACGCAAGCCGGGATGATAAAAGTCTCCGCATAATGAACGATGAAAGGTTCGAAAGCGTCTGTCGGACTCTCCACGATCAACTCATCTCCCTTGATTACATTCAGCACTTGCACCCCTCCATTCGTATTGTGAGGCACGATATCCGTGAACCAATGACGGCGGGTCTCGATGAACTCGTTCTCATGCAAGCCGGTCCGCTCCTCCCTCCAACCGTCTCCCTCGGCGATCATCTCCACTTGGTTGATCAAGTTATGACGGACAAACTCCGTTTGCCGCTCCCATTGGATCACTTTCGAACCGTGGCCGATATTAATAGGTCGAGGCAGTCCGTCCAATCCCAAGCGGCCCCAGTCCCAAAGCTTAAAGGTAAAGATACTTGGGGTAGCGCTAATCTCCAGCACCATGGCACCGGCTCCCGAACAATGGACCGTTCCGGCGGGGATCAGATAATGATCATGGCGCTTAGCGGGCCATTTATTGACATATTTCTCCGTATCGAAAGGCTTTCCGGTCTTTTGGGACTTGTTTAGGGCAGCGATCATCTCTTCCGGGTTGACACCGGTTTTCAATCCCAGATAAACGGTAGCGTCCTCCTCGGCATCCAGCAGGTAGTAGCTCTCGTCCTGCGTATAATAAATCCCGAACGTATCCCGGATATATTGGGTGACCGGATGCACTTGCAAACTTAAATTACCTCCTCCCATCGTATCCAAGAAGTCGAAACGGATCGGGAAATCTTGCCCGAAGCGAGCCTCGACCGGCCCGCCCAGCAAGTCTCTCGTCTTATAGAACACCAAATCATTGGAAGGGATCTCAAACAGCTCTCCGGCAACCTTCAAATATAAACTATTTTCCTCGGGCACGCAATCGAAGCACCAGCCGAAATTCTCCTGCTTTTTATCCAGATCACAGACCTCTTTCATCCATTGGCCGCCCCAAGGAGCCGGATCGAAGAAAGGTACTACCCGGAACGGGGTATGCGCCGTTTTCTCCAGCCCTTCTTTCAAGGTCTCCCCGGAAATCATCTTCGGTGTCCCGGCGATATTCGTATCCAACCAATAATCGACCATGGGAAGCAACTCCTTCTTCAGGTCATCACAAACGATCCAATCGATAAAATAGCCTCTCTTATAATGATAGGATGGGGCTTCTTCCCGGTTCTCCACACCCAATCCGTTCACCTCTTTCCGGCGGAAACGCATCTGGATCTCCCAACGAGCCATATCCGCGTAGACCAATTTATCCGGAGCGGGAACGATCTTGGCGGCGGCGTGGCCATAAACGATTGTCCAGCCTTTTCCGTCACGCAAGAACTCCCGGCAGGCGTTCACCTTCTCCTCATCCAAGAAATCCGTATAAGAGAAATGAGCCCGGCGGCCAAACAACCGGTCATCCGTCAGATAAGGATAGGTCATCGCCTCTATATCCTCTGCCGATTTAAATAAATCTTGCGTATTGATAAAACGATCGGGTGCGAGCGCTTGCAGTTCACGCATCAACTCCTCGTGATGAACCCCTTGGTAGCATTCCACCACCCAAACTTGTGATCCATTCGTTTCCGCATGTATCTCCGCCAATCGCTTCCGTATCGATTCCCAGCCTTTCCACAAGGCACCGTCTACAACGGTGGCCGGTATTTTATCATAATTACTTTTTCTCATCTCTATTTTAATATTTAATATTGCACGCTTGTATTTAACCCTTATTTTTCTCTGCCCAATCCCTTAACAACACAATCGCCTTAGATAGCACTCCGGCCGACCCCTTGAAATTACCAGAGCCGCTGGGGATACCGCCTTTGCCATACCATTCGTAGAATCCGTCATTTTTGATCACACGCTCGATCATCGGACAGATCTCCGCATAAGCCTCCTCAACCATTCCATTAACGACAAGCTGCTGGATCATCCGACCGCCAAACCAAGTCCAATCCCCGCCATTCTGATAAACATAAGGCTTTGACATCCCTCCCCGGAAAAAGCCATCCGGATACACTGGATATAGGGTTAGACCAATACTCGGCATGCCCGACAGGCGAACGTTCTCAAGCATCCGGGCATTTACGGTACGTATCTCAGCTTTCGACAACAAGCCCGCCTCTATGGCGATAGCCGTACCACCGTGATAATGAATGGCCAGCTCGTCGAATCCTTCCGGTATCGGCGATTCCTCAGGATAGATATGAGGGATGAATTTCTGTCGCTTCTCATCCCATAAATGAGTCCGTACGTTCTTGGCGATTCCCTCCCGCAAACTTCTCCAACGGGGAGCCTGCGGAGAATCGGGAGCCATCTCCAATAAATAATCTAAAGCGATAAGAAACATAGCGTTATCATATACGTCAATGGCCGGATCGGATAGCTCATTCATGTCACATCCGAAATCATCGTTCGGCTGTACGTCGCCCCAATCAGCGGTCATCGCCCCGTATAGCAATCCATATTCCTTATTATATCGTTCCCGCATCAAGTAATCTACCATCAAGTTCATTCGCTCCAAGACGGTCTTTCCGGCCACCACCTCATCCAGAATACCCCGGTCGCCGGTCTTACGTATATATTTGCCGACGATATGGATCAACGATGATTCTTGGTCGGTCTCCACGGTATTCTTGAAAGCCACATGTTTCGGGGCAACGTCTGAATAATAAGGAGTATCATCGTACCACGTAAAATCTTCTTTCAGCACATAGCCGTCGATCATCTCGTCGTTCGGTTGCTGAAGGGCGAAGAATAAAAGAATGGCCTCCCGCAATTCATGCGGATCGCTTTCCTCGCAAGCTACCTCAATAAACGTATTCATATCACGTGCCCATATCTGGGAATAACCGCTCCCGGCGTTAAAACCACTGCGGATGGTAGCACGAGCCATACTATCGACCTTCAACAAATTCGTATCAGACAATATCTGATTGGCCAATCGCTGTCTATCGGTTAATCCCGTACAAGACAAAAAAGATATAAATACAAAAGAAACTATAACTAGAATTTTATTCATGGCATTATGTTATGATTTATGTTGGCAAAATTATTTCAATAATCCAGAAAGGAATGCTACATTTGTTCCGATTTACTTGTACAATCTTATGATTTATAGATCATGGTCAAGATAAAAGAGGGATTTAAGGGAGAACGGCTTGTTTCTTTGCCCGAGGAACTATTGACAAGCTACCGGGGGGAACCGCTCATCAATAATCTATATGTACGCAAGATCGGTTTCTTCCCACGTGTTAAATATCATTTTCTCCAAAAAGAACATGGCTGTGACTACGCCATGCTCATTTATTGTACAGAGGGAAAAGGATGGTATCGTATCCTCGGTAAACAATATACCGTGGAGAAATACCAATATATCATCATCCCTCCCGGTATCCCCTACTCATTCGGGGCAGACGAGGAAGATCCATGGACTATCTACTGGTTACACTTCCAAGGCAAGCTTCGCGATCAATTCCTGCCGTCACATCCGGTTCCGGTCACTATTTTGCCGAATGAGTATTCTCGTTTACAAGACCGGCTACGACTGTTTGAGGAGATATATAGTAGTTTCTCCATGGGATATATTAAAGAATATATGATTTACTCCTCTATGTGCCTTTACAATTTTCTGGCCTCTTTCATCTATCTGGAGCAATTCCGCCATATCATGATTCCCTCGCAAAAAGAATATCCGTTTACGGCACGGGTCATACATTATATGCGTGAGAATATCTCTCAAAATCTTACCCTGAAAGAAGTAGCGTCTTATTTCAAATATTCCCCTTCCCACTTCTCGGCTCTTTTCATGGGCGAGACCGGGGTCTCACCCATGAATTATTTCATACGCTTGAAAATACAGAAGGCTTGTGAATACATCGAGCTAACGAATATGAAGTTGAATGAGATCGCCACCCATCTGGGATTCGAGGATGCCGCCTACTTCTCTCGTACGTTTACGAAAGTTATGGGTTGCTCTCCTTCCGCTTATCGTAAAAAAGAGATGGAGATATAGAATTCGTTGGGATTTCTAGTATTTCTCATGAGAATAAAATACATTTGTACAATAGATATTTAAACAAACATAAAGTAAGCAGTTATTATGATAGACCTAATACAGTTCACCCCTTGGACTCTCTTTACGGATCTTGGATTCATTTCGATACTTCTATTGGTTGGCAAATTCATACGAGTCAAGGTAAAACTGATACAACAATTATTCATACCTCCCAGCTTGATCGCAGGCTTGTTAGGATTAGCGTTCGGACCTAATGGATTGGGGTGGATTCCGCTTTCCAACGACTTAGGTACCTATGCGGCTATCCTTATCGCCTTGGTGTTCGGCGCATTGCCTTTATCTTCCCCGAACGTATCCATAAAAGAAGTGGCAAAACGAGTCGGACCGATGTGGGCGTACGCTCAGGTGGGTATGTTATTGCAGTGGGCATTAGTAGGCTTGTTCGGATTGTATGTAATCAAACTGATCTGGCCGGATCTGAATGACGCTTTCGGCATTATGCTACCGACAGGTTTTTATGGCGGACATGGCACGGCCGCCGCTATCGGGTCCGCATTCGAGGGATTGGGCTGGGACGAGGCTCGCAGTTTAGGCATGACTACCGCTACCGTGGGGGTTATTTGCTCGATCATTGGAGGTTTACTAATGGTCAAATGGGCGGCCAAGCATAAACAGACCGCATTCATCTCGGATTTCGACGATCTCCCAGACGAGTTGAGAAGCGGGTTGCTGCCGGAGGATAAGCGGGATTCTATCGGAGAGGCTACGACTTCCTCCATATCCATCGATACGCTGACTTTCCATGTGGCTTTGGTATTTGTCGTGGCTTTTTTGGGATATATGGTTAGCCAAACCGTAAAGGTGTATTATCCGGTATTGGAGTTACCTGTTTTCAGTTGTGCCTTTATCATTGGACTAGTATTCAAGAAATTCTTTGACGCGACAACCATATCCAGATATATCTGTCCGCAGACGACCCAAAGGCTGAGCAGTTCCTTCACGGATATGCTGGTAGCTTGCGGTGTCGCATCTATCAAGCTAGGGGTGATCGTAAAATATGCCTTGCCGCTTATCGTACTCATCATAGCGGGCGTGGCGATCGTCTGGTGCATCACATTTTTCTTAGGAAGAAGATTATCCAAGACTTTCTGGTTCGAGCGCATGATTTTCGCTTGGGGATGGTGGACCGGCACGATGGCCATGGGCATCGCCTTGCTGCGGATCGTAGACCCGAAACTTTCCAGCAAAGCGATGGATGATTATGCGATGGCTTACCTGCCTATCGCTCCCATAGAGATCTTATTGATCACCTTCGTCCCCATCCTTTTCGTAAACGGATTGGGAGTTTGGTTGCTATTAGCTTGCTTGCTCCTTTCCCTACTTATCTTGCTACTGGCTTGGAAGATGGGATGGTGGATAAAACCGAATAAGAGGTGAAAATCTCTTATTCGGACTTTATACTATTTACCGGATTCTCGTTCGCCGCTTTCCAGTTCTGGAAGCTTACGGTCAATAACGTGATTACGGTTACTATCAATAAGGCGATTAAGAATACCCACCAATGGATTGGAGTCTTATAAGCGAAACCCTCGAGCCACATCTTCACGCCCCACCAAGCGATCGGTGTCGCTATCACGAAACAAACACCTACAATTTTCAGATAGGCCTTATTAAACATCAACAGGATCTCTCCTACCGTAGCTCCATGTACCTTGCGGATACCTATTTCCTTACGGCGGTATTGGGTCTCGAACACCACTAAGCCAAATACCCCGACCAAAGAGATAATAATCGCCAGTAAACTAAAAACCGTAACCAGATTGCGCAGATTCTCTTCTTTCCGGTAAAGATGATTGAAGATCTCATCATAGAATTCGATATTAAACGGATAAGAAGGGTCTAATTCCGTCACCACGTTACGAATATGATTTACAGCTGCATGGATATCCGAGCCAGCCTTCAAGCGGATGTAGGATACGGGCATCGCATCACCAAAGTTCCCGACCACGAACGCTATATTATTCTCCCCGCTTCGGAGTGATGTCAGTTTCACGTCACCGACAAATCCGATCAAACGGCCGGGGCTATAGTTTCCGAATGAGTCACCTACCCGCATGTCTCCTTGTGCCAACGCCGGGCGATTAAAAATATAAGAGACCTCGTCCGACAACTCATCTGCCCTAGAGAAATCACGCCCCTCGATAATCGGGATGCCCAACACCCGCAAAATATTCGAGGAGGAAATAATCATAAAATATTGGATATCTTTATCCTTATAAGTTACCTCATTTGTATTATATCCGTCTTTCGCTCCGACTTTCTCCATCGAGAAAGCGACATCCTCGATACCCGGATATTCTTTCAGGCGATTCTTATAAGTCTCATGATGTTTATTATACATCATACGATTTAATTCCACTACGGCAATCTGATCTTTATCGAACCCTAAGGAAAAATCACGCATGTACCCATTCTGGACACGTACAAAACTTGCCCCGATTATTAAGATGATCGATACTACGAATTGAATACAGATCAACCCTGTACGTAATTTCCTTCCGGTAGAAGACAATCCGAAACTGCCCTTCAACACTAATGCGGGAGGAAAAGATGTGATATAAAAAGCCGGATAGATACCTGCTATCAAGCCCGTGATTAAAGCGGTAACACCGGATAACAAGACAACCGGAAGATTGGATATTAAATCCAGATCGGCATCGATAAAAGGTAAAGCCTCTACAATATCCAATCCCCAAACAATAAATAAACTTACTAACCAAGCAATAAAACTGATAAGGACGGCCTCTACCAATAAAGCCCTCCGTAACAGACCTTCCGAGCTACCCAATACCTTCTGCGTATTGATACTCTTGATTCTCAATGGGGTCAAAGAGGTACTAAAGTTCGTGAAGTTAATGGCAGCTACGATAATTATTAATAGGGCTATACCAAATAATAAATTCGTCACCTCTTGATTGCCGCTACGGAAAGTTCCACCGTCTTGTGTCTCATTCCTATAATAAATATCAGTCAACGGAACTAAACGGATTTGTTCATCCTCGTGACCGATCTTTTTGAAATCAAAATGACGGTTGAAATTATCGGCCACGTTATCAGCCATGGCCGGATCGTCTAACAATAGATAACAAATCCAGTTACTCGCTCCAAAGAATCACGATAAAGGCAGCGAAGGCGACCGCAAGACCGGCAACGTTCAATGTAGTCGCCATTTTAAATCGCCTCAACACATTTAGAAAGTTTCGAATAATTGTTTTCATCCTATTATAGCTTCATTTATTATTCCGTTTTAATGCTATCCACCGGATTTGCGTTCGCCGCATGCCAGTTTTGGAAAGTGACAGTCAATATTGTGATAACCGTTATGATAGCAAAAGCGATCAAATACACCCACCAATACATCGGTGTCTTATAAGCGAAATTCTCCAACCAGCGGCTCACCGCATAACCCGCAACCGGAGCACCCAATACGAAGCAAACACATAAAATACGTATATACGTTTTGTTGAACATCACGATAATCTCGCCCGTGGTAGAACCCAGCACCTTACGAACACCTATTTCTTTCTTCCGATACTCGCTATCGAATACGACCAAACCGAATACACCTACCACCGAAATAAAGATCGCGATTAAACTAAATAAGGTAATCAATGAACTAAGGCTTCTCTCTTTCTCATAAAGTTCGTTCAATACCTCATCGAAGAAACGGACATTAAACGGATATTCTGGATCAAATGATTGAAGCGTAGTCTTGACATGTTGCATAGCTCCCCGTAAGTCAGAGCCGGCCTTTACCTTTATATAAGCGTAATTTGGTTGGTTTCCCCAATTATTAGTACCCCATACAAAAAAGGCCATAGGCGTTACCTCCGTACGGAAAGAGGCGAATTTAACATCCGGCATGAAACCGATAATTTCCATACTATCTATTAAAGATCCTATCTCCAGCCCATATTCTGTCCGGGCACGTTCGTTAAAGACAAACGTGCCATAACGTTTCGCCTTATCTTCCTCCCGGAAATCACGACCTTCCGATATTTTCACATTCATCACCTTCAAAAAAGAAGGTTCAACTGGTAGACATTGGAATTGTATATCCTTATCCCGGTATTTACGTCCCCATCCCATGTATTGGTCCTGACTAGAAAGGAGCATCTCCGCATATGTAACCTCTTCGATACCGGAGAAAGATTTCACTTGGCTGGCGAAGGCATCCCGACTTTTCCGGATATTGTTATTCATATTCGTAATAATTATCTCATCCTTATCATAACCGAGAGGGGTGTTTTGCATATAATAATTCTGCAAATACATGAATGTAGCACCAATAATTAATCCGAAAGAAGCTACATACTGCACTCCTATCAATGCATTTCGTAATTGACGTCCCTTCGGAGACAAGCCAAAACTACCTTTCAACACTAAAGCCGGTGGGAAAGAAGTCATATAATATGCTGGATATATACCGGCAAGAAGCCCGGTAGCTATTGAGATAAAAGCTGTAGCCAAAACCAATCCGATATGCATTGATAACGAAATATCGGCATTTATCAATGAGGCTATTTCCGTCTTCCCCGCAATATAAACTAATAGCAGTCCTAACAAATAAGAGATTATACTTATTAACACCGCTTCTAAAATCAAAGCAAAACGGATCACAGATTCTTTTCCCCCTAATACTTTTTGTGTATTAATACTCTTAATACGCATCGGGGTAAGTGCCGTACTAAAATTCGTGAAATTAATTCCGGCGATTATCACGATCACGATAGCTATGGCAAATAATATCATCAAAGTTTGCCTGCTGGCTTTCGGGGTCTGGTCATATTTTACATCAGTCGTATAATGAACATCAGGCAACGGATTAATACGGAAAGTCATTCCAGATCCCCCCCATGAGAAACTATTATCCTTTATTAGAGCAGGATCAAAATGTGCCTTGAAATTTTCAAATAACCCCTCGACATTCTTCGGATTGTCCAAACGGATATAGAAAATATAATTCCAGTTTCCCCAGCTTTGGGCGTTTTCCTTCGGGTCCATCTTTTGATAAATACAATTCCGTACAGATGAATTTCGTGGATAATCCTTATACACTCCACCTACCGTTAGATGATCACCATTCTCTAACCTCAATTGCTTGCCTACAGCCGATTGATTTCCAAATAATTTCTGGGCCATACTTTGCGGCAACAAAACAATGTTTGGCTCCTGTAACGCCTCAGGATTTCCTTCCTCAAATTTAAAGTCAAATACCTTCGTAAATTCAGGATAAACATTTATGCATTGTTCCTTAAAAGTATTCCGTACACCATTCTCTTCTACAGAGAAAAACAAGTCTCCTCCCCAAGGATTCGACAAAGTCCCAGCTACGATATGAGGCGAGGATTGGATAAAAGCATCGGCCAACGGACGGCAAATAACCGCCTGCCCACCATCCTCAAACATAACTTCTACCCGAAATATAGATTCCGTATCCGTATATCCTCGGTCAAAATTCCGGTCATACTCGACTTGTATCATAATCAAGATAAAAGCAGCAAAAGCTATCGAAAGTCCTAATACATTTAATAGTGTCGCCATCTTGAAACGGCGCAATACACTCAAGAGATTCCTCAAAATAGTCTTCATACGTAATTTATATTATATGTTATATTATTCGTTCTTAATGCTACAAACCAGATTCTCTTTGACAATATTCCAAGATTTCATATTCATAGCCGCCACTAATAACAAAGCGAAAGCCTGTACACTCATGATCACCACCATCCGCTTCACCTCGGTACTTTGCGTATATATCTCCGAGACCGGCTTGATATAAAGCTTCATATCAAAACCTTGTTTCTTCTCTCTTTCTACATCTATATATTTAGGCAATAAAACCGATATTTTCCGATTGATTGATTCCGAGAACACACCCGGTCTAAGGTGGATATAGCCCAGATAACTATCGTCGGTACCCCAACTAATATAGGCACCGAACTGGATCAATCCCATTCCAAGCCCTAGTCCTAGAGTCAAGGACAGAACCTTGATCACATTTCTCCCTCGGCCCCGAAGTAAATAACGGATTGTATAATATAGCTGTCTCATCGATTTATATTTAATTAAATTGAAAGCTAACCGACCTTCACAGGCCGATTAGCTTATAAAAATTCTTGTGTGTAGTGTTTATGTTATGTTGACTAAATAAATTCACTAACGGAAGAAACAACGCTACCGTCGAATAGATTGATGACACGGTGAGCGAAACCTGCGTCGTGCTTGGAGTGCGTCACCATTACGATTGTCGTTCCCTCCTTATTCAGCTCGGTGAGTAGCTGCATGACCTCAACACCGTTCTTAGAATCCAAGTTACCGGTTGGCTCATCGGCCAAGATAATCTTCGGGTTGGAAACTACCGCACGGGCGATCGCCACACGCTGCTGCTGACCTCCGGAAAGTTGCTGAGGAAAGTGAGCCGCACGATGGCTGATATTCATTCGTTTCAAGATATCCGTTACCATCTGCTTACGCTCCGACGCCTTGATCTTTAGATAAGTCAACGGCAGCTCCACATTTTCGAAAACGTTCAACTCGTCTATCAAGTTAAAGCTCTGAAATACGAAACCGATGTTTCCCTTACGGACTTGCGTACGCTCTTTCTCTTTCAAGTGTCCTACCTCTTGGTCGCCCAAGTAGTAATTTCCCTCGGAAGGGTTATCCAGCAACCCCAGAATATTCAACAACGTGGACTTACCACAACCAGAAGGTCCCATGACAGCAACAAACTCTCCATCTTTTACCTCCAAAGAAACCTTGTTCAACGCAATTGTCTCAACCTCTTCCGTACGGAAAAACTTACTTAAACCTTCGATCTTAATCATGACTGTATTTATTTTAATTGTTACCTAACTATTTAAGTTATTATATCTAATTCAAATAGTGTGCCAAACTAACTAAATATTTAATTATCAAACAAATATTATTTCACTTTCCAAAACAGACTGTCCAATTATTTGACAGTGGTGTACAAAATTTAGACACTTCTGTCCAATATCTTGACATAAAGAAACACCTTCCTGCTTCACAAATGAAAGGTGTTATTGTTGACTTATCTACATAGAAAAACCTACATGTCACTACTTGATCTTATCTCTATATCTTTTTCCTCCAGCATGTCGAAATTCTCAATGACTGTCAAGAGAAGCTCTTCCTTATCAACATTCATAGAATAAGAAACTGTATTTTTACCCTTCGAGAAACAGATAAACCAACCATCACATCAACCTCATTATCAATAACTAGCCAAACCTCTTCTTTATTCCACTCAAAAGCGGATTTAATTACTTGTTGTAATGCGGCATAACCCTCCACGACAAAAGAAGAGACTATCTTATATACCTTTGCAGTTTTCTGATCTTTATTCGTTACTACGCTTTTGTCGATCATCTTATCCGCTTTACATTTCTGCACGACAACCTCCAAATTCTTCTGTGCCCATAACTCCATACTGAAACTTCCTGCCAAAAGGTACAATGCCACCCAAAAACATCTACTTGCTTTCATAACCTCTTTTGTTTATTAGTTAATTTACTAAGTAGTTATTCATAATTATTTCACCTATGTCGAAATTACATTATCTTTGCCT
>ERZ778496.607-NODE-607-length-32824-cov-4.292868_pt1 | contig 32824 bp, 28 predicted proteins | sample MGYA00433099_ERZ778496 | MGnify/ENA primary metagenome ERZ778496 (study PRJEB29527, sample SAMN07138962) | mouse gut metagenome | material: feces | host: mouse | place: China:Nanjing | collected 2016-01-25 ...
TGTCTTTCGCAATCTCATTTAATTCCTGATTCAGTCTGTACTCCGCCAGCGGGTCAAGGGCGCTGCTGGGCTCGTCCATGATAATCAGATTCTGTCTGCGGTAAAGCGTGCGGGCGATCGCCACCTTCTGCGCCTCCCCGCCCGAAAGGTTCACCCCGTCCTTCTCAAATTCCGTCGTGAGCGGCGTCTCAATCTGATAGGAAAGTCTGTTGTCTTCCAGCGTAAAATGCGCATCATACAACGCCTGTTCTACACGGTAATTTTCCTCCCTGCTGCCATTTTTTTCCACATCCATCAACACGTTTTCCTTAAGGCTTGCCGCATATATTTTAAAATCCTGAAAGACAGAACCGACACTGCGCCGATACGCCATCACCTGATAATCCCGGATGTCATTTCCATGATAACATATTTTTCCGCTATCGGGGTCATATAATCGCAGCAATAGTTTCACCAGCGTGGTCTTGCCGGAGCCGTTGTAACCCACCAGCGCGATTTTCTGTCCCGGCTCAACGGTTAGCGTCACGTCACGCAGCACCTGTTTTCCCGGCAAGTAACCAAAGTCCACATGCTCCACCGAAAGAGCGCCGCTGCCTTCCGGCACAGTCTTTTCCGCCTTTGAAACAATCGTCGGCTCCATCTGCAAAAACTCCCTGATTCGATATATGTATGCCGCATTTTCCGCTGCCGTCTTGCAGCTGTCTATCAAAGATTTCGTGCTATTGCCTATCCGAAAAATGCAGGAACGGCTTGTGACAAGCTGCGCCCCGGACAACGCCCGCAGTACGAGCATCTGGTACAGAAGAATAAACCAGACCGCGCCCTCCTTCACAACGCGCGACAGGAGAACTCTGTGAATCAGACCATATAAGAATAATTGGCGTCCATATTTTTTATTGACTGAACGTATATTATAGTTTGATTCCTCATAATCTCCCCGGCACTTGCCTTTCATCGGCTGATACAGCCGCAGTTCCCCGGCATAATCAGACAGATAGAATACCCTGTTTCCATATTCCCGTTTCTGCTCATAGGACAGCCGCTCCATCCGTGCCGCCACCGTCTTTTTGTTTTCCTGCGTCACGCAGAACAGTTCAAAGGGCAGCAAAACCACCGCCACAAGCAGCGCAATCGGATTGACATAGACACAGAAAAACACCGAACACAATATGCTGACCAGCGCCCCCGCGGAATAATATATAAAATTCAAATATCTGTCTATGCAGCGGTCTGTCTCCTCCGTCGCCAAAATAAATGTCTCATAAAAATCTTTGTCATCATAACAGGACAAGTCGATTTCTTTCGCCTTTTCATAAATCTCCATACGAAACGCCTGATACAGTACCTGCTTATTTCTGGGAAGCGCATAGTGGTGGTAAAGCCCGTAAGGAATCGTGAAAAAACCGAAAAATACGATTAAATACCCCATACAAGTCAAAATTTTTCCAAAACCTTCGCCCTGTTCCACTGCCGTCAGCACATAGTTGACCATCCATACAAACTCTATAAAAATGGAAATCTGTATCTCGATGCTCTCAAACAGATGGAACGCGATAAATCCCGGCGTTTTTTTGAAACAGAATTTTGTCAGATACCACTGCTGCGCCGCCGTCTGCCGCCATGTGAGCTTTGTCATATTCCGCATATTCTTTTCCCCTCATCTCATTTCACCGCAGAGAATTCCGTTATGATAAATAATTCTCCGCCTGCAGCCGATACAGCGAAGCATACTCCCCGTTCTGTTCCATCAGTTCCCGGTGAGAACCTCTCTCCCGTATCCTGCCGTTTTTCATATAGAAAACGATATCCGCGTCGCGCACGGACGACAGTCTGTGTGATATGAAAAACAAAATCCTGTCTTTGCCGTACTCTTTTATATTTTCAAATAAATGGTACTCCGCAAGGGGGTCGAGCGCGCTGCTCGGTTCGTCAAACACCGCAACCGGGCTATCCTTCGCAAAAGCTCTTGCCGCCAGTATCTTCTGATTCTGTCCGCCGGAAAGCACCGCGCCCTCCTTGGAAAACTCGCGGGTAAGAATTGTCTTTTCCCGCAAAGCCCGGCTTTCTATCTCCTCACTTATATCCGCCAGTTTTAGTGCCTGCCACACCCTTCTTTTGTCTTCCTCCGGTGTCGTATGCTGTCCCATCAGCACATTCTCCTCCACGGTGTCCGCAAAAATTTTCCCGTTCTGGAAAGCCGTGGCAAACAGGTTCCGATACGCCTTCACCTGATATTCCCGGATATCAATGCCGTTCACCAGAATCCGCCCCTCAGCCGGGTCATAAAGCCGCATCAGCAGTTTCACCAGCGTGCTTTTTCCCGCGCCGTTATATCCCGCCAGCGCCACACTCTGATTTCCTTCTATCTTAAAATGAATGTCCTTCAGCACATAACCGTCCTCTTTGTAACCGAAGGACACATGCTCAAACTCCACCGTGCGGATGGGAAGCTCTGGTATAAGCCCTTCCTGATCCTCCGGGATGGCGGGCACATACTCCAGAAATTGCCCCGTCTGCTCGATATACAATCCGTTTTTCACGATAACCATGACCGCATCCACAAATTCGTTCAAAATCCATGTATTTTCGTTCATAACCGTCAAAATGACCGCCATCTCCGCAAATACCATTGTCCCGGTCACCGACACGCGGTAGCCGGAATAGAGCACCGCCCCCTCCTGCGGGAGCAAAAAGATAAAATACTGGAACATGCAGAAAAGAATGATATTGCCAAGCGAATACTTTGCGATTACCTTCTGTATGGAAGAAATCACATAGTCGTACTGCTTTTTCAACAGGCGAAACACGTTGGTCATCCGTATTTCCTTCGCATACTCGCCCAGATGTAGCGTCCTGTTCACATAGTCCGCCATTCTCTGAAAAACGATATTTTCCTTTTCCATACGAAAGATTCTTCCGTTTAAGACGCCGTAAAAGACAAAGTTCCCCACAATCGGAAACGCGGCAAAGAGAACAGCATAATGGTCAATCTGCCAGATAATGACCGCCGCCGCGATCATGGCAGCAAATCTTGCCACAACCTGACAGACCCCCCGCAGCATATCCGCCAGCTTCACATGCGCCTGACTGACCGCCATCATATATTCGTTGTAAAAGTCGCTGTCCTCAAAACAGCGCAAATCAACCTGACACGCCTTGTCATACAACATTTTGTTGACACCGTCATACAGTTCCACATCTGTAATCGGTTTAACGTACACATCAAAGAACAGGCTAAACAACTCAAGCAAGGCTTCCAGCGCCACAACGCTGCCGACATACAGCATCATTTTCTCAAAAGCCACTCGCTTCATTGCCAGATCAAGAATAAAGCGAATCAGCACACAGGAAACCAGCAGCCAGTCCACGTACATGAAAATCCAATACAGAAATTCCAGAAGAACCCGCTTTCTGCTGATGCTCCACGCTGTTTTCAGCGCAAACTTACAGGATGAAACTGTTCGATATACAAAATTTTCTTTCATAGGTTCCCTCTATAAAATGTGGAAAATGCTTTGTTTCTCACACAGCGTACAAACCCGCCTGTATCTTCCACATAGCTGCGTACTTGCCACCCCTCGCAAGCAACTCCTCGTGCGTGCCAGTCTCCACAATCCGCCCGTTTTCCATCATATAAATACAGTCCGCGTCCCGGACGGTGGACAGCCTGTGGGATATGAAGATCACCGTCTTGTCTTTCGCAATCTCATTTAATTCCTGATTCAGTCTGTACTCCGCCAGCGGGTCGAGGGCGCTGCTCGGCTCGTCCATGATAATCAGATTCTGCTTGCGGTAGAGCGTGCGGGCGATCGCCACCTTCTGCGCCTCTCCGCCCGACAGATTCACCCCGTCCTTCTCAAACTCTGTGGTGAGCGGCGTCTCAATCTGGTAGGAAAGGCGATTATTTTCCAAGGTAAAATGCGCGTCATACAATGCCCTCTCCACCAGATAATTCTCCTCCCGGCTGCCGTTTTCCACGTCCATCAGCACGTTTTCCTTGAGTGATGCCGCATATATTTTAAAATCCTGAAATACAGAGCCGATGCTGCGCCGGTATGCCATGACCTGATAATTTCTGATATCCATCCCGTGATAGCAAATTCTTCCCCCGTCTGGGTCATATAACCGTAAAAGCAGTTTCACCAGCGTGGTCTTGCCGGAACCGTTGTAACCCACCAGTGCAATTTTCTGTCCCGGCTCAATGGTGAGCGTCACGTCACGCAATACCTGCTGCCCCGGAAGATAGCCGAAATCCACATGCTCCACCGAGAGGCTGCCGCTGCCCTCCGGCACGGGCTTTTCCCCTCTCGATACAATCGTCGGCTCCATCTGCAGAAATTCCCGGATCCGGTAAATGTAAGCCGAGTTTTCCGCCACCGTCCGAAAACTGGTAATCACAATTTCTATATTATTGGAAGCCCGCCAGATACAGGAACGGCTTGTGACAAGCTGCGCTCCTGACAGCACCCGCAGCACGAGCATCTGGTACAGAAGAAGCGACCAGACGGCGCCCTCCTTGACGAGCCGCGCTAAAAAACCCTCACGGAGCAGACCATACAGAAACAGTGATTTCCCATACTTTTTATTGACCTCCTCTATCTTATGGTTTTCCTCCGCGTATTCCGTCCGGCATTCCTCTTTCATCTGCGGATTCAGACGCAGTTCCCCGGCATAGTCGGACAGATAAAATACCCGGTTCCCATACTCCCGCTGCTGCTCATGGGGCAGCCGCTCCATACGCGCCTCCACCGCCTTTTTGTTCTCCTGCACGACGCAGAGCAGTTCAAACGGAAGAATTGCCGCTAAAATCAACAGCGCGACAGGATTAATATAGGCACAATAGACGATCGTACAGGTGATACCGACCGACCGCGCAATGACAGAGTTTTCAAAAACGAGAAAACGGTCCAGACAGCGGTCCGTCTCCTCCGTCGCCAAAATAAACGTCTCATAGAAATCCTTGTCGTCATAACAGGACAGGTCGATCTCCTTTGACTTCTCATAAATCTCCATCCGCAGCGCCTGATACAGCGTCTGTTTTCCCCGTGGGAACACATAGTGTTTGTAGATGGCAAAAGTCACCGTTGACACCGCGATCGCCCCCATCAGTATGCCCATGCACATAAGGATCTTCCGAAAGTCCCCTCCCTCTTCCGCCACGGTCAGCACATAGTTCACCGCAAAGGTAAATTCAAAAAAGATCGAAATCTGTAACTTAACCGCCTCAAACAGATGGTATGCCATAAATCCCGGCGCGTGTTTGAAACAAAATTTTGTCAAAAACCACTGTTGCCCAATCACCTGCCGCCATGTAAGCATTTCCTTCATTATGATATCAATTCCTTTCCCGTTCTTTTTCGTAAGCAGCCTAACTTCATCCCGCGATATTTCCACTGTGAAATATTCCTGTTTTTCAGGCAGCATTCTATGCAAGACTCTGTAAATCCATGTCAGCGGCGCCGCTTTTGCAGAAGCACTCACTACTACTGAGCATTGCTGTAAAAATCTCAATCTACAATCAAGGCTGCACACTTTTCACGTCAGATAGTTCTCCGCCTGCAGCCGATACAGCGAAGCGTACTCCCCATCCCGGCTCATCAAATCGCCGTGCGACCCTCTTTCCTGAATCCTTCCGTTTTTTAAGTAAAAAACCACATCCGCGTCCCGCACGGAAGACAGCCTGTGGGAAATAAAGAACAAGATCCTGTCCTTCCCGTACTCTCTGATGTTCTCAAATAGATGATACTCCGCTATCGGGTCAAGGGCGCTGCTGGGCTCGTCAAACACCGCGATCGGGCTGTCCTTCGCAAAAGCCCTCGCCGCCAGTATCTTCTGGTTCTGCCCGCCGGAAAATACCACGCCCTCCTTGGAGAACTCACGGGTGAGAATTGTCTTTTCCTTAAGCGGCTGACTCTCTACCTCCTCATACATATCCGCCAGCTTAAGCGCCCGCTCTACCTTTTCCCGATCCTGCTTTTCATCCGTATGCCGCCCCATCAGAATATTTTCTTCAATGGTATTGGCAAAAATTTTTCCGTTCTGAAACGCCGTGGCAAACAAGTCCCGGTACGCCTTTACCTGATATTCCCGGATATCAATGCCGTTCACCAGAATCCGACCCTCGCTTGGGTCGTAGAGCCGCATCAGCAGTTTCATCAGCGTGCTTTTCCCGGCGCCGTTGTACCCCGCCAGCGCCACGCTCTGACTGCCCTCGATCTTAAAGTGAATATCCCTGAGAACCCAGTCCCCCTCTTTATATCCAAAAGACACATGCTCAAATTCCACGCAGCGTATCGGAAGTTCCGGCAAAAGCCCTTCCTGATCTTCCGGGATCGCAGGCTTATGCTGCAGAAAATGTCTCGTCTGCTCCAGATACAAGCCGTTCTTGACAATCGCCATCACCGAATCCGCAAACCCGATCAGCGTCCATGTGTTGGAGTTCATGGTCGTCTGGATCACCGCCATCTGCGCAAACACCATGGTTCCGCTGACCAGCACCCGGTAGCCGGCGTAGAGCACCGCCCCCTCCTGCAGTAAAGTAAAGGTAAAATACTGGAACAGCCAGAACAGGATCATATTTCCCAGAGAATAATTCCCAATCACCTTGCGGATTGCGGCAACCGCTTTGTCATACTGCTTTTTCAGCAGCCGGAATACATTGGTCATCCGTATCTCTTTCGCATATTCTCCCAGATGCACCGTGCGGTTCACATAGTCCGCCATTCTCTGGAATACGATATTTTCCCGCTCCATACGGAAAATCCGGCTGTTTAACACACCGTAAAACACAAAATTGCCGAGAATCGGAAAGATAATAAACAATGCCGCCAGACGGTCAATCTGATAGATAATGACCATGCCGCAGATCATCGCAATAAATCTCGCCAGAATCTGGCAGACCCCCTCCAGCGTTTCCGGCAGCTTCGTGTGCGCCTGACTGACCGCCATCATGTACTCGTTGTAAAAATCGCTGTCCTCAAAACAGCGCATATCCACCTGACACGCCTTGTCATACAACATGCGGTTGATGCCGTCGTACAGTTTCACATCCGTGACCGGCTTCACATACGATTCAAAATACCGGCTGTATATTTTTAAAAGCGCTTCCAGCAGCACGACACTCCAGACATACACCATCATTTTTTCAAAAGAAGTCCGTTTCATCGCCATATCCAGTATAAAGCGGATCAGGACACAGGAAACCAGAAGCCAGTCCACATACATAAACGCCCAGTGTAAAAATTCCAGAATCACTCGTTTTTTGCTGATTCTCCACCCGGTTTTCAGCGCAAAGCTGCAGGATAAAAATGTCCGATATAGAAATCCTTCCTTCATGGTGTTCTCCTTCATCTCAAAAGTCTTTTCTTCTTCACTGTCCATGCGCCTTACAGCAGCATACGAAAATTTCTCCCCTTTTCTATCTGTGCGCATTACAGTACCATTCATATATATTTGTTTGCAGTACAAGCCCGGAAAGTTCCCTGCTTTCCGGGCTGACGGGCTTTGCCCTGCGTACCGCGATTGGCTACAACCATAATATATCACAAAAGTAACGCGCTCATTTTATATGTCCTCCAATTCCCCCTTTTTGTCCTTTAATTTTCGTTGCGCGCACGGGGAATATTATTTATACTTACTATATACCAAATAATCGGGGGCTTATATGCAGGCACAAATAAAAGAAGAACCTAATCAAGAAGTTGACCCTATTGGAAGAGAACATGACTTCCAATTAGTTGACAACCACCTGACCCCGGAAGACTTTGTCCACTTGAAAATAGCCACCGGGTTTATAGACAGACCGTTAGCGCAAGTTTGTAAAGCCCTTGCCAACGACCTGTTTGATGTATCTATACACTATGAGGGAACTGTGGTTGGAATGGGACGACTGGTCGGTGACGGGGCAATGTACTGGTACTTGCAGGATATCATCGTCCAGCCGGAATATCAGGGACAGGGCATTGGCAGAATGATTGTAAACCGACTTTTGGAATATATTAAAGAAAATGCAATGCCGGGAACCAAGATAGAGATCGGTCTGACTGCTGTAAAAGGAAAAGAGCCCTTCTATGAAATATTTGGCTTTTCCAGCACTTCTTCCGGCATGAAAAAATGGATGGAAATCGACAGCTGACGACACACTGACAAAAAGGAACCCAAATAATTATGCTGCAAATTGCTATCTGCGACGACGAGACGCTTCTTTTAGACGAAATCAAGGAAATAACGGAGGGCTGTATGAGGCAGCAGCAGACCTTTTCCATTCTGTCAACTTACACGAACGGAAAGGATCTCTTCTATGACATTCAGGACGGCAAACGTTTTGACCTTCTGCTTCTCGACATTGAGATGCCCGGGCTTTCCGGGATGGAGCTGGCAAAGCGGGTTCACGAGCTTCTGCCCGACGCACTGATGATTTTTGTGACCGCCCACTATAAATATGCCGTGGATGCTTATGAGCTTCATATTTTCCGCTATATTCCCAAAAACCAGTTGAAAGAGCGGCTGCCCCACGCGCTGAAAGACGCGGTTTCCCTTCTGGAAATCCAGAACACGGACTCCTACATTATCAGCAGCCAGAACCGCCTTGAGCGCATTCCTTACAAGGAAATTCTCTATATTGGAAAAGACGGCAAGAACGCCCTCTTTCATACTACTGCATCCGGGCGGCAGGAGGAGATCGGCACCGACCGGAACAGGCGCGTGCGCAAAACACTGGCGGAAGTATTTGACGAACTGCACTCCGAAGAATTCTATTTTATTGAGCGGGGATATATTGTGAATCTGCGGCATGTGACAGGAATTTCCCACACCGACTGTATTCTGACGGATCAGACACGTCTGCCTGTTTCCCAGAGCCGCCTGCCGGAATTAAAAAAGCGACTGAATAAATATTGGCAGGACAAAATCTGACAGCACTGTCTTGCATTCTCCATAAAGATTACTCACACCCGCGTCAGATTTCACATCCATTTACAATTATTCAGAGAAAAAAGCAGCTTATAAAGGCATCTCACTGCCAAAGTTTTCTATAGGACAAGCATGGAGGATACTATGCCACTGACGCGAAAAAACAAAATACGCTTTCTGGAACGGAAAAATCAGGTGCTGGAAGAAAATTACCACCTTCTCACCGATTTATACCAGAAAAACGAACGCTTATACCACGACATGAATCATCACCTGCAGATGATCTATCACCTTGCAAAGAAGCATGAAATCTCCGAAATTACGGAGTATGTCAACTCCATCAGCGCGCCCATCAACGAGCTGTCCGACACCACATGGAGCGGCGTTGACATTGTGGACGCCATTTTGAACCACACCGTCCTCGATGCGAAAAGGCAGGGAATTGAGATAGATGTAAATGCGGAATTTCCAAAAGACTGTAACATTACTTCCGACGACTTGTGCGTCATTTTATTTAATTTACTGGACAATGCCATGGAGGCGTGTCAGCATTATATAAGGCAGGCAAAAACGCCGCCCCGTATAGAGGTGACGCTGCGCAGAATCCATCAATTTTTAATCATTAAAATACAAAATCCCTGCGTGCCGCCCAGAAAGCTGTTCGGAATTTTTCCCACCACCAAAGCCGACGCCCGCCATCACGGAATCGGTCTTCGCAATGTGCGGGAAAAGGTGGAGAAGTATAACGGCAGTCTGGAAATTGAGGTGGAGAGCGAAGTGTTTACTGCGACGGCGCTACTGTTTTTTGAGTAGACAAACGCAATGGTTTCATCCGTCCTTCCTCAGCTCTGCTTCCATCATTGCCTTAATTTTTGCGACATCTGTAAACATCGATTTAATTCTTCGGTTATTCACTGCCAAAATTATATAAAATAACCAACCCGTTTTTAGTTTTCAAACGGCTCCACCCACCACTTAACAACCTCCCCCTCCCCATTCTCATCCCACACAATCAGAAATTTCGCAAACCCCAATCCATGCCCGGTCCCTCCTTCCCCATAAAGGTATTCCGACACCTCCAGCGCATCCCTTCCCTCATACTCGCTGCGCCGCAAATTGAAATACCCTCTGGAATTGCCGCCACAGGGCTGGCTCGCATCCGGGTCGGCTATGTTCTCCGCCTCAAACACGATCGTGTCATCCAGATATGCACAATAGGCGCTGTAAGTATCCCATTTCTCCTCCTGTGTTATCTCAATACGGATACCCCTCCCATCATAATCGTCACCGGGAAAATCCATCGGCTCCATCATATGGTTTTTATACTTCAAAATTCTGGGATGCCAGTCTCCCGCGCCGCCGACTCCGGAGCCGAGCGACTCGAAAGCAATCTCCGTATTCCCGTCATTGTCAAAATCCCCGGGGATTAAATAAAATCCAAAATGGAACGGATATTCCTCATCCCGAAAACAGTATGGCTCGTCCTCATTCATATAAAAGTAAATACACCCCTCGCCATAACTACTGTATTCATCGTCCTTTACCATAACCGCCATGTCCGGCTGTCCGTTCTGATTCAGATCCTCAACATCCACCCAGACCAGCCATGCTGTCTGATGCCGAAAAACGTTGTCGTCACACAATCTCCGATAGTAGCTTTCCGCCTCCGCCCGGTTCACCTCCCACTTCTCCGCATACTCAAAAAATTTTTCTTCATTGTATTCCGCAAGGTCTGCCGATTCCTCATCTGTGACGTCTCCTTCCGCGCTATCTACGATCTCCTGTGACGCCTCAGCTCTATCCGCAACATCCTGATCCTGCACGGATGATTCCACGGTCTCCTGCAACGGTTCCGGCTCCTGCCCGGTTACTTCCTCCTCAACTGCACGAAAGCCTGTGACTGTTCCGTTATCCCCATGCTTATCCCCACACGCAAAAAAAAGAATGCTGCAACTTGCCAAAGCAAGCATCCTGACAATGATTGCACATTCTTTTTTATGCCGTCCTTTATACATGACCCTGACTCATTTTTTTAATCTGTTCGAGGTCGCTGATCAGTGTGGCGGAGTATTGCTTTGCCTCCCGGCAGACATTCTCCGCCCTGCTGTAATCCCCGTCAAACAGCGCGTCAATTACCTGTTTGCCGTATGCATGGAACCTCTTATGCTTTTCGCCCAGCTCCTTCCACAGCTCCATAATCTCCTGTCTGTCCGGTTCGACCGCATAATAAAAATGACCGAATCCGCACTTCCTGTCATTCACCTGCAGCGGCAGGATCGTCCGCTCTTTGACAATCCGCTCCAGATTTGCCAGCCAGTTTTTGTGCGCGGTGATTGCCTTGTCGATATATCCCGCAAATTTCTGATCTTCCAGTCTGTAAAAAGCGTCCTTTGCCATCGCACCCATGATTTTGACAGATTCATCCAGTGTCGATTCAATCGCTTCCAGCGGCTTGGCTACGTTGTCGATGCTTTTGCCGTGTTCCCTCAAATGCACAGTATCCTCATGCAGCACGCCGCACTGCACATTGATATCCGAAGAGCGGGATTCCAACTCAATAATCGAACTGCTGATCTCTTCACTGAGACTTGCCAGGGACGCGATATTATTGGTAATCTTCTCTACATGCTGCCTGTTATCCTCATTCAGCTCCCACACATGACTGATTTTCTGCGTAACGGTTTCCAGCGATTCAATGGTATTATCAACACTCTCCACACTCTTTGCCGATGCGCTGTGGATGTCCGCCACAAAATGACCCATGCTCGCGGTCAGCTTCTTCGTCTCGTCCGCCAGTTCACGGATTTCATCGGCAACAACCGCAAAGCCTTTGCCAGCTTCCCCGGCTCTTGCCGCTTCAATGGACGCATTCAACGCGAGAAGGTTTGTCTGTGAAGAAATGGCGTTGATCCCTTCAATCACATTATTCATCTGACTGATAATCTCCGAAAGCTGGTTCATGTCCTGCTGCATCTCTTTTGACGCGCTGATCGTACTGTCGGACAATCCCTTCGTCGCGGTCAGCTCCTGCTGGCTCTCATCAATGCGCTGATAGACAAGATTGGACTCCTCCGAAATCTCAATAATCGTATTGGTCAGCTCCTCATGCTGCGCAGAAACCATTCTGGCAATAGAGTCCGCCTCATCAGAAGCGTTGTGGATCAATTCTGTAGCGTCCGAAACACTGTCCGACACCTTCTGAAGAATTTCGGAATAGTGATTCAGGGAAAGATCCAGAGAGCTGATTTGCATCACGGAGTCCAATACGTTCGCCATCACTTCCTCAAACCGGGCGCGCCCCGCCAGCAGGCGGCGGTACATCTGCTCCAGCTCGGCAGACTTTTTTCCATAATCCGCCTCTGAAAGTTCCGACATAGACAATAACAGGTTCTCTTTTTTCGGTCTCATTAAAATACCCATAGCTGTCCCCTCTTTATATATAAATTTTTATAGATCCTTTTTTCTGCAATCCGGGCATATGTAAAAAATCTTCAAATCATAAAACAGAAACTCTTCCCCAATCTGTCCGCGCAGAGAAGCAGTCAAATCTTCCAATGAAATATCCGCTAATCTACCGCACTTCTGACATATCAGATGGTCATGCTTTATCACCCGGTCATATCTGTCCGGCATATTTTCAACAGATATTTTGCGAATCCGACCGGCTTTCCACAGCTTATTAACATTATTGTAAACAGTTGCCAGAACAACCTTCGGACATTTCTTTTTAAGCTCCAGATAAATCTGTTCCACAGTAAGATGTCCTGTGGAGTCGGTAATGATGTTATATATTTCCTTTTCGTACTTTGTCATAAACGCACTTTCTTTATACAAATTAGAATGATTCTAAAATACTTATTAATTCTAGCATTCGGCAAATATATTGTCAAGGAACTCCAGATGTGTCCACCCGACAAAATTGGTGGGAAAATAATCAATATTGATATGAGCCACATACAATACTCTACACATTTCCCTGACCTGTTCCAGATATTCCTGTTTCATTTTATCCGCGAGCACCAGATCAAATATGGTTTCCCCATCTATATACTCTTTCAAAATCCGTTCCTGCGGAATGTCAACTTCCAACATTTCCGGCATTCTGATTCCTACAGATTTCAGCCTGCCATAATCCCTTATTTCCGCCTCCATCTTATTTCCGAACTGATAATAATCGCAAGGCTCGTGGTGAATCTGTTTCAGTACATACTGCCGCTGTCCGTCCGAAGCCAGATAGGAATACCCGCCCTTCCCTTTTCCCAACAATTTTATGATCGTAAATTCCCTACCGTTTACCTGCATTGTTTTTTCCATGATTCCACTCCCTCAATCTGTGTATAGCCTTTCCTTTTCCAGCGAATCCACATAGCGGCGGCACGCAGACACTCATCCATCCCCTGCGCAATCCATACGCCCAAAAGTCCCATATGCAAAACAATTCCCAGAAGATAGCTGCCCCCTACCGCAACGCACCACATGGAGACAATCCCAATATAAAAGGGAAACTTCACGTCCCCTACCGCACGGAGAGAAGCCACATAGACCAGATTCTGGCTGCGCCCGCACTCCAACAGAAAATTTGCAAGCAAAACAGTACCGGCTAATACCAATATCTCAGGGTCAGATGTAAACAGGGAAAACATCCGGTTCCTGAAAACAAACATAACCGCCATCATAGCCATACTGAAGGCAAAGGTACACTTTCCGGCAAAGCGGCATTCTTCGTCAGCCTTCCCATATTCTCCAGCGCCCGCGCTCCATCCGATCATAATAGCCGTTCCCTGTCCAAGCGACACCGAAAAAACATAAATAAAGCGCACGCAGGTATTTATGTACGACTGCGCCGTGACCGCTTTCATTCCCATCATGGTTACGAAAACCATGACCAGAAACTGCGCTAAATTATAGGAAATCTGCTCTCCTGCTGCCGGCATCCCATAGGTAATGACTTTGCGCATATTGGGAACCATTTTTTCCCAACATATTTTCCACTGAAACTGCTTCCCTCTCACGTCAAATAAAATCCACACAAGTATCAGAAAGCCAAAAACCCTTCCCGCTACGGTAGCAATCGCCGCTCCCCGGATGCCCATGGCAGGCAGACCAAATTTCCCAAAAATCAGCAGATAATTCAGTACAATATTGCATACATTCATGCCTATGGAAACATACATGCACTGCGTTGTCCTGCCGTAAGATTTCAGCACCGCAGAAAAAATAAAATAGAGCAGCTGCACCCATAAAAACCAGTTGAGCACGCCAAGATATTCTCCCGCATAACTCCTGACCTGTCCCGACAAGTTTAAAAAACGTAAAATCACCGGGTAAAACACAGACATCAGGACTGTAAGCACAACTCCCATGCCCACATTCAACAGTATGGACGCCGTGATCAAATCATTCTGCTCCTCTTCGGTTTTTTTGGCACCGATGTACTGTGCGCACAAAATGCTCGTGCCGGTAGTCACGATACAAGCGAGTACCTGAATGAGAAAAAGAATCTGATTCGCTATACTGACCGCCGCCACCGCGTCATCACTGTAAGAGGAAAGCATGATGGTGTCAACGCTTCCTATAATCGTATTCATGATGGCTTCCACAAAGATCGGTACACTCAAACGAAATAGTTTTTTCTGCACTTTTAAAACACCTTCTTCATTCGGTAATACGGATGCTACTCTTGCATTATATTCTTAAATTCTATATAATTCTTGTAAAATATTCCTTGTTTTCTGACACAAAACTCTTATCATTGAAAGAAGAGGAGAAAAATAATATGGATCACAGAATGCCCCCCGAGGCAAAAATACATGGCCAGCCTTCTTTTCCGTATACTGTCTACAAAGGAAATGTTCCCGGATTTTTTCCTTTCTACCCCCTGCATTGGCATGAGGAGATGGAAATCATCTATATCTGCAGCGGGCAGGGCGTGATCACCATACAGTCCCACCCATATATTGTAAAGACAGACGATATTGTTATTGTTCCTCCTCAGTCGGTTCACTCCATAGAACAATACCCGGACGCCCAAATGGAATATTTTAACATTTTGTTCCAGTTTTCCCTGTTAAATTATTCGACCAATGACGCCTGCTACGAAAAATATTTTAAACCGCTGTACTGTCACACCAAGCTGCCTCCTCTTTCCCTTGCATCGGAAATGGATTTAAACCGCCTTTTGCGCCCTCATATCATACATTTAATAGAAAACCGCAAAAAAAGTGAGGAATTGATGGTAAAATCCAATCTCTTTGCCATCGTGCACCATATCAGCCAGTACAGTTCCCCCACAAGCTGCGCGGAGCTCTCTTTAAAAAATAATTATGATAAGCTGAAAAACCTGCTTTTATATATACAGTCCAACTACAACTGCACAATCACAGTGGAGAAAGCCGCAGCAATCTGTGGCTTCTCGCCGAGCCATTTTATGAAATTATTTAAGGAACTGACAGGAAAAAGCTTTTCGCAATATGTAATAGATTACCGTCTGGAAATCGCCGCCGGACAATTAATAGAAACTTCAGATAAAATAATAGATGTTGCAGAAAATGTCGGTTTTCATAATATATCTTACTTTACGAGGGCGTTTCGCTCCAAGTATGGGGAAACGCCCTCCGCGTACAGAGACCGCTGTATAACAAATATTACCGTTTCTCACCCTTAAGTTTTCTGGCACACACGAAAACCACCGCCGCCGTGGCTGCTAAAAATTCTGCCATCACTATGCCAAAACTCCATATGTCTATGTCTGACTCCCAGAAAATATAGTCCCAGAAAAGGGCGCGCTCCAAAAACCATACGGCAAAAAACACCAGATAAATGACAATGCCGTATAAAACGCACTCCCTGATCTTCTGCTGCCGCTTTTCTCTGGCAAGCATCTGCTCCTGCTGTTTTTCCAGCATTTCCGTCTTTACGGACAGATCGTCGATCTCCGACGACTTTAACAGATAATCCGTGGTGACGTCGAATACCGTACTGATCGCCACGATCTTATCCAGCTCCGGAACCGCCTGCCCGCTCTCCCACTTGGAAACGGACTGTCTTGAAACGTTCAGCTTTTCCGCCAGCTCCTCCTGCGTCAGATTCTTTGCCTTTCGCAAGGTTAAAAGTTTTTCTGAAAAATCCATATGATGTTCCTCCTTTTGTTTTGGTACTCACATCTTACCAAAACGCAGGGTTGCTTTCTATACAGGGCTCTGTATATTTGCGCAACCTGTGGTGGAAAGGATCACACAATCCTGCAATCGATTCAAAAGCCTTTATCCTGCATTCATTATATGCGTTTTCATTAAATTCATAGCAGGAGACATTTCTTTCCGCACCGCGCCGTTTAAACTTTCCACACCAGCTTACTGCCTGACTATGAATGGGTGTGGTATAAAATCCTCGTCCGAAGTCCGCATTCAATCGGGAATGCTTCAAATCAGGCTCATACAAAAAATTACAAACTCAAGCTCCTGTATGTCCTTGATTTTTTCCTCAGCTGACATGACTTTATACCTCCGGCAAAAAGATAAAAGACACAAACCAAACAGCCTGTGTCCCTGCAAATCTATCTTAACATGTGTGTCACCAAAATACAATAACCGTACGCCTTTACCACACCCGGTAACTCCCCGACAACGCCAGATACGCAAACAGATAAAGACAGTTATCGTAATACCTTCGCTCACCCTTCCGCATCGGCTCTCTGAAAAACCGTTCCGTCCATTCCCTGGCAAGTTTCTGCGAATCAGACAGTTCCGCCTCATCCAGCCGCCCCAAAACAGCTAATGTCCCCTGCGCTGTTGTTGCAAGCATCCCCACCGGATGCAGCGCCGACTGGTCGATCACTTCCCCGTTGATCCGATACGTCATATACGGATTTTCCCGTCTGGTTACACCGAGAAAATACTGTAATCTTTCCGCCGCGGCGCGCTGTCCCGCATCGATTCCGTTCCAACTGTAATCCAGTCCGATGTTTGCCGCAGTGCGATAAGCGTCCGAATAAAAATATCCGTGCTGCCCCCACTCAAATTCCGTGTAGACCGGAGAACCGTCAAAATTCGCATATTCCGCCGACATTCCCGTATCCGCATGGCATGCCGCCGCCAGATACGCTCTGCTGGCTTTGGCTGCTCTTGCCCAAAAACCGCGATCCTCCTCATTCGCCCATTTTGCAAACAGCTCATAAAAATGCGGCAAATGATAGGAAGGATCCGTAAAGGAAGACCCCGGCACAAAAAGAATCTGGCAATTCCCTCTGTTCCACATAGGCTCTCCCGCCCGTCCATTTTCCCCTTTATGGAGACAAGCCGACAAAATGTCTCTTGCCTCCTTCTCATATTGAAAAATTCCCTCACCGTCCCCCCACCTGTGGGAAGCGAAAAACAGTGCCATGGCAAAGAATTCTTCTCCATCCGGCGCAGGTCCGTAAGCGTTTTTAGAGCCATCCGGCGCACAGGACCAGGAAAAATAACCTTCATTTTCCCCGGCATCCATCCACATATAAGTCTTTGCCCATTTCCAGAGGCGGTCAAACTCCTCCTTCATATCGAGCTGCACGCACATCATCATGCCGTAAGACATGCCCTCCGTCCGCGCATCATGGTTTCCGGTATCCTCTATATAAGCCATATCATCCCCCACCGGATGATATACCTTTTCCTCATTATCATAGAAGAAAGTGTGGACAATTTCCTTCCGTCTCTCCGCAATCTCTTCCTCTGATATACCGATTTCTCTAAACACGTTGCGATACTGCATCTTAATTAATCTGCCTCTCTTTTCAATCCAACCACCACAATTTCTCACCTTAGCTGCTATGATTCCACTCTGCGGAGAATGCCGTATTTCAGGCATTCTCCGCAGAGTGGGATTTAGTACTTCTCACTCTATTCTTTGACGCCGCCAATCGTCAGACCCGTCACAAAGTATCTTTGCAGGAACGGATACAGACATACGATAGGCAGCATGGTCGCAATCGTCGCCGCCGCCCGGATAGATGCGGGCGTTATGGAATTCGCTGAATTCCTCGCGCTGTCTGCGCTGCCGCTCTGCTGCATGACAGAGGATAAAAGCTTCATCAATTCATACTGTAAAGTAGTATACTTATCGGACATACGGTTGTAAAGCATAGCGTCAAACCATGAGTTCCACTGTCCCACCGCCACAAACAGAGCCACCGTCGCATACACGGGTTTACAGAGAGGGGAAATAATTTTTATAAAAATCGTCATATATCCCGCTCCATCAAGTTGTGCCGATTCCTCCAGAGAATCGGGCAGACCGACCATATAGGTTCGAAGCACCAGCATGTTGAAAGCGCTGACCGTTCCGGGAATCACGTACACCCAGAAGGTACCTGTCAGATGCAGATTTTTATAAAGCAGGAATGTCGGAATCAGTCCACCGTTCACATACATGGTGATGACCCAAAACAGAGACAACTGTGACTTAAACAAAAACCGCTTTCTGCTCACGATAAACGCCAGCAGCGCATTGGTCGCCAACGCAAGGAAGGTTCCGACCACTGTCCTGAGTACCGTGATATAGGCGCCCGTAACCATATTCTGTTTATGTAACACGGTATAGTAATTCTGCAAAGTAAATTTTCTCGGAATCAGGTGAATACCGCCGCGCACCGTATCGATACCGTCATTAAAAGAAATGGCGAGCGTATTCAATACGGGATACAATGTTATAATAACAAAGGCTACCATAAAGATCGTATTGCAAATCTCAAAAATCCGATCCCCTAAACTTTTTTTCTTCATCTTTACGCCCCTCCCTAGAATAAGCTTTCTTCACCGGATCGCTTCGCTATGCGGTTTGCAATCAGGATCAGGACAATGCTGACCACACTCTTAAAGATACCTGCCGCCGTACCCAGCGAATAATCATTCTGGCTGATACCCCAGTTCAGCACGTAGATATCGATCGTCTGGGATACCTTCTGCACCAGTCCGTTTCCTAAGATGTACTGTACTTCAAATCCTGCGTTCAGAACATTTCCCACATTCATCAGAAGCAGTATCATAATAGTCGGCTTGATGCCCGGAAGTGTGATATATCTGATCTTTGCCCATCTTCCCGCACCGTCTATGGACGCCGCTTCATAGAGGCTCGGGTCAATCGCCGTGATTGCCGCCAGATAAATGATCGCGTTCCATCCTGTCTCTTTCCACAGATTGGCAAAGGCGACAATGGGCCAGAAATAGCTTTCATGCGCAAAGAAATTAATCTGCGATTCAACAATACCCAATTTTAATAAAATTTCATTCACGATACCCGTTGAGGAAAGTGCGTCATGCAAAATACCGGTAACGATAATCCACGACAGGAAATGCGGCAGATAGGAAATCGTCTGCACCATTTTCTTTCCCAGAACATTTTTAACCTCATTTAATAAAATAGCAAATACAATAGCCAAAATAAACGATGTCACCAGATTAATGGTACCCATCGCCAGCGTATTGCGAATAACCCGGATAAAGGTTGCATCCCCAAATAAAAATTTAAATTTGTCAAGACCAATGAATTTAGAGTGAAGCAATCCTGTTTTTGGCTTATAATTCTGAAACGCCATAATCCAGCCGCCAAGCGGCAGATAATAGAAAATAAAACCGTAAATCACAAAAAGCGCTGCCCAGATGAGCAATACCTTCTGCCGTTTCACCTCTTTCCATGTAATTTTCTGTTTCGCCTGTTTTTTCCCCCGACTCATATTCCATCTCCTTCTATGCCCACAACTGTTTCGAGAAATAAGGGGAACTACATAGCTGCTATCGCAATATAGTCCCCCTCCACTGTCTTCAGGTCGTTCCCTGCATGTGTTTACTGTGCCTGCCCCGCCCTGCGGTCAAGCTCCGCCTGCATCTCGGAAAGGAAATCTTCCGGTGCACATGCGCTGTACGCCGTCATATAATCGCTCCATGCAGAGTCAAAAGAATCCGACATAACTACCTTGGGAAGCCATTCATGCTTCACCTCTCCCATCTTGGTCCACGCCACGCCGCCGGGAGTCTCCGTCGTCATGTTGTTGGAGTAAGAGTACATCGGGAACCAAGGACCTGTCTCTTTATCTACAGAGCCAACCATTTCCACATAGGTGGTAACACCGTATGCGTTAAAGCAGTCTACCAGCGGCTGTGCCAGGCTGGCAAAAAACTCAGAGGTCTGCTCCGTGGGCTGCATCGCGTTCTTGCCGTCCCTGCTGGTTCCCAGATACTGCGGCAGATAGGAATAATTGCACAGATGAGATGCCTTATACTCCGTATTCGCGCACTGCATTCTCTGCTCTTCGGTTCTGTAGTAGAGGCCATCCTCATCTACCATATAATCTACACCCTCAATACCCCAATATCTGAGATCGTGGATCTCCTGATCCAGACAGTCCTCTAAGAACTGGAAGGCTGCATCCACGTCCTTACAGCTTGTGGTAATCGCCACGCCGTTTGCCGTATTCTGCGTATCCCCGTAGGTATGCCACATGTTATCCATGCCTTCATCAATGGTAAGGCCGAGAGGAACATAGTTGCATCCCTTCAAATCAAGACCCTGCTGCTTAAATACATCGTTTACAGTGTACGCAAAATCCCACCACTGATCGCACATACCGAGCACGCGGCCGGTAGAAAGCTTTGCGATATATTCGTCATAGGTCTGGGTTGCAAACTCATGATCAACGATGCCTTTGTTATATTCCTCGTTCAGTTTCTTCAAATATCTCTGGGTCGTATCGCTGGTGTTATAATCTTCAATCTTCATGGTGTCGGTATTTACGATAACCGAGCCGTCGTTCGGATAACCGTCGAGGAACTGTCCCGCATTTTCGATACAGAAATATCTCCAGTCCTCACACAAAATGGTGTAAGGAATAATCTCCGTGCCGTCCTCCATCGCCGGATTTGCCTCCGCGTAACGCTCGAGCAGATCAAAATACTGGTCTAATGTTTTGATCTCCGGATAATTGTCCCACGCAAGCACTTTTGCCTGAATCCAGAAAGCCTCGTCATTGTGGGTTGTCGCCTTGGACTCGCCGTATGTATTCTGGAAAATATTTGCCCAGTAAATTTTGCCGTCCGCCTGACGGAATCTGTCCCACTCCTCATCGGAATACATTTCCTTCAGCTTCGGATATTTGTCAAGATAGTCGTCCCATGCAACCAGTGCATCGGCATCATATAACGCCATCTGCCCGTCGCCGCCGTCTATAAAATCAGGATACTCCCCTCCGGCAATGATCGTTCCCACAGCTTCGGCCGCCGTCTGACCGGTAAGCCATGTCTCCTTTACCCTCACGCCGGTCTTCTGTGCGATAATTTCCTGAATCTCGTTGCCGTCGTTGATCTCAGGACCGGGCATGGCGATAAACATCGTAAAGTCGATAATCTCTTTGCCGTCGGCGGATGTTCCTGCCGTTTCATCCGACCCCCCCCCCTCAGTTTCCGGGGAACCCGTTGTTTCCGTGCTTTCGCCCGCATCACCGCCGCCGCAGCCGACAAGCACGGACGCTGTCATCGCCACTGTCAACAAAAGCGCTGTCAGTTTCTTTCTTTTCATTCGTTTGTCCTCCCTCATGATTTTTTAGTGATACTACAATTTTATTACATGGACGAAAACCTTCAACCCGATAAACTCTATAAATAAGCCCGATAAATTCTAGCTGCTAAAATTTACCGGGCCTGCCTTTTTCTTTTTCATTCCTCTGCTCTTGCGCTCTTGCGATACCGGGAAGGCGTACAACCCTCCTGCTCTATAAAACGACTGATAAAATAGTCCAAGTCCCGATACCCCACATCCTCGGCAATCTGACCAATCTTCTTATCGGTTCTAATCAGCTGGGATGCCGCCTCTGTGATTCTGTAGTTATTCAGGTAGTTTTTGAAGGACTGTCCATACCGTTTTCGGAAAATCTGTCCGAGATAGGAGCTGTTGATATAATATTTCTGTCCCAGCTCCCGCAGCGTCAGGTTCTCCGCATAACGCTCCCTGATTTCATTCTCAATCTCCGTGAGAACCCCTTTCGACACATTCTTGCGAAGCTGCACGAGATACTCCGCATACTCGCAGGCAAACTTGCGCAGATGTGCCCTGCTGCCTCGAATGATTTCTTCTCTGGACACACTGCCGCTGATATAAGAGAGCACCTCATCCTGATTGACGGACTCGTCCTGTTCCGCCGCCAGATCCAAAAGCCGAAAAATCAGCCAGCTCAGATTCATTGTCACGGTCTCTCTGTTCCGGTCCAGCTTATCCATCTCTGAGAAAAGCAAATCCACGCTCTTATTGATCCGAAGCGTATCGTTCTCATTGACAGCCGTCACCAAATCGTCCAAAGGCTGTTTGCAAAGAACGGTTCCGGAAGGATTAACCTGCACTTCTTTCTCATAATAATAAACGCTTTTCGTATCTTGAAAACCCTTAAAGGAACGAAGAACGCAGGCGGAACTGTAAGAATGGGAAATCTTCGTAATATCCTCCACCCATTTCCCCACAAGCAGGATTACCGGCAGATTTTTGCTGCCACTCTGCGCCGTTTTTTGCAAAGCCTTCATAAACTCTTCTTCCGAAAGCTTTTTTTCCTTCGCCATATATTCGCAATAGATAAATCCGATTTCATAATCTTCCTCATACACAAAGAAATCCTTAAACAGATGATCTGCATCCTCCCGCAAGTACTGGGATACCTGCTCGTATACACCGTTCTTTAGTTCAGATACTTCCTCATCCGACATTTCTTCCAGCGCAAGAAGGTCATTCAGGCAAATATGAAGATATCGGATTCCCTGCCCGCAGCGAAAGTTTTCTCTCACATAAGTCAGGTTCTCCTCCTTTCCTTTACCTTGCAGCAATGCCGTCATATTCTGTAACAGATACCCTCTCTGCATCCGGCGGCTGTCCAACTCTTCCTGTATTCTGTTCTCCGTCTTTGCCACCACCCGCCTGACACTTTCGAGAAGCTGCTCCTTCTGCACCGGCTTTAAAATATACTCCATGGCGGAATAACGGATTGCCGCCTGTGCGTACTTGAAGTCATTATATCCGCTCAGAATAAATATGTAGGCGTCAGAAAGCTTTTCCGCCCTCACTGTTTCCAGCAGTTCAATACCGGTGATTTTTGGCATACGAATATCCGTGATAATGAGATCGACTTTATTCTCCCTGAGATATGCAATCGCCTCCTCTCCGTCGGAAGCTTTCTTCACAATCTCAAACCCTTCCGTTTCCCAGTCGATAATTACCGATAATCCCTGCAGTATAAAAGGTTCATCATCCACTAACATTACTTTCATCAACATTATGCAGCCCTTCCTATTCTTTCATCTGCAAGTACTCCGACGCCACCTTGATCGTCATAAATGTTCCGACGCCTTCCTCGCTCTCCAAAGAGAACAGTACATTACCTTTGGAAATCCTCTTAAGGCGAAGACACGCATTGATAATGCCGATATGCTCATTTTCCTTGATATCGTCAATCGTGCAGTTACACATACTCTCATTCATCTTCGCTACGGTTATCTCATCCATTCCGCTCCCCGTATCTTCTATCTCGATATACAAAAACGGATTTTTCAGATATACCCGCACGTATATCCAGCAGGTAGAAGTCTTTTTTTCCATGCCGTGAACACAGGCATTTTCCACAAACGTTGTGAGTGTCAGCTTAGGCACATAATAATCCGCGCATGTCTCCGGCAAGTCCATCTCATATCGCAGCCGATTTCCGAAACGGTATTGCTGCAGTTCCAGATATGCTTCCACGAAGCTCATTTCCTCCGCCAGCTTTACATGATCGGATGCCCAGTTGATATTCTGCCGTTCCAGAATCGCCAGCTTTTCTATCATACCTGCCGTCACCTCCTCTCCCTGAATCAGCGACCGCATCCGGATGCTTTCCAGCACGTTAAAGAGAAAATGGGGATTGATCTGGCTGTGTAGGGCAAGAAGCTCCGCATTTTGTCTGGCAAGCTCTATCTCCTGTTTCTCCAGCCTGTTTTTATATACATGGAGGATCAGATCATTCATCTTCTTTACCATGCGGTTATAGTTCCTCATCAATGTTCCGATTTCATCCTTACCTCTCGCATTCTCTATCCCCTGCAGCGTTCCCTCCTGTATCTGGTCAAACGCGGCGCTCAACTCCCAAAGCCTGCCGGTAAAGGATTTATTTACCGTAGAAACCATGATCATCGGCAGAAGAAGATTTATCACTACCAAGAAAATAATCAGAGGAACATGCTTTTCCAAATTCTGAAACACAGAACTTTGCGGCTCCATAATCAACACATCCATTTCCTGCCCGTACATCTCAAAAGAGCTTTTAAATGCAATCTGCTCTTCTCCCGTAAGCGTGTGAAAATCCTCCTGACTGCCGGAATGCTTCCCGTTGGAAAACAAAATCCGGTCTCCCTGACACACATAAATCTGATTTCCAAAACTAATCTGTGTCAGTTCTCTGAGGATGCGGTTATAATCCAGATCCACTCTGAGGATTTTTTCACAACTGTCCTTTTTAAAATAATCGAGACGCCTGACTAAAGAAATCCGTCGCATGGACAATGCCGACATATCAAACTTACCGACATAATACGACACAAAGGTTAATCCCTTTTCCGAATCCAGATATTTGCGATACCACTCCGTATTCTCCGCCTCAGACAAACGGTAATAATGACCGCCGTTTACAATGGTATCATTGTCCGCATATATGACCACATTGGAAATGTCATATCCGCCCGGCATATCCAGAGACTTTTTTCTCGCAAACTCCACGCTGGCGGCAAAAAACGCATATCCGTCCCTGTAGTTTTCATTTAGAAAGCTGTTAATTTCACTGTCCACATAGATATCGTTCATTTCTTTAACAACTTCCTCAAAAGTATACTCCAGATTATACCTGACAGCATTAGCAAGATTTTCAAACTCATAAAGCTGTTCCTTTTTTTCCGCATCAAGCAAAATATATAAGATAATGCTGTCAGTCAGAACCAACGGTATGATCACGCAGAAAACATAAATGATAAACAGCTTTTTTCTGACATTAAAGTCATTCATAAAGTTTTCAAGCTTTCTCCTGTATCTGCCCATGCTCTTCCCCAATCCGGTATCTGAACTTCATAAAGTCAACATGTCCTCCGGGCTGCCGCGTGGCATACGCAAACAGACCAAATCTGCATCCGGTAAAATGGTCCAGCTTAAAGAACAGCCGGTGGCTGATTCCAAGCGCCTTCCATCTTCCGTCCTCCTCATAGAAAAAGTCAGCCGTATCCTTTTTGTCTTTGAAATCCAAATCTACTCTCAACACAGCGCTTGAAGAAGGCAGCGGGATTCTCTCATATTCTACGGGCGTACTCAGAAAATCCGGGTCTGCCTCCACCGTTTCATCCGCGGCAGGTCTCGCAAACATCACCAGATAGTAGTCTCCTTTGTCCTTTGTCAGCGCGATTGCCCCATAGCCGCCGATCCATGCGCAAATACCGGCATAATCCCCGTCTTTCATTCTGCTTCCATCCACTGTCACCCAGGCGGCGCACGCCGGTCCATAACTCCTCTGGGTCAGCACATTATGCGCAAAGGGCAGACAGTCACAGACTTCCTCCGTGTAAACCCGAAATGCACCCTGCCGCTCAGTCACAGACCACAGTCTGTCAATCGGATTATGATTAAACTGCCAGAAAGGTTTTAAATGTACCCTGCCGTTTTCGTCAGCCTGGTACAGGAAATCGTCGCTGCCGTTCAAAGGCTGATAGACATGATCCGGTCTGGTGCCGGGCACAGAAACATGAACCGGCACCTTGCCGTCCTTTCCGATAGTCGGATATCCCGCATCATCGAAATGTAACGGCATCACCAAAGGCACTCTGCCGACCGCTCCCCTGTCCTGAAACATAAACAAATACCAGTCTCCCTCCGGCGTATCCACCATGCCTCCCTGCGCGACACCCAGATTGTGAAACCCCATATCATCGTCTATAATGCATTTCCCTCTGAACTCCCCTTCCAGAGAATCCGCAATAAAACAGTCTTCCGTTTTTCTCTCATTGCCATAGGCGGGAATATGACAGGTAAACAGATAGTATTTTCCGTCCTTCTTATACAGATGAGAGCCTTCATATCCGAGATAAAGCTTACCCTTGTCCCGGACAATCAGCCTGTGCAGCCCTCCCTCGAGAGGTCCCTTCAAATCTGCCCGCAGCTGTGTCAGGTACAACTCGGTATTTCCATATACAATATATACCTTCCCGTCATCGTCAAAAAACAGGGAGTTGTCGTGGTAAAAGCCTTCTATTGTCCCCTGTTTCCATGGTCCGGCGGGATCGCACGCCGTCAGAAGATACGTTTTCCTCGTATCGTTAGCCGTAAAACAGATATAAAAGACACCTTCATGGTACCTGAAGGACGGCGCCCACATTCCCTGCCCGTAAATATGCTTTCCGCCCTCCAGCCGGTGCCCGGGAGTGTCCTCCAGCGTCCCGTACGCATGGGTTACAAACTCCCAGTTCATAAGATCATAAGAGCGCAGAATATCGCAGCCGGGCATAAAGTGCATCGTCGTGCTTGCCATATAATAAGTATCGCCAACCCTGATAATATCCGGATCCGGAAAATCAGAATATAATATAGGATTACATTTTGTTTTCATCTTTTCCTCCATTCCGAAGCATTCAATGCTGAGGAACGCGAGCAGAATTTCAAATTCTACTCTGCGATCAAGCAAATTTGTGATGCTTCTGCACAAATTTTTGGTTGAATAAATTGTTCATCAGAGAATTTATTCAACCTTTTTCTCCATACAATGTCCGATTATTTTAAAATACCACATCTGTATACCCTTTTTCAAATCAAAAAATTTTGGCGCATACCCCCTTATGGAGATATGCGCCTGTTTTATCATACAATCACACTTTAATCCTCAAGTGTCAGCTGTAAATTATCCGCTACCTTTTGCAGCTTTTCTTTTTCCTTACTGTCCGGCATATTTTCAAGCACTTCTTTGATGTCGTCCAAAACAAATCTGACAAAGCCTTTAATCTGGCTGTCTGTCATACCTATACAATCACCTGTTTTCCATACCGTAGCCTATTATCATGAAGCTTACTTTTTCTTAAAGTCTCTTAAGCAGTTCTTCCCTCTGCGCCTCGAATCCCGGCTTGCCGAGAAGTGCGAACATGTTCTTCTTGTAGCTCTCCACGCCCGGCTGGTTGAACGGATTTACGCCGAGGAGATAGCCGCTGACACCGCACGCGAACTCGAAGAAATAAAACAGCTCGCCCAGATAGAACTCGTTCACCTCGGGCACATTGATCATAAAGTTCGGAACCTGTCCGTCGGTGTGTGCCAGAATCGTACCATTCATCGCGCTTTTGTTGACGAAGTCCACATTCTTGCCCGCCAGATAATTGAGCCCGTCCAGATCTACCGGCTCCTCACCGATGATGATCTCTTCCCTGCTTGTCTCAATGTTTAACACCGTCTCAAACATGGTACGGGAACCGTCCTGAATAAACTGTCCCATGGAATGCAGGTCGGTGGTCAAGTCCACACTTGCCGGGAAAATGCCCTTCTGATCCTTGCCCTCGGACTCGCCGTAAAGCTGCTTCCACCACTCGGAAACGTAGTGCGCGCTGGGCTCATAGTTTGCCAAAATCTCAATCACTTTGCCCTTTCTCAAAAGGATATTGCGGAGTGCCGCATACTTCACAGCGTCGTTTTCCTCAAAAGGAGCATTAAGCGCCATCTTTCTGCCCTCTGCCGCGCCTTCCATCAGCTTGTCGATATCCGCGCCGGACACTGCGATGGGAAGTAAACCTACCGCCGTCAGTACGGAGAAACGTCCGCCCACATCATCAGGCACTACAAAGCTCTCGTAACCTTCCTCATTCGCCAGATTCTTAAGGGATCCTCTCGCCTTGTCGGTGGTGGCGTAGATTCTCTTCGCCGCGCCCTCTTTGCCGTATTTCTTCTCCGCCATCTCCTTGAATACGCGGAACGCGATTGCAGGTTCCGTGGTTGTGCCGGACTTGGAGATCATGTTGATGGAGAAATCCCTGTCCCCGATCACGTCGATCAGATGCTTAATATAGGTAGAGCTGATGGAGTTACCAACGAAATAGATTTCGGGCGTCTTTCTGACAGACTTGTCCACCACATTGTAGAAGCTGTGACGCAAAAACTCGATCGCCGCGCGTGCGCCCAGATAGGAACCGCCGATACCGATTACTACAAGCACTTCGGAATCGCCCTGAATCTTCTCCGCCGCCTTCTTAATCCGCGCAAACTCCTCCTTGTCGTAGTCCACCGGCAGATCGATCCATCCCAGAAAATCGTTGCCCGCTCCCGACTTGCTCACAAGCACCTCTTTTGCGTCAAGCGCCAGCTTCTTCATGCACTCCACTTCATTCTCCCCAATAAAGGGTGCCGCTTTTGAATAGTCAAATGTAACTTTGCTCATCTCGTCCTCCTTTTTCGTGCACTCTCTCGTGCCGCCTTTTTATTTCTCTTTTTATGACAAGTGTACCGCCGTACACAATGACATTCCGTATTTCTACTTTTTCTGCACCATTTCCTCTATCAGCCCGATAATGGTGCCGATCGCATCGCGCTGGCTGCTCTTCTTCATCGCATCAATATAGGAGAATCTGTTGAAATACAGCTCCTGAATTTTTTCGAGAAGCAATTTGTTGGTCAGATCGTCCTCATCTATGACAATGCTGAATCCCTGCGATTCATAGGATTTCGCATTCAAAAGCTGATCCCCTCTGCTGCTGGATGAGGGAAGCGGAATCAGGATATTCGGCTTTTTCAGTGCCAGAATCTCGCTGATCGCATTGGCGCCGGCCCGGGAAATTACGATATCTGCCATTGCAAAAATATCCTTCAGCTCGGCCTTGACATATTCAAACTGCTTGTAACCCTGTGTAGTGAGCAGAAGATTATCTACCTTCTCCTTCCCGCACAAATGCACCACCTGAAAATCTTTTAAAAGTTCTGGCAGAATATCCCTGACCGCCTGATTGATCGCCGCGGAGCCGAGGCTTCCTCCCACCACCATGATAACAGGTTTCGTGTTATCAAAACCGCACAGTTTGTATGCGGTCTCCTTATTACCTGCGGCAAGCTCCTTGCGGATCGGCGAACCTGTCAGCACTGCCTTCGCCGCGGGAAGCTGGCTGAAAGTTTCCGGGAAGTTACAGCATACCTTTTTCGCCACGGGAATGCAAAGCTTATTTGCCAGCCCGGGCGTCATGTCCGACTCGTGGATGATGCAGGGAATCCCCAGAGACGCCGCCGCGCGCACCACGGGCACGCTGACAAAACCGCCTTTCGAAAAGAGCACGTCAGGCTTAATCTCCTTCAGATACTTTCTGGCTTCCCGCATTCCTTTAATGACACGGAACGGGTCGGAAAAATTTTTCGGATCAAAATAACGCCTGAATTTGCCTGTCGCAATGCCGTAATAAGGAATATCAAAGTCCTCAATCAGCTTCTTTTCAATCCCATCGTAGGAACCCATATATACAATGTCGTATTCTAAGTCCCGAAGCCTCGGAATCAGCGCCATATTCGGCGTCACATGTCCAGCGGTACCGCCGCCTGTCAGTACAATCTTTTTGCCCATAATAACATCCAAGCCTTTCATGCATTTTCTAACATCTGTTCCAGCGCACAAGCTAATTGATCCGGACAGGATGTGCTCTTAAATCCGCACTTGATTCCTTTTAGTCTGCTGATCGCATCCTCTGCCTTCATGCCGACAACCAGCCGGGAAATACCCTGTGTGTTGCCGTTGCATCCGCCTGTAAATTCTACAGATTTGATAATACCCTCTTCCATCTCTACGTCTATCGCATTGGAACAGACGCCCTTCGGCTGAAAAATCATATCCGCTTCCTCCTCACTTTTCCGGCGCTATTTGCCATCTATCATAAAGTATATATCATCAATCCCCATAGTGCAAGAAAATGGTTGTTCTGCGAAATCTGTCGATGCCTTAGGTCTTTTTTCCCGAAAAAAACCTAATATAATATAAGTATGCACTCTATACAGCGGAGGTAACCATGCTTGCACTTTTTTTTCGCCATAAAATTTTTATGTTTGTTATTCTGTCATTGCTCTTTTGCAGTATTTTATGCCAGATTCTGCTCGGTGTGATATACCGCAGGCTGATTCGGGAAACGGAAAACATGTCCGCCACCAAAAATAAATCCCTGCAGCAGTTGAAGCTGAAATTTACAAGCTGCAGACAGCTTCACGAGACGATTCCCAATGTTCCCGTTTTTGTGGACAAGTTTTTAAATCAGATCAGTCTCTGGAAAATTTCTGTGTCCTTTTTTCGACACCTTTCGGGCCAGCTTACGCTGCTCTCAGTGCTGGTAGCCGGCATCGGCGCCTGTATTGGCATTATTCAGGAAGAGAGCTTTCTGTCGATCGCTCCTTTTTATCTGGTCAGCTTTCTCGGCCTTTATCTCTATTTTGCCGCGACTTCGCTGATCGATCTGTCCGGAAAAATTAATATACTGCGCACCAATCTGGTAGATTATCTGGAAAACCATCTTGCAAACCGTCTGGAGCAAACGCGCCTTGACATGCGCATGGTCGGTATGGAAGATACCGCCCGGGATAACAAAAAAACCAACCCGGATAAAACTGCCGACGGGAATGCGGATTTTGAAAAAGAGCCGCTTTTTGAAGAAAACACGGCGCACAAAAAAAGCTCCCCAGCCTTCACTCCTTCTGAAGCCGAGGAACTGGAAATGCTTTTGCGGGAATTTCTAGTTTGATCCGTACTGTTTTTTTAAATCATCCAATTCCCTCAAAAGCTCCCTTTCAATGCCACCATTTATGCCATTATTCATATATGCTGTATAGAGTAAAATCTTATCTACATGCTCAGATTCTAATGTTGTCACTTCATACGTCATACAGTCATCATACAGGACACAGAGTCTCCACTTTCTGCTGTCTGTCCTCTGCAGCGGTATCCAACGCATAATAAAACCTACCTTCCGATTACAGTCTATCATCAAAAAAGATTTTTTGTAAGCGAAATTTTTATGCGTTCCGTTGATTTTTACAGAATTTTTATTGATAAATGGTAATCGTCGGCCCCACAAAATACGACGCAGGACTCTTTGAGAACAGATCAAAATACCCGATTCTGTATTTCCACTCCCCGCCATAGGAGACGCCCCGCCACCTCTCTAAAACCGTGTTCGCCCCCGTCTTTTGTTCATACGCCGCCTTTTTATCCGGGTACATATCCCCTCCCCGAAACAGCAGATAATCCTTCTTCTGCAAAAAATACCCGGTGGCGTATTCCACATCCACATAATACTCATTTTCGGCAAGCCTGTCCGGCAAAAGAGAAATATCTTCTCCGATCTCCACAATCTCATACTTCTGCGCGTCCATCACCGGCATGTAGGAAGTGCAGTAAATCTTCGCGCCTGCAGGAATGTTTTCCGCAATATATGCCGCCGCATGATCGTAGGTCAGATCATAGCGGTAATTGTTAAGAACTGTGGCTACGTTGCAGAGCACGAGAACCGCCACGACAAATACCGCCACTATCCCGCCGCTATCCCGTGCCGACTTTCCGCCTGCCGTTTCTCCCGAAAATTTGCGCCCTGCAACCACCTTATTCCATGCCGTACTCTTTTCCATAAACCTGCGACCCGATATTTTATCTGCTACACCACCCACCGTTTTCCCCGTAGATTTCTTCTGACCTGTAGAGCAGTGTTTTTCTCTCAGTCTTGTGAGAAATGTCTCCGCCTCCACCAGCCCATAAGCCATAAACAGGAAAGCAAACGGCAGCACAAGAGACATATTTCTGCCGAGAACAATGCTGTACTTCGACAAAAGCGCCAGAATCACGAGCGGCATCAGGGAAAAAATGACAAGTTCGCCCCACACTTTTCTCCGCACCGGATAAACAAGCCCCAAGAGCAGCAGCAAACCGCCAAAAATCCCGTAAGAGGACAGCGCGAATGCCTCAAGATACCCTACAAACGGCAAGTTATGCTCGATTCCGGGATGCCCCCATGCATAGTGGTTCAGATTATACAAATTATCCCCGATAAAGGTCTTAAAATGAAAGAAAAGCGAATAATTACAGAGCACGAAAGTCAGCGCCAGCACAATACAATCCAGAAAGAAGAGATAATTATTTCTGTGACGCTTCCAGTATTTTTTGCCGATGTGCAGCGCCAGCCAGAAAACGCCAAAGACAATGCCGTGATACTTAGCCGCCATGGCCAGCCCGATACTTATCGCCAGCAACGGATACCAGAGATAAACGGCGCGCTCCTCGTCCTTCTCCCGCCAGATCAGACATCCCAGAAGCAAAATGACATTGGCCACCGCATATAAAAGCGTGTCAGGCCCCGTATAATACAGGTAAGCATAACCGTACAGGGAAAATACGGACAGCAGAAATCCCAGATATGCGTATTTACGCCTATTCGTCATAATCTTAATGCAAAAATAGATACACACATTCGAGAGAAGCGCCGTGCCGCAGAGCACATAGCGCAAAAGTACCACCGTGTCCACGCCCGACAAAAATTTCCCCAGAACGCGCACCCCAACCGCCGCGTAATAAAAAGTCAGATGGGGATAACGGAAAAAATCAAGCACATAGATATCGCCCGCATAGAGGTGCTGATCCAGCAGCTCATAAATGCAGCCGAGCGAAAGCTGCTCATCCACATTCGGATAGAGCGGCAGTTCAAACTGCCAATGCCTGTAGAATAAAAGCATACCCGCCGCCAGCGTAAAAAAGACTGCCGCCGCCATAGATGTCCCTGACATCTGCCCGACCGCCGCAAATACTTTTGCAAAATCCTGTCCGCGAAAGACACTCCAGAACGTCAGTGCCATGACCGCCGCAAAAATTCCGGCATTGACAATCCATCTGCGCATCTCT
>ERZ778496.622-NODE-622-length-32097-cov-4.772798_pt1 | contig 32097 bp, 25 predicted proteins | sample MGYA00433099_ERZ778496 | MGnify/ENA primary metagenome ERZ778496 (study PRJEB29527, sample SAMN07138962) | mouse gut metagenome | material: feces | host: mouse | place: China:Nanjing | collected 2016-01-25 ...
CGGGTCCTCGACTTGCTGAGGACTTGAATCCGGGGCCAGATTACGCTCGTACTCCTCTTTGGTGTAATCAATGTTTACAGCGATTGCGAGGACCATCAACCTCAGGTTGTCCTCTATCATGTAGTCTCCTCCTTCAGCAAGCGTAGTAATTCGTGTGGCTTACTCAAGCTACACTCTCCGGGTCCCAAACCGGAAAGCTTTTACGCAACTCAGGTAAACCACGCATCCAAAACATTTGTGTATGTCTTTAGCACATACAAGATAGCCAGAGTGTATAGCGCGATAAAGGCTATCCGACTAACAGCACTACCTTTCCTTAAAGGAAAGGTAACAGCGCCAATAGTGCCTTTTATTATAGACCCGGCACCACGTAACACCGTACCCCCAATACGAGTTACACCCCAGCGACCCGCACGGAAGGCACCACGTGTTGCACCAGCGGTGAGGCCGACACCCAGCATAGCGGCCCCTCCCACTCCACGCGTTGCACCGGCAGTAGCACTCTCAAACAATTTGAACATGTACCCCTTAGCAACTCGGTAATCCACCTTGTCGCTCTTGTCTCGATTGCACTTAAAACAAATAGAGGTACAGTTCGACACATGATTTCGACCACCCTTGGACAGCGGTTTGATGTGGTCGACGTAGACATTCTTTTTGCCGATTAGTGGCTTGCCACACTGACTGCAAAACCAGATGTGGCCAAACAGTCCCGGATACCTTTTAAAGTATTCCCTTCGGTAGTCATACGACTCTCTGTACTCTTTTAACTTCTCTCCCGAACGAACCTTCGCCATGGTAACACCAACTTTCGTTGCGCCAGAACTAAGAACGGGGAGTGAACATTACGCCCACTCCCCGCTATTACTGTACTTGCTGTTAATCCAGCCGCAGCTCACGGCCCTTGCTATAATTGGTCATATCGGAGTCATCCTCGACGATTTCAACGTCGTCAGTAGGAATCTCCAGGACAACATCACCGCTATCAGACTCTTCCTCTTCCAGGGCCTCCTCGGGGGCACCGATAACCACGATATCCTCCTCGACAGGCTTAGGCTGAGGCAGGGCTTCCAGCTCCGCTTGCTCATGGGCATTGAGGATGCCAGCAAGCGATGCAACGCGTGTAACATTGCCATCGGTCAAAGCCGCGGACAAAGAATCACCACCACCCGCAATGGCACACAACCGGGTTCCCATCTCCTGCTGGAAGGTTGGCAACGCAAAAGCAGGATTAAGCTCTCCGGCATTATTACTGCCGAACATACCACGGTTATGAACCTCCTTACGGCGCTGTGACATAACTCTTGAAGAGGAGCGCAACTTCTCACTGTCGCGCTCAAGGAACTTAGGCTCAACGGAGCCGATTTCCGTCCCCGTAACAATGTTTCCCAGGAACGAATTTAGCTTCAAAGATTCCGGATTAAGAACACCGGAAGCCAGCATATTTCCGACATGCTGGAAAGCGAACGATGCAACACCAGTATAGCGCATCACCGTCTCAGGTTGCGTGGACACTCGAAGCACATAGCACCCAGAGTTGATTACAGATTCCAGAGCAGTGTCCCGGGTCTTCTCCTGGGAATCCTGAGTGAACCGGATAGCGTAGCAGTTACTGGTCTGCGCCCGCACCAAGACCTCGACGTTTCGTGTCGACACATCCAGCGAGCTAAAGACCCTGTAATACTCACGCAAAAGCATCATACGCGTCTTCAGGGCCGCACCATATACATAGGTGCCCTTAAACCTGTTGAGGTCCGGGAGCCCTGCAACAATGGTATCACCCTCGTTGACATAGGCCCCGTTGGGCACATTCAGACGACTGGCATCATCAATGCTGATGGGCTCGCTGTGGCGACCATCGTCAGACACAATTTGGATGAAGTTGCGACTGTGTTGGTTCTGAACGACATAGCCTTCCTGGGAAGCAAACATTTCCATCTGGGTCTTAGTCCGCTCGGTGCCCATCTTGCCCTGCAACATACCGGTGAAGAAACTCAGGCCAGACAACTGGGCAGTACCCATTGCTCGCTGACCACCCGAGTGCCCGACGTTCAGAGTTGCCTGGGAAAGCGGCTCGCTCATAGTCTGCGAGGATGTGATGCCCAGGTTAGTGCCCACATCAATGAATCGTTTGGTTGACATGGACAAGCCGTAGCACTTCTTACAAATTCCATCAGGTGAAAGACACGTCACACCAGTGTAAATGGGAATGTACTCTAACTGGTACTTCTCGACGAAATCAAGCGTCTCCGGCGTGATGGTGCCATCGTCCAGCAAATAGGGCAACCCCTCGCTGACGCGACCAACTGAGATATCCCTAAACATCCGGGACAGCTTATAGGTCAAACGCGTCTCAGTGCCGTCTTCGAACTTCACACTGTGGATGCGCTTCTTGGCCAAGTAGTTGAGCGCGACCGCTGTCAGATGGTTATCCTCAAGCAAGCGCTCGTAGTACCTGTAGCCCTCGCTGGACGGGTCGACCTTGCGCGTGAACATGATTTCCTCGCCATGCACCTCTCCGTTGGTAGTCAAGGTACGCTGCTTAGAATCGTACTCAGTAGGCAAGTAAGCTTCGAGGTGGAACACCTCGTTGCGGTCAATCAGGTCCTTCTCGAACGCGACGACCTCAAGCATGCCCTCCTGCTCAATCCAGTCGACAGTCTCCTTGGTGATCTTCATGTCCACCGTGAAGGGCAGGGCGTAGGAATAAAGCTTTTCAATGGCATACTCGCGCCACTCCGGGCTCACACCAGCAGGCTGACCAATCCGACACTTGCCGTGAGATTCGAACTCCATCTCCAGGTCAGCTTCCTGACACATCAGCTCCACGGCCTCCTCATTTACAAAGAAGCCACTTCTGCCAAGCACAGCAGCAAGACGCGAGCTACGAGGGGCACCAGACAGATAAATATCCCCGACCAGTTCAGACACCTCATAGGCGCGGCCATCGCTGGTGAGGCACATCGGTTTGCCAGCGCCGCCGTACTCAACACGCACTGTACAAACACGAGAATTGTGCACACCACGCAGATGCTCTTCCGGCAGATGCACGATACAGTCGTCCTCAGAGATTCGCATACCCGAAGTCATGTAGACAGACTGTCGCGTAGCGTAGCCGGTGTCCTGAGTACCGGCCTGTGTGGCGATAACGCCAATTCGGGCAGAGTAATTCGTTCGGGCCAAATCAAGGGAGTTAAGGCCCTGACCGTAGCCCCGCAGAATGGGTAGCTCAATGTCCTCAGTAGACGTTTTAGACACCGTGCCGACAAAGCCGACGGTCTGCATGATTTGCGCAGGCTTTCCACGAGCACCAGAGTACATCATGTAGTAGGTGTTCGACATGGGGTCCAACCTGCCAATGATTTCTTCTTGTGCGGACTTTCGTCCCGTGTCCCACGCCTTTATCGCGGACTCTCTGCGCTGCTCGTCGCTAATCAAACCCATCTGATACAACGAGTTCAACTTCTTAACGGTGTCCTGGGGAACCTTCAAGCAATCCTCGACACGGTCGCCACCATTGGGATTCTCAGGTGTAGGACCGTAGCTCGTGTCGACGTGCATATCGTCCATAGAGATGGAGACACTGTACACGTCGGAGGCAATTACACCAATCTCGAACAGCTTCTGGGTAGTGATGATGGACTGCCGCTCACCGTAAATCTCGTAGACCTCCAGCTGAATGTCACCCAGCTTTACAGCCTTCTCACGCCCCTTGGGTCTTTCCTTGGTTGTAACCCAAGGCATGTCATACTTCAGCTCCCTGAACTTAGACAGGTCGACGCCCTCTCCCATGACCGCCTTAGCGATGCCCCAGCTATCAGTGAACGAGGCACTCGTCAGACAACCAGGCACAGAGGCGTTCAACAGGATACGACCAGCAGTGGAGCAATACCAATGCTCCCCGTTATCATACACCACCGGGCGATAGTAGGGCAGGTCACCGTACTCAAGCTGCATACGCAACTCATCGAGGTCATTGAAGTACACATAGTCCCCGGGCCTTCCTTCGAAGGCAGGAGCGTTATTCTTATAGGTTGTGGCACAGTAGATACCCAGGGCCACGTCCTGAATCAATGCGAGGGTATAGCTGCCGTCCTTCTCGGAGATAAGGTCCTGCATCACCGAAATAGTCTTACAGGCTTCGTTCTTAGACGAGCCGAATAGCTGGACGGTGTACATTGTATCACCGTCAAAGTCGGCATTGTAGGCCTCACACACTGTGTGGTGTAGCTGGATGGTGTCCCCGTCACATAGCAGAGCAAAGAATGCACGGAGCGACTTCTTGTGCAACGTTGGCTGTCGCCCGAAGATAACCATAGCACAATCGATGGTGGCATCCTCGGGTAGGTCACGTGGGTCACGATATTCTCCCTTGTACCACACCAGGCCATCGCGGGTAACGTTGCCCTCAATAATCTGCTTGATGACAGAGCGCAGGTAGTGGTACACAATCACGAGGCTGTGCTCAGGAACTTTGAACACGTTTCCCAAAACATAGCTGTTGAACTTGTACAGGGATTCAATTACCTGCACCCAGTCCTTCTGTTCGAGCTGTGTAACCACGTTAGCCGGGACAGAAGCCTCATGCTGGAGGTGGGATGCTATGGCGTCCTCGCGCTTCTTTAGCCTGATGGCCAGAACGTCAGCCAACTCAATCAGCGCAATACGCCAAGGCAGCTTTACAAAGAACGGTGTCATGTATGGGTCCTGGGCAGGCGTAATGACTGCACGTCCAGAGAACCCTACGCGCTTGGAGAGCACATCATTTCTGATAGCGCCATGCTTGTGTGTAGCGGAGCCTTTACCGAAGAAGTAGCCACGGATAGACTGCCAGTTGTCCCGATTGCCCTCGCCATAGCCCACAAACTCCCGCAGGCTCTGATACACTTCCTGGGAGGTAGAGTAGCTGAGGATGCGTGTGATATACTTCTGGAAAGAGTGGTCACGCACATTGTTGCCAACCACATTGGGCTGACAGAACACACGAGGAATCACAGGCAACTCGTACCAAATGAGGTCAACGAGCGTCATCCCATTATCCTTCAAACAGCGCAGGAACTTCAGCAAGTCTGCGGTACTCATTTCCACTTCGGGGATAATGTCGAACACCTCGGACTGCTCCTGCACGATAGGAACACCGAACTCGTCGAGGATTTCCTCATGCAGGTCGGACTCTGCCCGCACAATTACACCACGACCATCGACAGGCATACCACCTGTCAGGAACCGCTCCGCCATCTCTAAAGTAGTGTTCTTGATAATGTCAATGAGGGCGGACATTCCGGTCATATAGTGCTCCGCAGGATTGCCAGTCTCCGCAATCTTGTTCTTGGCGATAGTGACACGACCTTCGGGCTGGCTGTCATAGTTACGGTGGATATAGTGCTTCCCGTCGACCAAGGACTTCAAAGACTTCATGCCAAGAATTGGAGCAAGAGGGAAGTACTCAACCCAGAATGGATTAACTACCGGAGCCTCCAGAGGCGCCTTAGACCAAGCTGTCTCGGACAGTTTGAAGCTATCATCCTTGATATTCTGCAAGCTCTGGACCACCTGGATACGTTTTAGGTCCAGGGGAACAAACTTGTAGTTGCCGCCTGTCTTGTCCATGTCCACATCGAGACCGAACATACGCAGGACAACCTGCATGGCTAGGGAGTTAATGTCCTGGCCCTTCTGAGTGACTAAGCCATCACCCACTCCATCGCGGCTCCCCTCGTACTCATCCCAGTCGCCTTCCGCGTCATCCTTGTTAGCGGCCAACATGTTGAAGTACCGGCGACGATTCTCCTCGTCGCCCGCATAGAAGGTGAATAGGTTATTCAGGGTCCTTCGCGCTCCAGCAGCTTCCAAGGCCCATGACTCGTACTCACCGATAGCCTGGCCCTTCGGGCGGTTAACCGACTTGACCGGCTCACCGAACACGGCATCAACAGCACGTGGATAACCGATAGCGCGAATCTTGGTATTGGCTATCTGCTCCAACTTCATGAAGTAGAGCACACCGGTCATTACCGGACGCTCAGACAGCTTACCATACTCTGGTAGGAATAGACGCTTTGGCTGGAGTCCAGCGGCGTTATACTCGTCCTGGATTTGCTTCTTGATATCCGGATAGAAGGGCGAGACAACGGCCACTTTGGACTGCTTGCTCATCACGGCACCCAGGGCGCACTCAAGCACCTGGCCGAAGTTCATCCGAGAAGGCAGACCTTCAGGTGTACACACAATGTCCATGGGTAAACCATCATCGGGGTCATAGGGCATCATATAGTCAGGAACGATGCGGGCAATAACGGACTTGTTGCCATATCGACCCGCCACCTTGTCCCCGACCTCGGCATCGTGTAGACTGGCCACCCACACCTCTACCTTAGAACCACGTGAGTTGTTGATGTTGGTGTCCACGTACACGACATCGCCTTCCTGCTTACACAAAACGCAACGCTCACCGGTGCCCTCCTCACCCCGACGGGAGATAGTAATCAAAGGCTGCCCGGAATAAACGTGACTGTGGAGCTTGGCGTTACCGTCCATGCTAAGACTCTCGCCAGCTTTAAGCTCGAGGTCATAGCGCAGAATCTGAATGGTGGACAATACATGGTCATCCACCAGCCGCTCAGAAATCAGGACGGCGTCATCCAGCGTGCTCGTGCCCATGGTCTTGTAGCACATACGCAGATTGGTCCCCAAAGCCATCGCAGGCTTAGCAGCGTCCTTCACCAGCGGAAGTGCTCCCTGCTCCAGGCGCTCCCAAGTTTCATAGGCGCCAATGTCACAGGACTGGTTATAGAGCACCACATCGTCGAGCTCGTAGGTGGAGGCCTTCTTGATGTTGAGATTGAGATTGTAGTTGTAGAGGGATTCCTTGTCGGTGCAGGTGTAGGGCACAGCAAACTCGAAAGAACTACCTGCATGAATGAACCGATGTGTAACGACGTACTTACTCCATTCGGTCCCAACAAGCTCAATGGGGCTTCCCTCCACAGCCGGAATATTTGAGGCCTCCAGAATTTGGCGGCCCGTGTAGTACAGTCCAGGAATCTCCGTCTCCGCACCCGTAGACACAATGGGCCGCTGAGGGTGCAGAAGGGGAAGAGCCTGACCATTCATTTTGGTTGCCATGATGGCGCGCTTGGGCTGTGAGAATCCCGGGAAAGGAATACACATACGGGACACCGACATGTCACAGTAGGGGGACGGGTCACGGTAGTGTACCTGGGTCTTTCTCACTGTGGTAACGTCACCGTTGAACCGCGCCTGCACAACGTCCTTGGAGAAGTCCTCGTTCCAAGCCACAATGTACTTGTTAACCTCAGCAGAGGCCGGCACGTAGACAATCTTACCCGTAGGCTTACCGTTGGTGATTACCTCGTAGGGAGCTTCCACGTCGCCAGTACTGGGGTTGATTTTGGACTGCACCGTCATGTGTTGCACCGCACCAACCTTCTTGGAGTCGGGAGAGTGCAGAGCGTCCATGCGCCCGTACTGGTCCTTCTGAACCAACATCATAGCACCGGGAGCTTCCTGCAAGAGAGCCGAGGCAGTCGTATCCGCGATGGCGCGAGACATGATGTTGGTAATCTCAGCCTGCACAACATTCTTGTTGTCCACAGACCGCAACAGGTTGCACAGGCCGTTAGACGGCAGGGCAGGGAGAGATTCGATGACATGCCGCAGGTCGGACACACCAGCCAGCGAAGTGACAATGTCCTCATAGGTCTGCCGGACCTCCATCATTACCTGACCGTCATAGTCCCTCACCACACGGTTGCCCACCTCGTACTGAGATGCGTCCTCGTGCTCGGTGTACTTGTCGGTGCACAAGTAGTTGAGGATTGTGATGAAGTCGCCGACCGTAATGTTCTCGGGTGCACGATAGACTGTCTTGTGCTCAGTCGGGGTAATCACTTCCAGGTAGTGCAGGTTACTCTCGTTGAGCACATCAAGCACCTCGGGAGTAATCAGCATCCCAGTTGTGTCGTCCGTGTGGAGCACATTGTGGAGCTCAGGAATGTCCTGGCCCAACTTATACCCCTGAACACGGAACACCACAGGGGTATCCTCCTGCAGAATGAAGCTCCGAGACGTCTTAACCCGCAGAGTAGAAATGTCAAGCCTTGCGAGCATCTGGGCGTCACTAGCCGTAATATAGTGACCCTTCTCAAGACAGAACTCGGTAGCCATCACATTGCCGGCACCGTCGTCAACGAACATCGGCAAGCGAAGCTCCTCGTTAAGGTACGTGCCCACTGAACGGAAGGCCAGCGACAGCCGGGTCTCATAGTTCTGCACCGTCTTGAAGTGTAGCCCGTCCAAGAAGTTTTGGATACGGTTCTTCTTCCAGTGGACGGAATAGTTAGTGCTGGACTGACTTGCAGCCGCGCCAATGGCGTTATATACCTTGGCCACACAGTCCTCGATGGAAGGCTCCGCACACCCCTTATTGCTACTGTCGTACAGCGCCACCTTAGAGAGGTCCACATTGCCCTCGGTTACTTCGCACGGGAACCCATTGAGCAAGTGCTGTGACTTATAGGCGATACGGTCCTGAATGATACTATAGGGCAGTCCCGAGATTGCTTTCAGGAAAATACCGATAGGGACGCGCTGTTCCTTGCCGCTGCGCTTGAACGTAATCTGAATACCATTGCGCTTGTATCCAATAGAGAGGGTGGAGTTCCTGGAGGTAACAATATCCACCTTGGGCTCCTCGATTACCTTAGAGCTTACAGTGCGCTTGTCAACACCAGTCACCACACCCGGTGCGCGCTGGTATACACCAAGGGATGCCTGCAACTTGCCGTTCATCAGGAATCCCATGGAGGGGTCTTTGTAGGGTATGCGCACGGTTGGAACTTCGGCACCCCATGTAAAGTCCTCACAAGAATACTTGATGTTGGAGTACAACACAAGTACCCGGTCGGTTTCGGTAAACTCTCGCTCAAGTCGACTGAAACCGATTTCGACGGAGAACTCCCCGCCTTGCTCATTTACCGAGAATTGTTTTACCTGCTCTGTGAATCCCATGCTGTCTCCTCCTACGTCCTGCGGGGAGTAGTGACACCAAGAATCATCTTTCGTGTACCATATTGCTTAGGCCCCGCGCTGTATTTGCTGTCACGCATCACACCAACCACCTTGCCGTAGTTGGCGCGAATATAGAGAGCTGTATCTTTCTCGAATAGCCTCCCAGAGCTGTGCTCGTCGATGAACACATCGGGAGAAATACCGACTCCAGGACTAATGGAGCCATCGGCAGCTATTACGTAAACATCGATTTTTTCGGGCAGGATGCGCGTCTGCAAAGCTTCGTTGTCTTCCATACTGTTCCTCCTAATCCAACCTCATGAGCCTACTGGTATCAACGGTCGGCCGCTCCTTGGGGCGGTCCTTGACTTCCGGTCGCTCAATAGGAAGAGTTCTGCGAATCCTTCCCCTGGACTGGAACATGCGCATTCCGCGATAGCTTCCAACCAGCAGCACTTCTTCTCTACTGTTCTTATCCAGTACCACTGTAATTCACCTCCGGTTACTCAAGCTTCACTTGGAAGCCTCTATAGATGAGAGAAGCGTAGTAATCATCAGGGTTGATATCCTGGCTATCATTTGCATCCATTGCAACTATGCGGTCATAGAGCTTTCTGCCAAGGTCTCCGTACTTCACGCACCAATAAAAATCAAACAGGTAGTTGACCATGGTGTCAAACGCCGAACGACAAATACACAGTGCGTGATGACAGTTCTCTGCGTTGTCCTCATTCTCCACCTTGTTGTTGAAGAATATCTGATACATCGCATCGAAAGCATAGGTCTTGTCTGCCTGTGGGCGCAATCCGAGCGGACCACTATTCAGGTAGCCGTTAATCTTACGGCACACAACCTGCTCCTCCTTCAGGGTCACTTCTGCAGGAACAAAAACCCTTTTCTCACGTGAGACGCAATCCGTGAACGCTTCTGATACACAGCGTAGCACAGAGTCACGGTACCAGATATACTGTTTGCTCCTCGCACCCAGCATTTCCTGTACGCGCTTGAACTCCTTGACGTAGGTGTCTCGCCACGCGTTAATTCGGTCAGCAATCTCGTCATGGATTGTCTGCGGAAAAGTGAATCCCTTACACTGGTGGTTGCGATAGAGAATCAGGGCACACATCAGACTTCTGTAGGTTCCACGAGACAGAAGGGACAGCATCACTTCATTGGCGACACCCTCACTGTGAATGTCCCTCCAGATGAATCGCTTCTGACTGATGTAGAAGTTTCCTACAGTCTCGCAGAACTGCACAATATCTGAATGTGCGGTCCCCTTGAACAGCTCTCCCTGCACAGAAGTAAACAGAGAATGAATATCCTCGTACACCGGTGACAGGGGATTATCCGGAATAGTTATCTGGTCCACCTTATCAAATAGCTCTCCCAGGTATTGTGTAGTTAGCTCAGGCACGCCTCCGGTCTTCAGATACTTGGTAAGCACTTCCTCCCAAGCCTGATACTCAGGGGACCAGTACTCCAAGCTTCTCTGCTTCTCAAGCATATCCACTACGCTCCTTTGGATTTCACCATCCAGAGCATAGTCCTCAATGCGAGAACGTGCGGCAGTCACATCCCCCGCATGCGCCAAATCCAGTCTACGACTTTCCATTCGGACCCTCTCCTTTCTGACACTTAATTTGCTCGAACTTGGTACAGCTATATAGCAAGTTCGAGGGATGGACACGATAAAAGGCAACCTCTATCACAGTGACTAGAAAATAGTAAAGCTAAAGCATTGTCAGGGTAAAAGTTTTACACAGGGACGCTATCGCGGGTGGGCAAAATGCCCACCCGCTAAATTTATTGTTTGGGATATACAAGGTCCATCTCTTCCCAATCCTGAATCACTTTCTCACAGACCCGCTCCCACTCTACCTCCGTTTCAGGGAGGTGGTCAATCTTAGGCAGGTCCCAGGTGACCCCCGTCGCCCAAGGACACTCATCACGCCGCAAGGAGGTCACCTGTATATCGTGTACGTTCTTGAATCCATGACTCGTCTCCAGAGATGGGGCCAGTTTAACGTAATCACCGATGCTCTCCATGTACTTAACCTCGCCGTCAGAGAACATCGCAGGTGCACCGTCTAAGGATGTACAGCACTCCAGCGGTGCGATAGAGTGCACCACCCGGTGATTTCCATCACCATCATAGAACACCAAGCAGCGCGCCTCGGTACCTTTATTCCATCCCCAGCACTCAAACTCTGTCAGACACAAAGCCAAAGCACACTCCCAGGCAGCGAACGTAACCTCAATCGGAAGAACATTGCAAATGACAGTGCTGGATATCAACATCGTATCAAGGTGCTCGAGGTACTCCAACACTTTCTTTGGGCTCCACTGGAGCTGTATACACGTAGGAACGATAGCCCTCGCACCGATACTCTGGAAGAAACACCGCCACCTATGGTTAACGAGGGCGATAGTTTTGACACCATTCAACGCGGCCTTATGCGAAGTTTCCCGATGCAGGGCCAGCAGAAGCGCCCGGCAGTAGAGGTAAAGATAATTTTGAAGGTACATTTATTTCCACCCTTTCGCAATCATGATGCTGCTCAGCAACATCGACACGATGAATATTAACAATGTAGAAATAGTTTCGATGGGTGAGGCCCCACTGCCCGAAGACATTAGGAAGAGGAATACGAAAAGAACGCCTGTGGAACCTTCTCGTATAGCGTGGCTGTATCCAAAGTACGCACCGCATGTAGGGCATCTGCCGCGTAGGGCAAGACATGAAATCACAGGAATCAACTCCCACGGATGTAACCTTCGCCCACACCCCTCACAACAGCTGTGCCCCCTTACCCAATCCATGCCGCGGGGTATTCGATAGATGATGCACGAGGAGCAAGACGCGATACTTGCTCCTACGAAGAATAACAGCACATACATTAGAGCGGTCACATGTACGCACCTCCTCGGTACAGTATGATACACAACGGAATTGAAGCGATGCACATTACCACCGCGTGCATCACATACGGCGGAAATAGCGGAACCATCTTACCTCGTGTCCACTTCTTGCCGTCCTTGTCACGGTACAGATAGATGTAAATTAAGATACACACCAACAGCACCACAGAGGACGTCAGGAACACCAAGTCTCCCCCACGGAACCCGAAGCAAAAACCAGCGGAAAGCCAGTGGGCCAGTAGGACAAAGTCGGCCTGCCCGACCAACGCAAACTCTTTAGGGCCGAAGGTCAAGATTGTGCACACCAGGACAAAGAGGGCCATCATGGAGTTCACAAAGAGTAGGGCGTGCAGGAAGGTCAATACACAAATGTCGAGCAACCACACCCCGGTAATCTCGTGGCTTCGCCAATCCTGCACACCCGCAATGATAAATGCAGGCAGGGTAAACACATAGACCGTCAGACATGACCAAACGAGTGTCACCTCATCCAGGTCAACCCCGACAATGCTTAAGAACGGCATTACTAATACATCCATAGCTCCTCCTTAGATTGCGAGTATTTCGATAAAGTTGAACTGCAACACCATCATGAAAATCGTGGAGAAGGTGTAGGACGGAATCATCGAGACGTGTTCTCCCTTAATCCACTGTTTCCAATCGGGGTAACGGAAGATTAGGTTCAGGGACGCCGTGGTAAGCAGGAAAAATGCCGAGAGGAAGTAGAAAGGCATTTTCCCACCGCCATAGCAGTAGGAGGAAGTTAACCAGTGGCACAGCACTGTGAAGGTCGTTTCAACCACTACATTGCGTCTTTTGCCGCCGAAAATGACAGCAGACAGAGCACACATCGGCACGGTGACATACCAGTTCACGAACAGCAGAGAGTGAATCAGCACGAACACCATAACAGCCTTGAGGAGCCACCGCTCCACATTTTTCTTGAGCAGGTACTGGATGCAGACCCAGGCCCACAGCGGTGCAGTCATCACAGCACCAATCAGGAACGAAAAGAACATAAAGGTCTCCTGGTCCACGCTGGGAAACAGTTTCAGCAGGGGTGTCGCAAACAGATTGAGAATTAACATGATTTTACCTCCAACTTTTCTCTCATTTCCTACGCGCCAGAATGTGTAAGGAAAAACATAGGGACGCGTTGGGGTGCGCTCTGCGCACCCTCTGTTAAATAATGGTGAATACTGCATTAAATCGCAGCTCACAGCATCCTATGGAATCATTCTACATAGAAGCCCTTCAAAATGAAGAATTTTTAGCTGTAAAGGGGAGTGGCCGAAGTGTGGGCTGGGAACTCACACTTCGGCCTGTTTTGGAGAGAATCTTAATGGAGACTACAAACGAAGCGGACCCTAGCCGGAGGTCCAACTCCATATAGTCCGGTGTTCCCTTCTTTCCCAAAACTAGAACTGGATTTCTACGACACGAACATCGTCATCGCCAAACCCTGTCTCGGTGTAGTCAATACCGTACCCGTTGTAACCCGCCTCGCCATCCTCCCCAACTGACTGCATTACGCATCTCCAGTTGTAATCAACGTACTCAAACCAGATGTACACATTGTTGCCCCACCAGTCCAGAGGCGACTCCATCTTGAGCCGATAGCCGTGGGAGTACAGATAGATATTGTTGGGGTCCAGCGCGAATAGAGGCTCAGTTTCATTTACCTCGTCAATCCACTCTCGCAGGGCATCCAGAGTCTCCTCACTCTCGAGCTCCAGGTCAGGCGGGGAGTGCATTATAGTGTGGGCGATGAACGGGTTGATGATGCCTGTGAAGGCCCCAATAGCAAATTCCTCGGGACCTGTTGACTTGACGGTCTGGTCGTAGTCCAGTTGGTCAGGCTTATCCACAGGGCGCGGAACGGGATCTGGCTCCTCGTCAGGCCGGTTCGGGACGTCCTCAACAGGTGCGACAGGATTGTCCACCTCGGGCTTGTCGGAACCACAGCCCACAAAGGCCACCAGCATGCTCAGGGACAACAGCAGACACAAGGCTCTTTTCATTTACAGACTCCTCTCTGTTTATGGAATATCTTCTCCAACAGAGAGCGTCTGCCTGTATACCTGTGGTCAAAATATGAAGAGGTTTTGGGTTGCTTTCTCCTTTTCTCAAGCAATTTCTGCGCCGGACTTTTCTTCATAGCATTACATCCTCAACGTAAATCTAGGTTTGTCGGAGGTCTCCTTCCCTCGCATCTGCGGACCCCAGAACTCGGATATCTTCTCACTGAAGAACACAACCAGGGGCTCTATGTCCTCGTGGAGGTCGAAGGTTTCGAGGTAGCTCCGATACTGCTTAATTTCAGCAGAAGGAATTACGACTGGAGGATGCCCCTCCAGTCGTAACCAGTAATTCATAACAGCAATCGCTGTAGAGGTGTTAACGAGGTTGAAGGGACGTAAGAACAAGAGACGAGCGTGCAGGTACGCACCTGCAACGAGGGTGTCGTTCTTATCAGAAATGGTATCCATCTCAAGAATCATTTCCTCCAGTAGTCCCTCAACCTCCTCCGGCGAAGTCCCTACATCGAACACGCCTGTGACCTCGTCGGACTGCTTGAACTCACCGGGGCGTTCCTCGAGGTCGACGTACTGGTGAGGTGTGAATAGACCACACGAAAGCGCATGATGAATTCCGGACACCAAGTCCGCCGATAAAGGAACCTCGCCCTCAAGGCACACATCTGACAGCCTCGCTTGGACCCTAAAGTTGTGGAGGGCCAAGACAGCTAAGATGGGGCCTGAGTACATACCTAGTTTAGAATTATTCCAAAGCTGTGTAACCGTATTGAAAGGCAGTTCAGGAAACTCCATCTTCGTAGCGTGATAGGCCTCCATCATGTGGTAGTTATCCAGGCGTGACAAAATTTCATGAGGAGCGCTACGTTGCCAGACAGACCATAGGCGCCTACAGCGCTCGTACTCATTCAATCAGGTCACTCCCCTCCGGTTTGCTCCGGTGCCGGCATATCCAACCCCATAGCGGACATATACCACGCGGTCAGTTCATCAATATCGCGTCGCAGCACACTATATGGGACTACGATAGCATCCTTGTCCGCAATCTCATTTCTGCCAATCTTAGGTGTGCCCCATCCGCTATCCTCCTCCAGAGAACTATTCAGCCAGGGGTATGCGTGTGTATTGATTTCGCACTCAGAAATCTTACGCACCTCATAGTCCTCAGAGCTGATTACGAGCGGGGTGCACAAGTCCCTCGAATTGTTACCAGCGTTGAGAATGTCAGCAGCAAGGAATATCTGCCCACACCCGTTACAGGCGATACACTCCATGCCATCGTAGTTCACATGGGGGTGCGTTGCCATGTCAGTTACCAGACACTGCTTACAGGCACCATACCACACCAAATACTTGTCATTGAGCTTCAGGGCCGATACATGTATGACGTCTTCATCCACATGCACAATACACTCAAGAGAGCGACCTTCCTCAATAGAGGAGATGGGGATTATCAACTCATCGCTCTCAAAGATGAAAGTTTCCCCGCGCGTGTAGACCGTGTCATATAGACCATACTCAATGGGGATAGTTGAAGTGCCTACGGCCTTCACATGACTGGAAGACGACAGAGTTTCCTCCTGCTGTGTCGGCAATGGATTCTCCGGTGGGGAGTCGTCCGCTGTCGGAGAACACCCGCATAGAGTGACCCCGACAAGTGCCAGTAGTATCAGCATCCGTTTGACTTTGTGCATAACGCATCCTCCTTGCTGCAAAATGAAAATGCTAATAGAATTGTAAAGTATATCTGAGTCATGGGGGTTGTCACACAGAAAAAGGAACTGGTTGCCCACGCCACGATAGCGGCCACTGCACCTGCATCCCGCTGCTGAAAAGCATTACGTGCACAGTACACAATGGCACCAACATAGGATGTTAATGCCACAGCCCCGCTACTGAACAACACGTTTATATACACATTGTGCGCGTCGATTGCCCTTGCCTTGAATAGCACACCCAAAGCTTCGTCATACCTCTGGAAAAATCCAAGATTATAGTAGCCAGATATGTCAGCCCCGAAGCCCAAGAAGATATTGCCCTTTGCACGTGACAAGTAATCCTTCCATATCTTTAATCGACCAGTACCAAAGCGATAATCAATATTGCCGTGCATCATTTTGTGTAATTCATGCATAAAGCTTCTGCCTGGGTCCCAGAAGTAGATTAGCACAAGCAGTCCAACACTGAATGTAACTAAAGACAAGCCAAGTCCCCATTTCAGCTTAGCTGATTTAGATGTTAGAGCTATGTAACATACCAGGGCAAATAGTCCTGCACCAAACCCTACTACCCCTAAGGCGCAGCTCAGCACAATGAGTGCAACTAACTGAATTACGCTTGAAGATATAACAGGGGCTTTGTGCAACAAAGTAGTCCTTGCGACTGCGATGTTCACACTCAGAAACAGTACAGTTACGCAGAGCAGGTTAGAGATTACGTTTATATTTCCAAGGGTACCTGCACAGCTCATACCGATGTTGGTCACCAAACCTTCACCATAATAATTAGAGGAACCATATAAGTAGAATGGATTAAAACCCGCTATCTGTAGGAATACTATAAAGCACTCCAGCATAAGCACTATACCGAGTACTTGCAGTTTCTTTACAGTTAAACGGGCCGACTGTGCCACGGCGATAAACACAAATAGAAACACTATAGTGTTAACGAACCCACCAGAGGAGAACACGCCAAATATGGTATCCTTGTAATACGGAGACTGCATAGACGACAATACCGTCAATATGGTATAGACAGAAAGCATCGCTATCGTAACACCGAGATTCGGAGAGAGCTCAAACTTCCTGTGCGTCTTTAGAGCAATCACCAGGAACAGGACAATGTATACTACCGAGGACACTAACATCAAGTTAATTTTCTTAACACCGAAGTACCTCTCGAAGTAGTTGCCGTCCATGTAAAATAGCTGGAAAGTGAACAGCCACAGGAGGTACATGTCGGTGATCGTCTCACAGGTGACGTTGGTTAATAGGCTTTTTATTTTACTCATGGCAAACTCTCCTATCGCGAAAATACCGAAACATTTTCACAGGAAAAGAAATGGCCCCTGGGTTTAAACCCAGGGGCCAAATCCTTGCCAGAGAGCTGCGCGTTTATAGGTTAAGCGGCGTGCCCGCTAAACGCGTTATCGTACACCTTGGCACCAGGCACGTTATCCGTGTTGCCACGGGTGCCGCCGATGATGTAGATATCCGCAGCCCGGTTAGAGCTATGGCTGGCGCTGGTACCACTCTCAATAGCATCCGTGCTCAGAGAACCAGTATCAGGCATACCAGCCGTGTTGCCCAGCAGGCCGAGGTTTGCCACATCCACATCAAGGGAGTTGCTGATGCCGAGGTTGTCGGTTGCCACAAGGGTGACAGTGCTCGGAGCGGGGTCACCCAGCGGGAACGGGTTCACATACTCGTTCGCAGAACCACCGTCGAAGGACCAGGTCACAGTCTTGATGCCGGCGAGGGCAGAAGTAGCAACCACAGTCATCTCGTCAGTAGCCCGGTTGTAAGTATAGGTGATGGTGGGCTTGGAGTTCTGCACAGAAGTGTAGAAGTTCTCAGTACCTTCCTTATTCAGGTCGGTGCAAGCCTCATCGTTCCACTCACGCACGGTCACGCGAATACGAGCGTTCTTCAGGTCACCAGTGATATCACTAATGGGGATGAAGGAGTAGCCAGGAATCGGATTGCCTGTGCCGAGCACCTTAGCAGAGCTGACACCGTTGTAGTCCTTCAGAGTAGTGCTCATGCCGGTAACATCCGTGCCTTCGAACTTCGCGGTGTAGGTCTTGTTATTGAAGGACACAGTAGCGGTGCCCCACTTGTTACGGGTCAACTGAGCGTTGAACCGGACGGGGATACCCTCCATACCGGCGGGGTACGGCGTGAACACACCAGTGGCCGTATTGTACGCGCCATTAGGACCAAAGACCAGGTCCTCGAGGTTTGCGTTGAACGGGTCGCCAGCGGAACCCTTATCCCAGCTGTGAGTGCCACCAACGTCAGGCGTAGTCACAGGGACATTGGGGTTCGGGCCATAGACGGACTCGCCGAGGTCAGTCCACTGAACGACCTTCTCCATCTGCACCTGATGGCCAGCCTTGTCAGTAACAGTAATCTGGTAGGTGCCTGGATTCTTCACATCGAAGGTGATGGGAAGCTGGGTCTCATCGTAGTCCTGGTTGTCCCACTCGGTGTGGATGTTGTCGATACCGGAACCAAGGTCCTCAGCATCAATGCGCAACTTCCACACGTAGTCCTTCTCGGTGCAATCAACACCCGGGAACCTCACGGTCCAGTCATCGGGCTGTCCCTTATAGAGCCACATACCCACAATGGGGTCGGCGTTGTCGATGGTAGTCAGGATGATGCTCTCAGACTTCTGAGTACCGTTAGCATCCCTGATGGTGATGGTATACTCACCGTTCTCCTGAACGATAAAGTAGTTGAGGCTGGTCCAAGTCATACCACCATCATAGCTGTAGGGCTTCTCGGGCTGGCCAGCAGCACCAAAGGAAGCGTCAACAGTGATGGTGATGGGAGCCTTATCACCCGCGCTCGGAAGCAGCGGGTTAATCACGTCGCCATCCACATCGGTCGCAGTAATCTGGTTAATGACCGGCTCACTGGTGCTGATATTGCTGATGATGATGGGAATAGGCGCAGACTCGTTACCCACGGCGTCACGCAGAATCACATTATAGGTGCCATTGGCATGAACAGTGACCGTACGGTTGGCCGTAAAGATGCCGTCGATGTTGACCCACTTGATGGGCGCCGCCGCCAGACCAGAAGACATGCCGGAAGTAGAATCCGGTTTATCCCACAGGTTAAGCGTGATGGTCACACCAGTGGAAGCCGCAACGGTCCCAGTGGTGCTGACCTGGTAGGGCTCATTTGGGTCAAGGGAGGGGGCCGTGGTGTCCACATTGTTCACGATGTAATAGTCGGACCACACAGTGTTACCTACGGCATCGCGAATCTGTACGCGAACCTTACCGGCCTCAGAGACGGCAAAAGAAGGAGTAGCAGTCCACTGGCCCGTAGTTGCCTTACCAGTGCTGTTGGGGGTAAACTCCCAACGATACGCCTGAGCGTGCAGGGCCTGGTCATCGCTAGCCTCGACCTTAACGGTCACAGGCTTATTGGTCCAGCCGGTAGTGTCCTGGGTAAAGCCCTCGACCACAGGAGGAGCAACGTCCAGGTTGGTCACGTTGACCAAGAACTCCCGAGTGTTGTTCTCGGTATCCCGAGCCACAATCATGATAGGCCTGCTATCAGTGACAGTGTACACATAGGGAGACTTGTGCCACGTGGTCTCGCCCTCAATCTGCAGAGGAGTAGCATGGTCGTTACCCTCAGGGTCCTTAGCCGTGATGGTGAGGGTCAGGTTCTTGGTCGGATTAGTTGCGCTCACAGGATTACGGGTCACCGTAATAATGGGTGCAGAGAAATCGTAGTCAAGGTCGACAATCGCCATCCAGCTGGCGTAGTAGTGGGCGGTATGCCCAGGCATGACCTTGGTCCCAGCCTTCGCAGCAGTACCCTGTCCACCCCACTCAGTGTACCAGCCGGTGAACTTGTAGTCCTGGCGGCCACGAGCCGGAGCCAGCGTAAGCTTGCTGTAGAAGTAGTGCTTGGTCACAGTGGTGACGGGGGAGTGCTCATCGTAGTAGTGCCAGGTAATATCCATGGCCAGCACACGATTACACTTAGTGCATCGATACCCAGCACCCTCAGAGTGGGCCTCATTGTAGGTACTGCTCTCACCGCACCTAGTACAGGTCTGAGTGGTACGGTGCTGGCTCTGCCCGGCCTCCCCTCCGATATCACTGTAAGAATATCTCCAGGAGTGACTCTCGTAGGAAGTGCTGCTACCACCACAGCAGGAAGTGGTCACAAGCTTATGCTGGGAGGAATTATACCTGTAGCAGCTTGTGCTGTAGGTGCAGTAGTGTGGCGGATAATATGGCGGGTCGTATCCGCCTCCACCACCGCCACCACCGCCGTCGTCATCATCATCGGAAGAGGACCCACCACCAGATGGTTTATTCGGTTTGTTCGGTTTGTTACCTCCCCCTCCGCCGCCGCCACCTCCGTCAGGAGTGTAGCTTCCCTGCATCCATGTTTCACCACCGTCCAAAGAGAACTCGTACTCTCCCGTATCAGGGTTCTCGTTCCGTACAGGGACGTCGACTTCTACGCCACCAATGGTGCCGTAAAGCTGGATAAGGTCATCGTAATTTGGGGTGCTCGTCGTCGCAAGGCTCGCACCCATAACTCTACGGACGAAAGAGTCATAGGTGTATCGTCCATTGGACGAGGAAAGTGGGGCCGACGAATGGTCATCATGCCCGCCGCCCGTGTCCGTGCCACTGGTAGCGAAGGCCGTAGGCGCCATGCCGATGACCATCACCAGCGCAAGCATCAAAGACAGCGTACGCATGAGATTTCGCTTGCTAGTTTTCATTTCTTGCTCCTTTCTGAAAACGATTGAATGTGCCGGCTGATTTAACACCAGCCTATAGTTGTGCCTACAGGCACCATCAGGTAAAGTTTCTCCCCAGGACGCATTTGGGGTTGAGGAAATTTCCTCAACCCCAAATAGTGAAAGATATTTTGATAGCAGAGCGTTTACGGAGTAACGGCCTCACCGACCTTGGGATAGACAACAAGAACAATGTCGTCCGCATAATCCCCACTCGCGTATCCGGCGTTCTCCACAATCGTATTGTCCCCTCCAGAACAAATCATGGCATACCGGCTCAGGTTAGCTGCTGTGACGAACCAGCATTTATAGGTCTGCTCATACGCATCCAGTGGCTCTTTAATCTCCACGTAGAAGCCGTTAGCTGTAGCGCTGAGAGTGGCCTCGTCGAACTGGCAACCCATGTACTCATTCCCGAGAGTTATCAAGAATTTCTTGAACCGCTCCACGTCTGTGGGCTCCACAGGATTGAAGGATGGATTACCGAGGTCATAATAGGCATCAGATAAGTTTGAAGCCATGACATTAAGCTCGTTCTCAACGTCACTTCTGCTTGCGCGTTTCACCTGCGTAGAGGCCGATGCACCGAAGCCAATCAGGACGATGGCCACAATGATAAGGACAACCACTAGCTCAATTAGCGACAATCCTCTACGCTTCTTCATCGTAAATTTAGTCTGCACGGTAGATGTGCACCCCGCTTCCCTCACCGTCGTCGGTTATTCTAATATCCGCCTGTGTAAAAGTATTCCCAGACGTTTCAGTACGCGTGCTCTTTTGCACATAAAGATAGAGGCCTTCCACACTATAGTGCCCTGTGACCGTTTCCGATTTGACCTTCAAGACAGTTTCGATAAGGACCGGCTTCAGCTTAATGCGCGCTTCGTCCTCGCCGAAGTAGGATTCACCCAAATCATCCACATCGAAGGTAAAGTCATTCTCCAGACGCAGAGTAAATGAATGGGCCTTGCCAAGCACAAGTGACAGCAAGGCCGCTTGCGTATCAGGACTATCAAAGTTCGCAGCACTGATAGCCGTCCCTGCGTCCTGAACCCTCCAGATAGTTGGCTGGTCCGACAGGCTCAAAGCCTTCTGTATGGCATCAAGGCTCTCATGGTAAATAACAGAATCAGACGTGCCCGGCATTTCTGCGTCCACATTCTTGGTGCCCAGACAAGCCATTAGGTCAGTGATGTAGGAGTAGCACGCCGTATCATTGATGGCTCGCATCGTTTGAATATCAGCATACTGCCTTTCCTGCGCGCGACCAGCTGCATAGTACGTCATTGCCACCCGAAGCATACCAAGCATCAGAATAGCCATAACAATACTAAATGCCAGAACTACCATTATGTCGCCGCGCCTGCGCTTTTTAAGTAACTTCTTCACAGTCGCGCCTCCTAACGATAAATCTGATACTCAAGCCGTTGCCCATTATCGAGCTGAATAGAGACATAGAGGAACTGTTGGTTACCGGTGCCCTCGGTGGTCTCATTCACAACAAAGGCGCTACAGGAGAACTGGTCCACGTTATTGAAGTAGCACATCCTGTCTTTGACACGGTACTCATAGATATGTACCCCGTCGAGACCCATGTCGAACTGAATCTTGGTGACACGGTCCTCGCCAGTACCTTCCGACTTCGCTGTGTACTCCCTGCAGTTGTGGAAGTCCTGATAGATGTTGTACATGAAGCTATCCGCTCCACGCAGATTGTTTTGATACTCCAAGGCCTCTGTCTGAGCAATACGCGAGCCAGTCAAACGACCAATGACAACAAAGGCTAAACCCATCAGGAGCAAGGCAATGATTACCTCAACAATGGTCATGCCCTTTCTTTTCCTCACTGCGACACCTCCGGTTCCGACGGAACAATGGGGTTCTTCTCAATCCCAATGTCTGTCATTACGTAGGTGTTTGTAACTCGCGAGTTGTATCCAATGAGCTTGCTCTCGATACGAATGTTGTACAAATGGAAATTGTCCCAGGGAACAATCTCGATGAACACTTCAGTACGAACATCATTCGTAGAGTAGTCAGGCCGTAGTGGTGCGGTATTGGGGTCTAGCCCCGCAGCCTCCATCAGCCTGCGCTCCTCGTCATCATCTTGAAAACCGTAATAAGAATAGAGCTCCTTTGTCTCTCCCTGCACGTTCATTTCACGTCGCAGTTGCTCCATGACATTCAGATTGTGTGTAGTCAAGTAGATGGAGTTGCGCGCCATGATACGCTGGTCGTTCACAGCCTGAGCAACAAGAGTACAGGCTATGGTAACGATGGCAAGGATGATAGTGACCACTATCATTTCTACCAAGGTAAATCCTGCTCGCTTCTTTTGCAGAACCCTCATAGCGGCATCTCCCTTGCAAGTTCCTCCAGCTCGTCGGGCACCTCAGACGGGTGAAGATACCCAAGCCTTCTTAGGAGTACGGCATCCCTTCGGGTCAGCCGAAAAGTTTCCATCGTAGCGGAGAAGCCATTGCAAACGAAGGACTGGGCAATACCTTCAACCTGTGGGAGCATACGCTGACGCCAGTTCATGTACTGCCGCCTTCGGATAGGGGTACCCAAGTACTCAATGTACCCGGCATCATCAATAACTCGTTCCATTGAATACCTCCTCTAATGCAATAGAGTTGTTGGTGCTCTGTCAGGTGCTTAATCCATTAAGCACCTGACACAATTCCAACAGGCCCGGAGGGAGGTTAATCCCTCCGGGCCAATGTAGTTACTTACTGGTCGACGCGCTGAGGAGCAGACTTAGTGGCACCGAGAATGGTGCTGGGGAACTTCTCCAGAGTGGGGTGCAGACGCAGGGAGCTACCGCGAGTAACGGCGGTGCAGTCCTGAGCGCTGCCGTTCTGGACCTGGGAGTACTTTCCGCTGATAGTAGCGCCCTCGGCAGACTGGCCGCAGAAGTACCAGTTGATGTGCTCCATAGCACCGAACATGGCATTGCTCCAGCCGAAGGTAGCCTGTGTGGTAGATCCATTCACGAGCTGGATGATAACACCGATATCGTCGATGCCGTCGGTGTTGTTAATCATGTTCGGAATATCGGCCGCTGTAGCGGGAGCACCGGACGGAGAAATCTCGCCGTTGAGGCCCTTGCCCACACCAGTGCCGTTAGGACCAGCAGAAGCAATTACCAGCGTCATGCTGGAGTCGGACTTGTTGAGCATATGGGTCGGAGCGTCCTGAGTATTGCCGGAAGTCTCGTCCGCGTAGAATGTCGTGGTGTAACTGTCGGTGTACGCGAACAGCGTGTACGGGTTCTTCCAGGGGTCCCGCATAGTACGGGTCTGGGCAATGGCTCCGGAAGGTCCGCCGGCATTGGCAGAATCAATGAGGTCCCACTGCCAGGTCTCGTCGAGCTCCGCATTGATAATGTCGATGAGGTTCTTCTTCCATCCGGCGCTGCTGTCGGTGTACTGAGCCACGCTAGGGTTCATCATCAACGCCGTGTAGACGGCATTGCGGGCGCTGTCGATATCGTTGGACGCCACGGAGATACGGGCCTTGTTCTGCGCCGCAGTACCGGCGGCAATCAGCATGGCACCGAGGATACCCAGCACCACGACGGCGATAAGCAGCTCGACCAGCGAGAAGCCTTTCCGTGTCTTCTTCATGTTTTCGCTCACTTTCACTTTACCTCCTACTGTATATGGATAATGTTATCAATAAACGGCAAGGCTTCGTCCGAAGCCCCGTGCGTTACGTAGGACAAATCGCCGGCCTCGTCTTTAATGACGATACCCACAGAAATGTCACGCACTTTTACTACCCCGCTCTCCGGGATAATAATGTCTGAATCAATGCCAGTACACCAAATGGACATACGCATAGCCGCCTTATTAGCTGGCTGCGTCGGGTCCCAGTACATGTCTGTGGCAGCATCACTCGGACACTCCAGCAGAACGTACTTTCCTCCCCAGGGGTCGTTGCCTGTGGATTCATAGTATTTGCCGGTATCGTTCCAGACAAGTTTCAGCTCTGTTGACAGTGAACGATTCATATTAGCCACCAGACGCGCAAACCCCTCCTTAGAGGAGTAAGTAAGCCCGTTATTCAGGGCCTCATTCCAGGCATCTTCACGGTCGTTGACAAGACCAGCATGGTCCATCACGGCCGTGTTGAAAGCAGCTTTGTAATCATCGAACACTGTCATAGCAGAAGTGATTCTCGCTCTTCGCTGAGCGGAGGTTCCGGCAGTAATTGTGATGGCTCCCAGGATACCGAGCACCACGATTGCCACGAGAAGTTCCACTAGCGAGAAGCCTTTACGCTTCTTGCGTTCCAACCCTTTAACCTCCTTAACCGATATCAGTGGCCATAGAAATCATTGGCATGTAGATGGACACGACCATAACCGCCACGATGCCAGAGACGGCCAACAGCACAACCGTTGGCAACAACTCCATGACCCTGTTTACGGATTCATAAGCCGCCTTACGTCTGCGCTCCGATAGGTCCGGCAATAGCTCCATTTCCCTACCGGTACGCTGACCAATCTGCAGCATCAATTTGTCATCGGACGGCATGGTATTAGTCTCCAGCAGACCGTCGGTCAGCGAGATACCCTCACGAGCCATCCGCTCCGCTGTGTCCTCCAGCTCCTTACGAATATAGAGATTCGTAGAAGAACTGGAGGCGACACGCAGAGCTTCGACAATGTTGGCGCCGTTCTCAATCATGTCGTTAAGAAGAAGATAGCAGGTGGAATAGTTCATGTTGATGGACACCTCGCCCACCACAGGAATCTTAGTGATGGCAGTATGCCATTGCATCCGCAAAGGCTTGGTTAGCAGGTATCTGAGAAACACAATCAGACCAGCTGCGGCAGCACCAATCCAGACACCGTACGCAATTAGGTAGTTGGCGATGTTCATGATGACCTGGGTGAGGGCCGGCATCTCCACATTAAACTCAGCCATCATCGCGCCCATTTCAGGAACGATGGTGGTGAACATGTAGTAGCCAGCGGCCATAGCCAAGCTAAGGATAACCACAGGATACATCAGGGCTCCGCGTACTTTGCCCATTAGGTCTCCGTCCTCACGTGCCTGCGCCGCCAAACGCATAAGACACTCAGGCACCTTACCAGTCCTTTCGGCAGCGTCGAGCTGACGCCAACGCCCCTCGCCGAAGACATTCTCATGGTCATGGAAAATCTGGGACAGAACCTTACCGTCGTCAAAGTCGTCCCGCAGAATCTCCAGGGCCTTCTTATTCATCTTGTTGTTCTTGTCCGCGAGCAACTCGACGACACCTTCACGGGAAGACAGACCGGAGTTTAGCAGCCAGCTCAGAGTGGTGCATAGCATGATGAAGTCATCACGCTTCATCTTGACGCTTGAAAAGAGAGCCATTCAGTAACCCTCCTTACTGGCGTCCGAGGAAGTCGACCTGCAGGTAAAGTTTGAACGTGTAGTTCTTGAACATGTCGTCCAGCGTGATAGACTTCGCTTCGCCAACTAGGTCGTTGATATCACTGACCGAACCACCGTTGTTCAGAATCTCTTGCTGCTGTTGCCGAATGGCGTCAGCGTTTTCCTCTTCCCACTTGGTGATTTCGTCAGTGAGGTCGAACCATGGCAGCACCAGCAAATCATCGATATAGCGGTGCATCCAGTCGTAACGATCGTCGGGGCGTAAGGACACCTTGGTAATGCGGTTAGTGTAGTTCTGACTACAGTACTCACTGATGAATCCGCGCACACCTTCCAGGTCACCCTGTACCTCAACGATTGTAGTCATCATGGACATTTGGCCTTGGTTGATAACATCGCTAACGGACAGCTCATTGATGTTGACCTCGTACTTGCTGGCGAGCTCCGAGGCAAGGTTAATGTATTTAATCTTGTCCTCGGTAAAGGAAACCAGCTCCTTGCCGGTCTCCTCGATGGTGTTGGTCATCTGCGCTACCGTAGATTGCAGAGACTCAATCTGTTGCTGCAGCCCGGCCTCTTGTGCCTTCTGTGCACGGTAGGCAGAAAGCATGGGGTCATAGTAAATCTTGACATAGTACAGGCCACAGCCAAGGAGGATAAGCAGTACTGAGATAATCAGCAACCGCTTACTCATCATCCTTCTGTGCAGGGCTTCGTCGCTCATCCGCTGAACCCTCCAATCTCAATTTCGAAAATATGGACCTCGTCCTTGTTGTTTGGTAGCATGAATTTCTCCACGCCCTTCAACACGGGGTCTACGGGGAGATCATAGTGGAACAGGCGATTGTAGAAATCGATGGCCGCGCCTGCAGTCCTTGCGTAGCCACGGATAACTATTGCCCCGCGTGTCTCCCCAGTGCTGGTGACACCCGATGCCCCACCAGAGATTACGTTACCGTTCTCGTCCGTAATAGTCCCTGGCGCAGTCTGCGAGGTGTCCACATTGGTCGTGTTAATCATATCCACCGTATCCACAGACACGATGTTGATTAGGGGAGACTGGTTAGCATAGATGAAGCTCAGGGTATCCAACACCGTCACATCTGCCTGCGTCAGAGTATTGATGGTGTTCTGTAGGGTCGTTTGTTGCGCTGTGAGATTGTTAATCTCATTCTGCAGGCTGTCGACCCGTGGCGGGTTATTGTTCATGCTCATGACGTCCAACATCGTGGTGCCAGCAATGAACGCCGTGAACCCGAAGAAGGCCAAAGCGATGACCATGGCAATGCCTGCCAACGCCTTGCTGTTCTGCTTGAACAGAACATCGAGACCTACCTTAGGAGTCAAGGCCACAACGTTCTTGGCATAGGCTGACATGAGCATGGCACAGTTGATGGCGTAGTCAGGTGTGAGAACAGGACGGCCGGTGTCAGGCTCCAGACCCGTTTCAGGGTCAACCTCAGGTCGGTCGAACAAATCATACACCTGATAGCCCATGCTCTCCAGACGGTCAATCAGAGAGTTGTAGAGCATAGTGTCCCGCATCATACTGCCAGTCAGGAATACCGTCGGGCTCCGGCCAATCACGTCAACCGAATCCTGAACGAGCTGTAGGATGCGCTCCTGCAACTCATAGCTGTCCAGATAGCTGATGGGGTTAACGGCCACCGGAAGGTCCTTGGCCAGATACGCCGATGTAAAGCAGGTGTCGAAGTCGAAGATGACCTTACCCTGATGGTCGAAAGTGGCTTCCTCCGCCTGACGGAAATTGAACAGCGTACTAATGCAGTCGGACACACTGACCACAGTGTACCCGCGGCTGTAGAACTCCTGGGTCATATACTGTAGGGTGAACTTATCGCCCACAGTAGTCGTGACCTGCCGATTGGCCTTGCCGTCATGAATCAGGTCACCCCAGGACACCTTGCACTGTAGTGTACCCAGAGAACCCTTGTCACTGGTCTTCTTTTTCTTGTCCTTGTTCCCGCCACTACCCAGGTCGGCGGACAACATCTTCATGATATCTGCCGTCTTACTCTCCTCGGTCGAAACGGTGGTCTCGATGCCAAAGCAGTTGGAGCTAATGACCACCCGCTTGGCACTTGTGCGCTGATTGACACACTCTTCCAGGATAGCGTCGACGAGGCCAGACATATTCGTCACCTCGTACCTGCCGGCACTCCCTGGAATCTCCATGAAGAATTCTTCGACCGCCGGAACCGTGAAGAACCTCGAGATATTCGGATTTCCTCCACGGTTCTCGCCCTCAGCTACACGGACACCTGTGGGCGAGATATAGACGGTCAATAGCTTACCACTATAAGCTCCCAATTACTATCGCCTCCTCTTAAGACTGTGGGTCGTCCGCCTTGAAGCCCAGGGTATCCGCGCACATAGGCTCGAGTTCTTCAAGCGACGTGATTCCGTTTATTGCTTTTTGCAAGGCGTCTGCGTACATAGTAACAAACCCCTTAGAGCGCAGATAGGTTTCGTACTTTTGACGCGGCTCGTGCATCTGAATGTAATGCCGAGTCTGACCGTCAATCTGCAGAATCTCGTTGACGGCCACACGCCCGCTGTATCCAATGTTGTGACAATGCTCACAACCAACAGCCTTGTAGAATGGAAGTGTTCCCTCGCCCTCAGGCAATCTGAAATACCTGGCACGGGAGCTCTTGAGGTCCAGCTCGTACTTCTCCTTACAGTGCGGACAAAGGCGACGAACCAGACGCTGGGACATGATGGCGACCAACACATCACCAAGGGTGTAGGGGTCGATGCCAAGTCGATTGAGTCGCTCGAACACACCGATGGAGTCATTAGTGTGCAGAGACGAGATAATCAAGTGACCAGTGGTCGCGGCACGAACTGCTTCTGCCGCGGTCTCCTCATCACGGATTTCGCCAACGACGCCAATATCCACATCGTGACGCAGGAACTGACGAATGACGTTAGCGAAGGTAAGTCCGGAGGCATCGTTAGTGGACACCTGTGTAATTCCGTCCATAGTGATTTCCACTGGGTCCTCGACGGTGATAATGTTTCGCAAAGACACAGAGCGCACGTACTGCAGCCCCGCGTAGAGCGTTGTAGACTTGCCGGAACCGGTTGGACCAACCATTACGATTAGGCCCTGTGGCCTGGACAACAAGTCCTTGTACAGCTGAACATTTCTCTCGGTCATACCCAGTTCCTCGAAGGAGTACTTCTTATTGTTAAGATAGCGGACGTTAGTATCCGTTCCCTCCATGGCAGGTAGAATAGAGAAACGCAGGTCACGAGGCTTCTGCTCCTTACGCATGTAGCTCGTATAACGCACCTTACCATCTGCGGCCGTACGGTCGCCACGTCTCTGGACGCCAGCATCAGTCATCAGGATGTTACTGATACGCTCCGAGATTTCTTTTGGAACCTCCATCAACTGGTAGTTCACGCCGTCGATACGATAGTAGATCTTTGAGGTGGCATCACCCCAGGGCATGATGTGGATATCGGAAGCACCACGGTCAATGCCCAGGTCCAAGATGCTTGTGTACAGCCGGCGAGCGTCCGAGTCCCGCTTCTCCACTTGCTCCTCTTTACCAGTTGCCCCTTCATCTCGAATCTTAGTGGAGAGAGCCTCAATGCGCAATGGTGCGACATCGGATTCCATGATAGACTGGTAAATGAAAGAGGTAGAGATAGCAATGGAGTATGGGACGCCATTCATTACACGGTCAATCTTGTGTAACAGTGCCTGGTCGTCCGGGCGCATGGTAACGAAAGTCACCGTGTCATCCGTGTCGACAAGGCACAGAACTTGCGCTGTTACACAAGCTTCGACACCTCCCAAATCACGATACCCTTTCAAGTACCGCTGTGTTCCCTTGGAGGTCTCCAGAATCTGCAGGTCCCCATCACTTGCTTCCTCAGCGAAAGCCAGGACCTGTTTCTCGTCCACCTCATACTTGCCGCAGTTCTTTAGCAGCTCCTCAAACATCGTACGGCGGGACTTCATCGCGTTCGCCTGACAGTCCTTAATTACCTGCTCAGGCAGCTTCCTTTTGCTACGCAAAAACTGGTTGAGGTCCATTTTCCGCTATCACTCCCTCTTCCTTAAATATACGTTGTACGCTTCACTCTTACGTTCAAACTCTATCAGGTCTCCAACGCGTACACCATCTCTTATTAGAATGTCAGGAGACCCCACACCAACACGAGTTGCTGTATTCATGTCACGCGTTAGACACGGCTCAATTTCGAGCACGATGGAAGCTTCAACGCGTCTCTGCTCAAACACAATGTTGGTGACACGGGAAACATACGTCGCCGCAGACCAATGCCCATACTTGATTGCAATGTTGCTGTCGCTATACTTGTCCTTACGCTCAGTGTTAATATCCGCCAGCAAGAACATTACAACGCCATCGGAACCAATACCCAGTCGCTGACCCTCAGCATACAACTTATTCAAGACATTAGTTTCCATCCAGGCGTTGAAGTCCGCTAGGCTACTACGAGGTATTTCGAAGCCTTCGACTTCTAAGGAGGGAGGCGTCTGGAAGCCGGCGGCAGCAAGCAAACTATACGCCTTGTCCGGCTTTAGACCATTATAGTCAAAGGCCATGAAGGACAGGAGTTTCAGGTCTTCCGGTATGAAGTTGTTGGGAGAACGCAGCATTGCCATAGCTGTGGACTTAGGAGTCTTATAGCCCTTGTCCGGGTAGTGTGACTGTACAACCTTTAAATCCTCAATATTGACAAAGCTCTCACCAGTTATGCGACCAGGTACCTCAGATGGGGTAATCTGATTCTGCTCAAGGTACACCTTAACAGCGTCTGTATAGTCAATACTATCGGTAGCACGACCACGGCTCAGGGCCAGCTCCAGTCCATTCTCAGCCGACGTAGCTAGCTTAGTGTTGATACCGTCAATCTTGAGGGAGAAGTGTACGCGACATATCGGTGAAGAACACCAGAAGTCGAAAGCTTCCTGTGGGGATACCACGGGGCGTATAGAGGTTGACTTCTCCGTATTGAGGTCGTCATAGGCGGAACCCTTATCCAGATTCAGGCGCTTCACAGCAGTGATTGCAGACTTGCCAACGGAGCGGACACCGGACAGCTTTATCGCCTCCTTGACCAACGGAGAGTAGACGTCATCGTCAGCTGTCTGCTCCTTTATGAAACTGAGGTGAGGGAACGTTAGCAGGTACAGCTTCTCCAGGGCATCGAAGTCCTGGTCACTTATAGCAGGGAAGCCCATGCGGTAGCAGGCTCTGATATAGTACATGAAATCTGCTGGGGTACCGTAAGCGAGTAAGAGATTTATTGCGGCGTGGTAACGCTCTTCGGAAATGCTACGCATATAGAGCCCCCAGGCATCTGTGTTTGTAAACACAAAACTCAAACTGATACCTTCATTTAGAAAGGTAGACATGCAGTCCATCACTTGCTCTGCAGAGTCAAAAGAAAAGGGATTGACCCCCATCGGGTCAATCCCTTTGATTGCGCAATACTCTTCGGCAGCCTTCCAATTCAGGGCTCCCAGGTAATCTGCTGTCTTATTCATAAATAATCTCCTTTGTGATTGAAGGCAAAGCCTTACATTGCATTGCCCCCATTATTTCGAAAATGTGCTCATCGCAGCAAGAGAGTACACTCATTTGCCACTGGGTATCAATAGCTAGTACACCCAGCAATCCTCCTCCATCAGTGCTATCTGCGCAACTAATGACCACCTGCGGCTGCGGTGAGAACCTAAAAGCTACTTTGTGGAAATAGGGTTCCTGCTCTACGAACCGCGTACGCACCAACTTGTTAACAGCGTGGTTCATTCCATCCTGCAGTACCTTTAGCTCCTCGACCTGAGGCCATGCTCTACGCTCTAGTTCCCTTACGCCTGCATAGGCTGTAATAACTGCTACGTCTTCCAACACAGAGCACTGGAATCTACGAGAGTTGTTAAAGCCCACCGGACCCAGCGGGTCAAAACTAATCCAGCAGTCTGTATGGAAAGCTTTTGCTGCTTTAGGGACACCCGAAGAAATATAACGTATCTCCGTTGACGACAGCTCCCCGTAAGTCACGGTCATGTCACCGATTACAGCGCTCACTCTTGGCTCCTCCCGTGCAAGCAGCTTGTATAGAATTTCCCGCAAACTTTTCACCCCCAATAGATTGGTGGCTGCTAAACTCTAGCAGCCACCACAATACAGTGCAAATAGTGTTCCCTTCCC
>ERZ778496.633-NODE-633-length-31712-cov-6.705879_pt1 | contig 31712 bp, 27 predicted proteins | sample MGYA00433099_ERZ778496 | MGnify/ENA primary metagenome ERZ778496 (study PRJEB29527, sample SAMN07138962) | mouse gut metagenome | material: feces | host: mouse | place: China:Nanjing | collected 2016-01-25 ...
GGGGCTATCCCATTCCACCAGCTGAGCTGGTGGTTGGGCCTTTCGGCGGTGAATTGTAATAGGTATGAAAGCGGTGACATAAAAGTTGCTATGGAATGCCGGATATGGTAATATGAAAAAGAGATTATGGATTGAGATGAATAGCATGTGGACGGCAGTAAAATCGTTTTATAAAGGAGGGAGGTAGTATGTTTTATATTGTATTTGATTTTGGTATGTTGGTAATTTTTATTGCTTTAGTAGTGTATTTTTATCAATCGCAGGGAAAAACGATTTCATGAGTGCATAGGCTGCTTGATGGCTTGCGGAATATGGGCACTTTTGTTTGTCCTGCTGCTGGTGGAGTGCACTAGAGAAGAAAAAAGAGATGAAAAATAAGGAAAGGACATATTACAATGAATGTATATTTTAACACAAACTATTGGGGGCATCCAAACAGTGCAAAACCAATGGAGCTTATTAAGGTTAAAAAAGAGTTTACATATGGTGATTTTTCGGGTTTTATACCAGCAGCTTATGTCAGCGAAGAAGGGATTGCCTTGGATTTTTGCGTGCAAATTCCTAATGAAAAGGTGCAGGCGTTTTGGGATAAATGGCATACAAAGATGGAAGGCGTGTTGGATATGGAAGACGCAAAGCAGATAGGAGTAGAAGACCCATTTCGCATGGATTTTGGGATTAAAATTGCTGTAAATGGTATAGAGCTTGAAAGTGTTTTGGGATGCAGCATTAGTTATACTACGATATATGACAATGTGCAGGCAGCAGATATGAAATTGGAACAGCAGATGCTTGCGGAATACGGCTGCGATAGCGAGGGCAGTTGGTGTTTTCGGCGCCAAATGAGTAGATGGGACGAGCAGCCGGAAACAATCAAGGAAATTAGAGTAGACTTGTTTGCATATGAGAAGTCGTATAGGAGTGAAAAAATTGCTATCGGCATGGATTGTGTCGGGAAAACTTATGAAATACGCCATCCACGTAGCGGTGAACGATATCAATTAACAGTAGACAAAGTAGAGCAGCAGACATTGGATTCTGAATTTATAGAACAAATCGGCAAAGGGCTGAGGAACCAAAAAAATACGGGTATTGTATATCCAAACCAATATCTTTCGGTCGCGTATCATCTTTCTCCTGAAATAGCGCTGAATCAGTTTGTTTTGGAAAGTGCGGGCAAGGGTGATTCGCCGCGTGGTATGCTTGAGAAGCAGGCGGCTGGTGTAACAGTCATAGGAGGATGCGACGGTCCGACCTCTATTTTTTTTGCTGGTAAAAATGGCGGACAAGGGCGTCTTGCTCTGACGGACTTGTATTTTGAACCTGTGGAAAGCAGTTTGTGGAATCCAGTTTTTATGGAGAAGGAGCAGGAGGATATGCGGCTGGTGGTCTGCAGTCGGGACATACTGTAAATGTAATTGGTTTGCAGTATATATTGCAGTAATCCGAAAATTCTGCTATGATAGTTTGAGGTTGGAAATATTAGGAATTGTAGGAAAATAAGTGTTCAGATTGCGCAGGATATTTCTTCAAGATTGTAGGAGAAAAAACGTAGGTGTAGTAGGCAAAGGCATACAGGGCAATGCCTTAAGGCGAGGCTTTTTGTTCTGCAAGATTGGAGAAATAGACAAGCAAGATGTGTTACTATGAGTAGCTGGAAGCTGTGAATTGTAACAATTTTGGAAAAATTTACTAAAAAAATAAAGGAGATTAATTTTATGAGTTGGGAAAACAATGTACGACGTGTTGTTCCTTATGTCGCGGGCGAGCAGCCTAAGAAAGCAAATGTAATTAAACTCAATACCAATGAGTGTCCTTATCCCCCGGCACCGGAAGTTGCAGCGATACTGCATCAGTTTGACTATGATTCTCTGCGCAAATATCCCGATCAAAATGTATCAGATTTGGTTGCGGCTTTGGCGGAGTATCATGGGCTTTCCAAGCAGCAGGTATTTGTAGGGGTAGGGTCTGATGATGTACTTTCAATGGCGTTTATGACGTTTTTTAATTCGGACAAACCGATTTTATTTCCCGATATTACCTATTCATTCTATGATGTGTGGGCAGAGTTGCATCGGATTCCCTATCAATGTCAGCCATTAGATGATAATTTCTGTATTGTGAAAAAGGATTATCTAATAGAAAACGGCGGAATTGTACTTGCGAATCCCAATGCGCCGACGGGTAATGTGACAAATATGTCAGTTTTAGAAGAAATTATCCAAGCAAATCAGGAATCGGTTGTGATTATGGATGAGGCTTATGTGGATTTTGGCGGTGAAAGCTGTGTGCCTTTGATTGAGAAGTACGAAAATCTGTTAGTTGTCCAAACGTTTTCGAAATCGCGCTCTATGGCAGGGATGCGTATTGGGTATGCAATGGGAAGTGAGAAATTAATTAAATACTTAAATGATGTGAAGTTTTCCTTTAATTCCTATACGATAAATACCGTTACGATTGCGGCAGGGGCTGCATCGGTAAAGAATAAAGCATATTTTCAGGAAATTGTGGGTAAAGTGATTGCAACGAGGGAACGGGTAAAAGTGGAGCTTGCACGACTTGGTTTTGCGTGTACGAATTCTAAGACGAATTTTATTTTTGCATCACATAAAACCGTTCCGGCAAAAGAACTGTTCGAGGCATTGCGCGCGCAGGAAATTTATGTCAGATATTGGAATAAGCCACGGATTCATAATTATCTGCGCATTTCTATAGGAACAGAGAAAGAAATGGATAGTTTGCTGTGCTTTTTGGAAAATTATTTAGGTGAATGTGGAGAGCTTCAATGAGTTACCAATTCCGAAATAAGACGAAAGGAATATAAAGGTTTAAGAAGGGAGTATTAGAACAAGAATGAAAGAATTTATAATAAATATACTACGTGGTGTAGTGGTAGGGATTGCAAATGTAATTCCTGGCGTTAGCGGTGGTACAATGATGGTATCAATGGGAATTTATGATAAGCTGATTTTAGTGCTGACACATTTTATTAAACGTATGAAAGAAGCAATAGCGCTTTTGGTGCCGATTGCGATTGGAATGGTATTGTCGATTGCAATATTTGCAAAACTGTTTTCCGAGATATTTTTTCCAAAATTTCCATTGCAGACAAATTTATTTTTTATTGGATTAATTTTGGGCGGTTTACCTGTGATTTATAAGAGAGTAAAAGGAAATAGTATCCGGCTGCCGCAAATTATCGCATTTTTGGCATTTTTTATTATTGTAGTTGGATTTTCGTTTGTTGGCGAGGGCGGTGGTGAAAGTGGCGCAGAGATTTCATTTAGTATTGTCAATGTGATAAAGCTTTTAGGCGTTGGCATCATTGCCGCAGCAACTATGGTAATTCCGGGTGTCAGCGGCTCTATGATAATGATGATTCTTGGCTATTACAATACGATTATTGATACCATCAATGCTTTTATTGATGCGCTGCGTGCGTTTGATATTCCGGCGATGCTGGATACTTTTGTTGTGTTGGTACCTTTTGGTATTGGCGTTGCAGTCGGCGTTGTTGCGGTTGCGAAGCTAATTGAGTTTGTTTTGAAAAATTATGCACAGACGACCTATTGGGCAATTATCGGCTTAATTGCTGCTTCTCCGTTTGCTATTTTAATTATGATGGAATTTACCAATATCGGTGTTGTGGAAATATTGACAGGTGTGGTGCTGCTTGCAGTTGGATTTGTGATTTCCCTGAAATTGGGCGAGGATAAGACACCGGACAGCAATGGAAATTAATTTCAAATAACTTACAGTCTGCTTTTGGCGGCATGACGGGAAGTTTGAAAGAAAGGCGCTTTCTAAATTTAATTGATATGTGCGCTGAAGCGCAAACGGGGGATAGAAAGGATAAAAATATGGAAGCGTATACAGATTTTGCAAGTGTATATGATGAATTGATGGATAATATCCCTTATGGGACGTGGTGTGAAAACATTGTGGAAGAACTAAAGCATTATGGGATTACAGATGGGATTGTGTGTGAGCTTGGCTGCGGCACGGGAAGCGTTACAGAGCTTCTCGCCGCAAAGGGCTTTGATATGATTGGCGTTGATGCTTCGCAGGAGATGCTGCGTATAGCCTGTGAAAAGCGGGCACGTTCTGGAAAGGATATCCTCTATCTGAATCAGGATATGCGGGAATTTGAACTATATGGTACTGTGCGGGCTGTAGTCAGTATATGTGATAGTATCAATTATCTGCTGGATAAGGAGTCGCTTCAGGCTTGCTTTCGATTGGTACAAAACTACCTTGATCCAGATGGGATTTTTTTCTTTGATTTTAATACGCGGTATAAATATGAAACGGTGATCGGCGATGCAGTAATTGCTGAAAACCGCGAGGATTGCAGCTTTATCTGGGAAAATTATTTTGAATCGGAAACTTGTATTAACGAGTATGACTTAACGATTTTTATAAGGGCAGAAGGGGATTCTTTTACGCGGTTTCAAGAAGTACATACACAGAGAGGGTATACGTTGGAGGAGATAAAGGAACAAATAACAGCAGCAGGACTTCACTTTATAAAGGCATATGACGCAGATACACTCGATGCGGTTACGGCAGAAAGCGAACGGATATACTGTGTAGCACAGAAAATAGGAAAGGAATGGCAAAGAGCATGGATTATATCGTAAGAGCAACGGCTGCCAATGCACAGATACGTGCGTTTGCGGCAACGACAAGAGAACTGGTGGAGGAAGCGCGGCGTGTGCATAATTTAAGTCCGGTGGTTTCTGCTGCGTTGGGAAGGCTGCTGACAGCAGGCGCTATGATGGGCAGTATGCTGAAAGGTGAGAGTGATTTGCTTTCGCTGCAAATACGCGGTGATGGGCCAGTAAAGGGACTTACCGTAACTGCAGACGCTTTGGCTCGCGTAAAAGGGAGCGCTGTTGAGCCGCAAGTAATGCTTCCACCAAACGCATTGGGCAAGTTGGATGTGGGCGGCGCTGTTGGCAAGGGGATTTTAAGTGTTGTGAAAGATATGGGATTAAAGGAGCCTTATGTGGGGCAGACTGAATTACAGACAGGTGAAATTGCGGAAGATTTAACCTATTATTTTGCAACATCTGAGCAGGTGCCGTCTGCGGTAGGGCTTGGCGTGTTAATGGAAAAGGATAATACTGTAAAACAGGCAGGCGGTTTTATTATCCAATTGATGCCGTCTGCAGAGGATGAAGTAATCAGTGTTTTGGAAGAAAAACTCAAAAGTATGGACAGCGTAACAAATATTTTAAATGCTGGAAATACGCCAGAACAGCTTTTGGAAATACTATTGGGTGACTTGGGGCTGGAAATTACAGATACGATACCGGCAACTTATTACTGTGATTGCAGCAGGGAACGTGTGGAGCGTGCGATTATCAGTATTGGAAAGAAAGATATTCAAGAGATGATTGACGACGGCAAGCCGGTGGAGGTGCGCTGTCAATTCTGCAACAATAAATATGAATTTGAAACAGAAGATTTAAAGCATATGCTGGATAAAGCAAGGGCATAGGTTATACGAATAAGCATTAAGAGATTGATTGGAAAATGGTGAGCGTGTGTATAGGAAATCTAAGCGGTAAAAAAGCATCTGCGGATTGTGCAATTACCGATAGAAGGGGAAAGGCAAGGAACAACGTATGTTGGATGGTTTTATCAAGGTAGCGGCAGCTACGCCGAAAATTAAAGTAGCAGATACGATTTATAATGCAAAGGCGATAGTGGATCTTGTGCGGGAAGCAGATGCAAATGGAGCAAAAATCCTGGTGCTGCCAGAACTTTGTATTACGGGATATACATGCAATGATTTGTTCTTACAGGATAAACTCTTGAACGCTGCGAAAGAACAGCTTGGGGATATCGCCAAGAAGACGGCGGACAAGGATATCCTGTTTTTTGTGGGGCTTCCTTTGCAGCGGGGGCATAAATTGTATAATGTGGCGGCAGCAGTAAAAGGTGGAGAGGTGCTTGCATTGATTCCCAAAACGCATTTGCCAGCATATGGTGAGTTTTATGAAACACGGCATTTTGCGTCTGGAAATGGGATATATGATGAAATTTATCTGGATTTTATAGGAGAACATGGAAAATATATTCCATTTGGCACAGATATCTTGCTAGAATGTAAAAATTTCGCTGGAATGGTGGTAGGCTGTGAAATTTGTGAGGATGTATGGAGTGCGAATCCGCCGAGTACACAGCATGTGCAGGCAGGAGCAAATGTGATTGTTAACCTATCTGCAAGTAATGACTTGGTAGGGAAAGACACCTATCGCGAGGAATTGGTAAAGTCAACAAGCGCAAGACTTTTGTCTGCGTATATCTATGCAAGTGCAGGTGCGGGAGAGTCTACGCAGGATGTTGTATACAGCGGCCACAATATTATTGCGGAAAATGGTGTAATTCTTACACAAAGCCAAACATTTACAACGGGAATTGTCTATGCAGATTTGGATATTCAAAAACTTCGCATGGAAAACCGTAAAATGAATACACGGGAAACCGATATGCCGTCGGAGCACACAATAATTGGTTTTCAATATGATAAGATAAAACCAACAAAACTGACAAGATATTTTCCATGCACTCCTTTTGTTCCAGGAGATGCGGCAGAGAAAAATAGGCGGTGTGAGCAGATACTTTCTATTCAGGCAAATGGATTAAAGGGACGTTTGGATCATACGAAATCCAATACGGCGGTTTTGGGTATTTCTGGCGGGTTGGATTCTACACTTGCGTTGCTGGTGACTGTAAGAGCTTTTGATTTGCTGGGAAAAGATAGAGCAGATATTAAGGCAGTAACAATGCCTTGTTTTGGAACAACTAATCGGACGTATGACAATGCCTGTAAGCTGACAAAGGCATGTGGAGCAGAATTAATAGAAGTAGATATCAAGGAATCTGTGCTGCAGCATTTTAAGGATATCGGGCAGGAGTCGGACAATCATGATGTAACGTATGAAAATGGTCAGGCACGTGAGCGGACACAAGTGTTAATGGATATTGCCAATAAAACAGGGGGACTGGTTATCGGAACGGGTGATATGTCGGAACTTGCGCTTGGCTGGGCGACTTATAATGGCGATCATATGTCGATGTATGGTGTGAATGCAGGTGTTCCAAAAACACTTGTTCGACATCTCGTGCAGTATTATGCAGATACCTGCGGTGAGGAAGGTTTGAAAAATGTATTGCTTGATGTATTAGATACGCCGGTAAGCCCAGAACTTCTGCCGCCTTCAGAGGATGGGAAGATTTCACAGAAAACGGAAGATTTAGTAGGGCCGTATGAACTGCATGACTTTTTCTTATATTATATGCTGCGGTGCGGATATGCGCCGTTAAAAATATATCGAATTGCGAAATATGCTTTTTGTGGAAAATATGAAGAAGCTGTGATTTTAAACTGGCTGAAAACATTTTATCGGCGCTTCTTTGCGCAGCAGTTTAAACGTTCCTGTCTGCCGGATGGCCCGAAAGTCGGCAGTGTGGCACTGTCGCCAAGAGGGGATTTGCGTATGCCCTCTGACGCCAGCGCACGGATTTGGCTAAAGGAGTTGGATTCCTATAATGGAGTATTTTTGTAGTATGATATAACAGGTAGTTTTGTTTTTATTGCAGCTTATCGGTTGTCAGGCTGTCTGCGGGGCATTCGGCATCTTGAACAGCCTTAGCTTTTTCAAGGGAGTCGCTGATTGCCTGCATCAATAGAAGCGAGGTATAACGGCTCTCATCAGTAAAGCTAATATCATCAAGACACTGGGCAGCAAGTATTTTGGACGAAAGCTCGGATAACGTCGGCTCCATTAACGGATACATGGTAGCGACAGCTTCGTCAATATTTGTGAGTGTAATCGAATTGATATGGTTTTTGTCCACCGTAATTTGTAATTCCACATTGGAGCTGCCTAGCTGCAATGTACTGGAATAAATGCCTGGAATATAGAGGTCTGCCTGATTGGCGGCAGCGCTGTCAGTGCTGTTATTTTCGCTGTTTTCTCCAGACGGTGTTTCCGTAGCAGCGGGTGTTTTATCGCTGTTGGACGCATTACCGTCACTTGGCAGAAAGAGTGATACCGCTATCAGAATAATAAGTAAACTGATAATGAAAAGCACGAGTGCGTAAACCAATTCCTTTGAACGAAGGACAAAAATTTTGGTGTTAGAGCTCATATTGGACCCCCGTTTTAAGTATTTCTTTTTATCAAGATATGTTGGTGGGCGGGGGTTTATGAAAGAAATGTGGGATTTTCGTTACTTTTCACACCCACGCCAAAGTAGTGGGAATCATGCGCCAAAATGCTTGCACTTTAGCATTTTGTGTGCAAAATCTGTTATAATTCACACATCAGTAACCAATAAGCTAATAAAAACTGGCATGAGTGTGAATTGTAACGTATTTTCTAATAGCGAAGATATGCAATAAATTCAAATATTGACAAAAAATGGGATTATGTGGTTAAATAGGTTATACTGACGACCGTTAAGATTTTCCAATTTCTGCACAGCTCATATTGCATAAGCGGGCAATACGTGCTATGCAGAAAGGAAAATCTAATTGCTCGTGAGGTTAGATCGATAATGCTGGGGAAGAGAGGTTTATGGGATGGCGAAGTATACGAAGCAGGATATTATCAATATGGTTGCAGAGGAGGATGTGGAGTTTATCCGTATGCAGTTTACTGATATAGAGGGGAATTTTAAGAATGTGGCAATTACAGCAAGTCAGTTGGAAAAGGTTTTAAGTAACAATTGTATGTTTGATTGTTCTTTGGTGGAGGGAATGCTTCCAACGGATAATGCAGATATGTTTTTATATCCGGATTTGGATACTTTTACGATTTTTCCATGGCGGCCGCAGCAAGGGAAAGTTGCGCGGTTTATTTGTGATGTATATCGTGCCGATCGTACACCCTTTGAGGGGGACTGCCGTTACATATTGAAAAAGGCATTGCAGGAAGCGCAAGCGTTGGGATATACATTTGAGATTGGACCAGAGTGTGAGTTTTTCTTGTTTAATGCAGATGAAAATGGAAGACCTACAACCAACACCAATGAGCAGGCGGGTTTTTTGGATATGGGGCCGCTTGACAATGGAGAAAATGCGCGGCGTGATATTGTGCTGACGCTGGAGGATATGGGATTTCAAGTGGAGTCGTCACACCATGAGAAGGCGCCTTCACAGCATGAGATTGATTTTCGGTATGATGAGGCACTTGCAACAGCAGATAATATAATGACGTTTAAACTTGCAGTAAAAACCATTGCAAAACATCATGGTTTACATGCTACATTTATGCCAAAACCAAGAAAGGAATTTTGTGGTTCTGGTATGCATATCAATATGTCTTTGCGCAAAGATGGAAAAAATGTGTTTGATGATCCTTCCGATAAAAATGGGTTAAGCAAGGAAGCTTATTATTTTATGGGAGGGTTGATGAAGCATGTGAAAGGAATCTGCGCGGTAACAAATCCATTAGTTAATTCGTATAAACGTTTAAAACCTGGTTTTGAGGCACCAGTTTTTATTGCGTGGAGCACGCTTGGGGCGAATACATTGATTCGGATTCCCAATATTCGTGGTGAGCATACAAGAATTGAATTGCGTAGTCCAGATCCGGCGGCAAATCCTTATCTTGCGATTGCTGCATGTTTAATGGCGGGTCTTGATGGTATAAAAAATAAAATTGAACCAAAGCCAGAATCACGGGAAAGTATGAATGCGCTGGCAGAAGAAGATGCAGCAATACGCAGATTGGAGAAGCTGCCTACAGATTTACTGGAAGCTTGCAAAGAAATGCGTAAGGATACATTATTAAGGGATTTATTGGGTGATAGAGTTTTCGAGCAGTTTTATCATTCTAAGGTTTCGGCATGGAAGGAGTATGATTCCCAAGTGACAAGCTGGGAAATTGATTCTTATTTATATAAGTTTTAAACCAGCGGATATGGGGGGATACCTTTGACAAATATAATCGTGGTTTTTTCCAAAATAGAGGATGCAAAAAGCGTTAAAAATATTTTGGTGAAAAATGGAATGAACGTAACGGCTGTGTGTACTTCTGGCGCACAGGCGCTGCACTATGCGGACGAATTTCATGAGGGCATTGTAATCAGCGGATATCGTTTTGCAGATATGATATGCATGGAATTGCGCACAAATCTACCGGAAGGGTTTGATATGTTAGTAATGGCGTCTAAGCGGGTACTGGCAGAAGTGTCTGGTACAGGGATTATTGGTCTTGCAATGCCGCTTAAGGTACATGAACTGGTAAATACAGTAGGCATGATGTCACAGAATGTACTAAGACGCAAGAAAAAACGCAGAGAAAAACCTTCCGTTCGCAATCAGGAGGAAGTAGCAGTAATTGCAAAGGCAAAAGCACTTTTAATGGAACGGAACCATATGACAGAGGAGGAGGCACATCGGTACATACAAAAACATAGTATGGACAATGGTACCAATATGGTGGAAACAGCGCAGATGGTGCTGTCATTGATGTAAGTGTGTAATACTGGCGACCATTAAGATTTTCCAATTTCGGCACAACCCATATTGTATCAGTGGATAATGCGTGCTGCACAGAAAGGAAAATCTAATCGTTCGTGAGTATAGGAAATGGAGGAAAGAATATGAATATCGTTTTATTGTCAGGAGGTTCTGGAAAGCGTCTTTGGCCGCTGTCAAATGAAGTAAGATCAAAGCAGTTTTTAAAGCTTTTATGTGATAAAGAGGGGAAGCATGAGTCTATGGTACAGCGTGTGTACCGACAAATTACAGACGCAGGGATTCATGCGCGGATTGTTGTGGCGACTTCGGCGTCACAAGTAGAAGCGATTCGTGGGCAGCTCCCCAAGGATGTGGATATTGTTGTGGAGCCTGAACGTAGAAACACATTTCCGGCAATTGTGCTTGCAGCGTCTTACCTTGCGTCAAGAAAGAAGATAGACCTAGAGGAAACGGTGATTGTGCTTCCCGTTGACCCTTATGTAGATGTGGCATATTTTGAATGTTTTCGAAAGATGGACGAAGAAGTGCAGAAAGGAACGGCAGATATGGTGCTGATGGGGATTACCCCTTCCTATCCGTCAGAAAAATATGGTTATATTCTCCAAGGGGAGCAGGGCGTTGTTACAGGATTTAAGGAGAAACCTGACGAAGAAACCGCTGCGCGTTTAATTCAAGAGGGTGCACTTTGGAATGCTGGTGTATTTGCGTTTCGCTTAAACTATTTAATGGAAATTGCGGATCAATATGTACAAAATCGGGATTTTGACGATATTACAAAGCATTATGGTGATTTAAAAAAAGACAGTTTTGATTATGAAGTTGTGGAGAAAACGAAATCTCTTGCGGTTGTACCCTATAGCGGCGAATGGAAAGATATTGGTACATGGAATACACTGACAGAGGAGATGGAGGAGGAGAGCGTTGGATATGCAGTGACTGGTGAGGATTGTGAGAATACCCATGTAATTAATGAACTTTCGATTCCAGTGGTAGCACTGGGAACAAAGAATATTGTGGTTGCAGCAAGTCCCGATGGAATTTTAGTGTCAGACAAGCACAAAAGTTCTTATATAAAGCCATATGTAGAGAATATTACAGGGCGTCCAATGTATGAGGAACGGCGTTGGGGTGAGTATAAGGTATATGATTATATTCAGTACAAGGATGGTACAAAATCGCTGACAAAGCATATTACGGTTCACGCAGGTATGGCACAGGACTACCAGCTTCATCATTATAAGGACGAAGTGATAACGGTAGTGAACGGAAGCGGGGAATTTGTGATTGATGGGTGTTTAATGAAACTATCATATGGTGATACAATTTGTATCCGGCGGGGGCAGAAGCATACAATGCGGGCAATTGAAGATTTGCAAATGATTTGCGTGCAGATTGGAGAGGAGATTTCCGAAGAAGATGTGGAGGTGTATGAGTGGCGTTGGTAAACACGGCGCTTGTGCTGTTTTTAGGAGGAATTTGCTATGAGATTTACAAAGATGCATGGGTGTGGGAATGATTATATCTATGTGAATGGGTTTGAGGAACAGATAGACGAGAAGGATAAGGCGGCGTTTGTGCGCAAGGTGAGTGACAGGCATTTTGGAATCGGCGGCGATGGGGTGATTTTTATTAATCCGGGGAAATCAGCGGAATTTGAGATGGAGATGTATAATGCAGATGGAAGCCGTTCGCAAATGTGCGGAAATGGGATTCGGTGCGTGGCGAAGTTTGTATATGATAAAGGACTTACGGATAAAACGCATATTTCCATAGAGAGTTTTGGAAAGGTGAAGTATCTGGATTTGACACTGGGTGCGGATGGCAAAGTTACATTGGTGCGTGTTAATATGGGGGAGCCTATTTTGGTGGCAAAGGAGGTTCCGGTGTGTTCGGATAATGTGCAGGTAGTGGATGAGGAAATTGCGGTTGACGAGAAAATTTATCGTATGACGTGTGTTTCTATGGGAAATCCGCATGCGGTTGTTTTTATGGATTCGATAGAAGATCTGGATATTGAGAAAATTGGACCAGCTTTTGAAAATCATAAACGGTTTCCAGAGCGAGTAAATACAGAGTTTGTTAAGGTGATTGACCGCAGCCGCATACAGATGCGTGTATGGGAGCGCGGTACAGGTGAAACGCTTGCTTGTGGTACAGGAAGCTGCGCCGCAGCGGTTGCATGTATCTTAAATGGTCTGACAGATCACTGTGTTAAAGTTGGACTGTTGGGCGGTGAATTACTATGTGAATGGGATAAGGAAAAGAATCTTGTCTATATGACAGGACCGGCTGTCACGATTTTTGAGGGAGAGTTGGATCAGGAGTTATTACGTTAAGAATCGGAGGATAATATGCTTTTTCCAAGTGAGGTTTTTTTATTTGTTTTTTTGCCAGTTGTTCTGGTTGTTTATTATGCGCTGCTTAGAAAGACTAAAATAGTAAAAAATATATTTTTGCTGGCGGCAAGCCTTTTTTTCTATGCATGGGGAGAACCAGTTTATGTATTCTTAATGATTGGATCGATTTTGTTTAACTGGCTGTTTGGAATATTGGTGGACAGGTTCCGATATCAGAAATTTGCGGTAGTGATATTGTTTGTGCTTATGGTAGCAGGCAATATTGGGGTGCTGGGGTGGTTTAAATACAGTGAATTTACGGTATTGCAAATAAATCGTTTTTTGCATACGCAGATTCCGGTGCCGGTGGTGGCGCTTCCGATTGGAATTTCGTTTTTTACATTTCAGGCAATGTCGTATGTAATTGATGTATATCGCAGGCGCGGAAAAGTGCAGTTAAATCCGCTACAGGTAGGGCTTTATGTATCGTTTTTTCCGCAGCTTATTGCAGGACCGATTGTGCGTTATGAAACGGTAGCAGAGCAGATGGAACATAGAGAAGAAAATTTTAATGATTTTTCTGTGGGCGTTGTGCGGTTTTGTATCGGTCTTGGCAAAAAGGTGCTGATAGCCAACAATATGGCATCTGTGGCAGACAATGCATTTGGTTTGATAATTAACGGTGAGTTTCAAGCATCAGTGGGAATGGCTTGGCTAGGTGCAATTGCGTATACATTGCAGATTTTCTTTGACTTTTCGGGATATTCGGATATGGCAATTGGTCTTGGCAAAATGTTTGGTTTTCATTTTGAAGAAAACTTTAATTATCCCTATATATCAAGGACAGTTACAGAATTTTGGAGAAGGTGGCATATGTCTATGCAGGCATGGTTTCGGGATTATGTGTATTTCCCGCTTGGCGGCAGCAGAGTGTCGAAACCGCGGCTGATATTGAATTTATTTGTGGTTTGGCTGTTAACGGGAATGTGGCATGGCGCCAACTGGACGTTTATTGCGTGGGGATTAATGTACTTTGTGATTTTAACGTTTGAAAAGCTTACAGGATTGAGCAAAAAAGAATGCTGGTGGGGACATATTTATACGATGGTGCTGGTAATCATCGGCTGGGTTATTTTCCGGTCAACAGGGATGGGTAATGCATTCCTCTACATTAAGGCGATGTTTGGCATTGGTGCGAAAGGGTTGATAGACAAGGCCGTATGGGCATATTTGGCACAGAATTGGGTATACTTTGTATTTGCATTGATTGGTTGTGCTCCGCTTCTGCCAGCGATTGACGATAGACTGCACAGTAGTAAAATCTGGCAGGTTGTATATGCTGTGGGGGTGGTGGTCTGCCTGGTAGTAAGTGTATCGTTTATCAGCAATAATGCATATAACCCATTTATCTATTTTAATTTTTGATGTTACAGTTTTACAATGCAAAATAATATACTGACGAACGTAAAACTTTTTGATTTCTGCGCGACAGATGAAGATTTGTTTGGCGCAATCTGTTGCGATATTTAATTATCCAAGCAATACAAGCGGACAATATGTGCTGTGCAGATAGAAAAATAGAATCGTTTGTGAGCATAACACAAAATTTATGAGAATGGAGGATTACAGTGAAAAGTAGAAACAAATGGATAACAATTGTGTTTCTGGTCTTTATATTGGCAGTTCCGGCGGCGACAGTAATTCGGGGATTTTTTCCAAAGGATGATTCTCCCTCGCAGGAACAGCTTGGCATACTAGAAGGCAATGGTACAGTACAAAACGGCAATGCAGAATCGCAGGAACCACCTCCAGCAGAAGGTGAATCTTCTGATACTGTGTCAACACAGGCATCCGCGGAAAATAAGGACTCAGGTTTTACCAAACTGCAAGTTGCCATAAATGGTTTTACCAATGGGCTATTGGGACGTTCCAAGTTAATTGCATTTAATACGAAATTAACATCGTTGCTTACTGGGGGGACTTATATTGAGTCAACACAGGTTCTGCTTGGGAAGAACGATATGTTTTTTTACAAGACGGAATTGGATGGTCATCCTCTTTGGGATTATATGGGGATTAATCATTTCGCAGATCCGGAGTTAGCATCTATTGCGGCAAATATTGTTGCGACACGAGATCATTTAAAGGAAAAAGGGATAGAATTTTATGCAATGTGTGTCCCGAATAAAGAGATTATCTATCAGGAAAATATGCCAGATACAATTGCGCAGGTAAATGAGATATCGAGAGGAGAACAACTTGAAACATATATTCGAGAGAATACAGATTTGGTGTTTGTTTATCCTAAGGAAGAACTGCGCGAGGCAAAGGAAAAGGCGCAGATTTGGTATAATACAGATACGCATTGCAACCAAAAAGGTTCTTTTGCCTGTATGCAGGCGCTGTTTCGTGAAGCCTATGGAACTTGGGCAGATTTGGATTCGGTTCAGTTTGATATCGATCCGACAGGGATTTCAGGGGATTTGGTATATATTGCTGGATTGGATAAGGAGTACCCAAAGGATATCGTATATGTATTGGATACGAATTCAACCGATAAAGCACAATATCATGATCAGGTGCTTTTATTCGTAGGAGATTCGTTTGGTGGTTTTTTGTCTGCAGTTTCTAAGGGATATTATAAAAAGGTTTACTGGGAGCACCCTGATGCATTCAATTATGAAATGTATGAAAAATATCAACCGGATGTAGTGATATTGGAATGGGCGGAACGGTATTGTGAACGGTTTAGAGAGCCAACGTTAATTCGCAAATAAAAATATACGAAAAGGGGCTGTCGGATAATGCAGTTCACCTACAATATATTGTTATTTATATCAATAATCAATACAATATATTGATGTGAGCATCGCGTTATTTCCCGACAGCCCCATTTATGTGCACACGCCGATGCAAAGGAAATATACCACTAAAGTGGCGCGAAAAAACTATCCCATAATAATTTCAACGTTCACATCTTTCTTTCCGGATTCAAATGGTATAATACAGCCATCAACTTTAGAACCATCTACAGTCATAGAAACAACTCCCTTTTGTACATTATTTGGGTTCTTTACTGTAATATGGTAAACGACATCACGGAATCTTCTGGTCAGTTTAAAGTCACCAAATCCTGTCGGCACACAAGGGTCGACACGTAGCCCCTGATGTGTAGGATATACACCTAAAATATACTGTGAAATATTGGTAAATGTCCATGCGGCAGTACCTGTAAGCCAGCTATTTTTCGCTTCGCCGTGATATTTCGCGTCGCGTCCTGCAACCATCTGGGAATATACATAAGGCTCTGTACGGTGAATTTCACTGATATCTTCAACATAGGCAGGGCAGGTTTTCTGATAAATTTCAAATGCTCTGTCACCGCGTCCAATAACGGTTTCTGCAATGGATACCCAAGGATTGTTATGGCAGAATATACCAGCATTTTCCTTGTATCCGGGCGGGTATGAAGATATTTCGCCCAGTTCAACATGATATTTGGTGTAAGCAGGCTGCAAAATCATAACACCGTATTTGGTATCCAGCCGTTCTTTAACGGAATCCAGCGCTTTTTGTGCAAGTCCTTCTTTTACGCCGACGCCGGCAAGTACGCAGAAGCCTTGCGGTTCAATATAAATTTGTCCTTCATCACATTCCTTAGATCCGACTTTCTGGCTGTTTGCATCATAAGCACGAATAAACCATTCACCGTCCCAGCCGTCTTTTAGGAGAGCATCATACATTATGGAGCCTTCTTTTCTTGCGCGTGCTGCTTCGGCTTCGTCACCGAGTAATTCTGCAAGCTGTGCATATTCTTCCGCATATTTTACAAACATACCGCCGATAAACACGGATTCCGCAACAGGGCCTTCGCTTGGGCCAAAGGTCTGGAAGGATTCACCCGGATGTTCTGAGAAGCAGTTTAAGTTCAGGCAGTCGTTCCAATCTGCGCGTCCGATGAGCGGCAGTTGATGTGGGCCTTTGTGGTGAATAATATAATCCAATGAGCGTTTTAGATGTTCCATTAACGTTGTGGCAACGCTCATATCATTGTCGTAGGGCACCATTTCCTTTAAAATAGATAAGTCGCCGGTTTCTCGTACATATGCACTGGTTCCTGCGATCAGCCATAAGGGATCGTCATTAAAGCCGCTTCCGATATCCGAGTTGCCTTTTTTCGTTAACGGCTGGTATTGGTGATATGCGCTGCCATCTTGGAACTGTGTGGAAGCAATATCAATAATACGTTCCCGTGCACGGTCTGGAATTAAGTGTACAAAGCCAAGCAAATCCTGACAAGAGTCGCGGAAGCCCATGCCGCGGCCAATGCCGGATTCATAGTAGGAGGCAGAGCGGCTCATATTAAATGTTACCATGCACTGATATTGGTTCCAGATATTTACCATTCTGTTTACTTTTTCGTTGGCAGAATCCACGGTGTAGCGGCTTAATAGGTCAGACCAGTAAGCATTTAGTTCGGCAAATGCCTTGTCTACTGCAGCGTCAGAATTGTACTGAGCGATCATTGCATTTGCTGGTTTTTTGTTGACGATATTCGGTGCTTCGAATTTCTCATCAACAGGATTTTCCAGATATCCAAGCAAAAATACAAACGATTTTTCTTCGCCTGGCGCAAGTGTAATATTTATCTGGTGTGCGGCAATAGGCGACCAGCCGCTTGCAACAGAGTTTGTGCATTTTCCAGACAAAACGGCTTCTGGCTTGTCCGCTCCGTTGTAAGTGCCAATAAAACTGTCACGAATCGTATCAAATCCGTCAACATTCGTGTTCACTGTGTAAATGGCATAGTGGTTACGGCGTTCGCGGTATTCTGTTTTGTGGTAGATAGTCGAACCGATAACTTCCACTTCGCCAGTGCTTAAATTGCGTTGAAAATTCCTAGAATCATCATCCGCATTCCAAAGACACCATTCTACATAGGAGAACAGAGAAATTGTTTTTTGCGTGTTGTCATTGTTTTTCAGTTTAATCTGTGAAATTTCGCAATTATCGTTCATTGGTACAAACGTTAGTACGGAAGCCTGTATATTATTTTTAGACGAGGTAAAACGGCTGTAGCCGATACCATGACGGCATTCATACGAATCTAATTCCGTTTTGGTTGGCTGCCAGCCCGGATTCCATATCATATCACCATCTTTAATATAAAAATATTTTCCGTTTGTATCATAGGGAACATCATTGTAGCGGTAGCGTGTCAGACGCAGCAGCTTGGCGTCCTTATAGAACGTATAGCCGCCACAGGTATTTGATATCAGGGAGAAAAATTCCTTGCAGCCTAGATAGTTAATCCAAGGCAGCGGCGTTTTGGGGGTCGTAATGACATATTCGCGGTTTGCGTCGTCGAAATATCCAAATTTCATAGCATCAATGCTCCTTTTCTTAAAATTTTAGAGAGTTGTGGAAGCCGTAATAACTCTGCATTAAAAATTTATGGAACGACGGTTCCTTATAACAACGAATTATACAGAATATATTATATAAAATCAAGGGAATAATTAGTGCAAAAAGGTAGTTTATTATCTAATCAAGAAGGCTAAAACAAAATGTAGTATCAAGCTGTAACTTTTATTGTGATTTCATATAAATTTTGCATTGCAAATTCGTTTCAGATGGTATAAGATAGCATTAGTACACAAATTATCCAGTGTGTTTGGTAAGTTTTTACAAAAAAATAGCAAAAATATCTAAAAATACTACTCATTATAAAAATTTCGTTATATAATGTTAATAGATGATAAGCAGCCTTTTTACAAAAAGGTGCAAAACTGAGGATTCTATATAACAAAGGATAGGAGGTACGTTGTGATAAACAATAAAGAAAAATTGGTATTTAAAATCAGCTATGTAATAATATTGCTGGTAGTCTGCAGTATTGCACTTGGCTGGTACTCAAAGATTTTGCGGAACGAGTTAAAGGATTTGGTGCGCAATACATTAAAACAGGTTTCGAATCAAAATGTTTTAATTGTTCAGAAAGAAATTGAAGGCGATTTAAACGCGCTGACAGAAGTCGCGGAACGTATCGGAGCGCTGGGAGAACTGCAGCAGGAGGAGATTGTAGAAACACTTAAAGAGGTTTCCTATCGTTATCCGTTTAAGAGAATGGGCTTTTGTGGCACAGACGGCATAGCGTATGCAACAGACGGAAATATTACGGATATTTCAGAGCGTTCTTATTTTGAAGCCTCCCTTCAGGGAGAAAAGTGTATCTCGGAGCCATTTGCCGATCCGTTAAGCGGCGGGGATATTATTGTATTTAGTGTTCCAGTGCGCAGTAATAGTGAAATTGTTGGAATTGTGTTTGCAACATATGGAGTGGACAGCATGAAAGAAATCCTTTCGGTATCTTCTTTTGAAGGGAAAGGGTATACATATATTGTGCGGCGTGACGGCAGCAAAGTAGTGGATTCCGTCAGCCCGACAAGTTTTCAAAATATGTCAAATATTTTTACCTCCATGAAAGCAGCAGATCGGCGCAATACCCAAGCAGTTCGGGATTTAAAGCGGATTTTGGATAAGGATGAAACGGGATATGTTATTTTTTATAATGAAATCGGCAAATATATGTATGCAACGCCGCTTGGAATTAATGACTGGTTTTTGATTGATGTTGTACCCGTTGATTTTATGGAGAGTACCTCAAATTATATTATTCATCGGACGTATTTGATCTGTGCACTGCTTGCAGCGGTTTTTGTGGTGCTTGCCGCAATGTTTTATCAGGGCGAGCGCAAGAAAAAGCAGCAAATGCAGAATTTATTGTTTGTGGACGAACTGACCGGCGGGGATACGCTTGCAAAGTTTAAGAGCGATGCCGAACTGCGGATAAGCGACCACAGCAAAACAGCAGCGTTTCTTATGATGGATTTGGAGGGCTTTAAATTAATAAATGAACTGTTCGGCTATGATGAAGGAAACAAGGTACTGCGTTATGTATGGGAAGTGCTGCAGAAAAACTGTGGGGCAGATGAATGTATTGCGCGCAGTATTGCAGACCGCTTTAATATGCTGTTGTACTATGAGCGCAAAAAAGATATAGAAGACAGAGTTTTAAAAATTACGGAGGAAATACAGCGCTATTCCATTCCCAAGGCATCGGAATATATTCTGCATCCAACGTTTGGCATCTATTATGCAGAGCCGGGAGATTATGATGTGGAAAGCATTATGAACTGTGTTGCATTGGCGCATAATCTTGCAAGGCAGGGAAGGGACAGCATCTATAAAATATATACAGATGTAATGAAAGAGCGAATGCTTCAGAAAAAGCAACTATCCGATCAGATTGAACACGCGTATAAAAACCGCGAATTTGTGGTATATTATCAGCCGAAATATGACTCGGAAACAAGGATGCTTGCAGGTGCCGAGGCACTGGTACGCTGGCGCAAGCCGGATGGTCAAATGATATCGCCGGGATTGTTTATTCCGTTGGCAGAGGAAAGCGGCTTTGTGCGTAAGTTAGATGAGTATGTATTCCAAGAAGTTTGTCTGGCACAGAAACGCTGGATTGACAAGGGGCTGCGCGTTGTACCGATTTCCGTAAACCTTTCACAAAGGCATTTGGAGAATCCAGAATTTATTGATCAGTATAAAGCGATTTTGGATAATTCGGGCGTGCCGATTGAGTATATCCAGCTTGAGATTACAGAAAGCGCGATGTTTGAGAAAAAAGAGGAATTTGTCGCAATTATGGAGCGTCTGCACCAGCTTGGGTTTGTGATTTTAATGGATGATTTTGGTACAGGTTATTCATCATTAATGATGTTGAAATCCATTCCTGTGGATGTTATGAAGCTGGATAAAAGTTTTGTAGATGATTATGATGATATCCGAGGTGAGCAAATTATACGCTGTGTTATGCGTATGGCGCAGGATTTAAGTATTGCAATCACAGCGGAGGGCGTAGAAACTGAGGAGCAGTATAATTTCCTCAAAAGTATTGGCTGCGATACCATACAAGGGTATTATTTCGCAAAGCCAATGCCGGAGGAGGAGTTTGAAGCTTGTATGCAGCAGATAACGAAATAATATAAAGTTTATATAAACTGCCAAAATCCCGCAAAGATTTTGGCAGTTTTTTGGGCGTGCCTGACACTTTGCTGGTTAAGGGAAATTCAAACAATATTCTTATGTTTACATATTTTCGTTATAATGTTAAAATGATTTTGTAATCTAAATTTGTGACAGAGGTAAACATAGATGAAACGTAAATTTAATATAACAGGCTTCTGCAATCCCCAAAGACACTATATGGTGAAAATTGATAACAGGGTGAAAAAGATTAAAGAAGATTATGTGGATTATGGCAGTTACTTTGTTATTAATAGAGGACGGCAGTATGGAAAAACTACAACATTAAGAGCGTTGGAAGAATACTTGAAGGAGGAGTATATTGTTTTATCACTGGATTTTCAGGAAATTGAAACGGCAAGTTTTGCAGATAGCATAGTATTTTCACACACTTTTGCAAAAAAATTATTGATGGCGTTTCGTTTTGTCGAAGCAGAGGATAGGGAAAATCTACAGGAATTACTAATTAATTTTAAAAAAGACAGTGTTAACGGCGGGCTGGATGAATTGTTCGAATGTTTAAGCAGTATTTGTGAAATTAGTTCTCGTCCGATTGTACTTATGATTGACGAAGTTGACAGTGCAAGCAATAATCAAGTGTTTATTGATTTTTTGGCACAGCTTAGAGGTTACTATTTAAAACGAGATAAAACACCAATTTTTCATTCCGTGATTCTTGCAGGAGTATATGATATAAAAAACTTGAAACTAAAACTGCGTCCTGAATCAGAACATCAGTATAATAGTCCGTGGAATATTGCTGCCAAGTTTGATATTGATATGAGCTTTTCGTCAAGCGGTATTGCTGGTATGTTGGAAGAATATGAGATGGAGCATCAAACGGGGATGGATATAACAGCGGCTGCAGAGGAAATTTATGCCTATACAGCAGGGTATCCGGTACTTGTATCTTCTATTTGTAAATATATTGATGAAGACATTCCTGTAAAGGAACTGGATAATCCATCAAAAGCATGGTCAAAAGGCAGAATTGAAAAAGCTGTAAAAAAGATATTGATCGACAATGTTCCCTTGTTTGAAAGTATGATACGGCATCTTGACACATATCCATCAATGAAGCAGATGTTTCACGCAATTTTGTTTCAGGGAAGTGAGTTTGCGTATAATCCGGATACAAAGGAAACTAATTTAGCCTGTATGTTTGGATACGCAGTTAACAGAGAAGGAAAATTGCAGATCGCAAACCGTATTTTTGAAACACGTCTATATAACTATTTCCTTTCAGAAGAAGAATTGTCAAGTACGATTGGAAATATGGCAAAGCGTGACAAAAGTTATTTTATCTGTAATGGACAGCTTGATATGGATATAATCTTAGAGAAATTTGTTGTATATTTTAATGAAATTTATGGTGAGAACGATAATAAATTTATTGAAGCATATGGACGCAAATTCTTTCTGCTGTATTTAAAGCCGATTATCAATGGTATAGGGAACTATTATATTGAGGCGCAGACAAGAGATGCACGGCGTACGGATGTTATTGTTGACTATTGCGGGGAGCAGTTTATTGTAGAACTTAAAATTTGGCATGGTAACGAATACAATGAAAGAGGTGAGAAGCAGCTTTTGGATTATTTGGAGTATTATCATAAAAAGATAGGGTATTTAATTAGCTTTAATTTTAATAAAAACAAAAAAACAGGTGTAAATAAGATTGCGCTTGGGGATAAAATAATAGTTGAGGCTGTAGTATAAGTCATGTTACTTTTCACACTCACGCCAAAGTAGTGGGAATCATGCAAAGCGAAATAAATTTTCAAGCAGGAAATTGACAATATGGTCTACTAATGGTAGAATAAAGCTGGGTCTACAATGAGTAGAGTATATTGTTGTTATAAAAGGGAGGAAATCCGATATGTTCGTTTTGCAAACGCTGTTTCCAATCATATGCAGTATGAGTCTGATTGGCGGGATTGTGATTATTTTGGTTCTGCTGGTACGGCTGCCTTTTCGGCGTCTTCCCAAAATATTTAGCTATCTTTTATGGAGTGTGGTATTGCTGCGTTTGTTGTGTCCCTTTACGTTTTCCTCGCACTTATCAGTATTTCAAGTAATCGGAACGCCGCTTATTCAGCAAAATCAGAATATAGATTTAGGATATACAACAAATTCCGATTATTTGGGAAATGCACAAAAGCCAAGAGAATCCGCTAGTCTGCAAGAGCAGGAAAATCAGGGTTATTTGCAGGGATTAGAGCCTCGTGAAATGGTTTCGGAAAAATGGCTTTCTGGGACGGAAAATGCGATAGAACATACCCGTGTAAAGATAGAAGATGCAGATATTACGGGAAAATATACTGGTATATTGCAAGCTTTTTGGAAAATCGGAGGGATTGTATGGCTGATTGGTGCAGCGGCGTTATGGATTTATAGTATTGTCAGTATTGTATTGCTGCAAAGGCAGTTAGTGGGAGCAGTGCGCGAAGATAAGAATATTTATCTCTGCGATTATATTGGAACGGCGTTTGTCTGGGGAATTGTGCATCCACGGATTTATCTGCCGACAACGCTTGCCAAAACAGAGTGGGAGTATATTCTTCTTCATGAAAAGACGCATATTAGAAGGGGCGATCATATTTTCCGTCTGCTGGCATTTGCGGCATTGTCAATTCATTGGTTTAATCCGCTTGTATGGTGCGCTTTCTTCCTTTCGGAGCGGGATATGGAAATGGCTTGTGATGAGGCAGTAATACGCAGAATGGGGAAGGATTTCCGTGCGGCGTATTCTGCGTCGCTTTTGACGGTTGCAAGCGGAAGACGGATTTTTGCAGGAGCGCCGCTTGGCTTTGGCGAAGGAAATGTAAAGCGTCGTATTCAAAATATTATGCGGTATAAAAAAACGGCGGCGTTTACGGCAGTGCTGCTATTGGCACTGGTGGCAGTGGTGTGTATAATGTTGGGAAGCAATCCCACGAGTAACGAAGAGAACACAGGAAGAGAGGATAACAACGAGGCTGAAACGAACAAAGAAATAGAATTGCAGTCAGGAACAAATCCAATCGAATCAAAAGAAAGGGAATTGGCGGATACGGCAGAGCAGATTCCTATTACAGCACCTGTGATAACGGCGGATATGATGCTTGGTGCGGACGGGCCTTCTTTGGACTATGTTGACGAGTATACTCTGATTTTTCATGATTATTTTGGGCTATTTGTGTTTGATATGTGGGAGAATGAAGTTATCGGCGCTGTTGACTTATCGGCGATTGGATGCCAGCAGACACAGGGCGATAATTACTGTGAAGTCCAAGTTTCGCAGGAGGGAAAAATGGTATATCTTCATCCATTAAACAGGGAAGACATGTATATATATGATGTGAGAGATAAGATGCTTACCCGTCAAAATTACAATTATTACAATATGGAAGGAATCGAATTGTTTGATAAAATCAAGCAGACAGCGGACTGTGTAAATCCGGATTATACAGTTTGGCGGTCTTTTGGTTGTGTGCCGTTAAGCGGCGGGCGTTATGTGTATTTGGAAAACGGAAGCGGTGCAGTAGAAGATTTGTTCTATATTGTGGAACAGGCAGATAAGCAGGTAAAGTCTGCGATGATTTTTGAAAAATATATAGACCGGAAAACAGATGCGCAGAATGCATTGGGCTATGGCGATTATACAGGATATTTGGAAACTTGCGCTAAATGGAGTGGTTACGAGGAATTTGTGGATCAGGATTACGATGGTGACGGTAAAATAGATCATGTTTATCGTGAAAATATCGTTGATTTTGAAAGCTGCCGTTACCGCATTGAATTTGGAAACGGCGATTTATTGGAAACGATGCAGGCAATTACAATCTATGCACCGACAGCGGGATAAAGAAATAGTATTTTATTGTCGTAAGTTATTGATTGGCAGAGTATGCACAGATATACAAAATGTAAAAGAAGGCAGCATAGGAGATGAATATGGCGAATATTTTGGTGGTTGAAGATGAAAAAAATATGCAGCAAATTATCGCTGTTTATATGGAAAAAGGCGGTCACATCTGTATTACGGCGGATGATGGTGTGGAGGCTTTGCTATTGTTAAAAAACACACCAATAGATTTTATGATATTGGATATTATGATGCCGCATTTGGATGGCTTTGCAGTCTGCCGGCTGGCGCGGGAAATCAGCAATATGCCCATTATTATGCTGACAGCAAAGGGTGCAGAAGAGGATAAACTAAAAGGGTATGAATATGGTGTAGACGATTATATCACAAAGCCATTTAGCCCAAGGGTACTGCTTGCCAAAGTTAATGCGCTGCTGCGCCGCACTGCTGTTGCCCCTGCTGAGGTGCTTTGTGTGGGAAAAATAGTGATGCAGCCTTCGGCGCATACGGTAACTGTGGATGGACAGGAGATAACATTAACACATAAAGAATATGCGTTGCTGCAATTTTTTATGGTAAATCCGGAACAAATTTTTACCCGTGAACAGTTATTAAATCGCATATGGGGATATGATTTTGTTGGAACAAGCCGTACCGTTGATACGCATATTAAAACACTGCGCCAGAAATTAGGGGACGAGGGGAAACATATCGTTACGTTAATTCGTTCTGGTTATAAGTTTGAGGTTGAGAAATGAAAAAATGGGAAGTGTTCTCGCTGCGCACAGTGCGCAAAAAACTTTTAATGGTGTCGAAGCTGGCGGGAATTGCATTGGTTTTTTCGTATATTGTTTCTGCTAGGCTGCCGTTGGATTCTGATACGGCTTTTTTGCTTTGGTTTTTGTTTGTGGCAGGTTTAATGTTGATGATTGATTTTATAATGGGGTGTTTTATCTCTAAGCCGATAGCACAGCTACATCAGGCGGCGGAACGAATGGCAAATCTGGATTTTTCATTATCCTGTCATGTTACATCAGCAGACGAGTTCGGCGAATTATCGAATCATTTGAATACTATGGCTGAAAGTTTGCAGCAGGCATTGTCGGGTTTGGAGGCGGCAAATATCCGTTTGGAAAAAGAAGTGGAACAAGAACGGTATCTGCTTGCGGAGCGCAAGGAACTTATAGATAACTTATCACACGAAATGAAAACTCCATTGGGCGTTATCCGTGCATATGCTGAGGGGATGCAGGATGAAGCAGACGTAGAAAAACAGCAAAAGTATGCGGCGGTAATTATTTCAGAAACAGAACGTTTAAGCGATATGATAACAACCTTGCTAGATTTGTCGGCATTGGAAAATGGTGCGGTGCAGCTTGCAAGTGTACGTTTTGACTTTGTGGAATTGGTGGAAACGGTTGCCGGAAGACTGCTGATAGATGCGCCGGATGCGGATTTTGTTTTTCAATATGATTTACCAGAGCACAAGGTATATGTCCAATTAGATAAAGGACGCATGGAACAGGTACTATGCAATCTTTTCATAAATGCAAAGAAAAACACTTGTCCGCAAGGAATATTAAAAATATCTCTAGTAGAACACAAAGGGGAACTGCAAGTTTCGATATATAATCAAGGGACACCCATACCAGAGGAAAAACTGCCGAAAATATGGGAGAAATTTTACCGTGACAGCAATGTGTCTTATCGTGGCTCTGGTTTGGGGCTTGCGATTGTTGCGCAAATTTTAGAGATGCAGAATATTGCATATGGAGTAAGGAATTGTCTGGAGGGGGTGGTATTTTATTTTTCGATACCGATTGTTATGTAATGGAGATTATGGGTTTGAAGGAAAAAACGATAGCCAATTGATTTGCAAAACGAGAATCAGTTGGCTATTTTTTTGCGATTTCACCGCTATTTCACATCAATCTCACGATAATTTCAAATCAGTATGTTACGCTAATGCCAGTCAATCAGTAGTATTTATGCTGACGACCGTTAAGATTTTCCAATTTTTGCACAGCCCATATTGCATAAGCGGGCAACACGTGCTGTACAGAAAGAAAATCTAATCGCTCGTGAGTATAAGAAACTGTTAAAGTATTAATTTTTGCAGTCCGTAAGAGGAGGAAAACGTATGGGCATGGATGGGATTTTTCTTGGTTTGGCATGGTATTGGTGGTTTTTGATTGTCGTGTTGGTTTTGGTGTCAATTCCGTTAAAAGTAAAATTTTTAAAATGGTGGAGCAGACGCAGCCAAGCACACAAGGAGGAGCAAAGCGGAAAGTGGGGTGGCGAGGAATGATTGCGGTGAAAAATCTTACGTTTTCATATGAAAATGGCAGACAGGCATTACATGGACTGGATTTTATGGTGGAGGATGGAGAAGTTTTTGGATTTTTGGGGCCGAATGGATCGGGGAAATCCACAACACAGAAAATTCTAACCGGAATTTTAACAGGATATGGCGGCAGTGTATCGTTGTTTGAACGTGATTTTACAACGATACAGCGGCAGGCATTTTTTCAGAAAATCGGTGTGTTATTTGAGTTTCCGTATCTCTATACCAATTTGAGCGCAGTGGATAATCTAAAATATTTTTCTTCGTTTTATCCACGAGAGCAGCTGCGTGATATTGACGAATTAATTGATTTGCTGGAAATTAAGCGGGATTTTGTGAAAAAACCAGTTTCTTCATATTCAAAAGGAATGCGTCAGCGCACAAGTATGGCACGCGCATTGCTAAACAATCCCAAACTATTGTTCTTAGATGAACCCACCAGTGGACTCGACCCAACAGGCGCTGTTTTATTTCGTCGGATTATCGAGCAGGAACGCAGTAAGGGAACGACGATTTTTTTAACCACACACAATATGCTGGATGCGGATTTGCTCTGCGATCGCGTGGCATTTTTGACAGACGGCAGGATTGCGGCACTTGACACGCCAAAAAATTTAAAAGAAAAAAACAGCAGCCGCAATATTTTAGTGGAATATCTGCACCAAGGGCAGCGAAAAAATCAGATATTGAAGCCCGACGAAGTGGGAAAAGCATTTTCATTTCTCTATGATGAAATTTTACAGGTACACTCGCAGGAGCCGACGCTGGAGGATATTTTTCTACAATATACAGGAAGGGGGCTGCAATAATGGGGAGAGGTTTTGGCGCTTTATTGCGAAAAGATTTTAAGTTAATGCTTTCTGGCAAGTTCTTTTTGCTTGCGGCAGGTTCTTTGCTTGTGTATTCCTTCTATATTAATATGGTTTATGTGCGGTTGAATCAGGAAATTTATCCTGTGATTGTCTATGACCCGCTTGAATTACAGAACAAAGGACAACAGCCGCCGGCAATTATGGTGGAAAGCCAAGAAGAATTGCAGGAAAAGTGCGCAGATGCCTATGCGGTTGGGATTGATTTATCCGCAGGGATGACTGTGAAAGATGCAAAGATTTACATGGTTTCGTCGGGAATAGAGCAGCTAGATGCGCTGCGCTCTGCCTATGCACAATTGTATTATCAGCAGAATATATTTCAGACAGATACAGGAACAGTTTCATATGACAGCACAAATATAGTGGGGGATTTTACCAAAGAAGCAAAAAATCGACGTGAAATTACCTGCGAAGTATTGTTTTTTGAACTGACGGCAGTTGGTTTTTTGGGACTTGCGGCAGTGCTGTTTCGAGAAAAACAGATGGGGGTTCTCCGTGTGCATGGGATAATTCCAGTGAGCTGCGCGGCATTTCTTTGTTCTAAACTGCTGCTATTTTTCATAAGCGATCTCCTATTTGCAGTGGTGCTGACAATGGTAAATATTGGAGTTATAGAGGGGATGATAGTGCTGCCAACTGTATTGCTGCAGGCAGGGATGCTTTCGCTTATAATGGCATTGCTGGGCTTTTTGTTGGCAGTATGCCTTCCTAATTTTCGGCAGTTTTCCTTGTTATATCTTGTTCTTGCGGTTTTTATTACGACACCTGTATTTTTGGTTGGACAGACAGGGATTTCTTGGGGATGGATAATATACCATCCGATGTATCAGCTTTTTATAACAATGAAAAAGGCATATTTTGGAGAACGCGGCGCAGGTCTGGGATATTACTGCGTTTGTGTGGCAGTGATTGCGGGATTGTTTTTGCTTGGAATTTGGGCGCTGCGGCGGGAAGTGGCGAAGTCGGGAGGAACTAACAATTCTTAATAAATATCAATAATGGATGAATTGCAAGGCAAAAAAGTGAAAGAATTTGAGCAAACTTTCACAATTTGTCTGTAACTTGGAAAGGAATGGTAAAAAGAATGGGCGGATTATGGTATCAAATAAAAAGCATTGCCCGCGACAAGCTGTGTATATTAACATTTTTGCTTCCAATTGTAGTCGGAGCGGCGATAAACCTTCTATCGGATATGGATTTTTCAGCAATGAATCAAGTTACGTTTGGTATTGTACAGCAGGACTTGGGAGCAGAATCAGTGGCGTGGCTGGAAAAATTGGGAACAATTGCAGTTTTTTCGGATAGAGAAGCGCTTGTGCAGGCAGTTAAGGAGCCTGCGGATTCCATTATCGGAGTAGTACGAAGTGAAAATAGCATAGAAACGATGATTTCTGGCGATGAATTGAATATTGATACAGAAATTGCAGGATTTTTGCCACAGATGTATCAACAGCGGAATGTAGCAAAAGCAGATATTACAATCGTTCCCCAAAGTAGCAGCACAAATGGGATGAAGGCATTGTTAATTGCAATAACAGTGGTTACAGCGGCATTTATGGGATGCACTTACAATGCAATGAATATCATTGGCGAGAAAGAGGATGGGATTGCTTATGTTAATCAAATACTGCCGATGTCAGCAGGCAGCTATATTTTGCGAAAAATTGCAATTGGTTTTATTGGTGGAATGGTGTCAACAATAATAACGGCACTGATCTGTGTAAGGATGGAACTAGAACAGGTTTTTTTGTTACTATTGCTGATTGTTTTATCGGCTTTGGCAGCAGCGGGTGTAGGCTTGCTGATAGGAGATGCTGCAAAGAAATTAATGGTAGGAATTGTTTGGATTAAAGCGGTGATGATACTGTTTCTTGCGCTGCCAATTCTAAGTTATCTTATCGTACCAAGAAACAGCGTTTTGTTTTGGATTTCTTATTTGATTCCCTCAAGTGCAGCATTTTACGGATTAATGGATTTACAGAGCGGAAGTGGAATCGGCATTGCGGAGCCAGCAGCACTTTTGGCGCATTGTATTTTTTGTATTTTGGGTATATGGGTGTCAAAAAGAAAAATAGGTTTGAGGTTGCATATGGAATGATTGCTTACGAAGCTGACAATAGCAGAGCGGAGAAAGAGAAGCTATAAGATGAATATATTGCGTAATAATGTTCTATATGATATACTAAAATAACGAAAATGAAAGGAAAATACGATAATTAGGAAGGCAATTGTACAAATAAGATGGGAAATTATAATTTTACGGGTGATTTAAAAGGCGTTATAGGGTTGGTAAGTGACAACCTGTATTCCAGTGACAAGGTTTTTTTGCGAGAACTTTTGCAGAAGGGTGTTGATGCAATGGACGTGCGTAAGAAAGTACATATTATAGATTTGCCTGACATAGCGGGAGAGAGCGTATGAGAAGGCTGCTGTTGCTGTTTTTGATTATTTTGTTATTTTGTATTGTGTCTTGTGGTGACAGCAGGGTGGAAGATGTATTTTATCAGCAGGCAGAAGGTGTGTCGGGGGAACTAGAGCTTATTGAAAGAGGAACTGGAACAGGACTCTCCGAGATTGTGGAGGAGATGAAACGCGGGGTGCTTGCCCAAAAGAACCGCCCCACAGTAAAAGGTATCTATGTGACTGGGCCAGTGGCGGGCAGTGAGCGCATGAATGACTTGATAACGCTTGTTGATGCAACGGAATTAAACACTATGGTGATTGATGTCAAAAATGATGACGGTGAGATTACATGGAAAATGGATACGGACGCTGTCAGACAGATGGGAAATGGCGTTGCTTACATAAGGGATATTAATGCGTTGATGAAAACCTTGAAAGAACATGAAATTTATACTATCGCAAGGATTGTATGCTTTAAGGATCCTGTGTTTGCACAAAATCATATAGACTGTGCGCTGACAAAGCCGAATGGTGTTTTTGTTACGGACGCCAATGGGCTTGCCTGGGTTAACCCATATCAAGAGAAAGTGTGGGACTATCTGACGGAGGTTGCACAGGCAGCCTTGGAGGTTGGATTTGATGAAGTGCAGTTTGATTATGTCCGTTTTCCGATTGGAAAGGATGCAGATATGGCGGACTATAAGGTGGATATGACAGATTATACAAAGGAGCAGGCGATATCGGGGTTTTTGTCCTATGCCTGTGAACAGCTTCATGAAAAGGGTGGAGTTGTTACAGCGGACGTGTTTGGCACGGTGATTGGCAGTGCGACAGATATTGAATATGTGGGACAGAATTATGCGGAACTTGGAGAAACGGTGGATGTGTTAAGTCCTATGGTTTATCCATCTCATTATGGAGCGGGAGTATTTGGCTTTGATGTGCCTGACGCGCACCCCTATGATACAGTGTATCAGGCGTTGATGTTGTCACAAGATGTATTAGGTCAAAATACAAAAAGGAACTGTGCGATTGTGCGTCCATGGCTGCAAGCATTCACAGCGACATGGGTGAGTGGGCACATTTCATATGAGGATGAGCAGATTGCGGAGCAGATTCAGGCTGTGTATGATGCCGGATATAAGGAGTGGATTTTGTGGAATGCAACATGCCGGTATTCAGTGGATTTTCTGTTCCCATAAAAAGTTATGAGATAGAATAGGGAAGAGGAAGTGCATCGTTTTTGCGGCATATTTTGAGGCTGTAAATTTTTCTGTGTCTATAGATGAAAAATCCTTCTGGTAAAATCCAG
>ERZ778496.640-NODE-640-length-31428-cov-6.328276_pt1 | contig 31428 bp, 43 predicted proteins | sample MGYA00433099_ERZ778496 | MGnify/ENA primary metagenome ERZ778496 (study PRJEB29527, sample SAMN07138962) | mouse gut metagenome | material: feces | host: mouse | place: China:Nanjing | collected 2016-01-25 ...
TATCTTTACAATTCTATAATTTGTTTTTAAATAGTGGGTTTGTCAACAGATCCATTTTTTCTAATCATAGCATTTGTATATGGTCTTGCCGCTTTGCTCGCTTGCAAATCTGTAATTGTCGCCGCCCGCCTGAACCTCGACGGCGCTTTGTGATGTGCCGCCGCCCGTGTTTCTGTGCGGCGATTCACCCGCCGAATAACGCCCCGTAACGCCCGAAATATCTTTATAGGCTTGTGTTTCGGGCTGTGCCGCGATTGATACGCCGTTAAGCTCCGCAATCCAACTCCTTATTTGCTGTCTCAATTCGCTTAATCAGCAAATCCGTGTAATCTTCCGCCGCCTTTTCGATTTTGGCTTTTAACTTTTCGTTCATTTGCTTCACACTCCTTTCATTCAAAGTAAATAGTGCGCCCCCGCCGCTCGTGCGCGGCTTTGGGCGATATGTGGGGCGGCGGTGTGCCGCCCTTTATTTTAAGCTACTTCGCACTCAAACTCAAATTCAATGGCTTCCTTGCTCCAATACTCAACGGGACCGATATTTATTTCTTTCCACCCGATAGACTGAAAGAATTCGGAATAAGTAACCGTATAGCGGTTGTTATCAACTTTGTTGATTTCCCATTTCTTGCCGTTATCGTTGTCAATAACTGTTTTAACTAACATTGCGTACCTCCAAATTGTCTTTGTGAATGAATTTTTAAAAACTCTTTTGTTTTGATGAATTCATTATAGCATATTATTTTGTCTTTGTCAAGTCATTTTTTGCAAATTTTTTAAAATTTTTTGAAATTTTGTCTTGGCTAATGCAAAATAGTGTGCTATACTATAATCAGGAGGTGGAAACATTGGAAACATTTGAAAGAATCCGACTATTGCGAAAGCAATATCTGAAGCTATCGCAAGAGCAATTCGGAGAACAACTCGGCGTTTCTCGTTCCGTTATTGCGAACATAGAAACAAATGTTTTGGCACGCCCAGAACAAAAAGAGCCTTTATATAGATTGATTTGCGAAACATTTCACGTCAATTATAAGTGGCTGACTTCGGGGGACGGCGAAATGCTTGTTACAACCAAGCAGTCTTTCGTTGAAAAGCTGTCCGCCGAATATGGGTTGAGCTTCACGGCACAAAAGATAATTGAATGTTACTTACATCTTGACGAACAGCAGCGGGCGGCGGTCGACGATTTCATTAAAACAATCGCGGAATCTATCGTTGAATCTCCCGCCGAAAATCCGGGCGCGGTTGATAAAGCGATTGATGAAACAATGGCAATTTATCGCGCCGCCGACAGTCAAGAGCATACAGAACACGAAATTATCAAGGACGGAAAGGGAACAATTGACAAGTTAAGCCAAATCCCGCCCGTTACCGATAAGGAAGATTTTTAAACTAATACAAAGCCGCTCCGTGGAAATACTATTCTGCGGGGTGGTAGAGTTGGCTAATATATACGGCGTTTATAAAAAGGCTCGTAATGCTTCGTGGCAAGCCCTGATTGACAACCGGGTTGACAGTTTGCCCGTTGATGTGGTTCGGATAGTCGGCAACAATGGAATCAAGCTGTTGAAAGACAGTCAAGCGCACGAATTAAGGAGCGGCGAAGCGGGAATAAGCGTATTTGACGGAAAACAATGGTTTATCGTTTATGATGATTCGCTTCCGCTCGGGCGCAAGCGTTTCACCGTTGCACACGAACTCGGGCATATCTTTTTGGGACACCCGCTTGTTGCGGGATTCCACGCGCGGACAACGGGCGGAAATCTCCCGCAAACCGAGAACGAAGCCAACGTTTTTGCAAGTCGTTTTCTTGCGCCCGCTTGTGTGCTTTGGGGGTTGAACGCCCACACCGCCGCCGAAATATCGCGCATTTGCGAAATATCGAAAGAAGCGGCGGAAATTCGCGCAAAGCGTATGGCGGAGCTTTACAAGCGCAAAATGTTTTTAACAAGTCCGCTTGAACAGCGGGTTTACAGTCAGTTTGAAAGATTTATCGAGCAAAACCGCTTGACGGCGGACAAATAAAAATAAGCCGCTCGCGGAATGGCGGGCGGCTATTTTACGAAAGGACGTTTTGATGTGAAAAGAATCGTGTGTTTGATAGTAAGTGCGGCGCTTGCGCTGTCACTTTCAGCTTGTTCAACTACTTCAAATTCAACAATAAATAACAGCACCCCCGAATCCTCGGCGGGAGTGTCAAGCAAATCAAAATCGGACGAATTGAAAGAAAAATACAATTTTTACGAAAAAACGGTCAAAGAAATTATCAAGAAAATGGAAGTTACGCAAGAACAGGCGGACGAAATATTCATTATTTTAGTTGACTGCGGATTAAACCAAGAACCCACTTACATAATCGGTAGAAACGGTGATTATACCGTTGATTTTGGTAAAATCGGCGAAGGCGTGACAAATTTATATGTCACGGTAGAAAACGGGGTTATTTCTGAAGTTAAAAACGGTTTAACCGTTGTATATCCAAAACAACCCGCCGAATCCGAATCTAATAGTGAATTTACAAGCTCCGAGAATAGCCAACCAGAAATCCCCGAGCCAAGAGAAACAGCGATAGGCAAAAGCGATAAAACTATTGATTGGTTTATTTCACCCAAGGCAACAACTGTGCGCAATGATGTAACCGGAAATTGGCGTTATTCGGGATTTTCGGAAAGCGGTATTGACATTTCCGAGTACGCTTTAAACTATTACAACGAATATTTTGAAAACGACAACGAAATACACGCCGTTATAAATTTTGCCAACAAGACGACTTCACGCATAAACTATTCTTCGGGAATGTTGTTTGTAACCGTTCTTGAATATGTTGACGGGGAGGAACACGACGCAAAGTTAATGTTTTCAGGCGACGTTCTCCAAGACTTTATTGTTTACACCGATAATGGCGACATTGAACAAATTGATAATGCAGAAATGCCCACAACTGAAAGCGCCGCCACAAGCGAAGTTGAATCATCTGCGCCAAGCGTCCCCGAAGCCACGCAAACCGAATCAACCTCCACCATAACCACTCCGCCGCAATCGTCAAGTACAACAATGCCGTCTACACCGCAAATCAAACCAAGCGTTGTGTATATTGCCGCTTCGGGCAACGGAACGAAATATCACAAGTCCCCCAATTGTAGCAAAATGAACGGCAATGTAATTGAAATGACAAGAGAAGAAGCCGAAGCCGCGGGGTATACGCCTTGCAAGAAAAACAGTTGTTACGGTTAATATGAAAGGAAAATCAATGAATACAACTCATAACACCGAACAAACAAGGGCGGTTATTTACGCCCGCTATTCCTCGCACGGTCAGCAAGAACAAAGCATTGACGGTCAGCTTCGCGATTGTTACGCATTTGCAGAACGTCAGGGCTATATGATTATCGGGGAATACATAGATAGAGCGCTGACGGGACGCAACGATGACCGCCCGGACTTTCAACGTATGCTTGCGGACGCTCGAAAAAAGCAATTTCAGCATATTATCGTTTGGAAGTTGGACAGATTTGCCCGCAACCGCTATGACAGCGCGGTTCATAAAGCAGAATTAAAAAAGTGCGGCGTGCGCGTTGTTTCCGCAACCGAGAACATCACGGACGAACCCGAAGGCATAATGCTTGAAGGCTTGCTTGAATCCCTCGCCGAATACTACTCCGCCAACCTTTCAAAGCACGTCAAGCGCGGTATGCGCGAATGTGTGCTTGCAGGACATTACACGGGCGGAATCCCACCGTATGGCTTTAAGGTTGAGGACAAAAAACTTGTCGCGGACGAAAACACCGCTCCCGTGATTCGGTATGTATTCGAGCAATACGCAAAGGGCGTTCCTAAAAAGGAGATATTCGTCGAGCTGAACGAAAAAGGCATTACCAACGCGCAAGGAAAGCCGTTCACGCTCTCCAGTCTACAAAATAACCTCCGTAACCCAAAGTATATAGGCAAATTTGTTTATGCGGGTGAAACGGTTGAAGGTTGCTGTGAAGCGCTTGTAAGTGAGGAGGTGTTCAACGCCGTGCAAAAAAGGCTTGATTCCGCAAAGCACGCGCCCGCTGCGGGCAAGGCGCACCAAGATTATTTGTTGCAAGGGAAAGCGTTCTGTGGCAACTGCGGCGCTCCGCTTGTGGGAGAATCGGGAAAGAATCGCCACGGGAATTATTACCATTATTACGCTTGTGCCAACAAGAAAAAGTTGCATACTTGCCCCAAGAAAAACGAAAGAAAGGGATTTTTGGAATGGTATGTCGTCGAACAAACCGTTGAATATGTGCTAACGCCTGAACGCATAGATTACATAGCCGCTCGAATCGTGGCAAAGTATGATGAAGAATTCAGCGGTAAGCGCATAAAGGAATTGGAGCGTCAAGCAAGAAAGTTGGAAAGCGAAATAAACGCCGCCGTGGACGCTTCGCTTGTCGCTCTCGAAAAAGTGCGTCCGCGTTACTATGAAAAAATTGAAACGCTCGAAACGCAAAAAGCCGATATTGAAATGAACCTTGCAACGCTGAAAATCGCCAACGGGTACAAGTACAGCAAAGAACAAATTGTTGCGTGGCTGAAAATGTTCTGCAACGGCGATAAACTGAACGTTGATTTCCAAAAGCGAATTATTGATGTGCTTGTAAATTCCGTGTATGTGTATGATGATAAAGTCGTTATATATTATAACGTTGAAGGCGGCAAACAAGTTTCATATATTGAAATGTGTGATAGTATAGAGGATTCAGAGCCTTTTGACGCGCAAGGAAAGGAAAAAGGCGGGGTTCGGATTTCAAATGCTCCGCCCCGCCAACATATGTACAATCGGCGGTGGGATATTTCGAGCGTATCACGGCAATAGCGGTCTGCGCGAGATTTTTGACGGGCATAATTCTCGGAGCAGCGCTCTGCAGAGCGGAACGCGGGGATGTCGGCGCGGGAATATTTTGCGCGGCTGTTCTCGGCATTTGCGGTGCGGACTACGCTGCCGTTTCCCTGCGCATTCTCAGTGATATTCTCCATTGCTCCGCATTGGGAATATCGGTAAACTCAACAGTCTTGTCGTAATTCTGCCTGATTACCGTCTTGATCTCGTCTAATGTTACACGGAAAAACTCACGGCGGGGGTTTACCATATTGACCTTTTGTCCTCAAAAGCGCGGTGCAGCGCAGCTTCAAGCGCAGGAGCATCGTCGGTGAAGATCATAGCTTGGACGTCGAAAGCGAACAGCACCGACGCGTCGCCAAGCCCGTCAACACGCTCCTGCAGGTCAAGACGACGCGTCATACCTATTTTGTATACGTTCTCGCCGAATGCTGACCATCGCCGCGGTTCCCGACAGAAAAGCGAGCGCGGGCGGGAATACGGGTCAAGCGCTTGTTATCGGGCAAGGGTGGACGATGGCGGAGAGTGCCGCGAAGTCTATGGAACACGAGTTCAAGGCAACGGAAAAGCGGTTTCTGGCGTTTGTGCTGAGGTGTCTGAACGTTCCGCAGCTGGGGAGCCTGTCGCTCGGCGATATCGAGATAAAGTTCACCAGGAACAAGACGGATAATCTGCTGACAAAAACGCAGGGCTTGCAGAATCAGCTCGAGGCGGGGATCCACCCGCGCATAGCGATAGCGCACTGCGGATTGTACAGTGATCCCGAGCAGGTGTTCCTCGACAGCTCCGAGTATCTCCAAAAGTGGATAATATCGGGTGAACAAGATAAACAGGCGGCGAACGTGGTCGATATGGACGGCGAGCTTGAGGCTATCCTGAACAAATTGGGCGGTGACGATAATGGCGAGCTTAGCGAGCGTTGACCGCCTGAATATCCTTTATTACGGCGAAATGGAGCTCCCCGTCGCCGAGAAGAAGCTGCGCATAGTAATGGCGGGGGCGCTTCGGGACGTTGTGAAGAAGTATTACGATACGGTTCACGCGATAATCGCCGACGAGAAAACGGACAAACGCCGTAAAGATATACTCCTTGCGGCTGCTGCAGTGTCGCTGCGGAAAGCGTATCTCGGCTTCTTCGACAAGTATTACGAACGCTATGTATCCGTAATATTTCAAGGCGGCGAGCCTTATTACGGCGTTGGCGCGTGGCGGAATCAACACGCTCTCGACTTCGCGGTATGGCTCACGAGAACAGCCCGCGACGAGCCGAACATAGCGTTTGAGAACAGCCACTCGATGACAGTAACGCGCACGGAGATAAACGCAATGTGCAACCTTGCGGCGCTTGACGGGGCGTACCGTTCGGGAATGCGCTTCAAGACCTGGGAGACATTCGGCGACGGCAAGGTCCGCCCGTCGCATAAAGCGGTCGGCGGCACGAGGATACCGATCGACGAGCCGTTCACGGTGGGAAATTCCAAGCTTATGTTCCCGAACGATACATCGCTTGGCGCGGACGCGGAGGAGATAGCCAACTGTCGGTGTACTTTGAAATTTGACCGCGGAGCACCCTTGACAAACGCGAATAATCGTGGTATAATGAGGGTAGGAAGTGGTAGAGTGGAACAAGCTAAGACTCGCGACAAGAAAATCGAGATCACGGATATTGCCATATCATAGGCAGCGCCGCCTTTAATTCCGGGCTTTTCGGATGAGCAAAACGCAAGGTTTAAAGAGCTTCATCAAGAACTTTTGCGTATGGCGAAAGAGTTGAACGACAGCAATGAAGTTGCTTTTTTGTTTGACCCCAAAGCAATGGCTTATGAAAAAGCGTTTGGCGGATTGAGAAATGTTGATATTTTTGAAAATCCTATTGCAAGAGATATGTATAGAAATTCATCTGTAGGTGAACTCTATCTCTTACATAATCATCCGTCAACAAAATCATTCTCATATTCGGATTTGGGTGTTCTCCTTTTAAATGAAAATCTTGGCGGTATTACTGTGGTTACCAATCTGGGGTATACAGAGGTTTTGAAAAAGACAGAAAATTACAATTTTAGTATAGCCTTTGATTCCTTAAAACGCATTCATTTGGAATATGGGCATACAGCCTTGACCGAGGAACAAGATGCGGAAATTGTAAAACGCTTTATTAAAGCAGGAAATAAATTTGGCATAACGCTTTTGTCAAGGAGGTAATTCTATGGAAAAAGAGTTTTGGTTCGGCAAATTAGATACGAATGATCCCAATGAAATTGAGGCTATGGAAAAAGCGCTTGACGAAAAGTATCAGCGCGTAATGGAAGAGCGTGAGAAAGAAAAAAATGCTTCCGAGAAAAAAGCCGTATAATTTCAACAATTGAATAGCTTATCTAGAGCCTTTGAGCCAATGTTCCTATGGGAAATCCATAGGAACGTTGGCTCTTTTTGTTTATACAGCAGTATTAACAACATGGAAAAAGCCGCTGCGGTCAAGCGGCGGCGCGGGTTCAATTCCCGCTGCTGCCACCTATTGGAGTTATCCGTAAAATAATGTACGCATTATGCGTGTGTAGACGGAACGTCAACGTGTATGTGTCCGCAAGTGCGACAAAGGCAAGCGCCGCGCGAAATGCAAGCCGCTGTAAAGTAACGGCAATGAGCAGCGGCGGAAAGCACCCGATTCACCTTGTAAGTGAGGACGGAAAAGGCGTTTTTGGTTGGGTTGATTCCGCCAATGTGACAAAGTAAGAGGTGCGGCAATGGATAAATGACAATGAAGGACATTGAAAAGTCGTGCAACTGCAAATACGCAAAATGGGAAAGGAACAACGGTGAAAGCACAACTGCGTGGATAGAGTGCAAACTTCAAAACGAAATCACAGACCCCACCCATTGCGCAAAATGCATAAAGCGTGAGGACAAGCAGTCTGGCACTTCTGCGTAAAGAAAACGCGAGTCCTTATTAAGGATATTTAGAAGTCGGATTGCGCTGTTACAATGGAGGTGTAATAAATGAATGAAGAATTAACCGAAGCAAAATACGATGCTGCCGTTGAAGAAATTGTCAATATCGTTCCTGCTGTTATGGAGCAGCTTGTTGCCATAACTGATAAGAACAACATTGATTTGATTCTCTGTCTTGTAAAGCTTATCTCTACAATAGCAGAAATAAGCGCATTTAAAACCTTTGATGAATCCAAGAACGAAAAAGGTCAAGATTTTTGTGATAAAAGCACTGCTTCCCTCGTAAAGGAACTTGAAAAATGAAACTTATATTGCCGAACCGTATGCCGACCTTGAGGTCAAGGTCAACGGACCCGCTATAGTTCTTGTCGTTTTTATGTCGGCGAGCTTATTTCATAACTACTGAAAGCCATAAAATCAAGAATAATACTAAAAATTTTTCGGAAACCTATTGACTTTCTCGGAGGTTATGTTAGAGTATAGTCGTAATCAACAATCTAATTTGCGCTTGTTTAGATAATGCAAACCTCGCTCTCATACAAAAGATAAGAGCATGATGAAAGGAGTAAAAAATGGATGAAATAACTTTGGAAACGCTTTGCGGTGTACATATTTTTTCAGCGAATGAGTACACGACCGAGGACGGGTGTGAGGTAGGTTTGTTTGAACTGGACGGAGTTACCTATCGTGCGGAACAAGACCCCGACAATGGTTATAGAAGCCACTGCAAGAGTCTTAAAATCTCCTATCGAAAACCGGCATATTCTTTTGACGGTGTAAAGGTATTGTGCCATATGGCAGAAGATACATACTACGATAAAAACGACTTCCTTGTAGTTCGCGATCTGCTCAACGGCAAGATAATTCTTGAGGTTGGAACCAAAAACATCAATGATTATCCCCGCTACGTTTTCAACTATTATCCCGAAAATATGGCTTGTAATCAAAAAGGAGGCTAATATGGTGAACATTATGGAAATGGAAACTGGCACTGTGATAAAAAACAAAAGAAGCGGCGCGGAGTACATCTTAGGCGATTTCGTAAATGATGTTGCCAGAGAATTAAAAAAAGATGGAACTGCCGGAGCTCTTGCGGTAAGCTACATCAATCAAAACACACAGAAAGACTACGAGGTATCTGAATGAATAGATGTTCTGACTGCGTTTTTTGTCGAGTAATCGCTACATACCCGTTTGGAGACAGTTGTTCCTGTGACATCAGCGGATATCTTATTGAAGATGAGCACACATACGCTTGCATACGGTTGGAAGCCCACTCCCGATACCGAAAGTTTTGTAAAACTGCTTTGCAGAATGAGCAGCGATTATCTGCTTGATAAAATTTCTGAAATGCGCTTCGATCTTGAGGAAAGCATTAAACAGACAGCAAGTCACATCAAGGACTATCTGGAGAAACAATACGGCAATGAAGCGGCGCTTCGTGGTTATGGTGATAACGATATATTCCTCATTAGCAGCATTGATTGTGACAATGAGGCGGATTTTCTCGGCGAGTGCCAGAATATCCTTGATGCTTCTCGAGAAGATTACAGTTTGTGCGAGTATGGAATTGCGGACGCTGTTTCGGTTTATCCCAGACGCGCCGTGAAAATCGCGAGCATTTTTGAGAAACACATTCAGCCATTCTTAAAAACCAATTTCTTAGACGAGGCGAATCAATGATTTCGGAAATTTATAAATGAAAGGACCCACAATGATGAAAGAACTGATTGTCGATAATTTTGCCGGCGGAGGCGGAGCTTCTACAGGCATAGAGCTGGCGGTTGGACGACCTGTTGATATCGCTATAAATCACGACCCCGATGCGATAGCAATGCACCGTGTTAATCACCCCAATACTCGCCACTACTGCGAAAGTGTGTGGGATGTAAACCCTGCGGAGATATGCGAAGATCGACCGGTGGGACTGATGTGGTTATCTCCCGACTGCAAGCATTTCAGCCGTGCCAAAGGCGGGAAGCCCGTCAGCAAAAATGTTCGTGGTTTGGCGTGGATAGCAGTACGCTGGGCGGCTACTGTAAAGCCGCGCGTGATAATTCTGGAGAATGTTCCGGAGTTTGTTACGTGGGGCAGGCTTGACAAAGACGGAAAGCCCGACAAAAACTATGTTGGGGAGACATTTCGGAGCTTTGTCCGCGCATTGAAACGGCACGGATATGAGGTTAAGTGGGGAGAACTTAAAGCCTGTGATTATGGTGCGCCTACAATACGCAAGAGATTTTTTATGATAGCTCGGTGCGACAACCAACCCATAGTTTTCCCAGCACCAACGCACGGTACAGGAGATGGATTAAAACCATACAGGACAGCGGCAGAGTGTATTGACTGGAGTGTACCCTGTAAGTCGATTTTCGGGAGAGAAAAGCCGCTCGCAGAGAATACCCTGCGGCGCATAGCGCGGGGATTGGATAAATTTACATTAAAAGCAGGAAATCCTTTTATTGTAAAGTATTATGGAGGCGTTGTAGGGTCTGCAATATCCGAACCGCTTGGAACTGTTACGGCAATAGACCATAACGCGCTTCTCACTCTGCAAATTTCACCATACATAATGTCTAATAATACCGGAAATGTCGGAGCGCCGACAACGCAGCCTTTACCTACCATAACGACCGGAAACAGAAATTTCTTTACAGCAGCCTCACTTATTCAGTATCATACCGAGCAGCACGGAGCAGAAGTACGAGGGCAGAGCCTTAGTGAGCCTATAATGACAGTTGACGCTTCACCAAGATATGCACTCGTTGAAAGCCATTTGTGCATACTCCGAAGAAACCAAGACTGCAAATCGCTTAATGAGCCTGTTCCGACTTTATGCACGTCTCCGGGGCATTTGGCAGAAGTCAGAACAAAAATTGTTAAGTATTCGGACGGAGATAAACTCGGGAATTGGGTGAAAGTTCGTGAATTGCTCAACAAATTTTGCGGCTACAATCTCTCCGATGATGAAGTATTACTGCTTGATATTTATGGCGAGAAGTATTTTATCAGTGATATCGGAATGAGAATGTTAGAGCCACGGGAGCTGTACCGTGCTCAAGGCTTTCCCGACGATTACATCATTGATTTCGACGTAAACGGAAAAAAGTATTCGCGGAGCGCACAGGTCGCACGTTGTGGAAACGCTGTTCCTCCGCCGTTTGCCGAAGCACTTGTTCGGGCAAATCTTCCCGAAATGTGTGGGCAGAAATTTGAAACTATGAAAGAACTTCGCGAGGCAATGTGAAAGGAGCGAAAGCGATGGACGATAATAGAGGACTTTGGCGAGGGAAGCGTGTGGACAATAATGGGTGGGTTTGTGGTGTCCCGTTGCAACACTGTGATGGAGATTGGCAGTTAATAAGCGGCAAAGTCGGAGCAATGATTATTGACACCATAATTCCCAGCACACTCGGCGAGTGTACGTGCTTGCGCGACAATAACGACAAACTCATTTTCGAGGGGGATATTATAAAGACAAAAAAATATGGCAAAGTTGTAGGAAATTCCAACGTCAGCGATTACGACACATTCGTGGTTAAATACGAAACCACAATGTTTAGGTTGGTAAACCACAACAGAGGATTCAACTTTGTTGATGACGGATATAGCACATACGAAGTCATCGGCAATATTCACGACGTTGATTAAAGGAGAAACTATATGAATAAGAATGAAATTCAGATATTCACAAACGAAGTGTTCGGCGAAATCCGAACGATAGAAGAAAACGGCAAAGTGCTGTTTTGTGCGACAGATGTCGCGAGGGCTTTGGGCTATTCGGACACAGCAAAAGCAATCAAAACACACTGTAGAGAAGATGGGTGGGCGATTTACCCAGTCATCGACAGCATGGGCAGAGAGCAACAGGCAAAGTTTATTAATGAGGGTAACGTTTACCGCCTTATCACTCACAGCAAGCTGCCGAGCGCGGAGAAGTTCGGACGAATTTCCGTGAAACGGCAAAGCAGCTTGATATCAAAGAAAAGGCGTTTATTACATATCTGCTTGAACACAAGTATATCTATCGAGATAAGCGCGAAAAACTTATGCCGTATGCCGATAAAAACAACGGTTTATTTGAAATCAAGGAATGCTTTAACGACAAGACCCAGTGGAGCGGCACCCAAACGCTCATAACACCCAAAGGGCGTGAAACGTTCAGGCTGCTTATGGTTCATAGCCATTAACTGCTTGGATTTTTTAAAAAAGAGCAGCATCCGTAAAAATATTCATAAAACCGATTGGCTTTCTAGGTCAATCGGTTTTTCGCGTTTATCTTTATAACTTTTATGTGAATAATTTTCACATAAATTCGTGTCATATTTCGTGTCATATATATTGTCAAAATCCTAACATTTTGGTCAAAATCTTGACATTTCGGCTCGAAAATGAACAATTTTAAGACAAAGAAAATCCGCATTGCAATGCTGTTTGGCTTAACAATGCGGGATTTCTCGAATAAATGCTTTGGCGGAGAGGAAGGGATTCGAACCCTTGTGGGGTTTCCCCCAAACGGTTTTCAAGACCGCCTCGTTATGACCACTTCGATACCTCTCCGCATATATTTCCAAAAATATCTCCGACAATATATAATTATACACCAAAAAAATGAATTTGTCAAGCACTTTTTGCAGATCACACTTGAATTTTTCTGAGGAGTTTGCTATAATGTAAAGGCAGATTATATAAAGGGGGATTTTTATGAGTAATGTTACCTATCAATATATAAAGACGAACAAAGATGTGCAGACTTACATTAACTACGCCGATGCGGCGCTGTCGTCCATTGGATATACGGAGCACTCGAACGCGCATGTGGAGCGTGCTGCGGCGACTGCGTTCATGATACTGGATACACTCGGCTACGATGCGCGGACGTGCGAGTTGGCGCAGATAGCGGCGTATATGCACGATATCGGTAACGTCGTGAACAGGGTCGATCACGCGCAGACGGGCGCGGTTATGGCGTTCAGGCTGCTTGACTGTATGGGAATGCCCGCGGATGAGATTGCGCGGATAATTTCCGCTATTGGTAACCATGACGAGGGCTCGGCAGCGCCAGTCACGCCTATCGCGGCGGCGCTTATCATAGCGGACAAGTCGGACGTCCGCCGCAGCCGCGTACGTCCCGCGGAGCGTGAGCAGGCGGTCACGACTAACGCTCCGCCTGCCGATATCCACGATCGTGTGAACTACGCCGTGGAAAGTTCGTCGCTGGCGTTCTCAGATGATAAAAAGGAGCTTATCCTCACGCTGAAGATCGACCTGCACATAAGCTCTGTTATGGAATACTTTGAGATATTTCTGTCGCGTATGAGCCTGTGCAGGACGGCGGCAAGCTCCCTCGGCGTAAACTTCGGGTTGGTCATAAACAATTCGCGAATACTGTAAATTATTGCTAATTGGTTAGTTTGACAGCTTTCAACAGACTTTTGAGCGTGATTATGGAGAAATTGCCCAAAAATAAAAAACCTCTTGCAATTCCGCAAAATATAGTGTACAATATAAATAGTGCTTACAAGCCGTATTGATTTCCATAATTTGACAGGAGATAAGGGCAATGAAGAGTTTGTGTTTATCGTTCAGAAATTTGGCTGATGTTTACGGAATAAGTGCATACAAAATCCGGTTTTAAACCTTAGCTGTGTATACAATATGCAGCTATTTTTATTTTGAGAGGGGATAGTTATGTCTGCAAAAAAAGTTGCTGTCATTATGGGCAGCGACAGCGATTGGGCTGTTGTTAAGAAAGCGGTAGTCGAGCTGAAAAGCTACGGCGTGGAATATGAATGCCACATAATGTCGGCGCACAGAACTCCGCGGTTGGTGTGCGATTTTGCCGAGAACGCGAAAACTGCGGGCTTCGGCGTAATAATCTGCGCGGCAGGAATGGCGGCTCACCTTGCGGGAGTCGTCGCGGGACATACTACGCTGCCCGTTATCGGTATTCCGTGCAGTTCGAGCAACCTCGACGGTCTGGATGCGCTGCTCGCGACGGTTCAGATGCCGTCGGGAATTCCCGTGGCTACGGTCGCGGTGGACGGCGCGAAGAACGCAGCTATCCTTGCGCTCCAGATACTGGCGGTGTCCAATGAAGCGCTGGCGGCACAGCTCTCGGTAACGAAGCGTCAGATGATAGATCAGATCGCCGAAAAGGACAGAAAGCTGCAAATGGAGCTTGAGGAGCTGTAATTATTTGAATTCAACCGCGGGTTGAGAAATCGCGTTGGCTGTAAAAACGGGTTATTGCTTTCGGAGGGAAAAACGCGGTATAATAGAGCCGAAGGGAAGTGGTTTTATGAACCTTGATACTATCGGCGAAAACATCCGCGCGTTCAGAAAGCAGAACGGACTTACTCAGGAGGAGCTTGCGGGGCGGCTGGGCGTGACGTATCAGGCGGTGAGCAAGTGGGAGCACGGTACGACCGCTCCCGATATCTCGCTGCTGCCCGAGCTCGCGGCTGTCTTTGGAACGAGCATTGACGCGCTGCTGGGATCCGCCGCGGAGAAAAAGACCTCCGCGTGGTACGAGGAGCGCTATAAGGGCGCGGAGTACTATTGGGGCGTAAAGCCGTCGTTTATGTGCCTTGAGGTGCTGAGAATACTCCCGCCCGACAGACCGTTAAGGGTTCTCGACGTCGGGTGCGGCGAGGGCAAGGACGCGGTGTTCTTTGCAAAGAACGGGTATAAGGTGAGCGCGTTCGATATCACGCAGTCGGGTATCAATAAGGCAAAGCGTCTTGCGGAGCGGCACGGGGCCGGTATCGACTTCTTCCGCGCGGATATTCTGGATTATCGGCTCGAAAATGAGTTCGATGTGATATTCTGCTCGGGGGTGCTGCATTATGTTCCCGAGGATCTGCGCGGAGATATACTTGATAATTGGAAACGGCACACTGCGGCGGGCGGTGTGAACGCGCTGAACGTGTTCGTCGAAAAGCCGTTTATCCCCAAGCCGCCCGATCACGAGCCGGGACTTCGCCAGAGCTGGCGCTCGGGAGAGCTTTTCGGGCACTTTCACGACTGGCGGTTCGAGCGGTGCGAGGAGGTCATATTCGACTGCAACAGCAGCGGAGTTCCGCATAAGCATTGTATGGACACTCTTATAGCTGTAAAGGAAAGCGAGGCGTAGGGATGGACTTTGGACTGCCGACATTTCTCGGACACGATCTTGAGGAATGTGCAAAAATGTGCAGTGAGCTTGGTCTTCGGTTCTCGGAGCTGAGTATGGACTTTCCCGAATATCAGCCCGAGCGTGTTGACGCTGGCGAGCTTTCGCGGATAGCGAAGGAGTACGGAATCTATTATACGGTGCACCTTGAGGGGGCACTCAACCCGTGGGAGATAAACGACAGAGCTGCCAAAGCGTACACCGAAACAGTTCTTGATACTCTGGATCTTGCCAAGAGGCTGGCAATACCATTGCTGAATATGCACTTTCACGAGGGCGACTGCATCACGCTCCCCGACAAAAAGGTCTGTCTGTACGAGATGTATCCCGACGAGTTCAAGGCTAGGCTTACTGCGTTCCGCGACGCCTGCACAAAAGCTGTCGGGGATACGGGGATAGTGATAACCATTGAGAACACCCGCTCATTTATGAGGGAGTTCGTCGCGGAGGGCGTTGGATTGCTGCTGGAAAGCCCCGTATTCGGGTTGACGTTTGATACGGGACACGATGCCGCACAAGGTTTTCGGCAATTTCCGCTTATAGAGCGCAATATCGAACGGCTGCGGCATATGCACCTGCACGATTTCAGCTCCGAACGCGGCGATCATCTGCCGCTCGGTGAGGGAACTCTGGATATCGGGCGGTATCTGAAGCTCGCCGATAAACATAACTGCCGCGTGTTGCTTGAGACCAAAACGCCCGAGGGCGTTCGGCGATCGGCGCAGTATATCAGGGAAATAACAAGCAAATGAATTGCTGTAATAATGAAATATAAAAGTAAACGGAGGACAAAAAATGGCTAATGTAACAAAGGGCGCACAGCTCTACGAGGGAAAGGCAAAGAAGGTATTCGAGACGAGCGATCCCGATCTTGTTATCGTGGACTACAAGGACGACGCTACGGCGTTCAACGGCGAGAAGAAGGGCACTATCGTCGGCAAGGGCGTTATCAACAACAAGATGACCAACTATATGTTCGGGCTGCTTGAAAAGGAGGGCGTTCCCACTCATCTGGTGGAGGAGCTTTCCGATCGCGAGACGCTGGTGAAAAAGGTGGAGATCGTGCCGCTGGAGGTCATTGTGCGCAATGTTGCCGCGGGCAGCTTCTCGAAGAAACTCGGTATCGAGGAGGGCAGAAAACTCTCCTGCCCGACGCTGGAATTCAGCTACAAGAACGATGATCTCGGCGATCCGTTCATCAACGACTACTACGCGCTCGCGCTTGACCTCGCAACTAAGGAGGAGATCGACACTATTGCGAAGTACGCGTTTAAGGTAAACGAGTTTATGCTGAAGTTCTTTAAGGAGATCAACGTTGATCTTATCGACTTCAAGATCGAGTTCGGACGTTTCCACGGTCAGATTTTGCTCGCGGACGAGATCTCGCCCGATACCTGCCGCTTTTGGGATTCGACAACTCACGAGAAGCTCGACAAGGATCGTTTCCGCCGCGATATGGGCGGTGTCGAGGACGCTTACAACGAGATGATGAGAAGAATTTTCGGCGAGAAGTAAATTTAAAAGGTGAAAAATAAAGATGTTCAATAGTATTCACGAGGAATGCGGAGTTTTCGGCATTTATACTAATAAGCCCACAAACGTGGCAAGCTCCGCGTATTTCGCGCTGTACGCGCTGCAGCACCGCGGACAGGAGAGCTGCGGTATCGTAGTCAACGAGCGCGGCGTTTTCAAGACCCATAAGGGCTTGGGACTGGTTAACGAGGTGTTTACGCAGCGAGTTCTGGACGAGTTTGAGGACGGGCATATCGCCGTCGGTCATGTGCGTTATTCAACGACGGGCAACGTCAACACCGCCAACTGTCAGCCTATCACAGTGCGGCATATAAAGGGTGCGTTGGCGATAGCGCATAACGGAAACCTGATAAACGCGTTAGATCTGCGCCGCGAGTTTGAGATGAACGGCGCGATCTTCCACTCGACGAGCGATACGGAGGTAATTTCCTACGCGATAACGAAGGAGCGCCTTGAGTGCGGCTCGATTCAGGAGGCTGTGGAGCGCGCCATGTACAGAATAAACGGCGCGTATTCGCTGTGTATAATGTCGCCGAAAAAGCTGATAGCGGCGCGCGATCCGCACGGGTTCAGACCGCTGTGTCTGGGCAGACTGCCCAACGACGAAGGCTATGTGGTGGCAAGTGAGACATGCGCGTTTGACAGTATCGGAGCGCGGTTCGTCCGCGATATCGAGCCGGGAGAGATAGTCGTTATCGACGAGAAGGGCATTGACAGCATCAAGACCCATTGCGGAAAGCCGTCGTCGATGTGCGTTTTCGAGTTTATATATTTCGCGAGACCCGATTCGGTCATTGAGGGCGCGTCGGTGCATAAGGCAAGGCTTCGCGCGGGGCACTTCCTTGCCGAGGAGCATCCCTGCGAGGCGGACGTGGTTATCGGCTGCCCCGACAGCGGTCTTGACGCGGCGCTCGGCTTTTCGCAGACCTCGGGAATACCGTACGGGGTCGGGTTCATCAAGAACAGATATATCGGCAGAACGTTTATTCAGCCTACGCAGGGAATGCGTGAGAACTCTGTGCGCATAAAGCTGAACGCCATACGCGAGACAGTAGAGGGCAAGCGCGTGGTGCTGGTAGACGACAGTATCGTCCGCGGGACGACCTCGGCGAAGGTAGTCAAGCTGCTGCGCAACGCGGGAGCGAAGGAGATACATATGCGTATCTCCGCGCCGCCGTTTATCTCGGAGTGCTATTTCGGTACGGATATCGACAGCAAGGAGAACCTTATCGCGAACAAGCACACGGTAGAGGAGATCGCGGAGATAATCGGCGTGGACAGTCTGGGATTTCTCAGCACGGACGCGGTGATAAAGATCGCGGAGGACGCGCATTGCGGCTTCTGCCGCGGCTGTTTTACAGGCAAGTATCCCGTGGACGTTCCCGATGAGTTCCCCAAGGATAAGTTTGAGACTAAGTTTGAAGAATAATAAACGTCGGTTTTCAGCCGACGACCTTGGCGTTTTTTGCTCGAATTGCCCCGATGGCAATTCGGTTTTGCTGCGCAAAACACGCAAAAAGCCGCACGTTGCTGCAACTCAATAGGTTGTAGTGCAATTTATTGATAAGGAGTTAATATGAAAAGTTACAGCGAGAGCTACAAGGCGGCGGGCGTTGACGTAACGGCGGGTTACGAGTCGGTTCGCCTGATGAAGAAGGACGTTGAGCGCACGCAGACGGCGGGGTGTATATCGGGAATAGGCGGCTTCGGCGGGCTGTTTCAGCTTGACCTGAGCGGAATGAAGGAGCCGGTTCTCGTGAGCGGCACGGACGGCGTGGGTACTAAGCTGAAGATCGCTATGCTGATGAACAGGAACGATACGATAGGTATCGACTGTGTGGCGATGTGTGTGAACGATATCATTTGCTGCGGAGCTAAGCCGCTGTATTTTCTGGATTATATTGCTATCGGGAAGAATGTTCCCGAAAAGGTAGCGGAGATAGTCAAGGGCGTTGCGGACGGCTGCGTTATGGCGGGTTGCGCGCTCGTCGGCGGCGAGACCGCAGAGCATCCCGGCATGATGCCCGAGGACGAATACGATATCGCGGGTTATTCGACGGGTATCGTGGATAAGTCCAAGATAATTGACAACACACAGATTAAGGCGGGCGACGCTATTATCGGTATCGCCTCGAGCGGCGTACACTCGAACGGATTTTCACTCGTGCGCAAGGTGTTCAACATCAATGATCAGAAGCTCAAGAGCTTTGTTCCCGAGCTGGGTCAATCGCTTGGAGACGCTTTGCTCACACCTACGAGGATCTACGTCAAGCCCGTGCTCGAGCTTATATCGAAGGTGACTGTAAAGGGCGTTTCGCACATCACGGGCGGCGGATTTTACGAGAATATCCCGAGAATGCTGCCCGATGGCATTTCCGCGAAGATCGCAAAGGGAAGCTGGACTATTCCGCCGATATTCGCGCTGTTGCAAAAAGAGGGCGGTATCAGCGAGCACGATATGTTCAACACGTTCAATATGGGCGTGGGAATGGCTGTCGTTGTCGATAAGGCGGACGCGGACAAGGCTGTTGAGATACTCAAGGCGAACGGCGAACAGGCGTTTATTATCGGCGAGACCGTTTCGGGCGACGACGGAGTTGTTTTCGCGTAAGGAATTTTGAATTCGGTGCGGCACTTTGCTGCCGCACCGAAATTTTAAAATTAAGATGAATTACGGAGGGTCTATGGGATTATTTGATAAGCTGTTCGGGAAGAAAAAGCCTGTGGCTTCGGAAAAGACCGTAAATTTTACAATTGATATTCAAGGCGATTGCTTTATCATAAACGGCAGTCGCCTTGAAGTGCCAATGCACATAGACGCGCTTACGGCGGTGCTCGGCGAGCCTCGCAGGGTGTGCTTCAAGACCAAGCCTGAGGACAGGGAATTCCTCGAAAAGCTCCACAGCGAGCCCGTTACGGACAGGGTGAATTACGCGTGGGACGAGCTGGGGCTCATGTGCTATACATACAACGGAAAGGTAGTAAATACGTTCGGGATATGTATGCAGCCCGCGGATAACAAGTCTCCGTCGAACCCCAAGGGACTGTACGGCGGAACGGTGCTTATCGGCGGACAGCCGTGGTTCCCCGCGGTAATGCAGGGCGAGGACTGCGACGTAATGCGCGAGTTGTATTTCGGAGAGTATCTGCTGACGGCGGAGTATACGGACTTCTATCAGGACGACAAGACGCGCACGGAAAAGGATTTCACGGGTATTGAGATACAGCTGAAAAACAGTTGAGGAGGCTGACCTTATGAAAAAAATCGTTGTACTGGTATCGGGCGGCGGAACCAATTTACAGGCGCTTATAGACGCGGAAAAGCGCGGGGAGATAAAAGGCGGCAGGATCACCTGCGTGATAAGCTCCAAGCCCGATGCTTACGCGCTTGAAAGGGCAAAACAAAACGGTATCTCAACAAGAGTTATTCCAAGAAAGGAATATGCCGACGTTGCGTCATACACCAAGGCGGTGACGGACGCTCTTGTTGAGGAGGAAACCGATCTTGTGGTTTATGCGGGATTTATGACCATTCTTGACGAGCAGGTCGTAAAGGCGTTTCCGTATAAAATGATGAACGTTCACCCCGCGCTGATTCCGTCCTTCTGCGGAAAGGGATTTTACGGGCTGCACGTGCATGAGGCGGTGTTGGAAAGCGGCGTTAAGCTCACGGGAGCGACGGTCCACTTTGTGACCGAGGTGTGCGACGGCGGTCCGATCATTTTACAGGGCGCTGTTCCCGTTATGAACGGCGATACTCCCGAGGTGCTGCAAAAGCGTGTTATGGAGCAGGCGGAGTGGAAGCTGCTGCCGAAAGCGGTATCGCTGTTCTGCGAGGACAGGATTACGATAAGGAACGGCAGGGCTTATGTTGATTGAGGAGTAGCTATGATAACGGATATTCACAAGGGCGACTACGGCGTTGAGGGTAAAATGCGCTGGGAGCTGTTTGATGAGGAAATTTCGGTCGGGATAGGCGATAACGTTGATATCGCCTACGCCGAGAAATGCGCCGAAGCGCTGAACGGTCTGCCTGAGGAAACGGTAAACGCGATCTGGGAGGCAGCGAAAAAGTACTGCCTGTTCTTTATCGATCTGTGCGGCGACGAATGGGACGAGTGGAACGAAATGAGTTTCAATGTCACAAAGAAAACGCCCGCTGAAAAAATTAAGTCGGAGATATTTCCGAGCTGCCTTATAATTGACGAGCCCGAGGACGGGCGAATTGGCTTTCACATCGAGTGCAACTGCTCTTGGGAGTCGGAGCACGGTCTGGAGATAACGATACTCGACGGAAAGCTGGTGTACCTCGGCGCGTTTGAGAGCCGCGGAGCGTGGGACGAGTTCGCACCCAATGACGAGTGGAATTTTGTTAATAATGTATAGGAGTAAATTATGAGCGATACGTATTCATTGTGCGAGAGCAAGGCATATTTCGGCTGTCTGGACGGTCGGCTGAGGTCTCCGCTTTTCGGTCATGAGATCGAGTTTCTGGTCAAGGGAGGCGACGAGACCTACGGCGTGCGCTGCGCGGAATATTTTGAGAAGATAACCGCGGAAAATCTTGAGGAATACCCGGTGCTGAACGCGCTTTTCGAGGCGCTCGGCGAGTACGTGATCGACTTTCTTGACGAGCGCGGCGACGAGTTCGAGCTTGGCGATTTCGAGTATGACGAGAACTCGCCCGTCACCGAGCTGTTGAAGGCGCTCACGCCCGTCGGGCTGACGTTCGAGAAGTTTGGCTACCTCTCGGACGAGGAATGTCCGATCGCGTTCAGCATTAAGTTCAGCTTTGACCCGGTAGCCGACGAGTATATGGAGATCGCCCTGCACGGCGACGCTGCCGTCTATGCCGGAGAGTTCCGCGGAGTAAGCCCGTGGAACGATAAGCTGCTAAAAAAGAAGTGGAATTACGCGAGGAATATATAATGAACGAACAGAAATTCACGGGCAAGGCGGACTTATATGAAAAATTCCGACCGAGCTATCCCGACGGGCTTATAGATTTTCTTTACGATAACGCAAGGTGTGATAACGTCGCAGATATCGGCGCGGGCACGGGAAAATTTACGCGCTGCCTGCTGAAAAAGCCGTGGAAAGTGACCGCCGTCGAGCCTAACGCCGATATGCGCGGAAAGCTTGCGGAGACAGAGGGCATAACGGTAGTGAACGCTCCCGCCGAGAATACGGGTCTCGCGGACAAGTCCGTCGGTCTCGTGACGGCGGCGCAGGCGTTTCATTGGTTTGACGAGGAGAGGTTCAGGACCGAGTGCGGACGGATACTAACCGATAACGGAAAACTCGCGATAATCTGGTACAACGACGTGAAAGAGGGCTTAGCCGCGCGGCAGACGGAGATCTGCAATAAATACTGTCTCGATTTGATACTGAATAACGGTCACGCGGGCAAGCGCTCCGCCGAGGATGGCGATAAGTTTCTGCGTGGCGGATATTTCACGGAGCTGACGGTCGAGGAGTTCCCGGGCGAGCGCATTTTCGACCGCGAGAGCTTTATCGGCGAAACGCTGTCGCGCTCGTATGCGCCTAAGCCCGGCCAGCCGAATTACGAGCAGTTAATTGATGAACTGAACGCGCTCTTCTCGGAGTTCGAGAGCGGCGGCAGCGCAGTGGTAAAAACACAAACTGTCTGCTATTTAGGCAGCTTTTAAAACCAAAAACAGGAGGACAACAAAATGATAACTTTGGACAAGGAACTGAATTCGCTGGCATATCACGGCAGGGGAATAGTTATTGGAAAGTCGCCCGACGGCAAAAAGGCAGTCATTGCGTACTTTATTATGGGTCGCAGCGAGAACAGCCGCAACCGCGTGTTTATCGAGGATGGAGACGGCATACGTACTCAGGCGTTCGACGAGAGCAAGATGACCGACCCACACCTGATAATCTACGCTCCCGTGCGCGTTCTCGGGAACAAGACCATAGTCACGAACGGCGACCAAACCGATACGATCTATGAGCTTATGGACAAGCAGATGACGTTCGAGGAGAGTCTGCGCACCCGCACGTTCGAGGACGACGCGCCCAATTTCACGCCGCGAATTTCGGGTATCGTTCACCTTGAAAACGGCGGAATGAACTATGCGATGTCTATACTCAAGAGCGCTAACGGCGACCCCGCTTCCACGCGCCGATATTCGTTCGCGTATTCCGACCCGATAAGCGGACAGGGCAGCTTTATCCATACCTACGCAGCCGCGGGAGAGCCGCTGCCTAGCTTTGTCGGCGAGCCTAAGGACGTGGTTATTCCCGATATGAGTCTTGACGATTTCACGAATTTCGTCTGGACTAACCTCAACGCGGACAACAAGGTTTCGCTGTTTACACGCTATATTGATATTGAAACGGGCAAGTTTGAGAGCCGTATCGTCAACAAGAACAAGTGACCGCCTAGGTGAACTATGGAGATTATCAACGAGGCAAGCGAGAAATTCAGGGACAAGCAGGACGAGATATGCGGTTTGCTGTTTGATCTGCTGCGGAAGATCGACGAGATCGAAAAGGACGTTTTTAATAAAAGCGAAGAACTTAAACGCAAAAAGGCGGAACTCGGTATCCCGAAGCATCAGGTAGGCCCCGGGGAGGAAGAGCTTTGGGACGAGTACGGGCAGCGGCTCGGCGAGGTCGCAAAGCCCGCCTGCACCGAAAAGCTTATCAAAAGGCGCTACGGCGGCTCGTACGGAAAACCGTCGAAATACAACTATATCGGCGGCGAATGTACGGCAACATTTATTATGAAAACCGCGAAAAGGGCGGTCGTGCAAACGGATTTTATGCACGGAACGCCGCAATCGCACAAATTCGTAATAAGAGACGTGGACGGGAAATGGCTTGTCGACGAGGTTTATTACGGATTTCAAAGCAATCCCGAAAAGTGGTATTCCGACAATATCAGATAATTCGGAGGACGATATGAGCGAATATAAATTCAAGTACCACCCCGACCCGCTGAAAACAGGCGAGTTTAAAAATGACCAAATAATGGTATGCGACTGCTGCGGCAAACAGACGGATGTGTACTACACAGGTCCGTTTTACTCAATAGATAATGTTGATTATCTTTGCCCCGAATGTATATCGAGCGGAGAGGCTGCCAAGAAGTTTGACGGCTCGTTTCAAGACAGCGAATCTGTGGATGAGGTTAGCGATCCCGCAAAGCTCGATGAGCTTGTTCACCGTACACCCGGCTACTGCGGCTGGCAGCAGGAATACTGGCTCGCGCACTGTGACGATTACTGTGCGTTTCTGGGTTATCCCACATGGGACGATCTGGAAAAAATGGGTATCGACAAGGAGATAGAGGAGACCTACCGCGAGGATGTCTGCGGTATCGATTTCGAGGACGCGAGGGAGCATATCGAGGTAAACGGCTGCTATCTGTTTGAGTGTCTGCACTGCGGAAAGCATTTTATCTACATTGATTTTGACTAGGAGCGTTATGGATATTATCAGCGAAGCAAGCGACAAATTCAAGGATAAACAGGACGAGATATGCGGTATATTGCTGGAGCTGCTCGGGAAGATCAACGAGCTTGAACGGTCGGTTTATGAGCGCGACTGCGAAATGAATACCCGTATCCGCAAGAAAGAGCTTTCCGCGGACAAGATAGCGGAATACTCAAAAAATCTATGGAGCGATTACCGTGAGGAATGTAAAAAGATCGTCGAGGGAAGATGTACCGAAAAGCTGCTGAAAAAGGGCTACGCGAGGTCGTTTTCCACTACGCCGATGTACGGCTATATCGAGGACGCGGACGACTGCCGCGGAACGTTCTTTATGGAGACCGCGAAAAAGGCGGTCGTGGAGTTTCGTTTTACAAACCACTCGACGGTGCATTTTATGCACAGGTTCACGCTCGTGCCGAGCGGAGATACATGGCTCGTGGACGCGTTCAGCTACGGCACCGAAAAGGAAGGCGTGTGGCATAGAGGACATATTTAAATAGTGGAGGTATCAAATATAGAGCTGCCGACGCTAAGATTTTCGTTTGATTACGGTGTGTGCCTTTGGGGCAAGGGCGGCGCGGAAGAACCCGAAAACCTCCCCATATCGGACGGCTTGCGGCGCGAGCTGGAGGAGGCAAACGAGGAGTTTCCGAATTACCTTAACTGGAGCGACCCGAACCAACCGCCGGTGTGGACTTTGGAACAGACCCTCGAATTCTTTGACCGCATGGAGCATGTCTGCCAAAAACTGCAAGATGAGCTCCGCGGAAAATATACGGTGATAAACGGTCTTGATGGTGACAGGGATATGTATTGCAAACCAGAATATTGGAGCGAGGGTCAAAAATGATCTAACGGAGGAGGTTTCACCGTGAAAAAACAAAAATACCTTTTTGAAGAGGTTATTGACGAAATACGGGAAATGTATTTGCAGGGCGGAGATCAGATCTTTTACAGGGAGGCGGCGTGGTGCTTGTATTCAAAGACCGATAAGCTCAACTTGAAATCGGAATGCTTTGTTCTTCCTTATCCCGAAATTGATGATGACGACAACGAGATATTGCCCGAATTTGCCGTGCAAAATGGGCTTGAATTTGTTTATCGTGATGAAATGCTCCAAGATGTTATTGCGGCGGCAGTTGATGAGGACGAGGACATCTCAAACAAAAAGCTGCTTAAGGCGATAAAGTATTATGAAAAATATGATACCTTTATGGATATCGATTAAAATATTACGGAGGAATTTTTTATGACTGAACTGGAACTGAAATATGGCTGCAACCCAAATCAAAAGCCGTCGCGCATTTTTATGGAGAACGGGAAAGAACTGCCGATCGAGGTGCTGAACGGCAAGCCCGGCTACATCAACTTTATGGACGCTTTCAACGGCTGGCAGCTTGTCAAGGAGCTTAAAGCGGCGACGGGCTATCCCGCGGCTACGTCCTTTAAGCACGTATCTCCCGCGGGCGCGGCTATCGGCTTGCCGCTCACGGAGACTCTTGCCAAGATATACTGGGTTGACGACCTCGGCGAGCTTTCTCCGCTGGCTTGCGCATACGCGAGAGCGCGCGGCGCGGACAGAATGTCGAGCTACGGTGACTTTATCGCGCTGTCGGACGTCTGCGACGTGCTCACCGCGAGGATAATCCAGCGCGAGGTATCGGACGGCGTTATCGCGCCCGGCTACGAGCCCGAGGCGCTGGAGATACTCAAATCCAAGCGCAAGGGAACATACAACATTATAAAAATAGACCCCGACTATACGCCCGAGCCTATTGAGCGCAAGCAGGTGTACGGCATCACGTTCGAGCAGGGCAGAAACGAACTCGTTATCAACGACGAGCTGTTCGCGAACCGCCCGACCAAGAACAAGGAAATTCCCGAGAGCGCTATCCACGACCTCGCTATCGCGATGATAACGCTGAAGTACACGCAGTCGAACTCCGTTGCTTACGCGTGCGGCGGTCAGGCTATCGGTATCGGAGCGGGTCAGCAGTCGAGAATTCACTGCACACGTCTCGCAGGAACAAAGGCGGACAACTGGTATCTTCGTCAGTCGCCTGCGGTTATGAATCTGCAGTTTGTCGACGATATTCGCCGCGCAGACCGCGACAACGCTATCGACCTGTACATCGGCGAGGACTATATGGACGTTCTTGCGGAGGGCGAGTGGCAGCGCATTTTCAAGGTAAAGCCCGAGGTGTTCACACGTGAGAAGAAACGTGAATGGCTCGACACCATGAAGGGTGTTGCGCTTGGCTCGGACGCGTTTTTCCCGTTCGGCGACAATATCGAGCGCGCTCACAAAAGCGGCGTTGAGTTCATAGCGCAGCCGGGCGGTTCTATCCGCGACGACAACGTTATCGAGACCTGCGACAAGTACGGTATCGCGATGGCGTTCACGGGTATACGTCTGTTCCACCACTGATAATACGGCAAAGCGCTCTCCGCTTGGAGGGCGCTTTTTTTATCCGGAAACGGTGTTTTTTTGAACCGAAAAAGCACTGTTTTTTTAACAGCGAAATTTTGACCGTAAAAACACCTTTTTAAAGCTATAAAATTCGCTTTGCAATAATACTTAATCGTGGATTTAAAATTTGTGAAAAACCCTCAAAAAAGCATATGAAATTAACTGCGAAATCACAAAAAAACTACCGTTGATTTCCGCGCTGTTTTCGGAGCGGAAATCAACGGTAATTTTTGCGCGGTCAGCGCGGCTTGCGGTTGATGTCGTCGGTCGAACCGGCAATGTAGTCAATGGAAACATTGTACAGCCGTGACAGCTCCACCACACGCTCGAACGGTATCGGGCGGCGGTTGTTCTCGTACTGCGCGTAGTAGCTTTGGGTGGTGTTGAGATATTCGGCAACTTCGGTCTGGGTCAGAGCGTTTTTTTCACGTAAAATTCTCAGTCTTTCTCCCGAATTCATCTTTTATCGTCCTCTCGTAAGTATTTTATATAATTGGTGAATTATACCATGAGAGGAATTGTAAATTGTGCTATTTAGTTAACATCTGAACTAATTTAGTTCAGATGTTAACTAAATTACGCTTTTTTGTAAAACAGTGTTGTATAATGATAAATGAAAATTTGCATACGTATTTGCAAAAAACACAGGAGGATAAATGACATGAAAAAGAAATTGGCTATGGTTCTTGCCGTGATAATAACGGCGGGTTTGACGGGGTGTTCGATACTTAAACGGGAAAATCCCCGCGGAGAATCAGGCTCATCGCCGATCTTAACTTCAACCTCAAGCTCGACGATGAGCACACAGCCGAGCGAAAGCTCAACGGATAATCGGGGCGCGTCCGAGGAGAGCAGTACTTTTGAGGAAAGCTCCGCCCCCGAAGAAAGTTCGTCCGAGAGTCTTCACGAGTACAGCGGCACGTCCGAAGAAAGTTCGTCCGGCGGAATTCTCGGCGATATAATCCGACCGGAAGTTAAGGAGGCTATTGACAGCTACGAGGCGTTTATTGACGAGTATTGCGAGTTTATGAAGAAGTACGCGTCTTCCGATAATCCGTTAATGTTAATGAGCGAGTATATGGACTATTTGCAGGAACTTACGGAAATGGGCGAAAAATTCGACAATATGGACGAAAGCGATTGGACGGCAGCGGAAACCGCATACTATACCGAGGTTTTGCTCCGCTGTCAGAAAAAGCTGCTTGACGCAACTGATGAAATGTAAAATTAACCAACGAAAGGAAAATGATGATGAGCGAACAAAACAACGGCATAACCTTACAAAAGGAAAACAATACCAATCCATCGGCTGCGACGAGCACGATACCCGAGGCAAATTTAAGCGTGACCGCAAGCGCTCAACCTGCGGCAAATATGAAATTTTGCAAATATTGCGGCGGACAGATACCTATGGACGCGATATTGTGTACCGTCTGCGGAAGACAGGTCGAGCAGCTTCAGGGGACCGAATCCTCGCAGCAGCCTCAAATAGTGATAAACAACGCAAACAATAATGTAAATACCAACACCGCCATTGCGTCTGGAGCACCGGTAGGAAAGAGAAAGAGCAAATGGGTATGCTTTTTCCTGTGGCTTTTCTTGGGATTATTCGGCGCGCATAAGTTTTATGACGGAAGGATCGGAACGGGAATTATATACATGCTTACTTTAGGTTTCTTCGGCATCGGGTGGTTTATCGACTTTTTCGGGATACTTAACAAACCTAATCCTTATTATGTGTAACGTTTTTATAAAGATTATTTTAAGCGGAAGAAATTCCGCTTATTTTTTGTGAAATTCTTGACAACCAAATCAATATGTAGTATAATATAAAATAAGGGAGTAGACTTTCAAAAAAGGAGAAAACTATTATGGGACTTACATTAACCGAAAAGATCATCAAGGCGCATATCGTCGACGGCGAGATGACGAAGGGCACGGAGATCGGACTTAAGATCGACCAGACCCTCACCCAGGACGCTACGGGAACTATGGCGTATCTGCAGTTCGAGGCTATGGGCGTTGACCGCGTTAAGACCGAACGGTCTGTCGCGTACATAGACCACAACACGCTTCAGAGCGGCTTTGAGAACGCCGACGATCACCGCTTTATCGGCTCGGTAGCCAAGAAGCATGGTATATGGTTTTCGAGACCCGGCAACGGTATCTGTCATCAGGTCCATCTGGAAAGATTCGGCAAGCCCGGCAAGACCCTTATCGGCTCCGATTCGCACACCCCGACGGGCGGCGGTATCGGTATGCTGGCTATGGGCGCGGGCGGTCTGGACGTTGCCGTGGCTATGGGCGGCGGCGCTTATTACATAACAATGCCCAAGGTCGTTAAAATCAACCTCACGGGCAAGCTCAACGACTGGGTATCGGCTAAGGATGTTATTCTTGAAGTCCTCCGCCGCCTTACCGTAAAGGGCGGCGTGGGCAAGGTAATGGAATACACGGGCGAGGGCGTTAAGTCACTGAGCGTTCCCGAGCGCGCGACTATCACTAATATGGGCGCGGAGCTGGGCGCTACGACCTCGATCTTCCCGTCCGACGAAACTACGCTGAAATTCCTTAAGGCGCAGGGCAGGGAAGAGGACTATGTAGAGCTTTCCGCAGACCCCGATGCGGTATACGACGAGGAGGTCAATATCGACCTCTCCGAGCTTGTTCCTCTGGCGGCTTGCCCGCATTCTCCCGACAATGTAAAGACCGTCGAGGAGATCGGCGCGATAAAGATAGATCAGGTTTGTATTGGTTCGTGTACCAACTCGTCTTTGCAGGACTTGAGAAAGGTTGCGCATATCCTTAAAGGCAAGACCGTTCACCCGGACGTTTCGCTGGCTATTGCGTGCGGCTCTAAGCAGGTGTTCAATATGCTCGCAGACGGCGGTGAGCTGTCGATACTTATCGACGCGGGCGCGAGAATTCTCGAGAGCGCGTGCGGTCCGTGCATTGGAATGGGTCAGTCGCCCAACAGCAAGGGCATTTCTCTGAGAACGTTCAACCGCAACTTTGAGGGAAGAAGCGGCACAAAGGACGGTCAGATATACCTCGTATCACCCGAGACCGCGGCTATAAGCGCGGTTACCGGCGTATTCACCGACCCGAGAACCGTCGGCGAAATGCCGCCCTATGTAATGCCCGAGAAGTTCCTCATTAACGATAATATGGTCACTCCTCCCGCAACGCCCGAGGACGCTCCGAGCGTTGAGATACTGCGCGGTCCGAACATCAAGCCGTTCCCCGTAAACAAGCCCTTGGCTGAAACTATCGAGAGCGGCGTTACCCTTAAAGTCGGCGATAACATCACAACCGACCACATTATGCCCGCGGGCGCGAAGATACTGCCGCTCCGCTCGAATATCCCCGCGATATCGGAGCACTGCTTTGCGGTATGCGACGAAACGTTCCCGAAGCGCGCGAAAGAGGCGGGCACGTCGATTATCGTCGGCGGCGTGAACTACGGTCAGGGCTCGTCGCGCGAGCACGCGGCGCTCGCTCCGCTGTACCTCGGCGTCAAGGCGATAATCTGCAAGTCGTTCGCGAGAATTCACCGTCAGAACCTTATCAACAACGGAATTCTGCCGCTTGAATTCGTCAGCGAGGGCGACTACGACAGGATAGAGCAGGGCGACAAGCTTGTGATCGCCGATATCCGTAAGATCGTGGAGACCGACGGCAAGATCGTTGTCGAGAACAAGACAAAGGGCTTTTCGTTTGAGGTGAAGTGCGAGCTGTCCGAGCGCGGCAAGGGCATGATGCTCGCGGGCGGTCTGCTCAACTACACGAAAGCGAACGGCTGATATGGGATTGTTCGGTAACTTATTCGGCAAAAAAGAGGGCGGCAAGGGCGGTTTTTCATACATTTCGGAGATCGCCAAGCTGCTGACCGATAACGAAACGGTTCACGCCAATCTCAAATTCGCCCTCGATACCCCCGACAAATACTTCACCGAGAACGAATGGCGTTACGCCGAGCGCGGATTTGTCGTCGGCAAGACCGACAGGAAAACGCTCTATTGGCTGGCGCTCGTGGACGAGCTTGCCGAGGGCGGCAGCGTGTTCGAGGTGGACTACAAATGCGAGCCGGACGAGTTCCGCGGTGCGCTTGAGCGGCTGAGTAATTACGGCATGATCGAAAGCGTATTTTCCTCGCTTGACCTCTCCGAGGACGGCGACATTGAAGTGTGGGGCGAAGAGCTTAACGCGTCGCTCGGCGAAAAGGCGTTCGTGGGCTATATCGATATCGACAGCGACAGCTACCCGCTTGTTATCATGGACGGCGGCGCGCTTGACAAGCTGCAAAGGCTCGCCGCGGACAACGATCATAAGATTGAGGGCTTTTGACGATCAAGAGGTAATAAATGGGATTATTCAAAAAAGACCCCTTAAAGGAGATTTTCGCGGACTACTACCGTGAGGACTGCGAGGACATTCTGGAGACCGCACGGGCTATCTCGGGGAACGACCGAAGAGTTGTCGCGGCTGTCAACGCGGCTCTGGACGACCCGAGGAAGTTCATAAGGCAGAACGCAAAGCGCTTTGACGAGCGCGGCATCGAGCTTGACGACGAGGATGCCTTAGACGGGCTTGACGCGGACGAGCTGCTGTTCCTCGCAATGCTCGACGAGCTTGAGGCGTATGATTACGTTTTCGAGTTCGACTTCAAGTGTTCGTCCGAGGACTTCCTTTGGGGGCTGACACAGATAAAGAACCACGAGCTTATCAAGGAGGTTCTCAAAACTGTGGAGCTTGACGGGAAAGGCGATATCGAAAAGTGGGGAAAGCAGATAAACAAGGCACTCGGCGGCAGGGCATACATTTGCTATATGCACATTGACAGCGACAGCTATCCGCTTGCGATAATGACTTATGAAACGTTTGAAAAAATACCGATACCGTTTGTTGTTGTTATGTAAGACCTGCAAATAAAAGTCAAGTGGTAAAGTGAAGATTTCATCAAACTTTCAC
>ERZ778496.651-NODE-651-length-31078-cov-7.525223_pt1 | contig 31078 bp, 25 predicted proteins | sample MGYA00433099_ERZ778496 | MGnify/ENA primary metagenome ERZ778496 (study PRJEB29527, sample SAMN07138962) | mouse gut metagenome | material: feces | host: mouse | place: China:Nanjing | collected 2016-01-25 ...
CTGTTTTCTGTGGGGCTGTTGTTCCCGCTGTTCCTGCCGCAAGATACTGTAAACGTTCTATCTGATTTTCTCCAAATTAAGATACGTAAACAAAAAGAATTCTTTAATGTAATAGGGTGGCTGTCGCATTAAGAAAAACATACTACTGGATAAAACAGTCAATTGACATCAAACTTATCCGCTGTTAGAATTTATTTATCCATAAGGACTACTAAATATGCTGACAAACTTTAAGATTTTCAAATTCTGTTCAGTCCAATTGCATAATTAGACCATATGGGATGTACAGATAGGAGAATCAAACCGTTTGTGAGTATAAAAAAGCAACTATATTATTTTTGTCAGAAAGGATATAATTAAAAACTATGAGAAATCAAAATATACGCAAAAAATGGCTTGCACTTTTATTATGTATTGCAATGTTTATGGAAGGAATTTCCTTTAGTACCTTTGCAACCACTAGACAAACTGCTGTTTCCAATCAAGAATCGCAGCAGACCCCTTCCGAAGCAGATTCTTCCACCGCACAGATATCAGAATCCGAAACACCGGAAAGAACAGACACCATTTCGTCAAACGCTGAATCGCCAGATTCTTCCGATTCACCAAACACGGATTTAGATACACCAAATTCCTCCGGTTCACAGAACACAGAAACTGATACACCGGATTCCTCTGCTTCACAGGAATCAGACTCTAATACACCAGATTCTTCCGATTCACAGGAAACCGAATCCAATACACCGGATTCTTCCGATTCACAGGAAACCGAATCCAATACACCGGATTCCTCCGATTCGCAAGATTCCGATTCTAATACACCAGAAACATCTGACGCGCAAAATACAGAATCAGAATCACTTTTGCCTTCGGAAACCGTTACAGAATCAACTACCGAAGCAGATACCATAACGGAACCAACAGAAACCGAGTCAGCGGATACTTCTGAAGACGAATACGACGCGCTGCTTGCAGAGCAAATCGCCGCTGCAGAATCCGCTTTTACACAGCTTTTATCTGAAAAGGATTTCATGGCGCTGCTTTATCGAACAAACAGCTATGCTGTTCGTGGCGCTCCTGACCTAGAAAGCAGCACGGTTGCAACGATAGAAAGCGGGCATACCTTGTACATATGTGGCATCGTTATCTCTGACGACGCTGTTTGGTATCAAGTCCGCTTCGGATTAGACGGCGTCGAAAAAAGTGGCTATGTGGAAAGTGAATATCTCGCTTATTCCGACGAGGACTGGATTTCGTGGGAAGAAACACATCTTGCACCGCTGTTTGCAGGAAGTTTCACCTATGGCGTAACGGCAAACTTTACCACAGCAAACTCTGATACAGACTTCTCGGCATCCGATTCTTCTTTGGAGAATCATGCTTCCGAGAGAGCCGTTAATATGTCTGATATCGCTGCATTTCCAGCGATCTATCACGCAAATTTACGCAAGCTTAAAGAAGCACATCCAAACTGGCTCTTTGTGCCAATGAATACAAAAATTGACTTTAACACCGCTGTTTCCAATGAAATGGGTGCTAAAAGTTTAATTCAAAATACGTCGTCAAACGCCTCGAAAGGCTGGGTCGGCGCCGCCTGCCCAACGGAAAAAGGATGGAACTACGCAACGCAGCCAGCAGTTGCCTACTATATGAATCCTACCAACTTTTTAACGGAAACTTATATTTTCCAGTTTGAACAACTGACATTTAACGGTTCCTACCACACAGAAGGTGCTATTCAGTCTTTCCTAAACAATACCTTTATGAAGGGTGCCATTCCCGGCGATTCTGGAAGACGCACTTATGCGAAAGCATTTTTTGAAATTGGAAAAAGCCGCAGACTCAGCCCTATTCACTTAGCTTCACGTGTATATCAAGAGCAAGGTGCAGGCAACTCTGCCTTAATTTCAGGTAATTATAAGGGGTATGAGGGATATTATAATTATTTTAATGTTGGCGCAAGCGGCGGCACTACGGCAGCAATTATCCAAAGCGGATTAAAATACGCCAAAAGTAAAGGCTGGAATACCCGTTACAAATCACTGTCTGGCGGCGCTGCTACAATTGGTAATGGTTATGTACTAAAGGGACAAGATACTCTTTACCTACAAAAATTTAATGTAGACGGAAACTACAATCCGCTCTACACCCACCAATATATGCAAAATATTCAGGCACCTGCCAGCGAATCCTCTTCCACTAGAAGAATGTATGCTAATGCCGGAAGTCTTAATTCACCGTTTGTTTTTAAAATTCCGGTCTATAACAATATGCCCGGAGCATCAGCCGGATCGCCAGAAACTCCGGTGGTACCAGTTGAACCAGAAATCCCGCAGATACCAATTGAAAGCATTACATTAAACAAATCCAGTATTGCACTGCGCAGAAAGGATACCATTTCTACAGATACCACTGGCATGACAGAAGAAGAAAAAAAGAGCAATGTATCTACTGCCACTATTAAGGCAACCATTAAGCCAAGCGATACCACATTCGATAAAACAATTACTTGGAGCTCGTCTAATCCCAAGGTTGCAAGCGTTAAAGCAGGCAGCGGAGAACAAGAATTTATTATTACTGCCACTGGCCCTGGGGAAACAACGCTGACGGCAAAGACCGTAAATAATAAGACTGCTTCCGTAAAAGTCAAAGTAACAACGCCAATGTACAAAATGGAACTCGTAAACACCAATGAACCTTCGGGTTCTTCCAGCGGTGCAGCAACGCTGTTTGTTGGACAGCGCATTAACCTTACAGCAGAATACTGGCCCAAAGACACTACTTCAGACACCACTGTTACATGGAGCAGCTCGAATCCTGCCGTTGCGGATGTTTCCAAGGGAACAGTTACGGCATACGCCACCGGAAGCACTGTGATAAGCGCCTCTGTCAACCATTTTCAGTCAAGCTATCAGATTCATGTTGATGAATGTAATGTGTCCTTTATGGCAGAAGATGGCACAACGCTCCTAGCCGAAACAACGATTCCTTTCGGCAAAACAGTGCCAGAATCGGTTTTCCCAGAAATGGAAAGCACCGACCTTCGTATTTTTATCGGCTGGTTTACAAAGCAAGGCGGAAAAGGACTCCAGTTCCAACCGGATACTGCAATTCACAGCAAACAAACGACACTGTACCCTTATTTTGAGGAACAGGATAAAGGTTTCTATGTACTGCCAGTAGGCGATCAGATTTTCACAGGTAGTGCCATTAAACCAACTGTCCGCGTTTTTGATGGGATTAGCTATGAGGATGGCAGTGGCGAGGTAATTGAACTGGTGCAGGGTAAAGATTATACCGTTTCCTATAAAAACAATAAAAATGTAAATGCCGAGGGCAGCAAAAATGTACCAACCATTACAATCAAAGGAAAAGGTAATTATGCAGGTACCGAATATGTACGCTTTAATATTTTGTCCAAACCACTTACGGATTCCGATATTACTGCGGAAAATATCCAAACCGCTTACAGCGGAAACACACAGAAAAAATCACCCGTTGTATACCGAAACGGGAAAAAACTGGCGGCGAACAAAGATTATAAAGTAACTTATCCGCAGTCTGGCCCCGGCGCATACAACAGCGCAGGTGTTTACCCCATTGTAATCACTGGAAAAGGTGGCTATACAGGAAAAATTACCGTTTACCAAACCATAACCAAAAATGTAATGATGAGCAAAGTCAGCGTTGCCAAAATACCAAACCAGCCCTATCGAAATGACCTGATAAACAAAGGAACAAACAGCGGCATTGTGCCTGAAAAACTGACTGTCACCTATAAAAATAAACCGCTGGCGTTAAGTACTGACGGTGGAAAAACTGGTGATTATACTGTCACTTACAAAAATAACCTTGCAATCGGTACTGCAACCGCAACGCTTACAGCAGTCGAAGGCAGCGGCTTCAGTGGCTCTAAAAATGTTACGTATAAAATTACAGGAACATCTATTAGCAAGGCAAAAGTACAAGGAATTACCAACCGCGAATACACAGGAAACGAAGCCGATGTTATGCAGAATAATCTTGTACTTACACTAAACGATAAAGTGCTGCAGCCCAGCACGGACAATGGCATTACTGGCGACTATACTATATCTTATTCCAAGATTTCCAAAGTCGGAACTGCAACCATTGTATTAAAAGGCATTAACGAATACAACGGACAAATTAAAAAAACCTATAAGATTACGCCTTGTATGCTCACGCTTGATGGCAGTATCAATCCTGTGATTACAATGGCATACCATACACAAGCAGCACCCAGCCAGCAAAAAAACATTCAAAGTTTATCAGAAATCACGTCCCCCTATATGAAGGGAAGCACCAAGCCCAATGTACTTCTGTACCGCAACGGCGTACCGCTTACCTTAGGGAAAGATTATACAATTAAATATAGTAACAATAAAGCTGTCACCACTATCGACACACCAGAAAAGAAACTTCCCAAAATCACCATTACAGGAAAGGGTAATTTTAAAGGCAGTATTTCGGGGTTCTGGCAAATTACTGACGGACAGTTGAGCACGCCGCAGATAAACGAGGAACAAGCCATAAGCAACAAGGTTACAATGACCGTAAAAGATGTTGTCTACAAAAACAAGGCAAACAGTTATAAAACCACAGTTACCCTAACTGACGCAAATGGCAGCAAGCTTACCGCCGGAAAGGATTATGATAAAAATTTAATTTACACTTATGTACACGAATCCGTAGTAAACATTAAAGGCGGTGGTACTGAAAAGCGCGCTGCAGGTGATCTTGTAACTGCGGTAGATATTCCTTCCGCAAATACCGCTATTCGCGTTACTGCCAAAGGAATCGGTGCTTACCTTGGCAACGGAACTGCCTCTATATCACGCGTATACCGCATTATAGCTGCCAATTTATCCAAGGCAAAAGTAAAAGCGGCCGCAAAAGTATACTTAAACGGAAAAGAAATTAAACTTACCAAAGACGACTTAAATGTTACCCTAAACGGCTCAACACTTGTTTATGGGCAAGATTACACAATTGACGAATCCACATACAAAAACAACATAAAAAAAGGAAAAGCAACCGTAGTATTGCGCGGAATTGGCGAAAACTATGGCGGCGAAAAAAAGATTACCTTTACAATAGCCGCCAAAAAAGTTGTTTGGTGGAAAAATTTACTACAATAAAAAAGTAATATAAATATTAAGACAAGCCGAAGCAGTATTTTGTACTTTCAACTGCTTCGGTCTTTTTATAGCCATACCATTTCGCAACAGCATTTTTATAAATTATTTTTCCATGTAACATACATATTAAAAGTTCTATTACATATAATTATTTTGCATTAAGTATGTAAGGAATTATTAAAGAATTAATCTTTACAGTTCCTGATTTATATTACTTCGGCTATTAAAAATTGTAACTACAGCCTTGTTATACTCACAAGCATTCAAATTTACCACATATTCACAATGCTTCCCGTTTATAAATCAGGTGATTTGGAAAATTTTAATGACCATAAGTAAAAATTGCTGTATTTATCAGAATTTTTTAAGAAATTGCTGTGATTTATAACCTTCTAATTAATCAACGACTTGGGGATTTTTATGAAACAGTTAAAACATTATACAATTATAGGTATTTTATTTGTATTAATCACAGGAGTGCTTGCCCATTTTCTCTATCAATGGTCTGGCAATAACCGTATTGTCAGCTATTTTACACCTATTAACGAATCCATCTGGGAACATATGAAATTGTTATTTTTTCCAATGCTGTTGTATGCAGTCTTTATTATCCTTAAGTTTCGGAAGGACTATCCATGTATTGCGACTTCGCTTTATTTTGGGATTATCGCAGGAACTCTGCTTATCCCTGTCTTTTATTATGCCTATACTTATCTCCTTGGGAAAGATTTTTTTGTACTTGATATTGTTACCTTTATTTTAAGCATTCTTATTGCATTTTGGAGTTCGTATCAATTAACACTTCATTGTAAACTACAAGATTATTGCTGGCTGCTTCGTATATTCGTGTGTGTATTATTTCTATGCTTTATTATATTTACTGATTATCCACCAAATTTAGAGATATTTAAAGATCCTACAATCGTTCCCCTATTGGGTTACAATACCTGCTCTGTCATATAACTAGAATCCTTAGAAGCATGAAATATGCAGCACGGCGAAACTTCCTTCACATGGCTGACCAGCTTTATTCATTCGTACATGGGAGAGTTTCTTTCCAAAGACGCAACGGCAATATCTTAGCAGTATCTTCAAATGCTATTCATTGGTACATGGGAGAGTTTCTTTCCAAAGGTTGCAACTTCTTCAGCCAGGCAAGATGCTCGAATCAGCGGCGTCCCTATTGACCCTAGCACAATGCCGTTTACCCGAATCCTTTGTTCCACAAGCGCTAAAGAAAGTGACCTTGTCGACGCCACTATCGCGCCCTTTATAGCACTATAATCAATTAAGTCCTTATTTCTCTGATAAGCCGTCACAGACATTGTATTATTAATACTTGCGCCTTTTTTCAAATATGGCAGAGCATACTGTGTGAAATAGAAAAAGGAAAATACATGGTTGCTGAACGTTAATTCTAATTGCTTATGTGTAATATCCAAAATACTGCGTTGCACAAACTAAACTACATGGTTATTAACTAAAATATCTAATTTCTGATAACAGGAAATTGTTTTTATCCACACAACACTTCCTTTCCTCTCAAATGCAAATTCATACCCTTAACCGCCTAAAACATTATACCACTGTTGTATCCCGATTACTGAAAAAACGAGTTTCCTGCTTTGCCTAACAATATATAAAGCTTGTCTTGCCAAAGCGTATTCTGTCCCCCGGTTCTACGGGAACGGGCGTATTGATATCCAACAGCACGCCATTTTTTATTGTACCATTAGTAGAATTTAGATCGCAAAGATATACTCTGCCATCACGTTCCTCAAAACGTGCATGCATTTTGCTGACTGCATTGTCTTGAATCACATAGTCGGCAAAGTTGGCAAGTTTTCCAATGGTCAACGGAAGGTTTTCCAATGATATTGCCACTTCTCTGCCATTTATTCTGCCGCGCAGCATCCGTTCCTCTACAGCATTGCTGCCAAGACACACAGTTTCTCCACACGTCTGCATTTGTTCTAAAATGTTATTCTTGTTTAAGAGATTGATATTTTTGTTATATCCCCTATTATTTTCCCAATTTCCTATGATATCAGCCTGCGGAGATAATGGAAATTGATTCCATGTTTGTTGTCCGGTTGGGGTTATTGGATTGCAATTTGCAGCCGCCATCATATTAGAAGCTGCATTATTTGATGTCTGCACTTGATATCCTTGATGCAAATAGTCCTGTTCTTCTTCGTCATCGTCCTCCTGTAAATCCTCTACCTGCTTTGCATAATGCTTCTTTTTGACGTAACTAACCCAAAATATTACGCCAGACATTCCCGCCATAGCGATTGCACCAAATAGATATAGTTCTTGATTGCCCCTTAATTCAAAAAGCTTAAAATATCGAGCACTCAAAATCAATCCAGCAGCAGTAAGAACCAGCAAAATACAAAAAATCCCGCCGATTAAATCACCTGTTCCTTTCGATGGTTGCAATTCCTGTTCGTTATCATCTTCACCAGCATTTTCTTGATATGTATAACCAAAGCTATTCTCCTTTGGTTTTGGAGATATCTCATTAACCACATTATAAATTGGCTGTACTTTGGAATCCGCTGTATTGTCAATCGGCGATTCCTGTGATGCATATTGATCCGTGGAATACCCTATATGATTTTTTCCTGTCATAGTTACAATCACATGCTCCATCATTTGACGAATTTCACCCAATACATAATTAGGATTGCGTGTATAACGGTAAACTTGATACCCCAGCATAACCGCCTGTTCGTCTGCATGATCTATTTTTGTCAAAAGCTCGTCAATAAATTCCATAAAAGCAATGCGCACATCTCCTTTGTAATCAGGATAATAAACAAAATAAGGCTCCATGCGTTCTACATTAATATAAATATATTCTGGTTTTATAATAACCTGTGAACCATCTAGCAAATACTCCTCCAACCGTTCAAAGAGATTAATGCAGCCAAGCAGCAGCGCACGAAGTTCATGAATCCGGATTTCTTTTTTTGCCCAAAGCCTGTCCAACGACTGAAGAGAATTAATTTCATAATAATATTTGCTTTCCCCATTAACCATTCTATGCGTTATCGGAATCAATCCTGCTATATCGTTCTCCAAAAGCATTTTCAGGCGGTAATCTTCTCCCTTTGTTTCATTGCTGCCAAAGAAATCACATTTACTTAAAATCATGTAATTATGGTTCATACTTCTTTCAAAGCTTTTGTTTGGCATATCCTGCACCATTTTTACACCTCCCTATGCGCTTCTGCGCACATACCAATTAATATTTGAAAGTTTTCTTCCAAACTTCATTCCCTTTCCTGCTTAAAATCGCTTATTATTTCACCCCAAATGCTAAAATAATATGCTGCTCTTATGCATTATTGGGGTATCAAATGATTTAATATTCTAATTCCTCTAATCGTCTTTATTGGTCTGCACCGCTTTGCCTTGCTGGTTACTTTCATAAAAAAATCCAAATCCGTTACATATTCTCCCAGCCATGATAAAAGCGGCATATTCACTGTACCACTGTACGAAACAGTGACATAATCCGCTGTTACAGTCACTTGATGGGTTAAATTCTGCAACGCAAAAAGTTTTCCGTCTACCAGCCTGCCCGCTGCATTTTCTGCCGCCTGATATGCCTCGCCTGCCGTTTTGAAATGATTTCCGCTTCCCCGAAGCGCCGCTTCATAAGCACTTTGTTCCATAATGCAGCGGTCATAACTATAAAACGCCAGAAAAATCATCGTTGTAGTAAATAAAAATACCATTGGCAATATCAACGATGCCTCCACAGTAAAATATGCTGGCTCGCTTTTCTTTTCCATATCGTGCAATTTCCTTTCTATAATCACAATGTATACAAGATGGTCTAACACCTTGCTTCGATTTATATGATATCTTGTACAATCAAAGCTTATTATGCCAGCCCCATTTATACTAGTATAATCCAGGCTAAATACCTTAATGTTTGGCGCAGAATATTTTTCTGAGAGTGCTGCTTCACAAACGCAGGCGTAGCGGTGGCTACGCTGAGGCTTGTGGAGTAGTGCTATCAGGAAAATAGGCAAGCGAAACATAAGGTTATTTAGCGCGGATTATACTAGTACAGCTTTACATAAATAACGAAGTAATCGGTGCCTGAATTTTGTGCCAGAACAAGCGGATGAAGGAGGCGGAGCGGTGGCTGCAGTGGCTGACATAAATGCAGTACACATGCAAAAGTCAGGTGCATATTACTCGATTATTAATGTAATGCTGTACTAGATAATTCGCATACCAATATATGCAATATATCCCACAAAAAGCGCCGGAAGAAATGGAAGTTTTGTATGGCGGTTTCCTTTTTTTAATATCAACAATGTGGCCGATATAATTGCCATAATCCATGATGCCAAACACACAACCGCTAAGCAGCCACGAAAGCCCAATAGCAAACCGATTGCCCCCAATACCATTCCGTCACCACGTCCTATCTGTCCACGGCTGGCAATCGAAATCCCGACGATACACAATCCAACTGCCGCACCCCCTAACGCATTCCATAGTCCAAAATGTGTTTTAAATGGAATCCCAATTAGACAAATCAGCGTTAGTATCAATATCTGTCTGCGACTAATCTCCATTTTGCGAAAATCTCTAATTCCCGCAAAAAATAGCAGTATTCCAACACAAAGTAATATTCCAAGATAAATCAAACTCATAAATTCTTCCCCTCTATTCCTTAATAATCACAAACAAGTGAACTACCCATGGTCTAAAGCCAATGGGCTTCCTGTTTTATCGACCTCGTAACCAATTTGTGTGCCAGCTTCCTTTGCAGTTTTGTTCGTTTTTTCTCATATTTCTTTATTATCTTTGGCATTTCGTACTTTTCCCCCTCTGATGTTATGCACAAATCTTTAATCTCCAAATCCAATCCTATATTTTTATCCGTATGTTGCAGTTCCTCATGTTCTGTTTCCACAAGCCTAATCGAGTAGGGAAAAGCCATCTTCCCGACTCGCCGCGTGACCCGCGCGCCGCCTTAGCGGCATATTTCCTCTGCACGGGTCTGTGCATAGTAACGGCATTTGCGTATTCCAAGCTACCTGCGGCGAGTCACAAAAGTTTTTATAATTTACTGTATTAGGTCGCAAACGCACGATTTATACGCATTTCGACTGTGAATAATTACTATCCCGCACATTTGCTGCATCCGCCCCGCCCTCCAGCTTCTGATATTGGCACTGCAAGGATTGTACGCTTAAGTTTGCTGCACTGTAATGTTGCATGATAGCGTGTACCATATTGTGTTATATAGACCGTATTTTGGCAATGGCTGCCGCAGCTTTCGCATGAATAGTAAATTGCACCACTTTTATTGCGCATTTCCTCCAAAAAATCCATGTCAACTGCCGAGATTGAAAGTTTTAAATAAGTACAGCTTCTCGATTTGTGATAAACTGTCCCTTCCGGCGTAATATATACAATTTCTTCCTCTCCGTTCGCACTGCCTCCACAATTTGCATTGTCATAACCTGTCCATGCTCGTGTCCGAATGCGGTTATAGAATTGTGCTTGTGCAAACCCTACTGTTGCAACCGGCGGCTTAACTTGATACACAGCAACCAAATCTATAATATCATTATTTTCCATTACTTTGGAACGTATCCAGCTAATACTATTTGCACCACCTGCTAGTGGTGCTTGATTCAAATACCCATTTCCAAGTATATTTCGAACTTTATTCTGCGCATATAGATATGTAAGCCCAAGCGATGCCGCTTTTCCCGTATCACCACCTGCCAGTTCCCGATATTCATAACCATATATCGCCATTTCCTTTGCTGTTGTATGCATTGCTGCACTTAAATTGCTTTGTAAACGGTAAATTTCAATAATAGAAATTAAATTTAAAAATGCAAACAGGAAAAACGGAAGTACAAATGCCGCCTCAACGGTCATGCTTGCCTGATATCTATTATTTATTCTTTTATCCATTCGTGCCTCCTGTAACTAATTTCCTATTTTGACAAAGGGGCAAAGGGATATTCTTTCTGTGGGACTGTTGGAGAAATTTTGGACTTTTCTAAGAGTTTCGGCGCCTCCTTTCCTTTTTTATATTCATTTTGCTTTTATATTTATTTTGCTTTTACAATGATTTAGCTTTTATACTTATCCAGCTTTTACATTTATTTTGCAAATCTGCTTCCACACAAAAAGAATATCCCTTTACCCCTTTGCCTGATTTTTTACGATATACTTATTATAAAAATTTTAAAGTCTACTCATAGCACATCTTTTTCTGAAAGACAAATTCATGTCCCTGTGCATCCATAAATCCAAAGTCTGCTTTAATATAATCAACACATTGATCTATCCGAAAGTTTTCATTTCCTTGCGTTTTTCGCATATCCATTTCAACAATATCAAGGCTTCGCAGCACTTTATCTTTTTTATCCATCAGCCCTAAAAATATTCTTAAATAATCTTGATAGGACAATCCATTTGCATTGTCTTTACTGCCAGAAAGTTCCTTATCAAACAAATTCGTTAAACCTAGACACCAATCGCTGCTATTCTTTAGCAAAGGCACTTTTCCATTATCTAACAGCGTCCGTACATCTACAACAGCTTCTGCCAGCGCCCATACTGCAAGAATAATATACGTTAATATCTCTGTAAGTTCCGGCGCAAGCAGCAACGTACAGATAATCGCTGCAATTACTCTAACCTCCGCGCTTTTACCGCTGTCACTGTTTAAGTAAATAAAATTGGAAACTGCACGAAGCGCAAGCAGTCGTTCTACACAGGTACGGAGATTCGATACATCGCTGTCCTTTCCATATAAAATATATTCCAACTGATATGCAAGAAATCCCTCCACCTTTTTATTTGTATAACTGCCGCACATTTTCATTAAATATTCGCCATAGATTAATTCATCCTCCAAACCATTAGCCACCGGCGCGCCACTATGTAGACCTACGCCTTTATTTGCCTGATTTGTTTTTATACGATGCGATATATACTCCGTTTTATTAATGGTTGTGCCAGATATCGAACTGCCCTTCGGCATTGCCAGCGCAAGCACACCATCTCCAATCAAAGAATCGGATATATCTGTTACCTTTTTATAAGAATAACCTTCATCACTTTCAGAACTATATTCAACAATTCCTTTTTCTGCCAGCGTTTCTTCAAATGCGCTTTTTTGTTCCGCTAATTCGCCAGCAATATCTCTTGTGGCAAGCTCATTGCCATTTACTGTACTTAAGTGCCCTTGAACAGTTGAAATTAAATCACCTCCATAGACAGCTTTCATATATTGCACAGCCTGTGATTTCCATACCGCGCCATTGTTGTCACTGGCAAAGGATACTTCTTCCAACTCTAAATATGGATTACTAAGCTTTAGCAGCGTATCAGCACCTAGAACAGACAAATCTGTTTCTGGATTCATATTGTAGTCCATATACTTTTTTAGGTGTGTTTCTGTCTTGCCAATCCCACCATTGCTGCCGCCATATGAACTGTCTATAAAGAACAGTTCATATTGGTTCAGCAGTTCCCGATGATATTCTGCAAAAATAGAATCCATGCCTAAATCTGCTACCAGTTCTGCCTGCGCCCTTACAGCGCCTATCGTTGCGCCTTCTATTAAAGCTAACAGCAACGATAGGACAATTCCAAAGGTGAGAGATAAATAGATGGTAAGATATGCTCCCTCCGCGGGCTTTGATTTGAATTTAGATTTTGTTTGCATTGGTCTTGATTTTCTTTAAGATCGTGTCAACAACGCTCTTAATTGCATCCTTAAATAAAGCTACCAATGCAATTAGCACCACGATAATCAACACAACCTCAACTGTTCCCATTCCGTCTTCCTCTTTTAAAAAACTTCTTAAATTTCTCATAATAATTCCTCTCTTTTTGTTTTATATTTTATTTCTATATTTTTAGATGGGGCCTGTCAGAAAATAAAGCAATTACCTCAATAGATTATGCAGCTTAGCAAATATCACTATTATATTACTCTAACAGTCATTAATCGACTTATCTATTGTATTTATTATTGGTTTATGATATCACTTCAAATATTCAATAGTTCGATATTCAATATCCGGAATAATATATTGTTAGAAAATTACAATTTCTTATGGCTCCCTTTAATTTTTAGTTTTCACTGCTTCATTCCTAGCAGCTTCTCTTTCGTTTTTAATCCATATTTACAAGTTCTCTATTCCGTTTTCTTTTATGCTGTTGTATCCACATTCGTTTTTCTTTTTATGCTGTATATCTTTATTTCGTTTTCTTTTTATGTTGTTGTATCCACATTCTGGTTTCTTTTATGCTGTTGTATCCACATTCCGTTTTCTTTTTATGTTGTTGTATCCACATTCTGGTTTCTTTTATGCTGTTGTATCCACATTCCATTACCATCTATCCACATAATTTTGGAGGTTATACACATAACATAGATGTTTAACCCTTTTTTCAATTGATCGGTTATCTTAAAAATATGTTTGAAATGCAGGCATCATAATAATTACCATAATCATTCCCAACAGCATCATCATTGGTACCAAAAGCTTTGTGCTTGCTTTTTCTCCAAGCTTTCTTGCCATATGCTTGCGTTCCTCGAAAGCATCTGCTGCTTCCTCTCTTAACAGCACTGCAAGATTGGTTGCGCCTTTCCTAACATTCTGCGACAGCATGGCTGCAAGCTTATTATAGCTTGATATCCTGCACCGCCTGCCAAAACGTTCATATGCTTTTGTCTGGGCTACACCGTTTTCCATTTCATAGATGGCAAGCAGCATTTCTTCATAAGCGTACCGCTTTTTTCCGGTTTCCTCTCGCTTATCCTTATAATCTTCTACCACCTTATTCCATGCATTTGGCACTGTCATACCGGCCCCCAGCAAAAGTGCCAATGAACTTACAATCTCTGGATAGTCCATGCGCATTTGTTCTTCGCGCGCTTCAACTTTCTTATGTAAATCTTTGTCTGCACCACAGTATAATACCAGCACAAGCAGCGGTGTTGCCACAAGAAACAGCAGTCCATTATAACTTCTTGGATAACGCCAGTTAACGGCATTTCCTTTGATTTCTGATGGTAGTGTCATAAATTCACTGTTCCGACTGTTCTGTTCCACTTCCTTTAGCGCACGCTCCATAAGTTCTGTTTCACTTGCTTGTATTGCCTTAGAATATACCATGCAATTTACAATATGCTGCATTTCATAACTCCCACAGCTAATAACTGCGGTTAATTCCACTAACTGCGGCTGTTTTAATGTTTCTTTCTGAAGACATCCCTCATAGTCAAAATATTCCTCGTCAACCTGCCATTCAATCCAAAACGGAAAACCTTTGATTTCCTCCACAAGCCTAATATCATATGTAATATGGTCAAGGCTTGTATTTTCCCCCAGCATTGCAGTTTCTAACAACGGCGTTAATTCTTTAGCCATTGTGTCAAGTTCCTGCTTTGTATAACTTTTTTCCTCTAATTCCAGTGAAAGTTCCATATGGTTTTCTTGATTTTCTGCTACCAGTTTTACACTTTTTCCACCACTGCCATAGGCATTGCGATACAACTTATTCTCTGCGATTTCTGTATGCAAACCTTCCTTAAGCCACAATGCCAATGATAATACAACACCAACAATAAAAACCATACTGCAAAGTGCCAATTTACGAAGTACATATTCTTTTTGCCGCTGCTGTGTATTACCTACAGGTTCCAATGTCTGCAAATCCTCACGCACAGTACTGTTATACAAAATTTTATCTGGTTTGTTTTTCATGTGTTCCATTTTGTGATACAGCCATTTTGCCAGCCTGCCGCCCATTTCATCACCTCCTTTCCATAAACAGTTTCTAAATATCTATATCAAGTATCCTATCGGATAACCGACAAGCAATACCATATACTGCCAATCCTGCTGTCATAATTATCCAGCCTAAAATATTGTGATATAACGGTTTAAAATATCCTTTTGAAGTCAGGGATATATAAAAGATAATAAAGAATGGTATATAACGCATAATCGTCTGCTCCATTTTCTTTTCACTTATAACCGTTTCAATCTCCCTGCGCACTTCCTGTTTGTCACCAATAATCATTGCTGTATTGGCAATAATCGTCCGAATATCACCGCCGCTGCGCTTTGATATCTGAAATATATCTGCAAAATCCCTGATATCGTCTACGCCGCTGCGTTTTGCCAAATTCAGCAGTATCTCCTCTAACTGTTCATTGTTATTGAGTTTTCGGAGCATTAAACTTAGTTCTTTAGCCATAACAGATTCTTTTCCATACAATATCACAATATCCTGATACGATTCGCGGAAAGCATTTTCTACGCTGTAACCTGCCTGCAAATTCGAGGATACACTTAAAATAACCTCTCGAAACTCCTTTTCCAATCGCTGTCTGCGCCGTTTACAAAGCTGCTCTTTCTTTTGATTTAATGACAGCCCCACAAGCGGCATTAAGAAAAACCATGCAATTACACTGTTGTAAAACAAATAACTTACCATTGCCGCAAAGACAGCGCCAAACGCAAAATGAACTGCAACCTCCTGCCAACAAAACACATATTCATTATAGTCAATAACCGGAGGCAATCGGCTCCTTATCTTTATTTTCATTCGCATCTGTAACCACATCTGCATTCACCTCCTCTCTCCATACAATTCCTGCTGCCAGCAGTTTATCCATATGCAGCAGGGGATTTTCTGCTTTTAACTCCCCTAATACCCGTCCTGCCTCCTCACCAGTTTCATCAAAGGCATACAACGGTCTTGTCACAATTTCCCCCTCCTGATATGCAATAATTTCTGTAATTTCCATTACTCTCCTTGACTTATCGCGCAGTCTCCCCAAATGTACAATAATATCCACACCCGAAGCAATCTGGCGTCGCACAGCCGTAAGCGGCAAATCCATTCCCATTAGTACCATTGTTTCTAGGCGGGTCAGCATATCTCTTGCAGAATTGGCGTGCCCTGTGCTTAGAGAACCATCATGTCCTGTATTTAACGCCTGCAGCATATCAATTGCTTCGCTTCCGCGTACTTCGCCCACAATTATTCTGTCCGGTCTCATGCGCAAGCTTGATTTAATCAAATCCCGAATTGTAATTGCCTTTGTTCCCTCGGCATTTGCATTTCTTGTTTCAAGCCGCACTAAATTAGGAATATCCTGCAACTGCAGTTCTGCGGAGTCTTCAATTGTAATAATCCGTTCACTTTTGGGAATATACTGCGATAATGCATTAAGAAATGTTGTTTTACCGGAGCCGGTTCCTCCACTGATAAAGATATTGTATCCAGCCATTACCAACCGTTCTAAATCGTCTGCTGCCTCCTGCGTAATCGAACCAAACCGCAACAAATCTGCCATTGCAATTGGATGATCTGGGAAACGACGAATCGTTACTATTGGGCCGTTTAATGCCACCGGCGCAAGCACAATATTGACACGCGCTCCATTTTCTAGTCTTGCATCTACAATTGGCGAAGCTTCATTGACCGCTCTATTACACTTTGCAACAATCTGCTGTATTACATCTTCCAGCTTTTCTCTTGTTTCAAATCCTTTTTCCCACTGGGTAATCTCCCCTGCTTTCTCCACAAATATATTGTCTGTACCGTTTATCATAATCTCTGTTACGTCATCGGATTCTACTAGTTCCTGCAGGACATCCATTTTGCGGATAGAATGAAACACGCTTCTGCCAAGTTCCTGCCGTTCTTTTAGAGAAAGTGCATTGCTTCTGCCAATGCCTACTACTCTATCGTCAATCATTTCCTGCACTTCATCATCTGTTACTTCACGGGATAAATCAATTTTTCCGCGTACCTCGTCATAAATTGCGCGTCTACACCGTTCATACCTGTTATTCGTATTCATATTCCTGCAATATTCCTTTCATATATGCACCAAGTTCTGATACAGACAATTGATCCAATGCAGCCCCCTGTGCTTCCCAATTTCCCTGTAAAGCTAGAATCGTCGCTTTTTCTATAATTTCACCATGCTCTTTGGCAAGCAATAAATTTTGAAATTGGTGAAGCATTGCCTGCTCACGTGCTGCTGTCTTGCCGTTTACAAGATATATTTTGTCGCTGCGTTCCAAAATATGATAAAACCCTTGGCAGACTTCTGTTAAGTCAATTACAATATGCGTATAATCCCCACTATACAGCAATGTATCCAGCACATTCTGCCAATCTTTCTCGTCAAGCTCCATTAAATCCATGTAATCCAGCGCCGGTGGCAGATAATCCATTCCGTGTATTGTATGTTTCATCCCTTCCAATTTATATAACAGTTTGTCAGAATGTTTTAATACAAAATACATAAAGTCTGTAATATCCGCATTATATTGAATGCCCAGCAGTTCTTCAAAGCCGGAAAACGCCGATAAATTCAGATACAATACTTTTTTGCCCCAATCTGTCAAAAGTTCTCCTGCACACAGTGAAGCGAGTGTTTGCCCACTGTGTCTGCTCGGCGAATAGAAACAGACAAGCCTTGTACGATTTTTTCCGCATCGAACCGCACTTGCACACGCTTCATCTAATGCAAATGCATCCAATGCCTGCCGTATCAGTGCTTCCATTGACTGATATTTTGATAGAAACGGGATTCCTTTGATTCCGCTTAAACCATCTTCCTGCAAGATAAACGTTTTCAGCGCATGAATTTCCTCCGCATCCGTATTATATGTATGCTCACCGATTAAAAGGATTTCAAAGCATTCCTCCTGACTTGCCGCAACAGCTTGACAGACAGAGCCAAACACTAAAATTTCAAAACCTGCCGGCTTTTTCTTTAATAGATAGGCTTGCAACATATCCAAATACTGATCGTCCCTGTCACATACTGCCAATTGCTTCTCTCTCATTTTAACCCTCCCTGTTTTCTTCTTTTTTATTGAAAAACTCTCTGTTCTACTTCAACTGCTTCTCTCTGCAAGATAGGTGCTTCTTTTTTCATTGAAAGATTTCCTGCTTCCAACCTAGCTAATAAACACCCAAAAACAGCAACACAGCTCCTGCAAGCGCTGGCACTGATAAGCGGATTACACTCCTTGGCTGCAAGGTACCAACATTATACGCATCAACTGACCCTGTTAATGCCACTTTGCGCAGATATCTTCCCAGATATAATAAGCGCTGCCTGCTTTCTGTAAAGCATATCATTTTAAAAATCGATACCGCCCCTGCTATCAGCATACTTATAAGCAGATAGTCCAGTAGCCGCTTTCCCTGCAAAAAGCATGCAGTCATAATAAACAGCTTTACATCTCCTGCGCCAATCCCCCGCATCAAATAAAATGGATACAGTACCAAAAACACCAGCCCTGCCTGCGCCAAAGCTTTGCCGACACCTGCGAAAGAATATGACGCATACGTCATAATCAGTCCTGCTATCATTCCCACTACAATACACAGATTCGGAATCTTATAACGGCGCATATCCACAAAAACGGCAACACTTAACACACCTATGAGAATCCCCATAGAACACCTTCCTTTCTTCATTCCAATACAAATATTTTTATTAAGAAACTAGCTAAAAGTTATTTCTTAACAGTTCCTAACGAATGATTTCCAGAAACAATTGTAATAATAATTCTATCTTTTGAAAATCTGCCGGAATCCGGCTGTGACTGCTTCACGAAATGATACTGGTATTGATTTTCCGAATTGTTATATTGGAAAATCAATCGGTGAAGCTTGAATACTTTTTCGATTATAGCAGGAAAAAAAATAATGTCCACTCGAAATGTAAAAATTAGAACAAGAAAATTTTATTTGTTAATTTTTACCAATTTTTAGGATATTTTATAATGTTTTTTATCTATATTTTAGCGCATAAATCGCATTTTCTTCACTTATACTATCTTATAACAATTATTGGAAAGGACAGCCTCCTATGAAAACATATTTCAGCCTTAAACGGTTCTTAAAACTCAGTTCGGCTAATCCAGCCCCTGAGCCAACTGCCCTTACGCCCCGCGATATGCTTCTTGCTGATATCGAAAAAACACAAAACGCTTTAGAAATTGCCTATAGCAATTTTGACAATGTAACCGATCCAGATCTGATTGACTGCTATATTTATGAGGTTAATTCTGCGTTGAAACGCTACCGATTTCTGCTACAACAAGCATCATTAATGCAGGAACAAGAAAAACCAGACACACCCAAGGATGATTTTCTCCCTGAGCATGAACTGGTTTCTCAGCTTTGCCCTATACCAAGTAGCCTCTCTGTACATCAGAACTAACCAGGCTCTCGTTAATTGTCTTCTTATTATATGTTAAGCCTGCATAAACACTTTGAATATTGTCCATAAGCGGCGCGGAGTTATCTTTTTTGCTGACATTTTGATAAGCTTTCAGAAGCTTCTTAAAAATAATTCTAATTGCATTAAGGTTCTCCGCTCTGTTGCCGCTGATATTACTGGCAAGCTCTCTGTCTGCAAAATTATAGATTGCAAACAAATTTTTGGATATTCCATAACTAAAATTCAAATTTTCCCGCAAATTGCCGATGCAGTCACGTGCGAATTGCAGACTTCTTCCAAACTCTGCCGTATCTCCCTTTTGATACGCACTGGCAGCTTCGTCTAAATATACCAGCAGCATTTCATACACAATCACCACAAGCTGTGTGCGGTTTGCCTGTGTAATCCGCCTTGTAAATACTTGCTTCATTTCCTTTGTCATTGATGCCCCTGACCTTTCTGTTACGGCATCAATCCATGAAATACCGCTGCACGGCAATCTATTACGATTGATGCCAAATACTCTCTATTTATGAATCCTATCTGTAACGAAGCACATTACCTGTCTAAATACCTATTCTCCATTTATTGCAGCAGCTGCAATACCTGCTGTGGTCTTTCATTTGCCTGCGCCAACATCGCTGTGGAGGACTGTACAAGTACCTGCACCGTTGTATACTCTGTCATTTCCGTAGCGACATCAACGTCAATAATACGAGAGTAAGCGGCTGTCATATTTTCCTCTGTAGTGTCAAGGTTTGTAATCGCACGCTCCAAACGATTGGCATATGCACCGATTTTAGAACGGATACCAGATAACTGATTAATTGCATTCGCAACTTTATCAATGGCTTTTGTTGCCGTTTCTTCTGTACTGATATCAAGATTATCGAGCCCTAAATGCAGCGCATCCACGCAGGGAATTTCCATGCGGATAATCTGCCCTTCATTTGCACCGACCTGAATAACCATTGCACCCATACCCGTAATATTCAGTGCAATACAGTCGTCTACTCCTCTGTCATTGCCGTTCTTCTGCCCGCCGATCGTGTATTCTGTCTTTGTAGTCATCGTAGTAGAATACAGGTAGCTTTCCATTGTCTTTTCTTCAACCACTTCTCCAGATTCATTCTTCTCTTGGTGCAGTTTAAATGTATGTGTCCCCTTCGTCACTGTTCCATCTTTTTTGCTGGTTGCTTCTACTTCGATTTCAAAGATTCCGTTTTCTACATCAACATTTACTCCCTTTATTTCTGTATCACAGTCCGGATATTCCGTGGCAAGGAAGTCTGCAAAATCCTCTTTTAGATCTGTAAAATAATCCGATTTAGAATAAACCTTTTGCATTGCACCAGTATCCGCGTCTGTCACTACATTAATTTCGCGGATATTATAACGTGTTACGCTGTTGCTGGTAAGCGTGATATTGCGGTAACATTCTGTTTTCGTACGGCTGCTCACGGTTGTTGTATTAATACCTGTATCAACATAACCTCTATTATTTAATGCAAGCTTTATTTCAAAGTCATTCTCTGCCTTAATTACAATATTTTCATCCTCAACAGTTACTTTTGCACCGTCAGGAAACGCTTTGTATCCTTTTGTAGAGCCAGCGTCCGCCGCTTCATATGCGGAAAGGCTTGCGCTGTTAACCAATGCAGCTTTTACATCGTCATCACTGCTTACTTCATAACGTGTCTGCGTTTTCACTTCTTTTTCAGGATTTGTATAAGTAATTTCGTCCTCATAATAATTATATTGAAGCTGTGCAATTGCATAGGTTCCGCTTGTAACACCTTCTGCATAAGACATAACCTTAATATTTTCTGTATTCGTATATCCTTTCAGAGCAAAACTGCCATCAAGAAGGTTCTGCGCATTAAATTCTGTGGTATTGGCAATTCTGTCAATTTCCTGTACTAGCTGATCAATCTCCTTCTGAATCTGTGAACGATCCATATCAGAGTTGGTACCGTTTGCGGACTGAACTGCCAACTCGTTCATTCTCTGCATAATATCATGCATTTCAGCCATTGCGCCGTCAACGGTATTTGCCACGGATACACCATCATTGGAGTTCTGATTCGCCTGCTGCAAACTCTTAATCTGCGCGTCCATTTTACGCGATATCGCAAGCCCTGCTGCGTTATCTTTCGCGCTGTTAATCTTCAAACCGCTCGAAAGCCTTTGTATAGAATTGCTTAATCGGTTATCGTTGTTGCTCAGTGCGTTTTTTGCTAAAATTGAAGAAATATTATAATTTATTCTCATGCTAGGTTCTCCTTATTTCTAATGCTGCAAAATCATTTATGCAATTTTTTATGCAATCTCTTTTAATGCTGTCATAAACGCTTTTGCGGTCTGGTAAAGCTCTTTGGTCGATACCTGTTCTACATTGGAATCTCGATCCTCTCCAAATCGGTTAAAATCTACATTCTTAGAATGTACCATGCTGATGCTGACCTTTGTATTTGCATTTTGCGACAGTTCCTTCTCAATTGACTGCTCTACCTGATCCAAAGTATGTTTATTTTGAATGTTGCTATATGCCACCATACCAGAAATTCTGCCTTTTTTCACATCAAATTCCGCTGCCACTTTGCCAAGAGTTTCATTTTCAAGCGTAATGGATACTTTTCCTGTTTTCAGCGTATTATGATATATTTTTAGGTTTACTGAAGTAATCTCACCCTTAATATCTACAGGGATTTCGTAGTTTTCTTCACGTGCAAGGTTTCCTGCCAGCGAAAGCCCTTTATACAGCGCCTTTGCCGCTTTCACATCAATATGAGATGTTCCGCTCTGGTATACCATATTCTCCACTGCCTTGTTAGCTTCGTTGAGAAATGCTTGATAACTTGTGTCCGCACTCTTTGCGTCTGTTAAATTATCAATAAAATTATCGGAAGCAGCAAGGAGTTGTTCCTGTTCTGCCTGCTGTGCGGAAGCGGTATTTTCGCTGCTTTCCTGCGCTTGTGTGTTTTGGGCTGCTGCCTGTGCCGTGGTTTTTGTATTCTGTGTCTTTTCGATTGGCACATCTTCTGCCTTATTGCTTTTTTGTCCGAATACTTGGCGGAACAGAGCGCCGCGGTCTGTCATTAACATCGAAGCGGCTTCGATATTATCAGCGCTGATTTTCTGACCGTAGTCGATTAATGTCTGGATAATATCATCGTCAATCTTTTCGGCCTCCTGCATACTGCGCTGGAAGTTCCTTAGATTTTCTGCCTTCTGCTCCATTTCGGCATTTTCTGACATTTGTGTTGTTTTTATTTGATCTGCAAACTGCTCAATTGTTGTTTCTGCGGTAATACTGCTTTCCTTTAACTTACCAATATCTGTCTTGTCTGCAAGTTCTTCATTAATCTCACCAGAAAGTCTTGCATAATACTGCTCTTTTTCCTGATTTTCTGCGCTGCCTTCATTCTCCTGGTTCTGGTAGCCGCTCATAATTTGTTCATCTATGGCTTTTTTATTGGTAATTAGATTTTCTAATGCGCCGAATTCGTCATTGACACGCACGTCCATATTTTTATCGGCTCTCGTCCGAACTGCGGAGAGCATATTTTTGAAATTCATCTCGGCACCGGTTGCAACAATGCTTCCGACTACTGCACCATCTGATTTTTCTATCTGGCGGAACATCCGATAAATACCGATATATGCTTCCCGTTCCTCCTGCGAAATGCCGTTGGTTCTGTCTAATTTCTGCAAAAACTTGGAAAAACGCTCTGTATCTGCGCTGTAATCCCGATCCTGCTTGTTTAAATATTCATCTAACTCCTCCATTGTCATTTCCAATGGATTTTTCTGTTCGCGAATCATTTGCAATGTTACGCCGGGTGTCATTCTGTCGATTACGCCACAAATCTTACTGTCTGCTTCTTTTACAGCGTCAATATTCTCCTGCGTAATCTCCATACTGTTGTAGCCAAGGATGCGGACTGCGCGCCGATTGGGTTCGCTTGTTTCCAAGCCCATATCCTGCAAAATATCATCCACATTGCGGAATGCTTTACTGATTCTATCACCTAAATCTTTTCTTGGCGCTGTCATCAATGCCTCATAGGAAGCCATTGCCTGTTTCTGCTGCTGACTGCCGTTTCTGCCTGCGCTCTGTTCGTCCTGATTCTGGGACTGCGCCTGCATCTGCTGCACATTCTGGCTGTCTTTGCCATCCTTATCACTATCCTGAAGCTGATTTTGCAGTTCCTCGCCTTCTTTATGCAGCTTGGTCAAAGTATAGCTTTGTGCACTTGCAGCTACTTTGCCGATAACCGCTGCTGGCATCTGACTCAACTCTTTGGTCTTAGTCAGCGTTTCCTCGTATATCTGTGCCATTTGATTGTTTTCTTCTGCATTTGCGCCTTGGAACATTGCTGCTTTAATATTTTCCTCGGCTGCCTTTAAGGCTTCAACCAGCTTCGACAATTCTGTCGTATCAATAGAAATCCCATTTTTCAACAGATGCCGGTTCGCTTCCTCACTCATAATCAGACGGATTTCTTCAAGCTGCCTTCTTGTTTCGATTTCCTTTAAAGGAACATCTGTCAAAGAAGCTTCTGCCACTGTATTTTGCTGCTGTGATGTTCCCTGTGCGTCAATCTGTGTCTGTGCCGCAGCTAGATTTTTAATATTGACTTCTGCACCCGATTCCACAGTTGCATGAACTGCTTCGTCAGAAATTGTTTCTACAGTTTCTACAAGCTGCTGTGCCTGCTCTGCAATCGGTGTTTCGCCTGTTAGCAGTGCCTTTATCGGCGCCTTGCCGTTTCCAAGCGCTGTTACGCATAAATCGAGCACTTCCTCCTGCTTCATTGGAAATTCCATGCTCTTTAAATCTGACACAGTTGTCAGGTTTTTGCTGTTTAATTCAATGCCGGAAGATACCAGCCATTTAGCATTTTCCATTGCAGCGGCTTTCGTTTTCGCATCGCCGTCTAGCCCTGCCTGCTTTACCACCGTTTCCATACGGTCTTTTAAGTTATCCCAGTTAATGCTATCCGCCTTTTTCGCATAATATTTGCCGTATCCGCCTGTGCTGTCGCTATAATAGCCCTGCGCCTGTTTCATGCCTGCTGCACTGGAAAACTGGGCTTTGTAAAGGTTCTCAATCGTCGGCTCTTTGCCATTTATTACCATATATTTTATTGCATCATCGCTAATTTCAGTAATGCCTGACGCTTCCATAACGGCTTTGGTAAGTTCCGCAATATTTTCTGTTGTGACGGGCATATCACTTTCTTTTAAAAGTGCGGATAAATCCTTAATTAATGCGTTGGCATCCACACGGCTGCCAGTAATTTCCTCTATGGTATCTACATCAATATTATCATTATAGCCTACGATTTCCACTCCTGCCCTGGCAAGTGTTACTTTGATTTTATCTACGATACTAACATACGTTTCAACATCTGTACTGCCTGGATGGAAGCCTTCCTCCTGCATTTTCTGAAGATCTTCCCCTGAAACGCAACTAGACATCACTAACATAAAGTCTTTCTGGTTTTGAACGTCCGCATTCCCTGCCTGCTGCATAAGATCCTCAATCGTCTTTCCATGACCGCGGTATGCCTCGTTATCCATAACTTTATCAGCGATGTCTAATGAACAGCCACTCCCCCATGTACTCTCTGTACGGGTAGAAGGCTTACTATATGTAGTTGTAACACTGTTTTCAGATTCTGCCAATCTGGAAGTGGAGAATTGTGATTCATAAATTACGTTCATACACATTTCCCCATACTTTCTCTATGCTATTTGTTTTATCTCCGATTCCTTTCGCTTGGAAACGCTCGCAGTCCCTATGCTGTGCCATTTGATACTGCCGATTTCCTTCCGTTACCTTATATGTCGGATCGTTTATTCCAAAACTTTAGATGTTTTTGGAATTATATTTTGGAATTATATTTTGAAATTATTTTTCGAAATTATATTTTTCACTCCATATTGGCAGATTTCTATGGGATTTCCCTTTGTCTGTCTGCTAATTTGCTTTTATGGCTTTTGATATGGCTCCATTTCCAGCTTGTCCAAGTCCAGTGGATACTCCTTTTCGCCGATTCCCCCCTCTATTTTAGAATAGGAAATCCGTATTACATTTTTCTCTGGTAAATATTCTGACCATGTACTGTTTGTCCCCCAATTATCATACTCAACATCCAGCAGCATATCCCCCCATCCTACCAATATCTGTGCACTATTATAGTCGTACACCCGTGTGCACGCTGCGCCATCTCCTAGAAATGTTACGTTACAAATCAGTTCTCTATCCCCGTCACCGTCGATATCAATGATATAATCATCCCGTTTATAACCCCAGCTATCAGCTAAAAAGACAAGTTCTCCATCTTCTATCCCATAATAATCGGTATAACAACTCCATTTATTTGGTTTCGTACTAATATATATGCCGTTATGCCCAAGCAATTGTTCAAAAGGTACTGCCGTAATACTTTCTGGTGACATATATTCCGTTTTGTCATAGACACATACCACCTGCTGCATATTGCCCCTGCCAAACACCAGCTTCAACGATTCTCCCGCTGTTAAATCCTGCAAAGATACCTGATAATCCCCTAACGGAATTGTCCAATAGGTACGCGTTTCTTCCTTATTTATTGCTGCTGTCTTTATCTGTTTTGCAGCAAAATAATCTATATTATCTATATAATTTAAACCAAGAAGGCTGCTTGTCTGCTGTTTCCATATCTTTGAACAAACAAATCCATTTTCCTTATTTAATCCACTAGTTCTCTTTATCTGCATACTTGCACTCACATAAATATTTGTAATACATAATACTGCTATAATTGCCGCTCCTGTTGCCTTTTTCACGTGCTATCTCCTTTCGTTTTTTGCCCCAAAACTCTCTAAGGAACTACTTAAAATATTGTTTCAGCATACAATAAAAATGCATCAAAGTTGCATCATTTTGGTTGATGCAGAAAAATTTAATAAAATTTTAATATTTTATATACATACAAATCAAAAACACTATTTTCTGTCAATGATTCCAAATAGCTTTTTCATGCAATACTTAAATATTTCAAAAAAGGAGCTGTCAAGAAATACCGTTTTCCTGACAGCCCCTTTTTTCTGCACTTAATGCACATAAGCAGCTTTGTTTCCTTTATTTTACAATTAAAAGCCGATCTCCTGCCTTAATTTCCTCGCTAGTCAAATTATTAATCTCTTTTAACCGTTCTACGCTTACATAGTATTTTTTCCCAATCTGCCAAAGAGAATCGCCTTGTTTCACATAATAGATCACAAATCCCGGCAAGCGTTCCAGTACTGCGGTATCAATCGGCGCCACCTTTAAATCTGTTAAAATATCCTCTTTGTTTGTATTATAAACCAATATCCGTATGTTTAACACAATCCTTACTTCCAACTGTGCCCCATCTTTTAAGGAAATCGAAGGATTGTTCGACTGTGCAAACAGCGAAAATTGTTCAACATCTGCCTGCCCCACCCCCGGCACCTGTCTTGTTATTTCAAACGGTATATTTTCTTTTATCGGATAAAAGCCCGTAGGATCTTCGCTTGAAGTATATAATACCTGAAGCGCTAAATTTCCGCTTATGGTTATCTCATCTTCTTGAAAAACCGTTTCCTCAATCTCAACTTTTGCATCGCTGTGGCAGATTTGCAGTATTTTGGGGTCGGTAGACTCCAACTCCACATTCTTTGTAATTTTTTCTTCTATATTTAATTCTGTCAGCAGATTTCTAAAATCCTTTATTTCTGTTGCTGCTGTCACTTCACAGTTTACCCCATAAACATCCGCCACAATCGGCGTTGTTTCTTTTTCAAACAGTTTGATTTCCAATTCGAGTGTCGATTCAACACCGATAATCCGCGGCTCTCCGTCAGAATCATCACGCACTGTAATTTCCTCATGTCCAATATCGTAGGATACATCTGTTACCATATTTTCACGGCTGTTCTGACAGTCTACTGTTCCATTAAAGGGTATCGTCGTTTCATACCAGTTTACCTTGTCGCTGCTATCCTCACGGTACACGATAAATATATTCATCTCACCACTTACTGCCAGTTTATCCTCCAATGAGCGGAATGTAATATTGCTGATATCCATACTTTTCCAAAGCATCGAACCAATATCCGGCATACCGGAGGGCAGTTTTGCTTCTTCATGAATCCGTAACAAATCTCGTTTCTTTACTACCGTTTCGAGATAATCCAGCGATTTTTTGCGATATTCCAGCTTATCACAGCAATCCTCACCGCCTCCTGAAATATTGTTGATTCCCTCAAGTTCTACGCAAAGTTCTTCTGTCATGGTTTCCTCTACACGCGGCTCAAGGCTAATCACTGCCTGAATACTTAACTTTCTCGAATTAATCATATGTACCCGCATATCTTCCAAGTCCGCCTTGCAGATTACCCTGTCCTGCCCCTCGATTTTTTCCAGATAAATCTCCTCCATAAAGGGAAGTCCACCCTCCATGCCCGCAAGTTCCCCACTCTCACCACCTTCCGCTTGATACAAGATCTGATAGCAAAGCTGACCCTTTACCCAGATTTTATTCATTCCCGTTTTAATCTCATCCAGTTTAATATCGCCGCTGCTGTAAATAATCCGCGCTACATCTGGCTTTGTATCCGAAACATTAATATCTTCCTCCAACGGTACTTGAAGCATACCCTTTGATTTTATCTTTTCCGTATGAACACTTTTCTGCAATAATTCCATACCAGCGAAAAACCTCCCAAAACATACAAATTTATACATGGTAAACGTATTAAAATTGTATTCCTTGGAAGGTTTGTTTATGTGTTATTTTCTGTTATTATTTTAGAATATCATCCGTTATTTTGTTAGGAACGTTAACTAACTGTTCCAATAATTTCATTGATATCTGCAATGTTGTACCGTTTCATATACTCCACAATTCCCGCTGCAACCTCCTGTGTCGTATATGGATTGACAAAATTCATTGCGCCGACCGCAACGGCTGACGCACCCGCAAGCATAAACTCCACTGCATCCTCTCCATTCGCAATGCCCCCCATGCCGATAATAGGAATCTGCACTGCTTTTGCCGCCTGATAGACCATACGGACGGCAATCGGCTTAATCGCAGGGCCAGACAGCCCGCCTGTCTTATTGGCAAGCGCAAATGTTCTTTTGTGAATATCAATTTTCATCCCCGTAATCGTATTAATTAAGGAAAGCGCATCACTTCCAGCCGCCTCCGCCGCCTTCGCCATTTCCGCAATATCCGTTACATTCGGCGAAAGTTTCATAATAATTGGCTGTTTTGCCTTTGCTTTTATTTCTTTTGTTATCTCAAAAAGGTTATCTGGATTCTGCCCGAATGCTATGCCGCCGTGGCTGACATTAGGGCAAGAAACATTGATTTCCAATAAATCTACTGGTTGATCGCCCAGCTTTTCCGCCACTTCCACATAATCTGCTATCGAACGTCCGCAGACATTTACAATTATTTTTGTATCAAACTGTTTTAAAAATGGGATATCCCGCTGTATAAATACGTCAATTCCCGGATTTTGCAGTCCAATGGCATTGAGCATTCCGCCATAAGTTTCTTGTATCCGTGGAGTAGGATTACCCTCCCACGGCACGTTGGCAACACCTTTTGTTACCACTGCTCCCAAACCGTTTAAATCTACAAATTCTGCATATTCCATGCCAGAACCAAAAGTACCTGATGCCGTCATTACTGGATTTTTTAAAATAACGCCTGCTATATTTACTTTTGTATTAATCTCCATGCGATAAAAACCCTCCCTATTCTATACTTACAAGTAATAAATTATAGTTCAGCCCTCGATTTGTAATTCCTGTAGCCTATATTTCTACATCTTGAGCAAAATATACTGGCCCATCCGTGCAGATCCGCGCATTTTTTACATGGGAATGATGATCAATTTCCCGCGTTTTCACCACACAGCCAAGGCACGCGCCTACGCCGCACGCCATACGTTCCTCCAAAGAAATATAAGCAGAAATTCCCTGCTTTTGCGCATACGCCTTCACTGCACGCAGCATCGGCATTGGTCCGCAGGCAAAGATTACATCTGCAGTTAACTGTTGTGCGGCAATTGCTTCCATTACCGTTCCTTTTATGCCTGCACTGCCATCATCCGTTGCAATATGCACTGCTGCATACTTTGCTAACTCTTCTGCCAAAAACAATTCTTGATTGCGGTATCCTACAACAACATCTCTGGAAGCAGCATTACCCAATTCCTTTGCAAGCTGCAGCATCGGTGGTATTCCAATGCCGCCGCCAATTAATAACGCGCGTTTTTTATCTGCTGCTGCTATTGGAAAACCGTTTCCCAACACCCCCAGTATATCAATACGGCTGCCTTTTTGATAATTTGAAAATTCCTTCGTTCCCTTGCCTGCCACACGATAGACAATGCGAAGCTCTCCCTTCTCTTTGTCTGTTTCGCAAATGCTAATCGGCCGCGGCAAAAGCGCAGACTTGTCCTGCGTATAAACACTGATAAACTGCCCTGCCCTTGCTTGTGCTGCAAGGGAAGTTTCTATCCACATATCATAAATTCCTTCCGCTACCTGTTGCTGAGAAATTACAACCGCCTGTTCTTTTTTCTTGCTCTCCAATTTATTCCCTCCATTTCGTTATTTGAATGTACCAATTATACTCATAAGTACTTAGGAACTGTCAATAAATAACGCATCAATTTGACTTGTATCAAATTAACAAGTTATTTATTTACAATTCCTTAGATTTCCCTTTCCCATTTTATTTTTTATCACAGCCCCCTATTTATTTTATTTGCCAAATAATTTAACCTAATTAATATAACACAATTTGGGACAGCTTGCCATATATAATGAAAAAAACATTACTTTGTATTTCTTTTTCCGCTTTTGAAATATTTATAAAACTTGACAAATGCCAAAAGTACTGTATAATACAGTATTGGATAATACAATTATGGAGGTGAATTATGTCTACGATTGATTTAATCATTTTAGGTTCATTATGCCAAAGTCCTAAAAGTGCGTATGACTTACAAAAACAGATTGAATCCCGAAACTTGTCAAGGTGGATAAAAATTGGTTCGTTTACTGTTTACAAGAAAGTGGTTCAATACGAAAGCAAAGGATATGTTGTTAGTGAAACTGTTAAGAATGGCAATATGCCCGAAAAAACAGTGTATACAATAACGCCAAAGGGAAAAGAAATTTTTAAAGAATGGATGACTAAATTTTCTTTCGCAGAAACAAGAGTATTTTTAGATTTTAATGCAGTTATTGTGAATATGGCTTTGCTTGACGAAAATTCTGCAAATGAGTGTATTGCAAACATTAAAAACAGTATTCAAAACACTAAAATGCAGATTGCAGAACAATTACCCACACATAAGGACATTCCGTTATTTGGGCGGACTATTCTGGAACAACAATTTTTGCTTTTAGAAACACTGGAAAAATGGGAAGAAAATTTTGAAAAAGAGTTAGCAAAAGAGAGGGAAGAAAAATGAATTTGATGTATTTTATATTTTTTAATTTGGTGATTTATTTACCATTTCATTTATTTGAGGAAGCTATTGGTGATTTCCCTAAGTGGATGTATGAGCATAAATGGCTGCCTTATCATATGACGCATGGACACTGGATGGC
>ERZ778496.653-NODE-653-length-30991-cov-21.721587_pt1 | contig 30991 bp, 26 predicted proteins | sample MGYA00433099_ERZ778496 | MGnify/ENA primary metagenome ERZ778496 (study PRJEB29527, sample SAMN07138962) | mouse gut metagenome | material: feces | host: mouse | place: China:Nanjing | collected 2016-01-25 ...
AAAATCCGGTGTTCTGGATGCCGTTTTTCGGAACGTCAAACTGAACACCCTATAAACTTGTCATTGAGAATAATCCCGAAGTGATAGCTAAAGCTGTAAGGAGTGGAAGTTTCAAAGAGTTGCTTGATCAGATGTCATGTAGAATAAGAGAATTGAAGAAAGGCAACTATAATGTCAATCAACTCAAGTATAATTACAATTTAGTTAAAAAGATTTTTAATGGACTTTCCGGACTTTTGACTACAATTGAGCCAAATGGTAGGAATGAATATCTTCAAGGACAGATAAATGAGAGTGAATCGAATTTGCGTAGAGCTGTCAGAACGTTTTTCGATACCTATAAGAAATATCTGGAGAATACTCGATCTGGTAGAAAAGTGTCGGTGGAAGTTATATTAAAAAAATTCCCTGCCCTGAAGGATGTGTTTCCACAGGTGGATTACAAGAGTAAGAGGGTGCTTGTCATGACTGTGCACAAAGCAATGTATGGAATTGATCCGATTTTGACGGAAAAGGTTCAGTTGGCAAATTTTGTTGAAAAGAAAAAGACATTGATTTTATTTGATGAATCTGATCAGGCTGCCGTATGTATGCGGAATGCTATTATTGATCAAGCTATCCAAAGTACCGGTGATTACAAACGGTTTGCAAAAGGCTATAATGGTTATCTGCAATATAAGAATCTTATCGATATTCCTGAGCATATTTCTAATGAATATTATGGCGCATTGTTGGAGAAATGTATTGATAGAGCGCAGGTAATCACGCAGACAAATTGGAAACAAATTTTTAAAGATATAAAGCCTTATAAGAATATATTCCTTGAAGATGTTTCAAGCCTTGATAATTATAGAAGAGGTGTGTTTTTCTCCGGACCGATCTTTAGACTGAATGTTTCACAAAAAGGAGATAAAGGTGATAAGATACGTTCATTCATTTGCTATAAGAGAGGAGACAGGCATTTCCGTCTTGTGCATACTGATGATGATGAAAAGCTAAAATCAAAATATGTAGTTGTTGTGACAATGGATAGATTCCTTTCGTTGGTATCGGGAAATACTACAGCAATAAAATCTCAGTTTCGCAATGTGATAACAAAGGCATTAGGAAACAGCCGTAAAACTTTTGAAGAAGAGATAAAGGCTGTGGCAAATAATACGGCTACGCAAAATCAGTATCTCAGTTATCCTACCCTTGAACGGGAGATACATACACTGTTCTCCAGATTTGAAACTACGTCTGAGTACCAATTCGAACAGCAGATGTATGAGTTCATGACGAATAGAAAAAATATTAGCATAAAGGGTAGTAAGGGTGATATCAAACTGCCTGACTTCTCGGTATATTCACAAGGTGTTCAATTTTTTCAGGAAGAGGTTGACGAACGTGATAATCTGCATAGGGTCAGACTTTCATGCAGAGAGATAACCACAACTCCAGAGAAAATCATTGTCAATCTTGCAAATTCATCGGGGGCGTCAGTTGTGTTATGTTCTGCGACTGCATCAGGAAGATCGGTTGTAAGCAACTATGATATAAAGTATTTGAAACAGATACTTGGAAACAAGGTGCATAATTTGTTGATTGATGAAAAACATACTTTCGACAAATTGGTGTCACAGACCTATCCTTCCGGACATAAAGTGGAAATTGTTCCTTTGGAAAAATTTCAATATCCAAAAAATGATCCCAATAGATATGAGATTCCTGAGAAATATAAGAAAATGTTTTCAAAAGAGGCACAGGAAGAGGGTCTGATTGAGAAATGGTTCCGCATCACCATTCGGGATCTTAGTAGGAATTTACAGCCGGATCAGTCTGCAAAAGATGTATCCTTTCAGATTTATCGTCTGTTTCAGTTTATAGAGGCATATCATTGGTTTTATACTCATGACGATATACATAGTATGCTTTATTTTCAGAACAGGACAGGAGATAAAGACCGCAATCAGATTAACGTTATATGCTGTCTGATAGATGGTTCATACAAGGATTATCCCGAATTGGATATTGAGATTCCATCGGATTGGGAAAACAAGCATATCCGTATCTCAAAGGATTGGGAAGAGGTCGAGACATCTATCCTGAAAGAATTGGGTGAAGACAATGAGGCAAAGATAATGCTTGTTTCAGCTTATGGAAGTTTCAAGGCAGGTGCCAATTTGCAATATAGCATCCCCTACGGATTGGATTATATTGCCGGAGATAATTGGGATTCGTCAGATGAAAAACTTAAAAAGGATTGGGATGCGGTTTATCTGCAAGCCCCTGCCGGATATATGATGATAAACGAGGATGGCAATGAACAGACTTATGAAAGAAGTCTGTATAATGCTATGCTGGTATTAATGATGTTGTACGAACGTGGTTGCCTTTCAAAAGAGGATGTCGCAAGTTGGATGGGAAACGCTTTGTCAAATAAATTTTATTTTGGCGAAAAGAATAATCCTGGAATAACCAGGGATAAGTCCGCTTGGGTGCAGACTGTTGTAGAACAAGCGATAGGGCGGTTGTGCAGGACGAGAAATAAGCCACATACTACATATATATTGTATGATAGGTCAATGACTCCATTCTTTGACAAGTCAGTTTTAGACAAATCCCTTACAAAGGAATTTAAGGAGCTGGTGCAATATGTGCTGACTCATTCTTATGAGAGGGAAAAATCAGATAATCCGGATGAAGTGATTCGCTGTAATAATGCAAATTATGTGCAAGGTCAATTGGATAGGATTCGGGAAATTGCATTAAAATATACTCCCCATCCGTACAATGATAATGACTCTGATGATGAGGAGGAGGAAGATATTTCTTATAATGTAATGGCAAGTCAAATGATGATTCAAAGTTATAAGAAGTTGATAATAAGCAAACCGGTAATATCATCGTTGGATGACCTCACAGAGGAGGAGAAGAGACTGACGTTCAGAACCAAATGTTATGGCGATTGGATACAAAACGGATCCAATGAATTTATATATGGGATGGATGGCAAGAGAATATGTCCCATAAATAAAGGCAATGTATATCCGATGTCTCCATCAACAGTCAGATTAGACGTGCTAATGAAAAACAATGTGATCCGGGAATATTTTATTTCAAACGGATATGCCACCGAATGGAAAAGTGAGGGATTGATTCTCCATCCTAATATTTTGGCGTATGATTATGCTGGAGAGATAGGAGAGGAAGCGTTTAAGGCCCTTGTCTTGCATTATACCGATTGTACGGAGAAAGACTTGGTTCACCTCAAGGGTAAAGTTTATGAAGTGGGAGATTTTGTCATCAAGAATGCTGACGGAACTAATAAAATTGCCTTTGATGTTAAAAACTGGAATCCTGATATCCCACATTATGATCGTCCCGGAGATATGCCGACTGCCCAAAAACGTGCGGAGAAAAGAAAGAGTCTGGATTGTGAGATTATTTTTGTAAATCTGTTGGATATGCGGATGGAAACGATGGATGGTATACGTGAGATTGGAGGTCTGATTACAGAAGATGGCGTAGTCATACAAAGTGCAATTGAGAGAATAAGACAATTAATTAATGGTTAAGATATGGTAGAAGTAAATAGTATAAATGATTATCCTCTTACAACTAATAGGATAAGAGTGGAGGTAAATATGGAGAGATTTTTCTCCAGCTACTCTATAATCTCATATTACAGTCTTAATAAGGAATTTAAGAATTTGGCGTATGAGCAATTGGCAGATGTAGTTTGCTTGTCTGTTACGGGAATAAGGGCAAGATGGGATGATCTTCGCTATCCTGCCGTCAGATTCTTTATTCTTGTAGAGAAGGGGAGAGTGATGGAGGTTAAGAATAGCTTGAGAATCTATGATAAAATCCGTTTCAAAGAAGATGACCTTTCTGATTATGACGATAGCCTAAGGAAGAGAATCATTGCATCCCTTGCGATCAATTCATTGGGAAAGGTTAGGAATGGCAAGATGATGTATAATGATGGAAGCCTTCTGCTATGTGATGACAGGAATTTTCTGGTATCAAAATCAAGGAAAGAATTAGTATGCCTAAAGATTGAAGTAAACGAGTATATGAATCTTACTGCAAAGACGGCAACATTTTCCAACCCCAAAAACATTGGTCAATTGCGTAAATATGGAAACTGTGTGTTTCAGGTCAGTAAAGATATTTATGGACAATGGTGGTCGGGATTATCGGTAAAACCGATTGTTATAAGGAATCTAAAGGATAGCGACTTAAATATAGAAGATCTATATATTAAGAAAAAGATACTACCCGACAAGCGTAATATCGTTCCGTATTGGCCATACAAACCGGAAGACTATATACATGGGAAACTATTTGCGCTATCGCAGGTGGTGGAATCTGTAAATGATAAGTATAGGGGCGTTTTGGAGATTGATTTTGAGAATTTTGATTTAATGCACTTTGATCAATATAAACCGGAGAAAGATATGTTGGCTTCGCTTAAAGAGTATTTTGATGGTAAAAATATATCCTTTGAAGATCCTTTTGGCACTAAGGAATCCGGCGAACTTATTGTTGAGATGCAAAATGAGTTTATTCAGGTTGTCGGAGATATACTTCGATTCCCGAAGAAACGCGTAAATGATGATATGCTGATAAAACTTGTTGAACCGATAGGCGAACAGATAGATATGACTCATTATACGCAGTCACACTACCGTAAGGCTCACAATGCAACAGCCTTGCAGCATAAGGTATTCGATAAGGGAATGGCAAATAAGATTAGCAAGGCAGAAGCCAGAAGAATCTTGATTGAATTGATGGTTAAGGATTGCTTGATTAATCGGAGTCTGCCACCTAAGTTGGGTGATTTACTAAAGGAATGGGAATTTATCAGATATAAGATAAACCGAGGAAACGTGATTGGGGCATCTTTATCAATAGCCAAAGATAATGTCATTAATATCAAAGACTTTGGATTCCCTGAATCCTCAGAATCGGATATCCTATGTGACTTCGAAAGTTTTGTCAATGAGAAGTTGCATTATGCAAACTTTGAAAAGATAAGGGGAGCCCGTGATTATATGGCAATGAAGAAAAATGGAAACGTTTTTCTAATTATTGACACAGATGAAATCCCCATGCTTGACGTATCGCTTATTGACGATGGATATGTTGAGATTGCAAAAGGGGAGAATCCATTAGCTTTTTTTAAAAGAAAGAGAGTCGCCCGTAAATATTTGAGAGGTTATGTAGGTTTCCATTTGTGGCATACGGAAGGATTGGATGGCGAGCCGAATGCTTCATATTCCTACATTGCGGGAATAAATAATGACAGTATCCAATTGGATAAGAGTCATAAGATGGATAAAATGCCGAGGGCGAGACGTATATTTGTTTTGCACAAGGAGCATCCGGAGCAGATAGAGAATCAGATAATGGAGATAGCCGACATGCTGAAGTTTGGTTTTGGCAGATGGAATGAACTTATGACGTATCCATTCCCATTCAAATTCCTACTCGAATACCTTGATGATGCAGCAGAGATAGCCTTCAGCAAGCATTGGAGTGAGATTACGTATAAGTGAGATTATTTCCGGAACATTTTTTGATATGAGGATAACATATTAAAAAAGAGGCGGAGACCAATTGTTGATTTCCGCCTCTTTTTACTTTCGCATAATTTTTTCGATATCTTTCCAATCAAAGCTCCAGTAAGTTTTGCCATCACCAGCAAAGCAATATACGTCACTTACCTCTCGTAGCCTATGTGGAGGTTCATGGCCAGTATTGATAGCTTGTTTGGATTTGTGACGAAAGATGCGATTGACCATTCGCTTGTCGTCTTTTTGAGAAGTGGCGAATGTGCTCATGGGAGTTTTTCTTTTGCTTCTGCTCATAAAATGTAAGAGTTGATGTCTGTCGGTTAGACAGACTGATTAAACACCTACATTTTGTCGAGATAAAAAAGATTCTTGTACATAAAAAATGTTTTTCAAATAGTTGTGCTACTAATTTCATTCGCTTTAATCAGCCATACAGTTTATCGAGTTCTCGTTTGGTAGGTTCTTGCTCCTGCATGGTACGATGCAACCTCTATAAAAAGCTAATAATAAACAAGTTAACCTCTTAATCGGTACAAATATTGGATTGCTTAACTCTTTGATTTTCAATGTATTTGATCTGCGAGAGCCTTCGGATTGGCAATCTGCTGTTTCCAAGGCTGTTGCGAGTCAAGGCTTGTACCGCTATGTTCGTGTTTCCGTCGGCAAAGATAACGATTCTCGCCGATACTGCCAAAACATTTGTACCGCTGTTATCGGATTGATTTTTCAAGTGTGTTCGCGGTAAATTTCCCAAAGATTGTCCGGGAATCCGTAGCCGCAGCAATTCACACTGTCTATCATTTTCTTGATGCGTGGGTACAACTCCACATCAAGACCATGTTTGCTGATAAATTTCATTGCTTTGTTGAAATTGTTTTCAACAGCCGTGTAAAAGGGTGCGTCGTAGTCTCCGAATTGTCTTGTCAACTCACATCCTTGTTCCACATAGTAGAGCATGAGGTCGGCTGTGGCTTCTGGGGCCGGGTAGAGTTTCATAAAAGACGAAACAAGTTTGTTGCACTCGCGGAAACTCGGATCTTTCGGATAGCCGTTCCAACTGAAAAATTGATTGCGGATAGCCTTTTTATATTTCTCCAGTTCCTTTTTGACATCCGGTTCAAGATAGAATTCAAGCCACGACTTGGCTTCCTTACTTGCGCTGTATAACTCAAGCATCACATCAACGACCTGCTCTTTGGTCATTGATAGCATATGTTTCTTTAATTTGGCCTTTGACATGGATTCTTCAAGTATGATTTTACTTTAGGACAATCCATTTGCCGGTTTTGTCTGAACCTTGTCTTGTGATGTAGCCGTTCTTTCTTAGTTCGCGTGATGCGCGTGTAATTGAAGATTCCGACACATCCAATGACTTAATCAGTTCTGAATATGTTATATTCGGATTTGAACGGATGGCTTCATATACTCGTTGGGATATAGAGGATAAATTCTTTACACCGTCATCAATTATATTTACACCGTCATTTAGACCGACATTTTCACGGTCAGGAATTTCATTATCCAGTTTTATAGCGTCATTTACACCGTCTGATTTCGCATTTGCATGGTCATCAAATCCTGAGATGCCTTCTTCGCCCTCGTGACATGGTATGCGGACGAGGAAAGATAGGCGGTCTTCGTCGGTGACGAAAGAGGCGGCAGGGGAACCGTTCAGGGCAAGTTCTCGCTGAATGGTCGGTATGCCTGTGTTGCGGCCTTCTGTAAGCGACAGTTCTTTCAGAAACTCTCCAAGACGGCGGTTGCGGTAATAACGGCTGACCATGCGTTTGCCGTTTTTAATGTCTTCCATAGGAATGGAACGGTCAGGGCCGGTTGCACTGGATATTGTAATCTCGTATGGCTGCACTTCTACGACAATCGGGGTGCGTGAGCGGTAATCGCGATGATAGAAGGCATTGGTTATGGCTTCTTCCAATGCTTTCTCAGGATAGTTATAGATTCGCTTGCTCGGGCCGGAAGTCTGCTTTATGATATGAAGTTGAATTACCATCGTCCTGAGATAGCGCATCGTTTCCTCTATCATCTGCGGCACTGTTCCATGAATTGGAGGAACTTCTCTTATGTTACGGGGATTTTCAAACACGCCTTCAGGGAAAAGAACGATTTCGACCTGAGTATAAGGGAAGAATTTCTCCGGATTGGCGCAGAACATCATCGCCGCCACATTCTTAAGCATACGGCTTTCTCTCGGTCCGACGAACAAGTCCATCTGTCGCGTAACTCGTCAAGGATATATCCTTTGGCCTCGATCGTTGAAGAACCGGAACGAATATAGCACTTTCTTTGGGCGTTCTTGTTGGTCACATATTCCGGCACATCGTAAGGCCGGTTTATGCCCGATGGACACCATATCACAAGGATAGTCTTGCCGTCAACAGTCGGTGTGTCAGTGCGTGGAAGATAGAACGGATTGAGCTTATTGTTATAATTGACCATATCCTTTTGGATAGAATCAAGCTGCTCGGTATTAAGCCCTAATACCGGACGCTTTGCCACACCGTTCTCCTCCTCCACACCGACAAGGATATAGCCGCCACCGATATTGTCAAAATCGTTGGCAAAGCCGCAAATAGTGCGGTAAATCCTATCGGGATTCCAACCCTTCTTGAACTCAATCCGGTTGGATTCCACCTTTCTCTGCCGCAGCAGGTCTTCAACATTTATCGGTAGTGCCATAATATATTTCGTTTTTAATGCATGACTTCTGTTTGAACTTGTGCAAAAAATGCACAAGTTGAATCGGCAGCTAATTCACCCTCAACATAAATCCGCTTGATATGCCGTTGTATCGTAGTGCGGTCGAGCTGAAACAGCTCTGCCATCTGATCGGCGGTAAGCCATACAGTCTCATTGGCAAGCCGAACCTCAATCTTCGTCTCGCCTCCCTGCGTCTGAAATAATATTATCTGTCCGTTATCCATAATTGTTCAACCGTTCAAAAATCATCATCCATCATATCGTAGTCGATCTGGAATTTTTCGCATATTGGGTGTTAATGTAAGAATTTGTTGTCGCTTTTCTTTATAATTTTGTTTATTTGTTCGTTTGAAAAACCAACAAAGTTTAATATGCAGCAAATTAGCAATTTGCGAATTTGATTTGTCAAATGATATAATTCTATGCCATCTTTGGCAAATGGCTTTTTTGATTTAGGAACAAAATGAGAAAAATAATGTCTTGAATCAACTACCTCTCTAATATTAATTTGGTTGAGTTTAAGAGGCTCTATTTCCTTAAACTCATTTATCAAAGATTCCAAAATCGTATTAAGGGTTGTCTTCGTTGGTCTTGGAATATTATTCTTCAATCTGTAATCTGCATCTCGAAATCTCCACCAGAAACCTTCGATGGCTTGAATAATAAGAAGAAAATCTACACTGGAAAATGAACCTTTCTGGCGAATACATTCTATTAGATGATGCCGTATTGGGGCAATATCAGTTTGTTCTTGAAACCATTTTTTTATGATTAAGTGAAATTCATCTTTAATAGTTTCGTAGGTAAATAGAAATTTACGTTGTTCGGCTAAATTCTGTTCTTGTTTGAATTCATTGTTCTTTTTATAGGTGCAGATGTATTCGATTGGGAAAAAATGTTTTTCCCCATTGTCTAATTGCTGAAATTTTGATTTATCATATAAAACAATTTTACTACTATCAAGTGATTTTAAGGTTGCAAATGACAGGAACTGTTCAAATAGAAAAATTTGTTTTAGGGCATCCTTTAAAGTGTAATCTGAACTATTCGTGAGAGTAACAGTTGTTTTCTGATTTATTTTTGGTTCAAAATATTCACCACTATAATTAACATACCCGTCTATGGATATTCTGTAATTGCCAAGTGTTACAGCATCAAGATGGTTTCCTTTCGCTCTGAAAGAGATACAGTATTTGTTAATCTGTTTCTCTTCAAAAAGCATTGTGTTTTTAATTGAGTTTGGTGTAGCCCATAGACTTAAATAGGGAATGTTTATTAGAGCCTTAAAAAAACAGGGAGTGTCTAAGGAGGTAATATGAGTCCCTATAATTAAATGTTGGCAATTATAACGTTGAATAGGGAATTTACAACTAAAGTTTAAGTTGCCTCCGGACGGATAGCAGTTTATGAGAGATATTTCTTTTGCGTCGGAACTATATCCTAAAATTGCACATTCTTCTTCCCGGTTTATGAATTCTTCAATTGCTGAGGTTTCGGGTTTAAGCTGTCCAATCAATTCTAATATTATAGATTCGTTAGGAGTATAAGTTAGTATTCCTGCGACAGTATTCTCAGGGGTAGAAGGAAGCCACCAATAACCTTTTATCACTATTGTTTTAGTCATGATTCAAGCGTGAAATTTCATTCTCATAGTGGTCTATCGATATTGTCGCTTTACTCATTAGAATCAGTCTTATGCATCGAAGCGTTTTCTGTTGTTCCTGAAGAATCTCCTTTATTTTGTTGTGAGTTCAAAAGCATTCCACCAATTATATTTGTCAATATGTTTTGATTTTGCATATTCTGATGGGCGGCATAATCCCAGAATAGATAATTATCCCATAATCCTATTTCAATTTCAGTAATTAATTTATCAGTTATGCCTGATTTCAAGTTGCCGTTATCTTCGTAATATATATTGTCACTCACTCTATAATGAAATACTAAAATAGCCTGGACTTCACCCGGCGTAAAATAGAGTGTTGCCCAATTATTCGGGTTGGAGATTTTACCATTCTTACAACGACTATTTTTCATTACGTGATTCACATAACGCTTTGCTAATTCGCGCAAAGTATTTAATCTCAAATTAGAAGAAAAATGATTCTCCACGTCTTCGTAAAACAAATAATCGCAGTTCCCTTTCTCTATTTGAGATGATATGCTTTCCATTTCTTCTTTTGAGATAATGGCATCGGAGAATTGGATGTCGGAGATTTGGAAGGATATGGTTGATGGTACTAAAATAGGTACACCAAGTTTATGGAGTGTAACCAAAACTGCACGTTTTTCTGAGATACTTAAAGAAGTATTAAAGTCAGATTGCACATTAGAATATGGCTGTCCAGAATACTTTTTTAATATATCTACAGCTTTTAATGCTGTTTTTCGTGTGGCAATTTTCCCAGACTGTTGGTACTCATATAGCTTCTTGGAACCATATAGAGTACCTATAAAAGCTCCGATTGCTGTGGTCAGTAATGTTACTATAGTTGAAATCATATTATCCAGTTTTAGAAGGCGAAGAACTTGTCTTGCATTTTGTTTTTGAGGTTGAACTTCTTGGTGGAGTCGAGGGCACGCTCGATGCAGATGAACTTTGTGTCGGTGTGTTGCATGAAATATTCGACTGTTGAATCTTTCAATTCACTATCGACACATATATAGGCGGTTTTTGTGCCGTCAGTTGCGAGATATACTGTATTATCTGTGAATGTTGGCTGCTGTTCGATCTTGTAGGTGAGCATGAATCCCCTTGAAATGAGAATTTCAGTAATTAGCTCGTCATCAACAAACGGCATCGTCGTTTGTGCCTCTTTTTGCCTTATATATTCGCGGAAAAGTTCAAGATTCTCTTCTTCCGACTTATCGGGGTTCGGCGCAAAATCTGTTCTAGGGAGGATGATTTTGAGAGCGTAAAGACTTTGAAGCCGATTTGGTCCAATTGTTGTTGATCTTCTGGGGTAATGATTCTTCCAACAAATGATTCTTTCACTTTTTCGGCTACCGTTTTGTTTCGGGCGATTGTTATGTCGCTAATTTTTTTGAATCCAACTCGTCGAGCATTGCTATTTTCATCGGTCGTTTGAGGAACTTGGACAAGGATATACTTTCTATGACCACCATCTTTCAGATTTTGATTGACCACAGCATGACCGGTAGTTCCTGACCCTGCAAAGAAATCAAGGATCAAGTCCTCCTGTTTAGACGCGATACACAGTATTTGTTGAATTAGACGAGATGGTTTAGGATTTTCAAATATATCGGTAGTTCCTAAAATCTCTTTTAATTCTTTTGAACCAGCCTGATTGTGTCCCACTTCCTTATTGGTCCACCAAGTCCATGCATTCGCTCCTCCTACTTCGGATAAAAATACTTTTTTGCGGGGAATAGAGGAACCATTTAGACCAAACCAAATTCTATTATCCTGCACTAATTTATCAAATGTCTCCTTAGCTAAAGCCCAACATCTGCCAGCGGTTGGCTTATATTGTTTGCCTGAAGGAGTTGTAATGGTGTAATATTGCGAATCAGTGGCATGTCCGGTTTGACCAGTTATATCTACAGAAGCCCAACGCCCCCGAGGGTCATTATCTGGATTTTTATATTCCGCAGCTCTTTCTTCTGTAAGCTCAATTAAGTTTAAAGTAGGTTTGAGGAGGTCTACGTCTTTAGCATAAACCAAAATGTAATCATGAGCCGCACCTAAATTGCATCGCGCGTCTGGAGATGTTCTTTTCTGCCATACAATGTTCGCCACAAAGTTGGATTCTCCAAATACTTCATCACTTATTTTGCGGAGGTGCTGGATTTCATGGTCATCAATAGACATGAATATAACACCATCATGGCGTAAAAGATTACGAGCTACTAAAAGACGGCTATACATCATATCCAACCAATTGCTATGAAAACGGCCACTTGCATCAGAATTGGTATCAAGAGTAATGCCATCTTCCGATTGTTCAGTGCGTTCCCAATAGGCTTGGCAACCTTCCGAATAGTTATCGTTGTAGAGAAAATCTTCGCCGGTGTTGTAAGGGGGATCAATGTAGATAACTTTTACCTTGTTTCTATAACCAGCTAACAGAATCTTAAGAACTTCAAGATTCTCACCTTCAATAATAATATTCTCGGTCGTCTCCGGATTGACGCTTCGAGATTCGTCATAATGTAAGGTCGCACGAGTAGGCATGAACGCATTACGTTTGGCTTTTGACTTACCAAACCAACGAAATTCATATCTTTCGGTTTCTTCAATTCCATCCGGATTGACCGCTTTTTTTATCTCGTTAATATCAAGTCGTCCTTCTTGAGTAAACCAGTCAGGGAAAAGGTTACGAAGCGTTTCAAGACGTTCGGCGTTCATATCGGGGGATTGTATTATATGGTCGTTATATATTTCCATTGCTGTTGATTGTTTGATTAGCTTGCGCCTTGAAGGTTTCGTATTCTTTAATGGGAGCTTTATAGAATGCCTCAATGCCCAGAGATTTGAAATGCTTGACAGCACATTTTATTCTGCCTATTTCATGTGGCGTCAAAGCTCTTGAATCATTTATATCATTGGTGCCTTTAATCTCCACAACGAAATAAAACTCTTTGTCCTCGGCATGATTGTTGAGGGCTCTCTTGTGCAGAACAATTCCAAAATCAGGCTCATAGTTGCCGATAGGAGTAAGAATTTTATACCATCTGGGGAATTTAAGGAAGCATAGCACTTCTGTATTGGTGGTTTTGTCTGCTTCTATCGCGAATTCCTTTTCATGAAGGCTGTCATAAAGCGTTTTATCCCATACTCCATGATTTGGTGTGGCGACCCAATCATCACAGCCATCTTTGGTGAAATCGCTAAAGTCAAAGCCATAAGCATCTCCCGTGGGATTGTATTCAACACAGCGGACAAGTTCGTCGAGCTGTACTTGTCGAATCCTGAATACCGCCTGTTCCATATATACAGGAGGATTCTTGATATATTGGTCTTTATTACAGATCCCTTCAATAATCTTTAGAACGGAGGTATAGCACAGACCTGTTTTCTCGCTGATTTCTTCAATAAGATCATGTGGATTATACTGGGCTTTTCCAACATACGATTCAGAGCCAAAATATTCAGCAGTCTCCAAATTGCTGATGTCCGTGACTCTCATGCTTTGAACATCAAGGGTATAGTCATTGATACGTATCTCGTTTAATGACTCTATACTCTTTCTGATTAAAGACTCTTCGTCCATGTGCACACGATAGGATGTCTTTTGGGAAACTACATTCCAGAACCGATGGAACACGCTCATGAAAGTCTCGTCCTTTTTTAATTTGAACGTCACACGGTTTAAGCGTTTGCCTTTATGTGTGCGTTTCGGCTTGGGTATAGGAGTTCCGTCTCCATACTGTTCTTCATATTCCTGTTGATAACAACGGGCAAATGTTTCGTATGTCTCGTTTGGGACAATGGTAAGCTGATTAATCAATTCATCTTCCGGAGTCTCGTCATCATCATAAATCCGTTCTCCATTTTGATTGACACATATACGCAAACCACGCCCAATCTCTTGTCGTTTTTTATTCTCCGAATAACTCTCGTTAAGGGTGGCGATGCCAAACACATTCGGGTTGTCCCAGCCCACACCTAAAGCAGAATGGGAAAAGATAAACTCGATTGGACTCTCAAATGAAAGGAGCCTCTGCTTGTTGTGAAGAATCTCATCGAAAATTTCCTTATTACGTCTGCAAGCGTACTCCTTGTCCGTAAATTCGCCTTGGGTTGTCTTGGCAAAGTAGAATCCTTGAACTGATTGAACTTCTGTGTCTGTGGGCTGGTTACCTTCATTGTATTCCGGATAAATCTCACGGTACTTCTGCTCAAAAAGTTGTTTTATAATGGGTCGTTCAACGCTCATATAGTTGGAAACCCTATCAATAAATACCAATGAAAGATTCTTGATTCCTTTTGGCTTTAACCTATTCTTATTCTCAAAGTGCCTCCGGATCAGCCATTCAAGCTGTAAAGCCCAAACCTGCTCTTTGTTTGCGGAAGATGCTCCTTCAATAATCTCCGTGCCATTTGTAAACGCCACATGCCATTTATGGTCTGACATGGACTTATAGATTCGGCTAATAGTGAAATCCCGGTATGATTCATTACCGGATTTATCTGCGAGATTGTCCTCTTTTTTCAACCACCCGGAATCTTTGAATTCAAACCGTCCTTTGGCCTTGTTGAGTTTCCAGAATTTCAATTTGACCTTGACTTGTGAAGCGGATGCTTGAACATCGCTTATCTCCAATTTCATTGTTGCCTCGTCATTGCTTTCGGATACAGTAAGCACCTCAAGCCTCTTTACAAGCCCAAGTCTATAACTCTCGGCAGGGGTAAGCTGATAAAGGACATTCTTCTTAACAGCATGTGTGGCTGAATATCTAAACTTGAACAAAGGTTTGAGTTTTGCTATCCACTGTTTTGAGTTCTCGGTATCCATGCCTTCTTGTGGCTCATCCATAAAGACAATAGGATGGGTCTGCGCCAATGCATCCCGGTAGGAAAGCTCATTAAAAAGAATCTCCCGTTCTACTTGATTCAGAATTTTATCTTCTGAATTGAACGCAGCCAATGTCAGAACCATAATCTGCAATTGATCAGATGTGATAAAATCATTCAATGCAGATATTTTTGAACTGTCATAGACAAACGCATTTGGAGTTATATCATATTTCTCTGCAAGCTGTTCTTTGAAGTTATCGATAGTGTCAATGACTCCTTGGCGTATGGGAACAGATGGGACAATAATAATGAATTTGCTTAAGCCATACTCCCTATTAAGTTCGTAGGCGGTTTGTATATAAGTCAGTGTCTTGCCTGTACCGGTTTCCATCTCAATGCAAGCCTCTTTCTCCTCGCATAGGAATGATTGTGAATCAGGCACGCTGTTCTCTTGTATTACTCTTTGAATATTTTCGTGAAGCTGTTGAGTAGACAGAGAGCATATATTTGTATGTATGTCCTCAATATGAGCATTATCGTATGTGTTACGCTCCATGCCACGAAAAACCTCAACCACACTTTGTATGGCTGATTTCTGATGTTGGGGATTTTCGAGCTTAAATTGCATAATCAACACTTATATAGACTCAACAAACTTTTTATTGACCAATTCATTAATGTCAACTTCTAAAACCGCTGCAATTCTAACAAGAGTGGGTAAATCGGGTTGCGAACTATTTGTACACCATTTTGAGACAGTGGACGGATTTACATTTAACTGTTCACATAACCATTTATTTGTCCTCTTTTTCTCTGCTAAAACTACTTTTAGACGGTTTATATCTGTTTCCATATCAATAAAACTTGTTGTCTAGGCGCAAAATTAATGAAAATTTTTCAATCAACAATCGTTCGATTCATTTTAGTCTTAATAAATTTGCTCGATGGCGTTGCGGAGGGCTGCGTTGTCCTGCTTCAAGGTCTTGTTCTCGGTGGCGATGGCGAAGAGGGAGATAGTGATGAAAAGAATGGCGATACTGACGATGAGGGCGATCTCCTTCTTATATTTTTCTAGGAATGAGGGCGTTGGATCCGGGTGGCGGTCGGGATTGTTGTATCGTTCGGTGATGTAGGTCGGTCGAGAGAGGGTGAAGAGTGAGATGCGATTGCCGGCGTTTTCTTCGGCGATGATTATGCGTTTCTCTATGTCGGTGAGTTTGATTTTCATATCTTCCTGGAATTTATCGAATTGCGGTTTGATTATCATGTTGGGTGTGGCTTCGTCGAAAATGAGTGTGCAGACCTCTGACACGTTGGTGCGGATAGTTTCGATATAGTCGCGTTCCCATTCCTTTACCTCTTCGCGGAATTTGCTCGTGTTGAACTTGGAGCCGCCATTGGATGGTGCCGGTCTTGACTCAAGTGCATCAAGCCGCTTGGAGATAGCTTGCTGCACACTTTTTATTGCTTCTATCTCCTCCTGAAGGGAATTGAGCAGCTTCTTATAATAGTCATCTTTTGTAGCCATAATCAGAGTTTTATCTTGGAGGTCTGTTCTTCGGGAATGTAATCGTCGATGCGGTCGTATCTGTGGCGGTTGCCGACCTCGTGCTCACGGTTGATACCCTGTGCTCGGACATACTGACCAGCAATTCTCTGAATGAACCGGGTAAATTGGATATACACGACATTACGAACTTCTACCCATCCGGTGCTGTCCGGCATATTGCGCTGTCTAAGGATATGATTCTCATTTAGACGCTCGAATTTCTTGGCGAGGTTGCTATATGTGAATTTGCCATGAGAACCGAGTTTTGATCCGGATATGCGGAAGCCCTCTTTCTCAAATGCGAGTCCGCGTATGCGCCCGGTGTTCTTGTCGGCGCATAGATGAAGAGTGATGCCGTCGGCATGGAGAATATCGTCAAACTCTCGCCATGAGGCGGCACGGGCTATGGCTGATGATACAATATCACGAATTTCGAGACGCACGGCATCGTAGCGGTGCAAGCGGTCGGGATTAATCTCACGGCTGTTGGATTTGCCGAATGTCAGACCATGCCATTTCTTGATTCGCTTGCAGGCCTCCTCGTTGCGCCGTCTCTCGAACTTGTCGGATATGACTGAGCCGTCGTTGGCTATACGGTTGAAAACGAGATGGCAGTGCGGATGGTCTTTATCAAAATGTCGGGCGATGATGTATTGCGTGTTGTCGGGGTCTATCCCCATCTCCTGCATCCATTCGCGGGCAATCTGCTCCATGAAGCGGTCGCCCTCCTCGTTGTCGGGGAACCGCCCGGTATCCTTGGGTGAGAAAGCGATTGAGATATGTTTCACCGGCTTTGACAAGTGGTGCACTCTGCCGCCGGAATCGGGAATACGCAACTGCGCCTCAAAACTGTCGGCGATAGTGCGGTTGCTGACAAGCAGCACTCTGTTGGAGCCGATGACACGGGCGGATTTCGCCTTAATATCGTTGGCGTAGTTGACTACGCCGGAGAAATCGGCACGGGATTTAATCTTGCATATCATAATGTAATACTGTCTTGATGTGATTAAGGGATATAAGCATGATGTCTTGTATTCATATTGTATTTTTGACTATATGACATAATATCTGTATGAGATATAGGCATTATCGGATAATCGCTATCTCACTTTATGGATTACAGAGGCTATGAACCCTATTATGCTCTGAATATCAGACGATATATCCATGCCGAGATGCATACATCTGGTTATCTGATTGAGATTGTTGCCAACATTGCGAATATCCGCTATGGCTCTCATTTCCTCGGACGTGAGCATAACCGTGGTAGGCTGATTCATGGCAGCCCGATATACAAACTCGCTCGGAGTCAAACCGCACTCGTCGGCACAAGCCTTGACATACATATAGTCGGGCGGTGAGAATCGCACGGCTATCGTCCGTGTCCTTTTCTGGTGTGCATCGAGGCGTGGTCGTCCTCCCTTGTTCCTATTTTGAGTGGTCATTATTTCATCGTTTTAAGCTGCCGGAAGGCGGCGCGGCAAGGTTTTGAGTTATTCAAAACACAACCTTGCCACTCAACCCGAAGGGCATTGTTATACTTGGAGCTATGAGAAAACTGTTGATTTGTTGAATAATCCCGTCAATTTACTATTAGACAGCTATTTATGTCCTCAACAATCGCTCGCCAAAATTTAACTAAAGGGAAAAAGAGAAGACTATTCTTTTCCCTTTAAGCCTTTTCCCACTCAACCGTAGAATCAGTTTGTTGAGTGATTGTTGAAATGGTAATACGCAGATTTCCAATATATATATTGATGTGTCTCAACATTTCATCATAAAAAGAGATTGTCAAGCATTGATTTCGAGAATCGGTAGAATCTACCAACGCGATTTGTGGAGGAATAGCCCGAAGGACGGGTGCAGTCAATATCCCAGCATTGATAGGTCAGGGCGTTCGATGCCGGAGTGAGTTTCCAGTTATCGATGACAATATTTCGTACCTGAGCTTTTTCAGCCTTGACATTGGATAGAGTAAGCAGACGGAGCAGGTCGTTGAGACAGTAACATATCTCATTGCAATCCGTAGCCACCATAACCTCGCGTAGCATTTCAGCAAGTTCCGTTTCAAGTCGGTTGCGGTTTGAGCGGATTATACGGCGTAGAGCCTGAGTTTCGATTTGTCGTGGAGCGAACCACATACGGCCATGTTTATCGGTTGACATCCGGCGTTGGCACAGATGGCCGAGAAATGCCGGAATCTCATTTTTGAGATGCAACAGGAATGCCGTGTCGTCGTTTTGTAGTGGCAGGATTTTCCGAACCCAGTATCTCGTCTCGCCGGGGTCAATCAGCACAGGAGTCCTCTCGTTGTTGGAGCATAGCACGAATTTGGCGAAGAAATATATCTCGTCGCGGTCTTTGCCTTTGGCCTCAACCTTGTATGAACGTGCAGTGCTGAGATTTTTCAATCGCTCCGAGTCTTCCCGGCGGTTGAGCAACACCTCGTCAACCATTATTAGCAGCTTAGCCGTCCAGTCGGAATTGAAGCGGTTACGGAAATCCTCGTTGGTGTTGAAGGTAGCGTTGTCTTCGAATATGGATTTGAGGAAGTTGAGGAAAGTGGTCTTACCGGTATTTCTCTCTTCCGATACCAATAGGAGAATCGGCAGTTTCTGTGTAGGTTGGAGATAGAGCAACTGTAGATAATCGAGTCCAAGCTCATATTGCTCTCCGAAGATATGCGATACAAGCATGTCGATATGCTCCCATGTCCCGATAGCCGGAGTATGTGATATCGGTTCATATAGATTATAGAAGTTGCCTACCTCTCGTGAATATCCCTTGTGGATAGGCACGGTGCAGAATCCGTTGTATCGTGGAATTTCTTTCAGATACTCCTTCCCGTAGTCAAGGCGTATTGTCTGCACCTCCCATTTCAGCCGCTTGGTAATATAGCCGCCGTCAGGCTGCGGCTGCCGTGCGATCTTGTAGTAGGTGGTTCCCACACGGATGAATGGCGACATCTCGTTTTCTCCATATTGTCTGTCCTGTTCCATCACCATCCGGATTTAGGCGCGTGGCGCACGTTTGACCTCATCTCCTCCATAATCTCGGCTGTGCTTTTCGAGCCTTCACGCTGATGCTGTGCCTGCCATGCTATCAGTTCCGACGGACGGAACTCCAGCATCTTGCCGACCTTGTAATGCGGCAGTATGCCGTCGCGCACCATGTGATAGATGGTTGACTTGCTGCGACGCAGTATTTTGCAAGCCTCGTCGATACCGATAAAGCGATTGTCGGATTCGGTATCATGCCGCTTGTCACGAAGTTCCTTCACTTCGCTTCTCAATCCCGCCACCTCGCTGATCAGATTGCAGACAAGCGAGGGTAGGGCATCGAATGACAGATTGTTTTCATTCATATATTTTGCTGTTAGAATTTGACGCAAAAGTATGATGAAAAGCAATGGTGTAATGGTGAGTGAGAAGTTAATCAGTGCGTTGCTATCTTATCACCGCTTTTTAACACAATCCGAGTTTCGCAGCCAAAGGAAAAGGCTTCAAGGGAAGATGAACGGGGATTCTGGGGATTAGAAAAGAACCGTCGTCAGATGATAGTTTCTTGCTGACAGTCTCCTCCGACGACTCTATGAGCTGAATCGGAAACTGGGATTTAAGGAATGAGGCAGTTTCGATATTGGATTTTTTCAACCGCTTGCCGATATTCCAGCCGAAGTGGAAAACATCAAGAGTCCTGAAATTGGAGATTCTTCGCTCGATACACGGATTCATACCGTTTTTGCCATTGGCAAAGTTTCGGATATTGCCTTCAAGCATTTTCAGCTCATCGGGAGTGAAAATCTTGTCGAATGTTCCCAAAGAGTATGCAATCACATTCTCTATGGTCATAGGGTCAATAAACGGAATGGCGGGAGTGGATTCATTTGTTATATTCTGCCGATTGTTCCGTTTTGAGCATGTATTTACCAGTTGTATAATATTTGGATAGATGAACAGCTTAATCCCATATTCCAAAGAGAAATAACCTATTGTCAGCAGTATCAGCATGTATATGCCGGATAATATGACGGTATGAGCGTCGCCATCAGCTGTAGAAATTTGCATACAGACTGATATAGCCTTGCCGGAAATGGCAAGAGCCGCGAATATTCGCAGGGCAGTGATGTATTGTTTCATGTCGGATTGTGATTTGTTTTATCTTTAATCCTGCAAAAGTATAATAGACCGATTGCTAAATACGAAATTTTGAACACTTTTCTTATCTGATAAAATCCGTTTTTAACATTCGCATTCCTAACATGACCTAATACGCACTAATTTGATTGGCAATGAATTGATTATCGCTCAATTATTCCATGTGTTGACAGAGAGAAAAGATTTCGCATTTCCAGATTTTTTGCTATATTTGCATAGTTCGATGGAATATAATAACCTTCTCTAACAAATTATTATTATGGTAGATAAGAAAATCACATTAGCCGATATCTTTCTTGATATATTGGCTAAATCTCAAGATAAGAATACTAAATTAATGGCTGAACGAATGAAGGTTGCCATTAAATCACCTGAAATTTCTGAATTGGTAAATGTTTGTGTTACAAATGCTTTAGGATATAAAACCAAAATCAAGACTAAAACTGTAAATGATGCGCTTGATGGGATTATAACATTTGTGCATTCTGAAATTGATGAGAGCGATATGGCAGAAAGCGATAAAGAAAAAGAAAAGTCTTCTTATCAGCTTTTTGCAAAAGAGCTTGGAAAAGTGTTGATAGAGTATTTTCGAAAAAACGACCAACTAATATAGAAATGCTTATTAAGCATATAAAAATGTACCCAATATTTATAATGAAACATTGGGCACGATTTCTTATAAGTTTAGTTGTATTTCTTTAAGTTGTTTTATTTCAGTTTGATACGGTCAACGGTGTCGCGTTTGGTGGAGTCAACGAGTTTTGCGTAGATCTGCGTTGTGGTCACGTTGGCATGGTCAAGCATCTTGCTGACGGTGTAGATGTCGGTGCCTGCGGCGAGCTGTAGGGTGGCGAAGGTGTCGCGGAACCGATGGAATGTAACACGCTTGGTTATCCCGGCGGCTTTAAGCCATTCTTTCAGGGGATACTGAGCCATCGACCGATTGAATCCTTTGAACACCAAGCCGAAGCTTCGCTCTCCACATAAGGCAAGCATCTCAGGGCTGAGAGGGTGGATGGATTCTTTCTGTGTCTTCTGTATGCGAATGAACATTGCCATTTCTCCGTCAGCGTCCAGTCGTATATCATCCCATTTAAGGCTGATAATGTCGCTGATTCGGAGACCGGTCAATATAGAGAAGAGTGACGCACGCTTCAGTACATCAATCTCACACGGGGTTCTGGCGAGAGCCTTCACCTCCTCGGCCGTGAGAAAGTTTTTCTTTACCTCCTCATATTCGATTGCCTCAAGAAAATCGTTGATGTTCTCTTTGATAAGCCTCTCTTTGTAAGCCTCTTTGAGCAAAGCCCTGAACGTGGAGAAATATCCGGCTGCAGAGTTGACTGTCAGCATCAGTTTAGGATGGCGCAGTTGGGTAGTGCTGAGCAGATACTCCCGGAAACGGTTGCAGAGATCAACGGTGACTTCTCCAAAAGTACATTTGCCGTTGGTGAACCGCTTGAAATGGAGATAGACAATCTCCCATTTCTGATAGTGACGCTTGGATTTCATCTCGAAATATTCGAGGAAGTCTGCCTTGGGTTGCTCACGATCCATGAAGCCGAACTCATTGTTGATTACTGCTTCCTGACGGCGGCATCGGATTATCTCGGCACGCATGATGATTGCGTCGTTGTATTCCTTCTGCGCCTTGGTGCGAGGCTTTGCGTAGATGTAGAACCCGAGATATTCGCGGCGCGACATCTTCATGGTCTTTGGATTCCGGATTGGCGGATAGTAGTCCAGATATAGCGAGAGCCTGTCATCCTTAATCGGACGCTGGCGCAGGCTGACTTTAGAACACGTTGATGGTAACATGATTGTATTTACTATTATGTTGTTGTTTTTGTTGCTAAATTATATAAATGGCTGATGGTGAATCGGTGATGTTGTAGTGGTTTGTACCGCTCACCAATTTTTAACTGATTTTGGGCGGAGCGAAGAGTGCGTCAAGAGCCTTTCGGTCGATTCTCACATATCTGCCTTCGTATGTACGGGGAATATTATGAGTGCGGACATAATGCGAAATCTGGTCTCGTGTCATGTTATATCGAGCCATAGCCTCCGGCATTGTATAGTATTCCGGTTCCAGTTCCGAGTCAATCCCCATCGCTTTGTCAAACTGCCGACGGGAATAGAATACACGGCATTTCTCTTTCCGCTTGCTGATGCGATGCTCCGACACGAAACGATAGACGGCTTCCTTCGACATATTGAACTTGGCGCAGACCTCCTCAACCGAATACCATTCATCTTCGGTTGAGTTGCCGGGCAGTTTGTCGGTAAGAGCCTTGTCAATATGCTTCCGGCTCCAAAGAGTCTTACCTCTGACAACGGTCTTCGGAATATTCCTCTCCGTTGCTATCTTAAACAGCCATGAGTTGCTGATGTCGAATTTCTCCAGCACCTCCTTCGTTGTGTAGAACTCCTCGATAGGCTCCGCTTCCTTCTTCTCCCTTCTTACATATTTTGGGGCGTTTTCAAACATCTTGTCAATGCTTGCGCGGCTGATAAGTGTCTTCCCTTTAAGACGAATACACGGGATTATGCCCTCGGCGAGGCAACGATATACGGAAGACTTTCCTATACCTAATAATACTGCACATTGTCTTGGCGTAAAGAATTGTTCAGAGGCAAAGTGTTTCTTCTTCACTTTTTGCTCTGTCCTTCTGTTTTCTGTTTCCACATGTGCTTTTCTGCGCATATCCTTATAGGCGTGTTCGCTACATCGTTTTGAACAAAAACGTGTAGAGCATTTGTGGGCGATAAATTCTTTGCCGCACCACTCGCAGATTTTGTTGATGTCGATTGTACTGCTCATCGGTTATTTCTGTTAAAAATTCAACAAAAGTGTCCCAGCGCGTCCCACTGTGTCCCATAGTGTCCCAATAGTCCACTACCTCCCAGTGCTTGCTGAAAAACTTGGATTCACGGTACAATCGCGGTACAAAATCTCACCAAAATCGACCAAAATGCGCAAAAATCGGCAAAAACGACCAACAAAAAACGCCCCCAAAAAGAGGCGTTTCGCATTATTTGCTGGCTAATTATATGATTTTCAAACAATTGCCTATTTGTCGATGCAGTGCCGACAACTATAATTGTATCAAGGAGTTGCAGTTTAAATGGTTCATGCCTGATTTTGGTAAGTTATTGACTTGGCGGAACCGTCTTTTCTTGTTGTTCGAGGCTGTCGCAGCCTCTATTTCTAAGCCACACCGGGCTTGCTGCTTTCGTCTGCAAAATTAGCGATAATCTTGCGAGCTGACAAGAGTCATCCGACCGAAAAATCGGTCGGATGCCTTAAAAACGGTCGGATTAGGCGCCTTTTCGGTCGGATGACTTAAAAAACGGTCGGATTAGGAGTCCTTTCGGTCGGATGCCTCATCAATCTGCCATTTCAAACCGTTTCTTTCAATTGTTCCTTCGTCATTCATTTCAACAAGAAGTCGGCCCAAATAGCGAAGCTGCTGTTCTTGAGTCTTACTTGAGGGCAATACTTCCTTGAGGTATTCAAATATTGTTTCACGTCGTGCGCCATCTTCTCCAGCATTTTGCAGTAACTGAAGAATCATTTGTTTAAGTCTTGATTTGTCCAAGCCCTTGGCTTTGGTGTAGCCGGGGAGCTGCTTGGAGGCTTTCGCCACTCCGAGGGAGATAGTATAGTTGGGGGCCTCACCTTCGATTAGTCCGCGTTTCATGAGGTCTTGCGCTATCTCCTCATCTATACGGTGTCCTTTCTGAATGGCATCGAGGGAAATGCAGTCGTGGAGTGTCAGGGTCTCGTTATCTTTGAGAAGCTTGGTATATCGTTCATTGATAGCATTGCCATAGATGCGCACGGCCACTTCTTTCTTCTCGTTGTCAATCTCATAATCGGGCATCGGGAAACGGCGTTCCATCTGTTCGGTAAACATCTTCTTGATTCCTCGGCTCACGGTATCAATCATATTGAAATGAACCATAGCCTTGCACAGACATGCATTGCGGAAGAATCGCTGCGGGCCGTTTGTAGCAAGTGCATTCTCCAATGTGCCTGGGATGAACGAACCTCCATTGGCATAGTACAGGAAGCCCGGATTTTCAACGAAGTTAATTCTTTGACGCAGAGTATAATCCTGGTGTGCTATGCAGTTATGTAATGCCTCGCGAATGGTATAGTCGTCGTACTGTTTCATTGTGTCAGGGAACAGCGTTCCGCCGGGCATTTCGCGCAAAGTAAGATTATGGATTTTGGCAAGGATTTCATCAACGGTCAGGATGAAGGGCACAGAGAAGTGCTCGTAATCAACCACATCCTGTTTCTCATCGCGAAGAGTCCATGTGACTTCGGCGACAGCAGGACGCAGTTTGCTGTCAGAGAACATCTTGCCGAGTAGAATGATTGCGGCGCGTGTGAGCTTGCCGTCAACCATCAGCTCACATTTGCTTAGGAACTCCTCTGTTGACCAGCGGTTGACCTCCTCAGCAGGTATGCGGCTGTGCACTTTCTTGAACATCTTGCGAGCTTTGGCAATGGCCACTTCGTCGAGATCATCGATTGTCGCATTTGGTACAAGTTCTGCCGACCAATCCGGTTCCGGTGTCTGATGCCGAATTTCATCCATCTTTGATTGGTTGAGCGGCTTCAGACTCTCGCCATCGCGACCGAATGCGATTCCTTTCCACTTCATCACGATGTTTCGCGGAGAAGCCGGAATCTTGAACATCAGGATACGATTGCCGTCAACTTCAATTGGAACGATCTCGCGGAATGTCTGTCCGTCAGTTGTATGCTGTGCGAAATCATGCTTGAGATTATTGAGTGCACTCTCTCCGTTTTTATATGATGTGCCGACAATCTTATGCTTCTTCTCGTCATAGCCAAAAATCAGCCATGCGAACTCCAGTCCACGAAGATTTGCCTCGTTGCTCAACGCCGAGAAATACTTGCCCAAGTCATCGAAGTCGAAACTGTTCTCCGCCTTCTTAAACTCCACGACTTCACTTTCTTTATGCGAAATCAGCGATTGAAATATGTCGATGAAATAATTCTCATTCATAATCAATAGTAAATTTCATTTGAGATTCACTTTCCAATAGCCAGATTTGTTACTTCCGACGCGCTCCACAAGCCCTTTCCCTTTCAAGGCACTTATAATCTTTCTTACTGCACGGTCGGTAATCCCTATTTCTGAGGCAATTTCAGCTGCCGTTATATGCGGCGATTTCAGCAATAATTCAAGGATATGGGTCTCCGATTTATTAGGAACTTTGTCAGGAACTTTATTAGGAACTTTCTCTGTTGTTTTATGCTTTTCCAGTGTGTCACGGATTTCTGTCAGCATAAAATCAATGAACGGCCCCGATTGTCCGGCAGCAGTAGATGCGGCAATAGCATCGTAGTATCGTTGCTGATTGGAGAAAACCATATTCTCTACCGGCAGATGCTCAAAAACGGGATTCAGCCTGCCCAATATGAGCGATTGCCAAAGTCTCCCGGTGCGTCCGTTGCCATCGCTAAACGGATGTATGAACTCAAATTCGTAATGGAATACGCACGACCGAATCAGTAGGTGGTCTTGGGAACTGTTTAGCCATTCAAACAGGTTTCCCATAAGCTGAGGCACCATCGACGCACTCGGAGCCATGTGTACCAATCCTTTTTCGCCGAAAACGCCAACGCCTGCGTTGCGGTACCGTCCGGCATCATCGGTCAACGCCTCCATCATAACTGAGTGAGCTTTCTTCAAGTCAGCCTCTTTGAACGGATTTAACGTGCCATAAAGTTCATACGCCTTTATGGCATTCCTCACCTCTTGAATCTGCCGAATCGGGGCGACGACATTCTTGCCGTTGATAATATCCGCTACTTCATCTTCTGACAGCGTATTGCCTTCAATAGCAAGAGAACTGTGTATGGTCTTGATACGGTTCGCTTTGCGCAGCCGCAATCCGTCCTCGTTTTCAAGCGCGATGGCATACCGCTCCAACAAAGCCGAAATTTCCGCAATGAGATTTATTGCCAATGGCGACACTATAAAAGGAGGCGTTTGCATATCTTTCTCTATTTAATTAATCGGGTGATTGAATTTATGCTAAATAATCGACGGTGAAACACACACAGATTCATTGGCAAGCCGAACCTCAGTCTTCGTCTCGCCAACCTTTGTCTGAAATAATATTATCTGTCCGCTATCCATATAGTTAACTGTATGGGATTTAGTTGTATTCAATTATTTGTCTTATTACTAATGTACTCTCAAAATTGTTAAATATTTTCGGTTTATTCCTGTTAATACAGCAAACCAAGAGATGTGATTCCAAGAAAAACCGCTTTAGATATATTTACAAGGCTCTGAAACACGAATATTTATATGTCCCATTATCGTTTTATTAATATGGTAAATTGAAATAGTCTACACAACCGTTGTTGTTTACGAGTTTGATGTTCGAACTTTCTGAGCCAATATGGCGTAAAAAATCAATTAAATCTGATATGATGTAAATGATAGTTTCATATCCTGCCGCATTATGAAGGGTATTCTGGGAGAAAATATAGTTTCTTCCATGATAAACGACTGTATCGTCAGGCATAGTATGTATGCCATTGTAATGAAGCGTGTTCCTTACTTTGGCAAGTATTTTATTAGCTTTAAACCAATCATTCTCTTTTGGAATATTGTATTGATTGAATAGGGCTTCATATACTTTGGAAAAATTAGTTGGAACTTTCGTGCCAAAACAAGCACAGAATGCTCGATAATAGCTTTCTATCACACTTTGAATAAAAATAATCAATGCGTGTTTAGTACGTTGGAGATAATCTATCGCAATTCTTTTTGAATCCTGTTCTGACGTTTTGAATAAATCACTCACATATTGTGGGTGCAAGATATAACGCAGAAATAGAATCACATTTGTGTCGTGATAGATTAGTAGTCTATCAATTTGTTCAAATATAGTTATTCGATAATCGTGTATCTCATCATAATGAAATTTTTCTATAAGGTTATTTCTTGCTGTTAAAGCGCGACCTCTTAATTGCTCCAACTCATTAAAATATCTTTGAATAAGCTGAATCGGATTGATTTCAGTGCTGTCCATTGTGTTAAAATGCGAAGGATTTGTATTTCATTTTATTTCTAGGTGGAACTTTTTTCTAAAGCCAATACAATATTCTATGCAAATGAACATTATACTAACATTCTACATGAAATTTCTCACCCCATCTTTTAGATCTGATTCTATACATATTTAAATGTCTATTTCTCCGATTAGTTTAATCGTGTTATCAAGAGCATAAATTATCTCCTCGTAATGACGCAGGTCATCATGGCTGAGAATCTGTCCTTTACGATCTTTAAGCCACTTTTGAGCAGGTTTGTACCCACCGATAGAAATTTCCCACACTCGCTCATCTATATTACCGAAATATTGCGTATCGTTTATGACGATTTTCCCATCTTTATAAGTTGGGGATTTCACTTCATTGGATCCGTTCACAGGATATGTAGTAAATGTATCCCATTGTTCGGAGTCCGCCATGGTATGTAAATCTCTCAATTTTGTACCTATTTCAACGAGCCTATGGTATTCAGCGGAATTATGTGGATATGGAATCCTTGGAAAGTCAATTTTAAGGAATTCTGCATAGCGTTTACGATATGACGGAGAATGAAGCACTGCATATATGTAATCAAATAATTCTAATGGTTCGATATTCTCGCCAAGAGAAGAATTTATCTTGTCTATAATTTCCAAATTAAAATTTGGAATAAGGTTGGGAGTTTCATCAAAACTCGACCCGGCTTCGCCGGGATTTATAAATAGTGGAAATACATAACCACGCTCTTTGGTACGATTAGATACTCTACAATCATCCACTATTCGAGTAGAAACCGAAACATGACTCCATTCATTTCCCGCAATCTGCCTTACTGTTAGTAGAGCGAAATTCCGACAAGACAACATCTGGCTTAACGAATGGAATCGTGGCCTGGCCACGATTCCATTCGTTAAGCCAGTATAATAGAGGAATTTGACATCTCCCCACCTATAATCTATTTCAGTTATCTTTATTTCATTCAATACATCGCCAACATCATTTTTAGCCCTTGATATACTCCAATCACGAGTGTCCGTCAACCCATATTTACTTCTCAGTTCTTCTTCTGAAAGAGTAATTAAATCTCTGATACGCTTCTTTACAGTATCTTTATCATTGCATATCAGAAATGAATCTTTGGTAGTCACAATTCCTACGGAATTACGAACAAATAATTCATTTATCGCAAAACCTTCATTATATTCAGCCCCTAATTCCAAATCTTTTGGCACAAAGAAATACATAGGTGCTGCTGGAATAATTTCAGAGTATGTAATGGTACTATAGTCATTAGCATTTAAGAATTCATATTTATGATTTCGTTTGCCATAAAGATCGAAATGATATAGTTTTCCCAACTCCGACGGCTTCTTTTTACCGGTCTTTATAAATAAATTAATGCTGACGCCTTGTTTTATATCAAAAACATTTTCATCTATGCCACCGTCTGGAGCGATTTCGTGTCTATTTGAATTGCCATGAAGATCTATAGTATAGATTGCATCATATGTTTTAAGTAAATTCCATCGCATTCCTCTAAATGTGGGATTGTCAAGAAACCCATGAGGATTTATAAATGCCAAAATCCCCTCACCGTTATTCTCAATAAAGTATTGCGACATACGAATAAACTTTACATAATCGTCATTCAGCCATTTTGAGTTTTTTTCATCAAGAGGACGTGTACTGTCAGGCTCTTTCTTGTAATCCTCCATTAGCCGCATAATCCACTCACCTTTATTGGCGCTTGACCCATTATATGGCGGATTACCAATTAGAACCATTACCGGAGTATCGCGTTTGATGCGGCTGGCTTCATTTGCTTCCCTGCTCAACCATTGAGAGAAAAGTGTACCGATATCTTTATGATATTCTTCCAAAGAATTGGTTAAGTATACTCGAATTCTACGATCAACATTATGTATGTACCCTGTATGCCCTAATAGCCAATCAAGTTTCAGATGGGCGATGGCATATGGCGCCATAAGCAATTCAAATCCATTTAGACGAGGAAGTAAATGATCTTCTACATAACCTTGCCACATACCTTGTCGGTTAGCGAATTTACCATAAATACACTTTATGACCTCGGCCAAAAATGTACCGGTACCAGTTGCTGGATCGAGAATTTGAACTTTATGAATTTTTATTATATTTGTTCGATGGCTTCCCCTTGCTCTTGGATTATATTGTTCGTTAATAACTTTATGATCAATTTTTGAATAGTCTGCTAAACCCATAGACAACCCAAACTCACGCTTTAAGATCTCATCTACGGATTTTACAATAAATCTAACTACTGGTGATGGAGTATACCAAACACCTTTTGATTTTCGAAGTTTCGAATTGTATGAGGAGAGAAAATCCTCATAAAAATGAATCATAGGATCTGAATGACGATTGTTAGAACCGTAGCCTCGGAGAATCCTTGGCATATCAGTTGCGCAAAACATATTTGCTAAGTCATCTACTATCCATGCAATCCGTTCATCCAAGTCATAGCCTGCAATTGTCTGAAATATTTGCCTAAGAAAAGGATTAGTCTTAGGTATGAGCGTGGCAGCTTCTTGTCGTGAGAAATTCTCCGGAGTCGTATCATGCATACGAGCGGCAAACATTCCGTATGCTATAGTTTGGGCGTATATGTCGGCAAAATCATTTGAAGACAAATCGTGAATAAGCACTTGTCTAAATGCGTCATATTGTCCTTGAATCTGATTGCCGGTATAATTCTCGCTTTCATCTTTTAGAATCTTTCGTATAGCATCTGCTAGCAGCAAGGCCTTGCCAGCCATAAGCTTTGCTAATTTACTAGCCGAGGTTATTCTATGTATTGAAGAATGGGCAAAGTCTTTTATTTTGAATATAAAAAGTTCAAAATCATTAGAAATGGCAACAATATGGTCTCCGATGATTTCACCCAAGCGTATTTTTAATCTCAATTCTCCATTTTCATAGAAATGGAAATTAAGATAATCAGTAAAGATAACCCTTTCAAGAGAGTTTTTATAACGGTTGAATTGTTCTTTATGTTGTCTATGACCGTCAAGATCTGTATCTCCAATATCTTTTGCCTCAATAAAGCATGTGGGAAGATTATCAGACCTTCGGGCGATAATGTAATCCGGGGCACCAAAATCGAATCGAGCCGGTTCATTGATAATCACCATATCTGGTAATAACGAACTTATAAATTGCTGCAATGCTGTTCGATAGCTTAGCTCTCGAGCAACTCCAGTTTGAAATTGGTGGTTCAATTCCGATATATATTCGTTTAAAACCATATCTGGTGATAATTCTTTGATGTTATTTGCAAAGTTAGCTAATTTTTGTGAGAATGGTGCTATTATTGGCAGGAAAATCGAATGGAAAAAACTCTACATCACGGCTCTTTCATTTAAGATTTCGTCTCATTCTCGACAAATGTGTTATTTTATA
>ERZ778496.662-NODE-662-length-30566-cov-5.769198_pt1 | contig 30566 bp, 29 predicted proteins | sample MGYA00433099_ERZ778496 | MGnify/ENA primary metagenome ERZ778496 (study PRJEB29527, sample SAMN07138962) | mouse gut metagenome | material: feces | host: mouse | place: China:Nanjing | collected 2016-01-25 ...
TACATTTTATTACGGTCAGCGCAGTAAATGCGCAGACCTACCTGAACTGTTACCCTAAATTTCTCTATTCAAATACTACACAAGTCATAGACTGGTTCACAAATCGATTGTTATAATGTTCTCCATATCCCACAAGACCAGCATGGTTTCCCAAAGTACTCATATCACGCAAATAATCGTCCATATATTGATTGTCGGTAAACAACAGATACCGAAACAGACAGTTTACAGAAAATACTGCTGAAATCTTAGTAAAGTCCTTGCGAATTGTTTGAATTGTATTCCTTACAATCGCCTTATAGTCCCCTAATTCCAACATAATCAGCACATCTGAATCATTTACCTGACGAAAACACGCCAATGCATCACCTTTTACTTCTTTAATAGAAATAATACAAATTTCATTGCCATGCACTCTGCCAAATGGATTTTTAAACGTCTGCGTTAATATCTGCTCCTCTGTCACGTGCAAAATATCTTGATAAACGCGCTTCGCAGACTTTCCGTTTAGTTCTCCAAGAAGATAGTTTTCCTTATCCGTACCAGATGCGATAAAACGGTATTTTCCCATTGGATGATAAATATTTTCTTTATATGCCTTGATTTTGCCGCCGTCATTTTTTACCAGTGCATAAGCAACTGCATCATTATAAACTTTACCATTAGCGGATACTCTGCCGCCATCTCCTGTACCACCTACCAAAGAAATATTTTTATGTTTGAGCACACTGTAAATGGTGGTTAATACACAAGCATCATTTCCCGAACATAAATCAATGCAAATCGTGTCTTTTTGTGTTCCGTTCACTTTGCTGACATCACGCTGCAGACGCTCAATATATTTCACTGGGGTAGTAGAAACTCTTTCCAATACATTAGCGGCAGCGGTTACGCCGTCCCAGAATGCCACTACACTCACGCCCTTTTCAACGACCTTCGTATCATAACTCATACCAATACAGCCGATGCTGGGAACATGGGGAAATAATCGTTCTAACTCTTTTACGTGTTCTTCAAACTGATCGCCGTTAGACAACAGTATAATTAATTGCGGATTCTGCAATCCTTTGACAGCTTCCCTTAAATTTCCGTTCTGGCTTTTACCAAAAAATTGTTTCATTGTGCTGTTCCTTTCTGTTAAAATTCCTCTAAGATAATTATGAAAAACCCCCTTGCTTTTTGTGGAAACTACCCCGCCACAAAAAGAAGGAGGTTTTCAGGATTCCCCGCCTGAGCCGCCAAAAGCTTATTATGGTTTTAGATGGCTGTACAAAATATCCATTTTTCCATAGTCCGTCGTAATCTCCAAAATAACGCTGTTGGTAATATTGTAATCTGTTTCATTGTAATCATGTGTATATAAGCTGTTAGTAAAACGAATCCCACCTGTCCCATTATCATCAATCGCACTCATTGCATATGTAGAAATAATACTGCCAATTTCCATAAGCGCCGATTTCTCAATATCATCCAAATGGTTTACATCCGCAAGCACCATACCACTGATTTTATGATATAAATACTCCGCAAGCTCACTCGACATTCCATACAAAAACAAATGTTTACTTTTTCCTTCTGCTATTGTCCTAACAATAGCAGCACCTGCTACGTCACCTTTATAAATACAGCTTTTCGTACCCCGAATCGGTATACTGTACATCTCAGTAAGCAGTTTGTTTGCCACACTTTGAATAAAACTGTCTATATCGGCATAGGATTCCATCTCCTGTAGAGGAATATTTTTAACAATCTTCCTGTCGCAGATGCACACATGATTCACAAGCCACGCCAGAAGTGTTCCAATAAAGCTTTTCAATGTCTTTGCAGAAAAATCATTGTTAAGCTGCTCTTTATACACAAGTACCGTATTTTTAAATTCCTCATGTATTTTATGATGCTGCTCATAACTTACATATTTTCTATCTCTCTGCAATCTCTCCTCTGCTTCAAAATGCGTAATTGTGTATCCAATAAGGAAATCTATAATTTCCATGCATTCCCGTCTATTAGTTTCCTCATTGCCGCTCTTAGCAATCTCTAACAAATTCCCAATTTTGTCGAATAACTGACGATGCTGTTCATCAATTTTGTCAATTCCGACCTTGTATTCATCTTTCCATAAAGTCGCCATAATCTATCCCCTTTTCCGTGTATTGAGATTATTCTCTTTTCGTATTGAACATATAATTTATTCAATTTTGTGTTCAATATGAAAATATTATAACATCACTTGGAAAATTTATCAAGAGTAACCCAAAAGGGCAGCAAACTTTTCGTCTGTGCCCTTTTAGCGTTCGTGTTTTGTAGTTATATTTATATAGGAAATTATTCAACATCCGCCAGCGCCAGCATATCTTCCTCGCCTGTTCGAATCTTTACTACCTTACCGACATTGTAGACAAAAATCTTTCCATCACCGATATGTCCTGTGCAAAGTACCTTCTTTGCTGCTTCAATCACTTTCTCTACTGGAATGCTTGCAACAACAACCTCCACCTTTACTTTAGGAAGCAGCGTCGCATCCACTTCTGCACCACGGTACTTTTCTCCAGCTCCCTTTTGAATACCACAGCCCATTACTTGTGTTACCGTCATACCAGTTACGCCAATATTGTTCATCGCTTTGCGCAGCACATCATATCTTGCTAATTTCGCAATAATAACTACTTTATAAATACCACTTCCAGCGGAAACTTCTTTAATTGCTCGCTGCACTTCCTCATGATGCACATAAATGCTTGATTCTGCTGCTGCACCACTTTCACTGCTAAGCTGTGTATCACTGCCGAGCTGTGTATATTCGTTTTCTTCCATAATCATGGTGTTGGAAATATCCATCATACTAAATCCTGCATAAGCAGAAGGAAGTCCATGCTCCGTTGCATCCAGTCCCACAATTTCCTCCTCCTCCGTAACCCGCAGTCCAAATATTGCCTTAATTACAAGGAATGTGATTGTGATTGTGACAGCCGTCCATGCAATTACGCACACCATACCGATTAACTGTTTGCTCAGCAGACTGAAGCCGCCGCCATAGAATAAACCGGTAAATTCTTCATTTCCGGGTGCCGCAGTTGTGGCAAATAAACCAACCGCAATCGTTCCCCAGATACCATTTAAACAATGAACCGCAACCGCACCAACTGGATCATCAATCCGCAGCACATAATCCAAAAGCCATACGCCAAACACCACCAGCAAACCTGCTACTGCACCGATAATAATAGAGCCGAATGCATCCGTAACATCACATCCTGCTGTAATCGCCACAAGCCCCGCAAGGGAAGCATTTAAACTCATAGAAATATCTGGTTTTCCATACTTTACCCAGGTAAACACCATACATACTACTGTTGCAATTGCTGGTGCAATCGTTGTTGTTACAAAAACAGAGCCAAGCTGCTCTACAGAAGTACAAGCCGCACCGTTAAAACCATACCAGCCAAGCCAAAGGATAAACACGCCAAGAGCACCAACAGTCAGATTATGCCCCAAAAACGCATTGACTTTTGTAATCTTTCCGTCCTTTTCCTTTGTAAACTTACCAATACGAGGCCCGAGCATCTTCGCACCAATCAAAGCAGAAATGCCACCCACCATATGTATTGCGCAAGAGCCTGCAAAATCATGAAATCCCATCTGTGAAAGCCAGCCACCGCCCCAAATCCAATGCGCTTCAATCGGATAAATTAACGCCGAAATCACGCCGGAATATACACAATAAGAAAGAAATTTCGTCCGCTCTGCCATAGCACCGGAAACAATTGTCGCAGTTGTCGCACAGAATACTAAATTAAATACAAAGTTTGACCAATCAAAATCAGCATAACTTGTAAAAATATCAAAACCCGGCTTACCGATTAGACCCACCAAATCCTCACCGAACAGCAGCCCGAAACCGATAAGAATAAATGTACATGTGCCAATACAGAAATCCATTAAATTCTTCATGATAATATTTCCTGTATTTTTCGCTCTTGTAAAGCCAGCCTCCACCATTGCAAAACCAGCCTGCATCCAAAACACCAGTGCAGTTCCAATTAAAAACCATACACCGAATAATTGTTCATTGATAACACTTAAAATTTCCTCAGTCATAACAATTCCTCCTCATACTGTCAATTTGCAAAAACAGGTGCATTGTATTTACCGCGGATTTTTAAATGTACCTATTCGATAAAGCAGGGGAAACGAAAAATATTTCTCTCACCTGCCTGCTACGCAGTCTGTACACCGCTTTTGCGGCATCGTTCTACCACACAAATCTGCATGGGGCTGCGCAATCGAGCAGAGAAAATTTATCTTCCCTACTCGTGCACCGACGCGGGCAGCTTTAGCTGCATATTTCCTTTCCGCGTCCGTGTGCATAAAAAAGGTGCTATGAGAGTTCTTCTCACAGCACCTTTGCTTTATGTTTGTTATCATACCATTAGATCAGACGGTTGTCAAATACTTTTTTCGTTTTTTTCCAAATTATCCAAAAAAAGACTATTCAGCGCACAAAACGATCTTCTTTTTATTATCATATAAACTATATATTCCCTTAACTCTAGATCCTACTTTCTTATCCGATACTCTAAATACTGCGTTCCCTCTGTCTGCTGGTTGGTTATTGCCGTAAATCCCAGCTTTTCACACAATTTTCTTGACGCAGTATTTTCCGTATGTACTATAGCTCGATAGTCCTTATGTTCCAGTTCCTGCATACCATATGTAAGGATTGCACTGCACGCTTCATACGCATATCCCTTATGCTGATAAGGTTTTCCAAGCATAAAGCCAAGTTCCAGCCCGTTATAACCCTCTTTGTATTCTAATCCGGCTCTGCCGATTAATTCGCCGCTCTCCCGCAACACAATGCCCCACATCCCATATCCATAAAAGCCATATATATTTTTAATATACTCGCTTGTATACTCTATTTCCTGCTGTATATCCTCAAAAAGCGGCTCCATGTACTTAGTTACCGATGCATCTGCATACAATTCATACAATCTCGGCACATCCTCGACCGTAATTTCGCGAATTGTAAGCCTGCCTGTTTCTATTAGTATCCAAGGAAGCCCCATTGTCCTCCTATATACCTTATCCATATACTCCGCATCAATATCGCTTAACTTTTCCACACAAAATGAACCATTAGGAAAGCTATCATTGCGGTTATTTTCATTCAAATACACAATATATGGAATATGATTTGCAGCATAATACGCCGCTTCCGAAGGTCTTTGCGTTATTTTAACCATAAAAACTCCTCGTATAGATTTCGTTCTCACGTCAATGCCGTGGTAAGATTATTGTACTATATTTCACCAAAAAATCAATTGCAAAAACGACAAATATTCCAATCCTGCTTGTGTTTATTCTATAAAACAGATATAATATTTCTTATAATAAAGAAAAAGGAGATTTAAACTATGGCACAAAATCCTATTGTTACAATTGAAATGGAAGGTTTTGAGATGGAAGGCAGTGAAACGGGAAACGGCGGTATTATTAAAGCCGAACTATATCCCGAAATTGCGCCAAATACGGTCAATAATTTTATCAGTCTGATTCAAAAAGGCTTTTACAATGGTCTGATTTTTCATAGGGTTATCAATGGTTTTATGATTCAAGGCGGCTGTCCCGATGGAAATGGCATGGGCGGCCCCGGCTATTCTATTAAGGGCGAGTTTTCGCAAAATGGCTTTGAAAATAATTTAAAGCACACAGAAGGCGTACTGTCCATGGCAAGGAGCATGGTACCGGATTCAGCGGGGAGTCAGTTCTTTATTATGCACAAGACAAGCCCGCATTTGGACGGCGCTTATGCGGCATTTGGGAAAGTGATTGAAGGTATGGAAGTGGTGAACCGCATCGCTGAAACGCCGACCGATTCTTCTGATGAATCGCTAAACCGTCAAATAATTCCTTCCGACAGGCCACTCAAAGATCAAGTGATGAAAAGCGTTACGGTTGATACGTTTGGTGTGGAGTATCCCGAACCGGAGAAGTGTTAAAGCACCTCTTTACTCTTTCCAAAGTTGAAATCCTAATTATGTTGAGCCCGTCACAATTTGTTCATATATCTTTTGAAAAATGTTCAATAACTTAACATGATTTAGACACGAAAAGCCTATATACTATTAACATAAGGCAAGCAAAGAAAACTCCTTATAAAATAACAACAGTGGTAACTTTACTTAAATAACTTTTTCATAATAAATGCCAAGTAATCTTGTGGTTACTTGGCATCCTCCCTTTTAAATAAGTTTTCAATGAAAGCCCCGCGTATGTAAAATACGCGGGGCTTTCGCTTTTGGAATGAAAACTCTTTTACCCTTATTATGCTTTGCTGATAAATTCACCGCTTGTAATGCGGCCGCCGTAGCTTCCGGGAGTAATATGCTCGCCAAGTACGCTGTGAACTCCTCTTTTATTATAAGAATAAAGCAGAAATCCTTCGCACCTGTCTGCGTCAAGCCTGTCATAAACTGTCAGATTCTCGGGCTGTGCCTTTCTGCCATACTTTGTTAACTGGTATTTTGCACTGGGATCTGCCTCAAGTATTTTTTGCAGTGCCTCTTCATCCATTGCTGCATTGTCTGACAATTCCGATCTTGCATTTGCAAGCTGGCTCTCTTCCGCCACTGCCATATACTCTGCCATCTGCCTTGACATTTGTTGTGACATTTGCTTTTTTTGTCCGCTGCGGGATTTGGTGTATACATCCTGCTTCATATACATATCAACCGCATTCGGTGTTCCGGTCATGTATGTGCCAATCGCCGCTTCAATGGACAATGCTCCCTCTGGACGCCCCCGAAACTTTGTAGCACGAGGATTGCTTTGTGCAGTCTGAATGCTGTCTATCCGAGAAAGTCTTTGCAGAATAAGCTCACGTCTTTTATTCATATGCGTCACCTCCATGTGACTGTCAAAAATAAGCTTATCTTAATCCAAAAAACGGTTTTAAGGAAGCTTGTTAATGAAGTAAATTCCCTTTTACTTTATTTTCTCCCCTAAGAGCACCTTCCTGTTTTATGCGCCGCGCTGCAGAAAAATACAATTCGCTTTCATGCAGTGCGCTCCTTCCGCATTTTATCAAGAAGAAGAGTTATAGTATATATCGACAGATTTCTCAAATTCTTTAGGCTTAGTCACTTTTTATTTTTTTTGCCGCTGTCTAATTTCATGGTTAGTGATATCCGCTTTTTTGCTATATCAACATCTAAAACCTTAACCTCCACAATGTCCCCAACACTTACGGCTTCAAGCGGATGCTTAATAAATCGATCGGTAATCTGCGAAATATGCACAAGACCATCTTGATGCACACCAATATCCACAAATACGCCAAAATCAATGACATTTCTAACAGTACCCTTTAAAATCATATCTGGCTTTAAATCTTTCATATCAAGAACATCGCTGCGCAATATCGGCGCTGGCATATCCTCGCGCGGATCTCTTGCGGGTTTCTCTAGCTCCTTTAAAATATCTGTAAGCGTAATTTCTCCAATCCCCAGTTCTTTCGCCATTTTCGTTTTATCTTTGACGCGCTTTTCCAATCCGCCTGCTGTAGTGTCTGCATTATTTATGACAGCATTGTCATTTTTATTGTCTATTTCCATTGTAATGCTGCCCATAGCCGCCGCTAGTGCCTTTCCCATTACTGTATTGGTATTTTTAATAACAATATTGGATTTAGGGTTCTTTTTATTTTTGATATTGGATTCCTGTTTGGTCTTGGAAGGCTTTGTTTTAACAGCCGCTTTCTTTTGGATTTCCTTTAACTCCTCCATTGAAATATGCAGTTTTTCCAATAATTTCATCGCTGCATCATAGGATTCCGGATGAACACTGGTGGCGTCAAGTGGATTGTCACCATCTAAAATCCTTGCAAATCCAGCACACTGCTCATATGCCTTAGGTCCAAGTTTTGCTACCTTGAGTAACTGTTTCCGATTGGTAAATCTGCCGTTTGTTTCACGGTAATCCACAATATTTTTCGCAATTGTCTTATTAATACCAGAAATATATTCCAAAAGCGATGCAGATGCTGTATTTAAGTCAACGCCGACTTTGTTTACGGACGCCTCCACAACGCCGTTTAACGCTTCACTAAGCTTCTTTTGGTTCATATCATGCTGATACTGCCCTACACCAATGGATTTGGGATCTATTTTTACCAATTCTGCTAAAGGGTCTTGCAGGCGTCTTGCAATAGATGCGGCGCTTCTCTGCCCTACATCAAACTGCGGAAACTCCTCTGTTGCCAGTTTGCTTGCCGAATATACGGAAGCACCAGCTTCATTGACAATTACATATTGCAAGGGTGTATCCAATTCCTTAATTAATTCTACAATCACCTGCTCCGATTCGCGGGAAGCAGTACCATTTCCAACAGATATGATATCAACATGATATTGGCTAATTAATTTTTTGAGTTCTTTTTTTGCTTCCTCCACTTTGTTCTGTGGCGCAGTAGGATAGATAACCTTGGTATCTAGAACTTTGCCTGTCGCATCAACAACTGCAAGTTTACAGCCTGTCCGAAATGCTGGATCCCAGCCAAGCACTACTTTTCCGGCAATCGGCGGCTGCATTAAAAGCTGTTCAAGATTCTTGCCAAATACAGAAATTGCACCATTTTCTGCATTTTCCGTCAGTTCATTGCGAATATCCCGCTCTATCGCAGGTGCTATCAAACGTTGATAACTGTCCGCAATTGTTTCTTTTAACGCAGGCGTTGTATTCTCATTTTCCTTTGTAATTACTTTTGTTTCCAAGAAACGCAAAATACGTTCTTCCGGCGCTTCGATTTTTACATTTAGAATTTTTTCATTTTCGCCGCGGTTTAGCGCCAGTACCCGATGCCCTGCCACTTTATTCACTGCTTCCTCGAAATCATAATACATTTCGTAAACACTCTCAGCTTTCTCGTCCTTTGCCTGACTGGTTATTTTGCCCTCCTCATAGGTTGCCTGACGGATATACGCTCTGTAATCCGCATCATCGGATATCATTTCCGCAATAATATCCATTGCCCCCTGCAAGGCTTCTTTTACATTATTAACTTCTTTCTCAGGATTGACATAGCATTCTGCTTCTTCGATCATAGGCTTCGTGGTTTCCTGTGCTAAAATAATATCTGCAAGCCCTTCTAAACCACGCTCTTTGGCAACACTCGCCCTGGTCTTGCGCTTTGGACGGTAAGGACGATATAGATCCTCTACCACCACCATAGTTTCCGCCGCCAAAATTTTCTCTCTTAGTTCGTCAGTCAGCTTTCCCTGCTCCTCAATGCTTCCAAGCACTTGCTCCTTTTTTTCTTCCAGATTTCTTAAATAACTAAGCCTTTCATTTAAGTTGCGCAATACCTCATCATTAAGCGAACCCGTGACTTCTTTGCGGTAACGGGAGATAAACGGAATGGTGTTTCCCTCGTCTATCAATTTAACTGCAGCTTCAACCTGCCACTTTTCCACATTTAATTCTTCCTTCAGCTTCAGTATAATATCCATAAATCTGCATTTCCCTTTCTTATTTTGTTTCTGTTTTTTACATTTCTTTTTGCACAATAACACAGTACTGCACAATCCTTATCTATTATAAGACAAATAGCATGTTCGTTCAAGAAAAAAGATCACAGAAATTCCAAAATATATCAGAGAAAAAGTAACAGTTCAGATAACCCATTGAATTGTTACGTATCCAGCTATTAGAAATCGCTTCGCGATGGGCTGGATACCTCCAACCACTACATTTTATTACAGTCAGCGCAGTAAATGCGCAGACCTACCTGAACTGTTACAAGAAAAAAACTATTTATTAGAACATTGTTTTATACGAGAAAACATGATACAATACTTATTAATATTATTATGCACCGGAAGACTGCCTTATGTTTTCCGAATACAAGTCAGAAAGGATTTTATGCTATGAACCAACATAAGAGTATTACAGAATTAAAATTTATATCGCGGATGCAGATGAATGGCAAGATGGGCATTCTTATTGCTGCTATGTTTATTGAAGTAATTATCTCCACGCTTGCCCCTTTTCTTGTCAGCAGAATGATTCCAATTACTTCTAATTTCAGTCTTATATTATACTATATTGTAACATTTATCGTCCAACTGCTTATTTACGTGCTGCAAGTCGGCGTCTGCCTGTTTCATTTGCACGTTGCGTGTGAAATGCCTTGTCAAATTTCAGATTTGTTTTATGGATTTAAGAACAGTCCGGATAAAGCCATTAAACTTGGACTATTTTTTACCTTGATTAACTTTGTGTGTATGATACCCAGCTATTTTGTACAGCCCGATGTTATCCCTATATTAAGGCAACTTGCAACTTCTTCAAGCGATAATATTGAATTGCTGCAAATGCTTTATTCCGCAATGCTTCCTTCCCTTTTGGTGTTCCAGTTGTGTTCTTTGGTATATTTTATTGTTACAATATCTTTTTTTCCTGCATTGTATATGATTTTAGATTTTCCAAAAGATAATATTACCACCATTCTTAAACGATGCTGGAAAGTAATGAGCGGAAACCGCCTGCGCTATTTTATATTAAATTTAAGCTTTGTTCCCATGATATTATTAAGCCTTATTTTATGCGGTATTCCTTTATTATGGATTATTCCCCATATGCAGGTATCTTTTGCGAATTTTTATCTGGATTTAATCACAAATAGACCATCACAAAATAACGTTTCATAGGAAAAACACGACCCCTTTTAATTGGGGGTCGTGCTTTTCCATTTCAAATATGCATTGATAAATCCATCTAAGCTGCCATCCATCACGGCATCTACATTTCCAGATTCAAAATTGGTTCTATGGTCCTTTACCATAGTGTATGGCTGCATTACATACGAGCGAATCTGATTTCCCCAGCCGATTTCTTTCACTTCACCGCGAATATCCGAAAGTTTCTCAGCATTTGCCTCCTGTTTTAGCAAGAACAATTTCGCCTTCAGCATCTGCATTGCTTTGTCCTTATTTTGAAATTGCGACCGTTCGTTTTGACACTGTACTACAGTTCCAGTAGGGATATGTGTAATACGAATAGCAGAAGATGTCTTATTAATATGCTGTCCGCCCGCCCCGCTGCTTCGGTAGGTGTCAATGCGCAGATCATCTTCATTAATTTCCACATCCAAATCTTCTTCAATATCCGGCATAACATCCAGCGATACAAACGAAGTCTGTCGTTTCCCCTGCGCATTAAACGGCGATATCCGCACAAGCCTATGCACACCCTTTTCTGATTTCAGATATCCATAAGCATTCTCGCCGTTTACCTGAAATGTTATGGACTTAATCCCAGCTTCATCGCCGTCAAGATAGTCTAAAACATCAATTGTAAACGATTTTTTCTCTGCCCAGCGTGTATACATACGATAAAGCATCCCTGCCCAGTCACAGCTTTCTGTACCACCTGCACCAGCGTTTAACTTTAATATCGCATTGCACTTGTCGTATTCTTCGGATAAAAGCGTACTGATACGCAATGCTTCAAATTCCGTAATAAAGCTGTCTAGTTCCTCTCGAATTTCAGGAATCAGTTCTGCTTCCTCTGCTTCATATCCCATCTCTATCAGAGTTTCAATATCCTCGTACTTTGTTTTCAACCCATTACATTGGTCAACAGTGCCTTTTAACTGCTTTAACTCCTTCATCTGGCGATTGGAACGGTCAGGATCATCCCAAAATCCCGGTGCTTCCATTTCCCGCTCCAATTCTTCTATCCGTTTTTCCTTGCCAGCGAGGTCAAAGTGAATCCCTCACTTCCGCTAATGGACTTTCATAGGTCTGTAACTCTTGTTTCATCTGGTCGAGTTCTACCATTGCGTTCACCACCTTTATTTATTATAATTCAAAATCTTTAGCTTTAAATATCCCTTATACAATACAGCTCATTTTGTTGCGTTTCTTTAAGAATTTCTGCCACAGCACTGTTTATATTTCTTACCGCTGCCGCAAGGACATGGATCGTTTGGATAAACCTTCGCTTCCTTTTTCACAGGGCCTTTCTGCACGGAATCATCCTTATTCGTTCCCGTTACTTTTGCCACTTCCTCGCGCTCTACCTTTTGTTCTACCTGAACATGGAGCAGAAGACGCACAGTATCCTCTTTAATATTAGAAGTCATTGCGTCAAACATCTCATACCCATTCATCTTATATTCTACAAGCGGATCGCGTTGTCCATATGCTTGTAAGCCAACACCTTGGCGCAGTTGATCCATATCATCAATATGATTCATCCACTTGCGGTCAATCACTTTTAATAAAATAACGCGCTCAATTTCACGAATATTTTCTGGTTCTGGAAATTCTGCTTCCTTGCTTTCATACAACTTAACTGCTTCCTCTTTTAATTGATGCTTTAAGCCGTTTTTTGTCTTCTTATCTACTCGGTCTAAAATCACAGGACGAATCGGAACTACTGGAAGCAGCAACGTATTTAATTCATTAAAATCCCATTCTTCTGGATCCATGTCATCATTAATTGCTGTATCTACAGAACTTTCCACAATATCGGTTATCATCTTGTATATAGCATCCCGCATACTCTCGCCATCTAGTACACGACGGCGCTCCTCGTAAATTATTTCACGCTGTTCGTTCATTACTTGATCGTATTCCAGCAAGTTCTTTCGGATACCAAAGTTATTGTTCTCGATTTTCTTTTGCGCATTTTCAATGGCGCTGGTGAGCATCTTATGCTCAATTTCCTGCCCCTCTGGAATACCAAGTGTATTAAACATACCAATTAACCGCTCTGAACCAAATAAACGCATTAAATCATCTTCCAATGAAATATAGAATTTCGAGGAACCGGGATCACCCTGACGTCCGGAACGTCCCCTTAACTGGTTGTCAATACGTCTGGACTCATGGCGTTCTGTACCAATAATCATTAGACCACCTGCTGCCCGTGATTCTTCGTCCAGCTTAATATCTGTACCTCGTCCTGCCATATTCGTAGCTATCGTAACCGCGCCATGCTGTCCTGCATCCGCTACAATTTCCGCTTCCAATTCATGAAACTTCGCATTTAAGACTTTATGCTGAATCCCACGCTTTGTAAGCATTTTACTAAGTTCTTCACTCGCTTCAATGGTAATCGTACCAACCAATACTGGCTGTCCTTTTGCATGTGCCTCCTGTACCGCTTCTACAATGGCATGAAGTTTTTCTTTTCGTGTCTTATATACACTATCCTGCTGATCCACTCTGGCAACCGGACGGTTTGTAGGGATTTCCACTACATCCATACCATAAATATCACGAAACTCTTTTTCCTCTGTCAAAGCAGTACCTGTCATACCACATTTTTTATCAAATTTATTGAAGAAATTCTGGAATGTAATCGTTGCAAGCGTTTTGCTCTCGCGCTTCACTTTTACATGTTCTTTTGCTTCAATCGCTTGATGCAGTCCATCCGAATAACGGCGTCCTGGCATAATACGCCCTGTAAACTCATCCACGATTAATACCTGATCATCTTTGACTACATAATCCTGATCACGGAACATTAAATTATGTGCACGCAGTGCTAAAATAATATTATGCTGAATTTCTAGGTTTTCAGGGTCTGCAAGGTTTTCAATCTGGAAAAATTTCTCTACCTTTTCCACACCTGCCGCAGTTAAATTTACCACTTTATCCTTTTCATTTACGACAAAGTCACCCGTTTCCTCCTGCTCAATGCCCATCATAAAATCCATCTTTGTCATTTCGGGCACATCCTCGCCGCGTTTGAGTTGTCTGGCTAAAATATCGCAAACCTCATAAAGCTTGGTGGATTTGCTGCTTTGACCTGAAATAATCAGCGGCGTTCTCGCCTCGTCAATCAGTACAGAGTCTACCTCGTCGATAATCGCATAATGCAAATCGCGAAGTACAAGCTGCTCTTTGTAGATAACCATATTGTCACGCAAATAATCAAACCCCAGTTCGTTATTGGTAACATACGTAATATCACAGCCATAAGCTTCCCTGCGCTCCTCTGGCTTCATATCGTTGAGCACAACGCCCACCTTTAAGCCAAGGAACTCATGTACCTGCCCCATCCACTCCGCATCTCGCTTCGCAAGATAGTCGTTTACGGTAACAACATGAACCCCTTTCCCCTCTAATGCGTTTAAATACGCCGGAAGCAAGGCAGTCTGTGTCTTACCTTCACCCGTTTTCATTTCTGCAATACGACCTTGGTGGAGAATAATACCACCGATAAGCTGCACCCTATAGTGTTCCTGATTTAATACACGCTTAGCACCCTCGCGAACCACCGCATAAGCCTCTGGAAGAATCTCATCAAGACTTGTCCCGTCTGCGACTCTTTTCTTAAACTCCGCCGTCTTTGCCCTTAGCGCATCATCGGTGAGCGTTCCCATTTCTTCCCTATAGCCTTCGATCTTCTTAACAATAGGTTCGATTCTCTTTAATTCGCGTTCACTATGCGTGCCAAATACCTTATTAATAATATTCATTTTTTACTCCAATCATAAAAAGTCCTTATTTACCAGCACCACGGCACTGAAAAAATAGCATAAATCCGTCAATACAACGATGCTACTTAATAAGCTACAGATTATTGTAGCAGATAAGACGCATAAATTCAATGTTTTTAAAATGAAGAATTTATAGTATGTAAAAAAATACGTAATTATTCGCTACCCCGTTCATTCTGGAACTTTGCGCAGCACTGCAAAATCCATAAGAACGCATTATAATTGAAATACAGGAAAAATATATTTCTGGTTGACTTTGGTATGTTCTGGCGACTATAGCAAATGGCATAAAGGATTGCGCATTTGAGATTTGGTTAGGATCAATAGTGACTATGCATACGAGAAACGATATCATATTTTTATCTTGGAAGGGAGGAGGAAAGCCATATGACATTGACCAATAAGGGTTTATTGGCAATATTGAAATTATTGGATGTAAAATTAGACACGAAATTTCAGACAGAACTACAGCCTATTAAAGATGAAATTCAGGATATAAAAGTTGAAATTAGGAATTGATAAGTTATTAATTGCTATCATCCTTCCTCCCTACAAGGGAGCTTTTTTCACAAACTGCCAAACAGAAAATCCTCCACATTCCTTTACAATACAAACTTCTATTATACTATATTCTGTATTGTAATTCTGCTGAAAATATAATAACTCTATATCTACATTATATTTTGCTGACTTTACATAATAAACGTTTTCTTTATTGTACTCGTGAACGCATTTACTTGCTGCTTTTTGTCCTGCAATATGTGAGTGTTCACTCGTTATACAGTTTTATTTTTTGCAAATGTTTTCGTTATGAGTATAACCAGATCTTATGCTTGATTTTCCTAACCTAATTGGTCAAACAAATTTTAGAGTATTTTTGTAATTTCTATGTATTAAATCCTCGCATACCCTCTATTTACTTACGGTGCTTTTACGATTACATAGCCGCTTATTAACAAACCCAATTTGACCTAAAAAAGTTGTCCGCTGTTGTAAGCAAGTGGACAATATAATATATCCCGAAAGAAAACTGCAGGAACAGGATAATCCAGCCAGCCAATATTTTTCCCTGTTCCCAGCCATTATCATAATTATAGTCAAAATTTGACATATAAAAATTTTTAATACAGACAAAATAGGTTAAAAATGCCACAAGCTGCAGACCCCAGCCAAAGTTGCCATGGTACCTGCGTTCTCCTACCTCCGCAAATATACTATACTCTGCCAGTCTGGAAAAAAAGGATACACAATGCAAGCCTGTCCTCTGTCTATGGGAATCACAAAAAATCCATTTACCCTCATTTCGTTATGTGGTACTAATAAGTCATTAATAAAATTTGTAAATATTGTATCCATCAACACAGTCTTCTATCCGAACTTGTGCATCAAACTTATAATTTTGTTTTAGGAACAACAGTTCACTATCAATTCCATCCCCTGCGGCTTTTACATAATATACATTCTCCTTATACAATAAATCCTCCATAGGATTTTTTATGCCCAGTCTAACAGAAACCTTTTTACTAAACGGCGAATTCGTATGCCAGCCTCCTGCAAAACAAAAGTTAGACAGAAAGTACTCAGGTGGTTTTTCATAAGGTTCAAAATATAAACATGACCAAATGAAAGAGATTGTATTAAGTACATAGACACAATCTGTATTTTGAGAAAGCTTCTCTACCAATTTACCCTGTGCCTCCCAGTCCTTCTGCGCAGTTCCCGTATAGTAATCCCTATAATGTATCACATAATCATTCCGCAAAAACAATAAAGAAAATATAAGGGTTCCTGCTACAAATCTTATGCAAAACTGCTTATTATAGTCTTTTTTTACATAATAATTTGCAAAACAAATTAACAAACTAAAAATAACAGAAAGTATTATGCCATATTCCGCTCTCGGAAGAACTCTCCCCTTATTGTACAGCCAAAAATACTCTCCCATCATAAGAATCAAATTGCAAACTGAAAAAAATCTGCATATATTATTTTTAAATAAACAGACGACTAAAAATATCATCCATATATCAAATAGTACCGTGGAATGCTTTTTTGTCAAAAAATCCTTTAAGTAAAGCGGAATCCAGGATGTATCAAATTTCGGTTTCTGTTTCCATGAAGCAATTTCACTTAAATGTTCATAATCAAACTTTTTATTATCCTCTAATATCTATCCCCCCAAAATCCTTATATCATTTTCTGTATATCCGATTGCTTCATATTTCTCCCTGTAATCCGCCCATCCAGGCAATCCACAATCCAGCAGTTCCCCACGGACTGCATTATATCGTTTATAATCTGCCCAGTCTTCATTTTGAAAATAACATATATGGTTCACAGCTATAAATAATCCTATCACGCATAATAATATAAACAATACTTTCAAATATCTTTGGAAAATCTGCCTTTGAACACCTTCCTTTGAAAAACATAAAAAGAAAAATAAAACAATAAAAAAGGGAAAACGGAAAAAAAACAATCCAAGCGGATACTGCTTCCAAAAACAATTAACACAATACCTAAAATGTTTGCGATACGTTTCGAAAGTGATACTCCGTGCCATATTAGCACAAAGCCTGCTATACATAACACAGACGCTGTCCGCGTAAATTGTATTCTTCTTATTTGCTGTAAAAATCCCATATACCAGAACAGCATATTGGCACATACCACAATATGAAACGGAAATCGAAAACTAAAACAATAAAATATGGCAATAACGGATACTGTCAATAATAAATACTGCATTATCACATACCAATTTCCCCCTGAAAATATCAGACCGAACACTTTTAAAAAATAACCATATATGATATTAGAGTATATAAGATACTGCATATACTCCGTCCCATAAAGTCCCGAAGCAATGCAGCTTATTCCAAAATCATCATTTTCCTCATATAATGGGCAGAAAAAGTACAATACAATCAAAACAAGCATTATATTTATAGTGGATAAAAACAATAACTTCTTGTTGGTAAACAAACCTTTTAATTTTCTGTTCATATTTTTTTCCTTTTTATTCACGTGTAGCCGCTATCATCTGTTTTCTACCTTATCATGAAATCCCCGATACAATCACACCACACACAATTACAGCAAGTCCCAGTGCTTTACGCCTGCTGACTTTTTCCTTTAGCACAAAGTGTCCTAACAGCGAAACCCACAAATACCCTGTCGTTTCAAGCACCGGTCCCATGGACAGCGGGACTCCGCGATATGCCAAAATTGTCAAAAGACTTGATATAAAAAAAATTGCATATGCCAGTATAACTTTGAAGTTTAAATACTCTTTTATTTTGGATTCGTATTCTTTACATGCGCTAATCTTTAATAGAGTCTGCGATATTGCTGATATCAGCACAGACAGCAGAAACACTATGATATATACACCCTTCATTCCATACAATTCCCTTCATAAAACTTCATACCTTGTACCTTACTGAACTGCAGCCAGTTCAGGATACTCATTAATGTTTTTACCATATACCAATATAGTAAAACCTTCATAAGTTAGTGTATCCTCCGCAAGCTGGTAATACTGCTCAGGAATTGTTTCTCCTGCAAGAACGAGCACAAAACATCTCCCATTATGCAACTCGGTATTATAATAATCCTCTGAAATAGCATAGTAATTGTATTTACTTGCTGAATTTTCATTAAAATAATATGGCACTGTTGGTCTTCCCGCATCATGCGCCACTACAATAACTTTCTCATTGCTTAAAACAGTAATCGGATACGCATTCCAAAAAGTCGCATATCCATATGTCAGGTCATGTTCCAATAAAAAATCATAAAACCTGCTGTCAGCCTTCGGATTAAGCAGATTCGTGTCTTGTTTCCAGTCTTCAGGCACACTATGGATATATCCCACTTGTATGCAAACAGCCAGCACCAAAACTGCAGCGGCAGGCAACTCTTTAAACAATTCGCGCTTCTCGTCAAGAAGCCACTTTCCCATTAGCCCAAAAAGCAAAAGATTATTAAAGTAAATTGGCAGATAATACCTCGATTCCATCTCGCCGGCCGCAACCATTATAAAAAATGTTATAAAATTACTTATATTTACATACAAAACAATGAATTGCATAAAGCGGTTTGAAATTCTGCAAACTTTTGATAATATATAAAATGGTATTACTATTTGGGAAATAACAATATAAACCAATAACGCACAGCATTTAAAAGTTGATATGCTGAATAGACTGCTTGTCTTTGACCACCCCAGCAATCCCATGACCAAAGCTGGAAAATTCAAAATATTCTGATAAAAATTCCCAGCTTCAACAAGTCCAACATGTAATGACATACTGTCAAATTCCAGTTGATTGCATAACCACACATAATGAATACCGGATATTACAATAACAATTATCGTATTAACAATATACAGCAGCAGCTTACGCTGCCTTAAAATTCCCTTTACAGAAATCCCTTCCCTAATTAGTATCATTGCCACGAACGCAAGCAATATTGGCAACATATTTGTTGCAATTCCACTTATCACTGCATAGTTTGTCAAAAATCCCACTACGAAAAAACAACCATATGCAATACATACTTTTTTCAGGCATTTGTCATTTTCAGTCACAAACAAATACCGTATGGGTATCAACAATATTACTTTAAAAAAAACTGCTGTGAGATATGCCCCCTGTGAAAAAAACATATCTATAACGACCCATGACAGTGGAAACAGAAAAAAAGTGACAATAATTGTCGCTGCTTTCTTATGATCCCAAAACAATCCAAAAATAAGTATACATATTATGGCTATATATAGCATAATGCCCAACTCATGTGCAAACAGTTCGTTTTCAAAAATTGCTAAAAAAGGAATCATTGTTACGCTCGGTGTAAGGAAAAATATATCCGTTGTATAATGAAATCTTTCTGGAAACATCCTCCTTTGCGCAAGCTGTTCCTTCGCCAAAAACAAGTATCCCGCACAGTCAGAATGAAAATAATATTTTGAGTAGGCCAAAATAATATATATTATGGCACATATACTTACAAGCATTGCAACTAACAACATACCTTTGGCAATTCTTTTCTCTTTCATCGTCTTCTCCCCTATTCTCCGCTATTCTCCGCTTGAAACAACTATGTATACGCCAATAATAATTATTATGGCTCCTATAATTTTCATAAAAGTAATTTTCTCATTAAAATACAAAATCCCCCAAACAATTCCCCACACAACGGTAACCGCTTTGTTGGCATAAGCCGTAACTAATGGCAATTTTTTAATAATCTGCTGCCAAAATATTGCATATAAAAATAAAGCCGCCGCCACGATTCCATAAAGGAAAAGAAACGAAACAGACAAAAATTCCTGCTGCGCCGCATATTTTGACGCAATTCCCGACATAGAATACAGCGCAAGCAGAATATGCAGTAGAAAAATGTATTTATATTCTTTCATGTGATCCTGTCACTTCCTTAATCACATATTGGGGGGCATTGTTAATGCTAATGTATATGCGCCCGATATATTCGCCAATCAGTCCCAGCATTACCAGTATCATACCGCCAATTACGAGAATTATTGAAATCGTCGAGCTCCACCCAAGCATGGTTGTATAGCCCATAAATTTCCGTATTATAACCGTAACTGCACATACAAAACCAGCAAGTGCGCAAACTACTCCCATCACAATCCCCAGTTCCAGCGGTTTCACCGAAAATGCCGTAAACCCATTTACCCATAGTCCCAGCAGACGACGGAATGAATAGCCTGATGTTCCTTCCAAACGCTTCCGGTGATTTGTTTGAATACATGCGATATTCCGCGTGATCCGAAGAACCAGTCCAAGCAGATAAGGATATGCGTTTTTGTACTGGACAATTTCATCAATAACAAATTTCCGTGCTATATAAAAACTGCTTGCTTTCAGGTTCTTTGGCTGATCGAGCATTACCTCTCCCATTTTCTGTGCCATCCATGTGCCAAACCGTCTAAAAGCAGTCTGTTTGATTTCATTATAATATGCATAGACAACATCATACCCTTCCTCAAGTTTGTCCAGCAACTCATACAAGGATTCCAGCGGAGCCTGTCCGTCATCATCCAGGGAAATCACATATTCTCCTGTACAATGTACATATCCTGCAAGAAGCGCAGAATGCTGTCCAAAATTTCTCGCCAATGATATTCCTGTTATTTTTGCATCATTTTCAGATAATTCTTTAATTACGCGCCATACATTATCCGGCGAATTGTCATTAACCAAAATAACTTCATAATCATAACCTGTTCGTGTCTGAACAGTTGTAATCATTTCATCTACTACTGTTTTAATTGTATTTTCAGACCGATAACATGGCACAACAAAAGATAATTTCATAATACTCTCCCCAATTATACTGGTGATATAAACAGTCCAAACTATTATTGTGTATCAACAAACACTTCTCTTGACATTATATCCACCAAATCATATCCATCCCAAGTAAGTGTAAAATCTGCTGTTTTACCAACAGGAACAACACGGTCAATTCCTGCGCATCCCGCATTAGCAACCTGCAGTGCAATTGCCCTGCCATCTCCACCAAGATATGCCAGTGTCTGGTATTTTTTGTTAATAATAGAAAACAATCTCTCCAAACTGCTGTCCTCATATTCCAAAAAACTGCCTCCCGGACACGCATACAGAGGAACACATTTATCAAGTGTCCCGATTTTAATTCTGTTTATCAGATTATCCTCACGCTCAACGAATACAGCATCTTCAAAATCTATTGCCGCCCGATATCCCATTGTTAGCTTATCTACTGCTATGATAGGCTCTATTGTATAACGCTCTTTCAAAAATTGGTGAAATTTTTTCCAAAACAATTCCTGCGCAGATGCAATTGTTTCTTTGTTTCCTATCCAGTAAATCATACGTGGCGACGAACATGCATTTTGATCATATAAATATGTATCATTAAAAAAACGGCGGGAAATATCCTCCCAATCCTTTATTTTCAACACATCCTCTGCATAAAACACTGCCAGTGAATACCTGTCTGCAAATGCTATTTCAATACACCTTGATGCTATTTCACTTTTTCTGATTTCTGTTATGGTATTATCTCCTCCCCATACAACTCTTAAATCACATAAGGATGAAAGATAATCTGTCTTTTCCTTCTCTCTTTTATACTGGCATATTACAATATATTTTCCAATATCTAACTTCAGTTCCTCAATAACCGCATGAATCAGTCTGCATAGGATAAATGTCTGCCCAAAATCCTTTGTCGATACACGGACTACATTGGCATTTCCCGATAACAGTCCCGCTACCAGCGTATATGCGAAATTTATCGGGACATTGGACGGTGCTATATGATATGCAAGCCCACGTCCAATGCGTATACCTTCCCGGTTATATCGTTTCTTCAACTGCTCAATATTTGCCCTTCTGCAAAAGAATCCAAAAGTCACAATATCAGGATACTGGCAAGCCTCTTTGTCTTTTCTGATAGCCGCTGATAAATGATTTAGAAATTCACATACTTCGTCACAAAATATTCTTTTAGAAGGCAGTGCCTTTACCTCCTCAAAACTATCGGCTGCCGCATATAGGATATCTATTCCATTAAAACTTCTCTGCATATGTGTCACTGCACCCCCTGATTTCTGCGTTTTTGATTCTTCCTCTTATCTTGAAATATTTTCCTTTTCTTCCACAGGGACAATCATCCACTCCCAAAACAGTGCCGCAATCCTCTGTCAGCAATACATGACCGGGATATGACTTTGGCAAAATAGATACTGTTTCTACCAAACCTTCTTCTCCAACATCTGCCTCCAAAAAATCATATGGTCTGCGTATTATTACATCCGAAAATACCGATGTATGCAAATGTCCGCATTCACATTCCATATAAATTGTCCCAGTCTGTTCTACCATTCCATAATAATCATGTATACTCCTAATTCCGCATACCTGCCTCATACTCTCCTTAAACTCCTGTGGCGAAACCGCTTCTGATATAAGCTTTTTCCAGCCGCCTCCATGAATCAGTATACCCTTGGATAAGTCCGGTCTGTATCCTGTCCGTAACAGCTCCTTGTAAAAATGCTGCCAAATCATAAATGTAAATCCGAACAGAAAAATCTCCTCTCCCTTATGTTTTTCAAGAAAGGTTTTCATTCCATTAATATCAAGCTGCATATCTTCATCCAATGCATACAGTTTATCCCTTGCAAATATTGAAAATCCTAAAATTCCAGCGCCACGCGCAGAAAACATTGACCTGTTTTTTAACAGCGCAGATGTGTCAAGAATCAACATGGGAAGACGTTTTTTTCCAATATAATCCGAAACAATCCTCGTTAACACTTTTGTCTGGTTGGATGCATTCTCTTTATCCAGATATATTTTGGATACGCTTTGCCCTGTCGTTCCTGATGATGTCATTGTCTTTTGTATTTCTCCCTCACCAATACTTTTTAAATCATATTCTTTAAATAATCTTACTGGCAGAAATGGCAGATCATGATAGTCATGCACCGTATTAATATCAAAATTTTCTGAATCCAGTATTTTCCTATATTCCTTGCAATGATCATAATGGTATCTTGTAAGAATCCACAAACATTCTGTCAGGAATTTGTCTTTTTGATTTTTATCCATCGCATAAGGTTCATATTCCAAACACTTACTGTAATCTATCATAACGCCTCCAAACACCACGCCTTATTTTAGTCGTAATACGCCTCCAGCTTCGTATACAGCGTCTTTCCTGACTCATTTTTAGGAATGGACGCAATATACTTTACCCTGATAGCTGATGAATTTATATGTATTTTTTCTGCAACATATCCATGGACACTGTTAATCACTTCCTTATTATCTACAAAAATATACATTGTATCATCCACGCCAGTGCTTGCACATTCAATACCATCAAACTTTTCCTTGACTAGGCAGTCAATTTCATCCATGTTTACGCGTTTTCCAAACATTTTTAAAAATCGTTTCTTCCTGCCTACAATATAGTAATATCCATCTCTGTCCCGCTTTGCCATATCCCCGGTTTCCAAGCGTCCTCCACGCTCGTCTCCTTTTGCCAGGTCAGACCTAGACAATGCATATCCAAGGGTAACATTTTCACCTTTATAAACAAGTTCCCCAACAGTATCCGGTTCTTCAATTATATTTCCTTGTGCATCGATTAAGTCAAAATGCCCACCCGGAATTGCAATTCCCATACTCCCAGCCTTCTCAAGCGCCTTGTCCGCAGGCAGGTAAGCCATTCTTGCAGTTGCCTCTGTCTGACCATACATAACCACAAACTTTTTTCCTGCAGTCTGTGCATATTCAGCAAACTCTTTGTGTAGTTCCGGAGTCAGTTTGCCTCCCGCCTGTGTCATAGTCCTTATGGAAGGAAGTTCCATACGAAAATACCTGAGTTTTTTCAACATTTCATATGTATAAGGAACTCCGCCAAACGAAGTGGCCTGTTGGCTTTTTAGAAATTCCCAAAATTCTTTCTGCACCAATGTATATTGTGTCATCAGTAATGTTGCCCCTACATACAAATGGGAATTAATAATTGACAATCCATATGTATAATTCATGGGAAGTGTCGTTATGGGTCGTTCCGTTTCATCAAGCTCCAAGTACTGGACAATAGATTCTGTGTTTGCCCTTATATTTGCATAACTCTGGCGTACCAGCTTTGGGCTTCCTGTTGAACCTGATGTCGTAAGAAGCAGTGCCAATTCTCCATATAATTCTTCACCTTTATCCGGTGTTTCCTTAACATCTACCAATGCATAATCATATGCTTGATACACGGCTCCTTCATCCCTAAACTGCGCTTGTCTTTCAGACGGAACCCATATAAAATCAGGCTGATAAACGTTCCAAAGATTTTCCATTAACGCTTTATCCATATCCTCTGCTATCATAACAGGCACAGCTCCTGCATTTATCATGGCCGCATAGCCCGCAAAGGAACCTACAGCGTTTCTGCATATATGAAAAATAAGCTTCCTGTGAGCAAACTTTCTAAATATATCTGATAATTCTTCTAATTGCGTGTATGTAACTGCATTTCCGGTATCATCCAATGCTGCAATTTTATCCCCGTATTCCTTAAATCTCCACATCATATTTTCTTAATATCTCCATTCCCTTCTCAAAAGAACTAAATTCAATAATATCATCTGTATCCATCATAATGTCAAAAGCATCCTCGATTGCCGCCACAAGTCCCATGTGTCCTACAGAATCCCAATTTGGTATCTCCTGATATTTCAATCCTACTGTTTCCTCTGGCTCGATAGAAAGTGTTTCTACAAATGCTTGAATGTATTTTTCTTTGTTGCTCATCGTCATTTCCCCCTTGAATTATATTTTTTAATTATTTGTTCCTTTATTTTATGTACTGTAAGCCCGTATTCTTCTAACAAATACTCATAAGAAGCTGCTTTTACGAATTTGTCAATAATTCCAACAGTATAAAGCGGCGGATGGTTATCCATCCCTGATAAATATTCTGCTACTGCCCCGCCAAGACCGCCAATAACACTGTGTTCTTCCAATGTAATAATTAACTTATGCCCCAAACATTTTTTAATCAAGTCAGTATCCAAAGGTTTTATTGTATGCATATCCAATACTGTGCATATAATCCCCTCATCCCGTAGCATATTTGCTACTTCAACTGCCTTGCATACCATCGGTCCATTTGCAATTAATGCGATATCTTTTCCCTCCTGCAAAACAACAGCTTTTCCAATTTCAAAATGATAATCATCGTGATATACAATAGGACAATTCATTGTTCCGGACAAACGTAAGTATATTGATCCTGGATATTTCGCAGCAGCCAAGGTCGCTTTAACAGTTTCTGTACAATCAGCCGGCGCTACAATTGTAATATTAGGAATGCCCCTCATAATTGCAATATCTTCAAAACTCATATGTGTTGCACCTAATACTCCTACAGAGAGTCCTGCAGTCAGTCCTACAAGTCTTATTGGTAACTGCATATATCCCATATTAACTCTTACCTGATCAGCACAACGCGTACTCGCAAAAGTAGCATATGTAGTTGCAAACACATTTAGTCCTTCTTTCGCCATTCCCGCCGCTATTCCAATCATATTTTGTTCTGCTATTCCAACATTTATAAGACGATCTTCATATTTAGTCCTAAATCTTTCCAGTCCAGAATAAAAACACAAGTCAGCCGTAGTTATCATTATGTTTTCATCAATTTCCGGAAGCTCCATTGCTGCAATTCCAAATGCACCACATGACCCGAGCCTGCTCCATGTTTTGATATTAATTGGTGTATACTGAATCATGTCATATCCTCCAATTCTTTCATTGCCATATCATATAACTTTTGTGTAAGCTGTGCATGATGCCATTTAGGGTCATCTTCCATAAATGAAATCCCTTTTCCTTTAACTGTATTCGCGATCACAGCAAGTGGTTTATCTGATTCCGTTTGAAAAGCATGATAGAGTTCACTCACATCATGTCCATCCACTTCTCTGACTTCCCATCCAAAGCTCCTCCATTTATTTCCCATATCAGACATAGAAAGCACCTCTTGCGTCCTGCCATCATACTGCAGACCATTTTTATCTATAATAGCTACAAGATTTTTTAGATTATAGTATGACGCCGATGCAGCCGCTTCCCATACAGAACCTTCATCACATTCACCATCCCCCAACAAAACATATACTTTTGAATCGAAGTTATTTTTTCTATTAAGGGCAATACAGACGCCAACTCCCAACGATAAGCCCTGTCCTAAACTTCCGCTTGAAAATTCAATTCCTTTTTCTTGATTCATCGAAGGATGCCCTGATAAAAGTGCATTATCTGCCTTAAAATTTTCTAAATCATCTTCCGAAAAAAATCCTCTTTCATACATTGCTGCATATAACGCCAATACCCCATGCCCCTTACTAAGTATAAATCGGTCTCGCTGCTCGCTGTAAGTATCTTTTGGATTTATTTTCATAACTGCATAATATAATACAGCCATAATTTCAATCATAGACAAACCGCCACCAAGATGTGCTCCCGTTCTGCCAGCTGCAAACGACATTTTTAACGAATTTTTCCGCATTCTAATACACATTGCACGACATTCTTCTAATAAGTTTTTTTCGTCCATCATCATTTTTCACCTCCATCAACCCTGATGGTTTGTCCAGAAATAAACGAAGCGTTTTCAGATGCCAAAAACAAGACTGTTTCTGCAATTTCTTCTGGTTTCGCTAATCTGCCCATTGCCGTTTCTCTAACCATATTAATTCCTGCTTTCTCCTCCATTAGCGTTGCCATATCTGTATCTGTAAGTCCTGGTGCTACTGCATTTACTCTTATTCCATGAGGAGCCAGTTCAGCAGATAATGTTTTTGTAAAAGCAATAACCCCTGCCTTAGATACTCCATAAGCACAGTTTCCCTCTCGAAGTTCAATTCCCGAGATAGATGCCATATTAATAATAGCTCCCCCATTTCTAAGCATTGACCTAATCAAAAGCTGTGTCAATTGCATCATACCAAATAAATTCACTTCAAACACTTTTTTTATATCATCAATTGCTGTCATCTGAAATAATCCACCATGTGCAACTCCAGCATTATTTACAAGAATATCTATTTCTCTCCTTCTACCAATCAGTTTTTTCACACTATCCTTCATACAAGAAACATCTGACATATCAAAATAAATAGTATCTATCTCTACTCCGTTTTCTTTAGAAATTTCCTTCATTTTATCTTCAAATAATTTAGAGTATTTTCTAGCATGTGCAACAATATTAACACCTTCTTTTGCAAAACTTTCAACAATTTTCAGCCCAATCCCCCTATTAGTTCCTGTAATAAATGCCCGCTTCCCCTTTAGCCTGTATCTCATATATCTTTCTCCCTGCACTTCTATCTGATTAATGCTTTACCTATAAATATTTTGTCAGCACATACGCCAAATCATCAACGCCATATCCAAATAGTTCATGTAATCGCAATATAGGTAAATTATTAGAAGAAACATTTGTCACAATCTTTTTATAATTTTCACCTTTTGCCCATTGAGAAATAAGATAAAGTCCCACAAATCCTAATCCTGATGCCTCAAACTCCGGAAGTAGACCACCCAAAATCGCATCCACAGTTTCATTGTCCCTGCCTACCAATATATCAAACGAAATTACTTTTTCCTTATACTTCATTAAGAGCAATGTCGCTCCATCCGCCAATACATCTTCTGCCCAATATGCATAACGCCTGCCTGCACATTCCAAGCCAAAATGTGAATCCATTGCCACCCTGTCTGTTGTAAAAATCTTCCCCGTCCTAATCGTCTGTAACAGCCACTCCTGTTCCCCTGAAGAAGCTATTGAGTAAGCCAAGTGCTGTTCATAGCGTTTGTATATGGAAGGCATAACTTCAGTATTAAGTTTTTTTTGCAAATGCAAGTTCATTTCTGTCATTATAAATCCATGTTTCTGTGCCTCTTTCAATGCTGCTGCATTGCCCCATTGGATGTACATTACTTGATATTGATGCTGATATTTTCCCAAATCCTTCATACATTCCGCAGCGTTTTCGTCCTTTTTTATGTAAAACGCACAGCTTTCCACACCTAAATTCCTTTTTTCCCATGGTCTCTCACTAACTACCATACTTGTCCTCCGTTTCTATTTACTTACCTTTGTAAAATTTCTTTACTCCCTCTATTACTTTGGACTGATCCTGCTCACTAAGCCCATAATACAACGGTAGCCTTACAAGACGCTCACTCTCGATTGTAGTATATCTATCTTCCCCCCTAAATTCACCATATTTCTTCCCTGCTGGTGCAGTATGAAGTGGTATATAATGAAATACTGCCATGATACCATTTTCTTTCAAATACGATATCAGTCTTGTCCTTTCTTCCAAATCTTTTGACTTAATATAAAACATATGAGCATTATGTACACAATCTTCTGGTATACTGGGAAGTTCAATAAAGCCGCTCTCTGCAAGTTCATTGAACTCCTCGTAGTATCGCCTCCATGATGCCATCCTGTTATCATAGATTTCATCAGCCTTTAAAAGCTGCGCCCATAAATATGCTGCATTCAGTTCACTAGGAAGGTAAGAAGAACCTGCTGCCACCCATGTGTATTTATCTATCTGTCCTCTGAAATACTTACTTCTATTAGTGCCCTTTTCCCTTATAATTTCTGCTTCTTCAAGCATATTTCCATCTTTTAAAAGTATAGCGCCGCCTTCACCCATACTGTAATTTTTTGTTTCATGAAAACTGTAACATCCAATATCGCCAATAGTCCCCAACTGTTGTCCCTTATATGACGCCATCATACCCTGTGCGGCATCCTCTATTACATATAAATTATGTTTTTTTGCTATTTCCATTATCTTGTCCATATTACAGGATACGCCCGCATAATGAACCGGAACAATAGCTCTTGTCTTTTCTGTGACAGCTTCCTCTATTAAGTTCTCATCAATATTCATTGTGTCAGGCCTTATATCCACAAATATTGCCTTAGCCCCCCTTAATACAAACGCATCCGCCGTCGAAACAAATGTATAGGCTGGCATTATCACTTCATCGCCAGGTTTGATATCACACAATATTGCTGCCAACTCTGTCGCATGTGTGCATGATGTGGTAAGCAGCACGCCTGCCGCATTTGTCTTTTCCTTAATCCAGTCATTGCACATATGTGTGTATTTTCCATCTCCACTAATTTTTCTAAGTTGTATTGCATCTTGAATCATTTCTATTTCACTTCCAACAACTGGTGGTAGATTAAAGTAAATCATTTATTTGTCCTCCTCATATTTATCTTTACCCTAATTTCATAAACGGCTAGAAGCACAATAAATCCCATTGATACGATAAGCCCCATTAAAAAACCTTCTGGAACATATCTTAATTCTACTTCATAGTTTCCCTGTTCTAATATAATTCCTGTAAATCCTCCAAGTACCGCTTTCCCCTTTTTTGGTTCTCCTTTCACATATATTTTCCAACCTCTATCATATGGAATTGATAAAAATAATAACTGTTCTTTCTCTACATTTACCTCCAATCTAATATTTGAAGCTGAAATTTGATTTATTGAAGCTGTATTCTGTTTGCCAAATAGTTCAGAAAACATCCCTCTATCTAACGCATAAAATATTTTAGTATTTAGTGCACATTGCTCATTGTTAATAAGAACCTTTATTGTTATCGTGTCAGCATCATAGGTATTGTTTTCTAAATTCAAAATTTTTCCCGTCTGCCCCATAAAGCCGCTAATACCCATACCATTTAACCATAAAGAAACATCCCCACATTCCCTAGGAAAATATGTATATAATATATAACTTTGTGATTTGTTAATCGTTAATTCTATTGTTGCTTCGTCTGCTTAATTTATCTTTTTGTATACAATCTTTCCATCTTCCAAGGTTTCTGTCTGTAAATTTGATATTTTAATTTCTGTCGGTTCAACTGGATAAAAAATATTTTCTGATATATGAAACATTTTCTTTACTATTTCATTTTGAACTTCAAACGGATTTTCCATATTGTTTATATTCACGTGTTCCAAGTCTTTATCCACCAAAGTTCCAAGTCCAAATGCATATGGATTTTGAAATATTTTTTTACCATACATCTCGTCTAAATAATTATAATCTGAATAATATCCCCATTGACTGCATAGATACTTTATTCCCAGTAATGCATCCGTTACCAATGTACTTCCTTCATATCGAATTAATTTATCTGTTGAAGTTATCCCAAATCTTCCAAGCATATTATGAAATTCTTTATTATAAGAAGATGCAAATATTGATATTCCTTTCCCTCCTGCTGCCAATAAATCATTTTCACGTCTGTAGTAATCCTTCTCCATTCGGTAAAACCCTGAATCTATATGTTCTATATAAGATACAATTTCTTTATTTTGCTTCAAATTTTCATTATAATATTTACAATTTTCTGTTGGTTCTGCACCAAACATTTCTTTCGTTACCACATTTGCATTAATGCAAAGTTCCGCAATTACAATAGTCAAT